>Ga0307474_10002288_pt1 | contig 13781 bp, 10 predicted proteins | sample atmos_gasesECM1C_2_FD_203312 | JGI IMG/M metagenome (GOLD analysis project Ga0307474, IMG submission 203312) | Hardwood forest soil microbial communities from Morgan-Monroe State Forest, Indiana, United States - atmos_gasesECM1C_05 | ecosystem: Environmental > Terrestrial > Soil > Temperate... | reverse complement strand
AGCAAATTGCGACCGCGCTCAATGTGCCCGTCACGTTCTTTTACGACGGTGACGGCAAGGCCCGCGAGGTGGAAAGCCTGCTGTTTCTCGACAGCGCATTCAGCCTGAGATTGCTGCGCGCCTACAGCAAGATCAAGGATCAGACCGTTCAGCGTCAGCTGGTGTCCTTGATGGAATCGATCGCGGCCAACGAAGGCTGAAGTCGGCACCCGATGAGGTCGGTTTTGCCCGATTGCGGACCGACGCTTCCGCCGTCGCCTTGATCAGCGACAGGCGCCGCGAACGCGGTCGATCAGCGCAAGCGGATCGGCCGGCAGCCGGTCGCCTCGCCAGGCCACATGCTGGTCCGGTCGTGCGAGAAGCAGTGCATCCCGGAAACAGTCCGGCTGCGGACGCTTGAGGTCGAGCACCTTCAGCGGCACTCCGCGCTTGCGAGCTGCGAGCTCAAGCGCGGTCACCTCCGTCGTGGAATCGAACCGCAGCAGCGTGAATTCCGGTCCCATGGCGTCGTAAAGCGAGCCCCCATCGGCGAGCCACAGATGCGGCACGCGGCAACCCGGGACGGTCGAGGGCGTATAGTTGCTCATTGTATAGGAGGGATGCTTGGCGCCGTCATAGGCGATGATTGGGGAGCGATCGTAAAAGGTGCCGAAATTGAGACCCGCGCAGGCATATTGCTGGACGTTGATCTCATAGGTCAAACGCCCGGTCGTTTGCCGCGCTTGTTCGCCTCTGACGCCTTCATCCTCGATCTCCTCGGGCACAGCGCCGCGGCGGCGAATCTCGGCTTCCGCATGCGACATCGCAAACCGCGAAACCTGGTTCGTGATCGGCCATCGCTCGGCCTCGTAGGCGCCGAGAATCGAAGCGGGAGCCCAGCCGTTGAGATGGGCGGCAAGCAGCCAGGACAGATTGGTCGCATCCGCAATGCCCGCGTTCATGCCGTAACCGGCGTACGGCACCCAGATATGGGCGGCGTCGCCCGCGAGGAAAGCACAACGGTCGCGAAACCGGCTCGCGATCAGCCGGCGCCCATACCAATCCTCCTTTGAGATAATGTCGTATTCGAAATCGGCGCCGACGCCGAGGATGGAGCGAATACAGGCATCGCGATCCACCTTCTCGAAATCGATCTCGCCTGGTCTCATGTAATTGTGGACCAGCCATCGTTCGCGGCCGTCGATGGCATAGACCATCCCGGCACGGCGCGGGTTGATGGCGCCGGTGCCCCAGGCGCGCTCGCAATGCTGGCGGGAGATGAGGTCGGGCGCGCGGATATAGGTCGACTGCACCCGCTGGATGACCGCATCTCCGACAAGATCGGCGCCGATCGCCTTACGGACGATGGATCGCGCGCCGTCGCAACCGATGAGATAGCGGCAGCTCGCCCGCCTCGCAGCACCGGTTTCGAGGTCCCGCAAAACGACGCTCGCCGAATCATCTTCAATGCTGAGGTCCTCGACCAGCGTGCGGTTGACGATGTGGATGCGCGCCTCTGCGGCGGCATGCTCGAACAGGATGGGCTCGAGGAAAATCTGGTTGATGCGATGCGGCGGTTCCGGCGTCGGCCAGTTGCAATCCGGACCATCCTTGCTCGTGAAACGGTCGCGGCGACACGGAATGGGAATCCGCGTCAATTCGCGGCCGGTAAAGGTGGTGCGGTAGCTGATGTCGTGCGGATAATCGGCAGGCAATCCGGCGTTGCGGACCTTGTCCACCAGGCCAAGCCGGCGAAAGATTTCCATGGTTCGTGCCGCGACATGGTTGCATTTCGGCTCGGGAGGTTCTGCCGCCGCCCGCTTCTCGATCATCGTGACGTTGATTCCCCGCCACGCCAGATCGATCGCAAGCGTGAGTCCGACAGGCCCGGCGCCAACGATCAACACGTCGTCATGATCCATCTCAGGCATGACGAGGGCCACAATCGGGTTTTAAGCCGCGCGCCATGTATCGCTCATTCCGGTTCGGCGGCAACCGCCAGGCGATCGGCCCTGAAAAGCATGGGTCCCCCACAAGGCCTTTTTGATCTTTGTCGATCCTAGCCCTTGTCGTTCGCGAACCAGATTAGTAGCCGCTGCGACATATCCAAAGCCACTAAAGCCAACCGAAGTATTGCGGCAAAGCAACAGCCGCAATAGAACTTGATGGAGTTTGGGATTTGACAATCGCTTTGCGAGATTGCAACGGGAAGGTAGCGAATTCAAATCCACTCCACGAGCTTAATTCGAAAAGTCAGTTTCCTGAACCAAGTCCTCTCCTGCCCTTCGGTTTTCACGCCTGAGTCAAACCTTTAGTTTAACTTCCGCACCTCGCGCATCCCCGGGGATTTTACTTATGCGAACAACGACTATCCTTGCCGTTACCCTTTTGCTTGCGATCGCCCCTGCGTTCGCCCAGAACGCAGGCCTCCCTGGCGCAGCCAACCTGGCTCCAGTGGCGAGGCCTGCCGCAACGCCGCCAGCCGGCGGCCCCACGCCAGCGCGAACGATGCCCGGCAAGTCGGCCGTTGCGGCATCCACTCCCGAATCGCGCTCGGCGGCGGCACTGGCGCTGTCGCACGAACCGACCTTCGACGAAGGCACGGCACAGCGGATCAGGGAGGCGGCGCTGAGCTATTCCGACATCGCGGTCCGCGGCGGTTGGCCCCTGATCCCCACCGACGCCAAATTCGCGATCGGCGTGGCCGGCCCGCACGATGATCTCTTGCGCCAGCGTCTGATCTCAAGCGACGATCTGGCGGCCGACAAGACAACCGGCCCGTTCGACGAGGTGGTCGCCGAGGCCGTCAAGCGCTTTCAGGCCCGCCATGGCCTGGCCGCAACGGCCACCGTGACCCCGCGGACGCTGGCTGCGCTCAATGTTTCGGTCCAGAAGCGGATCAGGCAGCTGGAGGCCTCGCTCGAACGCATCCAGAACATCAATTTCCAGTTCGGGCCGCGTTACGTGGTGGTGAACATTCCGGCCGCTTTCGCGGAAGCGGTAGAGAACGATGTCGTCGCTCGGCGCTACCGGGTGATCGTCGGCAAGACCGAGAAGCCATCGCCGACGCTGACCGCTGAAATCACCAGCGTCAATCTCAACCCGACCTGGACCGTCCCTTCCTCGATCGCCAAAACCGAAATATCGGCGCATATGCGCAAGGATCCGAGCTACCTCTCGCGCATGCACATGGAAGTGCTCGATGCGCGCGACAATCCGCTCGACCCCGGCTCGGTCGATTGGTCCGGCACGCGCACACCGAATTTCACCGTGCGTCAGCAGAACGGCGCCTGGAACGCGCTGGGCGCGGTGAAGATCGACATGCCGAATCCGTACTCGGTCTACATGCACGACACCAATCAGCGAAATCTGTTTAGCGACGATTACCGTTTCGACTCCCATGGCTGCACCCGCGTCGACAATGTCCGCGATCTCGCAGCCTGGTTGTTGCAACCCGAGCTGGCGAAATGGAACCGCACCGCGATCGACGCGGCGATCGCCACCGGCCAACGCCAGGATGTCGTCTTGCCGAAGAAGGTTCCGGTGGCCTGGATCTACCTCACGGCGTGGATGACCAGGGACCAGACGATTCAGTTTCGTACCGACATCTACGACCAGGACGAGCAGCTTCTCGAGGCAACCGCCGAGGAAGCCGCATTTTTCAGTCAGGCGGCCAATCACCCGCTGACGGCGCATATGGCCCAGTAATACCGGTTCAGTTTCCGGAACTTTCGTCCTTTGCGGGCGTTTTCCGGGGTTAATCCGGCCTTAAGGCCATCACCCAAGGGGAAGTGCGTGGAGCGTAAAGGGCGTTTCGAGGCCTCTGCGACCAGTGAGGGCCGTTATCGCATGCTGGTCGATGCGGTGACCGATTACGCCATTTACATGCTCGATCCGAAGGGGATCATCATCAGCTGGAATCCGGGGGCAAGACGGTTCAAGGGCTACGAAGAGGCCGAGATCCTCGGCGAATCCTTCTCCAAATTTTATACCGAGGAAGACCGGAAAGCGGGCCTGCCCCAGCGCGCGCTTCAAATCGCCGAACGCGAGGGGAAGTTCGAGAACGAGGGATGGCGGGTCCGCAAGGACGGCACCAGGTTCTGGGCCTATGTCGTCATCGATCCGATCCGGGACAGTTCGGGCGACCTCATCGGCTTCGCCAAGATCACGCGCGACCTCACCGAACGCATGCAGGCCGAGGCCACGTTGCGCGCCAGTCAGGAACAATTCCGGCTGCTGGTGCAGGGCGTCACCGATTACGCGATTTTCCAGCTCAGCCCCGAAGGCAACGTCTCGAGCTGGAATACGGGCGCACAGAGGATCAAGGGCTACGCGCCGGGAGAGATCATCGGCAAGCATTTCTCGACCTTCTATACCGAGGAGGACCGCAAGACCGGCCTGCCGCAACGGGCGCTTGAAACAGCGACACGAGACGGCCGCTACGAAAAGGAGGGCTGGCGCGTTCGCAAGGACGGGACCAAATTCTTTGCGCACGTCGTCATCGACGCCATTCACAATGACGACGGTTCGCTTTTCGGTTTTGCCAAGATCACCCGCGACATCACCGAGCGCAGGGCCGCCCAGCGTGCGCTGGAAGAGACGCGCGAGGCGCTGCTCCAGGCGCAGAAGATGGAAGCGATCGGACATCTCACCGGCGGGATCGCACACGATTTCAACAATCTCCTGATGGCCATTCAGGGCAGCCTTGAACTTCTGCAAAGGAGACTTCCCAAGGACGACCCCAAGATCGCGCAGCTTCTCGAGAACGCGGTGCAGGGTGCGCAGCGCGGCGCCGCCTTGACCCAGCGAATGCTGGCGTTTGCGCGGCGTCAGGAGCTCAAGCTCGTGGCCCTCGACGTGCCGGAACTGGTGCAGGGGATGACCGAACTCCTGCAAAGCTCGCTTGGTCCATCGATTCACATCGACACGCATTTCCCCGAACAGCTTCCGAAGGCTTGCGCCGACCCGCATCAGCTCGAACTCGCGCTGCTCAATCTGGCGATGAACGCGCGCGACGCCATGGCCAAGGGAGGCGCCATCATCATCGGCGCAACGGAGCGGAGGATGACCGGCGAACCGGGATTGAAACCCGGGCATTACATCTGCGTGACGGTGACCGATAGCGGCAGCGGAATGGATGAAGCCACGCTGAAACGCGCGCTCGAACCGTTCTTTACTACCAAGGGAATCGGCAAGGGCACGGGCCTCGGGCTTCCGATGGTCCACGGCATGGCGCAGCAATCGGGCGGGAAACTCGTCCTCAGGAGCAAGCCGGCTGTTGGCACGACCGCCGAACTCTATTTGCGCGTCGCCCAGGACGATGTGTCCTCGGCCCGGGAAGAGATGGTACCGCAGGCGTCAATCTCGCTGGGCAGGACGCTCACGATCCTCACCGTGGATGACGATCCGCTTGTCGCGCTCAATACGTCGTCGCTTCTGGAAGAGCTCGGCCACACCGTCTACAGCGCTTCGTCCGGATCGCGCGCACTCGAAATCTTGCGCCGCGTAGGACATATCGATCTCGTCATCACCGACCAGGCGATGCCGGGCATGACGGGCTCCGAGCTCGTCTCGAAAATCCGTGCGGAGAAACCGGATTTGCCGGTCATATTGGCCACCGGCTTTGCGGAATTGCCGCCGGGAGAAAGCGTGAGGATTCCCCGGCTGGCCAAGCCGTTCCGACAGGGGGATCTCGCGGACGCCATCGCCCGCACCATTGCGCGAAGGCAGATCGAAGTGTCCGCCTGAGGCTTGGCGTCGTGCCCGGGCATGCCGTTCGAAGAACGGCTATACCGGGCCATGCCGAGGAAATGTCGGGGCCGGATCGACCTGCAACGATCGCAACCCTGCCGATCGGCCGGCCATGACAATACCCTCCCGCCATTGCCGAAGCGGCCAAGCAATGCTTCATTGCCAGCCATCAGAGTTCCGCGCTCGAAGGCTTGAAGCGATGCTCGACATCCCCAGAGACAATGAAAAGTCTTTTGCCGAAGGCAAAATCCTTCAAAGCGTGACCGAAGGGGTCGGCGTCGTCACCTTCAACAACCCCGAAAAGCGCAACGCAATGTCGCTCGACATGTGGGAAGGGCTTGGACAGGCTTTGACCGAGTTGTGCGATAATCCCGAGGTGCGTGTCGTGATCCTGACCGGGGCCGGCGACAAGGCGTTCATGTCGGGCGCCGATATCAGCCAGTTCGAGAAGAACCGCCACAACGCGCAAGCTTCCGAAGAATATTCGAGACGCAGCGATGCCCAGCGGGCGCTGCTCGCCAATTACCCAAAACCGACGATTGCCTGCATCCGCGGCTTTTGCCTTGGCGGCGGCATGCAGGTCGCGATGCTGGCTGATATCCGCATTGCGGCTGCCAACAGCCAGTTCGGCATCCCCGCGGCAAAACTCGGCATCGCCTATGGTTATGACGGCCTCAAGCATCTGGTGTCGCTGGTCGGGCCGTCATGGGCAAGGCTCCTGTTGTACACCGGTATGCGGATCGAGGCCGCAGAAGCGGAAAGGATTGGCCTCGTCGACCGGGTGGTTTCGGATGCACAAGTATGGAATGCGACGTTCGAGATCGCCCGCACCATCTCCGGCAATGCCCCGCTGGCGATCCAGGCCGCCAAGATCACGATTGCGCAGGTGCTGAAGGACCCGGACCAGCGCGACATGAAGGCGATCAAGGCGATCGGCACCGCGTGCATGGATTCGGAGGATTTTCGTGAAGGCAGGCGCGCTTTCATGGAAAAGCGCAAGCCGCACTTCAAGGGAAGATGATATCTGCTTCGAGTTTGGGTCGCTTGCCAATCAATTGCCGGCCTACGAACGCATGACAACTTTCGCTTTTCCGCGGAAGCCAACATAGTTCTCAGACGGATAAGAACTGGTCGCCGTGTTCAGAAATCCATTGATATCGTTTGCTGTCACTTTATGGACCTTGGCGTCTGTCCTTCCTGTCAACGCAGGCCAGTTCGAGGACGCGGAGGCAGCGATCAATATTGGCGACTATGTAACCGCCCTGCGATTACTCGGACCCCTGGTAGATCAAGACAACACCAATGCTGAACGCCTTCTCGGGATCATGTACATCAAAGGCCGGGGCGTCCCTCAGGACTACGCTTTGGGAATGCGGTGGATGCGAATTGCAGCAGATAAGGGATTGGCGGACGCGCAGAATGAGGTTGGGATTTTGTATCAACGAGGCTGGGGTGTCGAGCGAAACGAAGCCGAGGCGACGAAATGGTTTCGTCTTGCCGCGGACCAGGGCTTGCTCGTAGCTCAAAACAATCTCGCCGATACCTACTTTCTGGGACTCGGCGTGCCGCAAGACTTTGGCGAAGCCTTGAGGTGGTATCACATCGCCGCCGATCAAAGCTCTTCCTACGCGGAAAATGTCATTGGCATCGCTTACGAACACGGCCTTTCCGTTGCGCAGGACCATGCCGAGGCATTTCGATGGTACCGACGTGCGGCGAACAAGATTTATGAGCGACCCGGAAACACGTGGATACACAGTCCGCAGTACAATATCGGGGCCATGTATGCGTCAGGTCGCGGCACGGCTCAGGATTATGTCCAGGCGCTCATGTGGTTCACCTTGGCCGCAGCGTTTGGCGATACAAAGCCACCTGGCCCGCTTGGCATCAAGCTGGTCGATACGTCGAAATACACGGCGTTAGAACAACGAGACAGGGTTATGGCGCTGATGACGAGCGCGCAAATCAAGGAAGCGGAAAGGTTGGCGCGCGAGTGGAGGCCACATCCCATCGTGACAATTGAACCTGGAGCAAAATAAATCCACACTGCCTGCTAAGAAGCGGACCAGAGGAGAAAACCATGGAGAGGCGACGTCACAGCGCATTCGTCATCACGGCCGCAATTATGGGTCTCGCCGTTGGCAGCGGAGCACATCAAGCACGTGCCGAACAGGGCATCGATCTCGACAGCTTGACTTTGCGACAGGCGGCGGCCGAACTCTGCGGGGGCAAGATCACGAGCAAGGCGCTGACGTCGGCCGCGCTGGCACGCGCCAAGGCAACGGAGAAACTGAACGCATTCATCACGTTGGATGAGGCGGGGGCGATGAAAGCGGCCGCGGCGTTCGACACCGCTCACACCAGAACGTCTGCATGCAAGCCGCTCGGCGGCGTCCCGATCGTGATCAAGGACAATATTGAGGTGGCAGGCCTGCCCTCAAGCGCCGGCACTCCGGCGCTCAAAAACTTCATCCCGCGCAGGGATGCACCGGTCGCAGCAAAATTGCGGGACGCAGGCGCCATCATTATCGGCAAGACCAACATGCACGAGCTGGCGTTTGGCATTTCCGGATACAACACAGCGTTCAAGTCCGGTCCGCAGCCCGGGGTCCGCAATGCCTATGATTCGAGCGAAATTGCCGGTGGCTCATCGTCGGGAACGGCCACCGCAATCGGGACGCGCATTGTTACGGCGGGGCTGGGCAGCGACACCGGCGGATCGGTCAGGATCCCCTGCGCCTTGAACGGCTGCGCCTCGCTGCGCCCGACCGTCGGCCGCTATCCGGGCGAAGGCATCGCGCCGATCTCGCACACGCGCGATACCGCAGGCCCAATGGCCGCCACCATCGCCGACGTCGTAGTGCTGGATCACGTCATTGCCGGCGGCGGGCCGATCGCGCCGGCGAATCCCAGGAAGATACGTATCGGCGTGGTCGCCGCGATGCTTGCCAATCTGGATCACGATACCGACGCCGCGTTCCGCGCCGCGCTGGACAAGCTCCGAAAGGCGGGCGTGACGGTAATCGATGTGGAGATGCCAAAACTTGCCGACCTCAATGCTCAGGTCGGCTTTCCAGTTGCGCTCTACGAAGCTTACGATGATATGGTCGCGTATCTGCAGAGGACCGGTACCGGCATCACCATCGAAGAGCTCGCAAAACAGATCGCCAGTCCCGATGTGAAGGGCACCTATGATGGGTTGGTGATTCCGCGCAAGCTGCCGGGACCCGACAACAGCGTTGTCGATGCCAAGCCCGCCTACGATGCGGCCATGAAGACCGCGCGCCCGGCACTGCAGGCGCTCTATCGCGATACGTTCAGCAAGAACCGCCTGGATGCGATCGCATTTCCGACTGTGCCGAAGGTTGCGATCCCGGCAAATCCGGAGTCGAGCAGCCTTGCCAACTTCACGTTGTTCATCCAGAACACCGACCCTGGAAGCAATGCCGGTATCCCGGGCATCCAGGTCCCGCTCGTCCTGGGTGCGACATCGCAACTGCCGGTCGGACTCGAACTCGACGGTCCCTCGGGCAGTGATCGACGGTTGCTTGCGATCGGGATGGCGCTTGACAAGATTTTCGGACGTCTGCCGGCGCCATCGGCGCATTGACAAGGTTCAAGCGGGCTAGCCCGCGCTATCGCTTCCAAACGGATCGATCCTGATGGCAAAAGACAGATCGCTTTTCGTCGGCAGCCGGATCAGCGGCAGTGTATTGCTCGCCGCCGCGCTCACCTCCGTTCTTGCGGCCGCCTCCCTCGCACAGGACGCGGGCGTAAGCGGCATTCCGCCGGGGCCGGCGAATGGGTGGAACTCCAGAAACCCTTCCTTCAACGCGCCTGCGATGCCGCCACCGATCCCGCCGCCCACAATCAGGCCCGTAACGCCGACTGCCGTCGCGCCGCTCAATCCGACGCGGCCGCTGCTGGGTCAGGGATCAAACCGTGTCCGCACGGTGCGAGCGCGGTCCTCGTCGTCGCACGCACGGCGCGGTGGGGAACACACCGCCATTAGGGAGAATGACCGGCTGCTCAATCACGGCGTCACCAGCATCTGCAGAGGATGCTGAGGTCGCAAGATCATTTCGCATCGCGCCCGCATGCCGAAGCGGAGGCCCGGCCAATTTTGGGGTCGCGGCAGTCTGTCGATCGGCTCTCCAAGGCTGCGTGCCCGCGGCATCAGTTTCGCGTCAACCCAACCATAGCAAGGCCGCAACGCAGAAGGCAGCAAAGGCAGTAAGCCCACCGATCATGGTAACGAACTCTTCGTCGAAACTCGACATAGGGCACCCCTACTCCCCCGGTCCGCTGGCTAGCGTAGCCTTTTCTCGTCGGGCTGATGGTGGGGAAAACGGAGTAGTCCTGCCCGAGGCTGCTCAAGCGGGACAGTCGAAGCATTGGGTGAAGGTGAAGAACCGGAAGCATCCGGCGATGGATCGAGTGATGGACTCCTTAGCAACTATGAGCCTGAGAGAGCGTCCATCGCGTGAGCCGTAAAAATTCCGATACTAAAAATAATCATCGTACCAACAACGGCAGCAAACATAGCTCAATTCTCCATACGCTACGGATGGATCTTGAGGTGCGAGCGGCTTCACAGTCAAAAGTAATCTGGGGAAAGGGAACGAGTTTGTCGTGAGTGATGAGTTTTAGCCACAGCTACCCAACTGCAACATGCGGAACGCAGCGGGTCCAAGTTGTGGCGGCGCTGAGAGCAAGATGAGACTTATACTGATTGTCGCATTATTGAGGTTCGACGGTGATGGGTCCCGGACCCGCGTCGCACCACTTTGTGATGCGCTGCGTCCGGGACACGAGAAGATCGCGATTGACAACGCTTCGCGCGCCGAAGCTGATTTGCCCGTCGTGCCAATTGGTCGCAGTTGATCGAAACCCCAAATCAGCCGCAGATTCCTGCGCATCCCGCGCCTACATGAGGGGCGTATCGCGATCGTCACGGACGTTGACGCGGGATGCGGTGGACGCGGCATGCGCTATTTGACGAGAGCGCATTCCGTGGACGGCGAAGTCGTGTGGTTCTGGCGCCCCGACGCTGGCGCTAAGGTCGTGTAGCAATCCACGAACGACGGGGGCAAGAAAGCCCGGTCCCCGGGAAGAGCGCGAAGGAAACCGTTAAAACCATCGCGCGGGGAATGCCGGGCGTCCCGGCGTGATCCGTGGTGACTTCAAGCTTGTGTGCTTTTTGTTTTCGCACACAAGGCTGCGGGTGCGGCGAGCACCCGGCATTCCCTGCGCCCTCTGAATTTTGGGGGTCGGCGTTCTAGGCAAAACTCGCGCAGAACATGCGGCGTGACCGCGAGGGCGTGGCTTGAAAATACTGCTTGAGAAGTGAATAGCGATAACACCAGAACGTATGTCGTCCCCGCGAACGCAGGGACCCATAACCACCGACGCTGGGTAAGGTGAAGCCGGCAACCAAACCCGCGAACGAGAAGCCGCGGCGTATGGGTCCCCTCTTTCGCGGGGACGACGATGGCTTGCAGACGCGGCTCTGCGCCGTAGAGTCAAAGCGCCGCCAGCACAGCCTTGCCGATGTCGGCGGTGCCGTTGCGGCCGCCGAACTCCATCGGCTTGATGCCGCCGGCATAGGCCTTGTCGACGGCGCGCTCGATGCGCTCGCCAGCTTCAGCCGCCGACTCAAGCCCGTGTTTGTCGGCGAGCCAGTCCAGCATCATCGCCGCCGACAGAATCATTCCGGTCGGGTTGGCCTTGCCCTGCCCCATGATGTCGGGCGCGGTGCCGTGACAGGGCTGAAACACCGCGTAGCGATCGCCGACATCCGCCGAGGGCGCCATCCCCATGCCGCCGATCAGGCCGGCCGTCATATCGGAGAGGATATCGCCGAACATGTTCTCCATCACCATGACGTCGAAATCCCAGGGCCGCTTGACCAGCATCGCCGAACAGGCGTCGACATAGAGCCGGTCGGCCTTCACTTGTGGATGGCGCTTGGCCGCCTCATCGAACATCTCACGAAAGAACGCGAAGGCCTTGAACACATTTGCCTTGTCGACACAGGTCAGGCTGCCTGGCCGGCCGCGCGCCTTGCGCCTTTCGGCAAGCCGGAAGGAAAACTCGAACAGGCGTTCCGAGGTCTTTCTGGTGATGACCAGCGTCTCGCGCGCATCGTCATGGGTGACGACGCCCTTGCCCATGGAGGCGAAAAGGCCCTCCGTGGATTCGCGGATCACGACCATATCGATACCGCGCTGATCGGCGCCGACGATCGGGCTCGGCACGCCGGGGATCAGTCGCGCCGGACGCACGCCGGCATAAAGGTCGAAATGAAAGCGCAGCTCCACCTGCGGCATGATCTCGGTATTGTCGGGGTAGCGCACCGATGGCAGTCCGCAGGCGCCGAGCAGAATGGCGTCGGCCTCCTCGCACAGCCGCACCGTCGAGTCCGGCATCGACTTGCCGGTTTCAAGATAATGATTGGCGCCGGCCGGCGCCTCGGTGAAGCGGAATTTCAGGTCCGTGGTCTGTTCGATCTTGCGCAGGACTTCAAGCGCCGGCGCCATGACCTCGGGGCCGATGCCGTCGCCCGAGAGCACAGCAATGTGGAGCGCGTTGTTGGCTGACATGGAATTTCCTTCTTGGAGTAGTGCTCGTCATGGCCGGGCATAGCCGTTCGAAGAACGGCGTCGCTTCCGCTCGCCTTTGTCCCGGCCATCCACGTTTTTTTTGCCTTTGGTCTGGCAAGATGTGGATGCCTGGCCCAAGGCCGGGCATGACGATAAAAAAGTTACGGTGTCAAGACCGCGCGACCGACCAGCCTGCCCTTCTGCAAATCGACCAACGCCTCGTTGGCCTTTGCGAGCGGCATCGGCGTCACCGGGATCGGCGGGATTTTCCTGGCGCGCACGAGATCGAGCAGTTCCTGGGTTTCCCGGAGATTGCCGACATAGCTGCCCTGGATCGTGATCGCCTTGATGGGAATGAGCGGCAACGCCCAGGGCGCACCACCGCCGAACAGGCCGACGATCACGAGCTTGCCGCCCTTGGTCAAGCAGTCGAATCCGAGTTGCGTCGTCTTGGCGTTGCCGACCAGATCGATCACGGCGCGGATCGGTCCACCGGCCTTCTTCGCCAATTGTTCGAGCGCGTCGGGTGCATTGCCATCGACGGAGGCAAGCGCCCCCGCCTGCTCCGCCGCCTCTCGCTTGCGCGCGTCGATATCAACCATGATGGCGCCCTTGCCGCCCAGCGCCTTGAGCAGCGACAGCGCCATCAGCCCGAGCCCACCCGCGCCGAAAATGACGATCGGCGTGGCGAAGGCAAACTCCACCTTCTTGAGTGCGCTGTAAGTGGTGACGCCAGAGCACGCATATGGCGCCGTGGTCACGGGGTCGAGGCCTTGCAGGTTGAGGAGATATTTTGGATGCGGCACCATCATGTGATCGGCATAGCCGCCGTCGCAATAGACGCCGAGCGAGGCCGGCTTGAGGCACATGTTTTCCTCGCCCGCAAGACAGGTTTCGCATTTGCCGCAGCCGAGCCAGGGATAAACCAGCGTGACGTCGCCGACCTTCAGGCCTCCCGTGTTGGCCTTCGCATCGGGTCCGAACGCAAGGATCTCGCCGACGGTCTCGTGTCCCATCGTTCGCGGCAGCGACACGCCGCGATCCTTCAATGAGAGCGGCTTTCGTCCATGACCGAGATCGTAGCCGCCCTCCCAGATGTGAAGATCGCTGTGACAGACGCCGGCAGCCTTCACCTTGATCAGAACCTGCGTTCCAGAGGGCTGTGGCGTCGGCTGTTCCACTTCCTTCAAGGGGGCATTGAAATCGGCGACCTGGAAACTCCTCATCGTTCTCTCCCGTTCTTCATTATTTTACCGATGCTGTTGCAATACGCTTTGCGGCCGTGCCGTTCAACCGCGTTTCGCCAGCGGCGATTTTTCGACCATCGCCGCTATGCGATCTTCGGAGAGGCCGCTCTCGCGAAGCAGCGCGAGCGTATGTTCGCCCAGGGAGGCTGCGCGCGTGCCGGCAGCGACCCTGGTTCCGGACATTCTGAATGGAAGGTTCACG
>Ga0307474_10002287_pt1 | contig 13781 bp, 9 predicted proteins | sample atmos_gasesECM1C_2_FD_203312 | JGI IMG/M metagenome (GOLD analysis project Ga0307474, IMG submission 203312) | Hardwood forest soil microbial communities from Morgan-Monroe State Forest, Indiana, United States - atmos_gasesECM1C_05 | ecosystem: Environmental > Terrestrial > Soil > Temperate... | reverse complement strand
GAAGTCACCGAGCAAGCAGAACTTGTTCTGCGAGCTGTCTCCAATAAGTTCGGCCACGACCTTCAACTCCGGCATAGGAATGTTGGAGGGGCGGCGCTGGCGGCTGTAGAAGACCCCCTGCCCCAGGACACGCTTCAAGCCTGCCTTTCATCGTCCGCCGTCCTGATGGGGGCCGTGGGAAATCCTGCGTTCGATCATTATCCGAATCATCTCCGCCCGGAGGCCGGACTCCTGCGCCTGCGCCGCGAACTTGACGCTTACGCGAACCTGCGTCCCGCCATTTGTTTTCCCGCGCTGGAAGATTCTTCTCCGCTGCGCGCCGCTCTGGTTCGCGGCACTGACATCATGATTGTGCGCGAATTGCTGGGAGGCCTTTACTTCGGAGAGCCGCGTTCGATCATAGGCAGTCCCGGATCCCGCGTCGCCACAAACACGATGACCTACGATGAGCCCGCCATCGACCGCATCGCGCGGGTCGCTTTTGATCTGGCCATGAAACGCCGGCGGAAGGTTTTGTCAGTCGATAAAGCTAACGTCCTCGAGTGTTCCCGCCTATGGCGCGAGATCGTTATCCGTTGCGCGAAGGATTATCCGGATGTGAAACTTTCTCACATGTATGTGGATTCCGCCGCCATGTCGCTGGTGCAGCGTCCCAGAGATTTCGATGTGGTGCTCACGGAAAATATGTTTGGCGACATTCTTTCCGACCAGGCAGGTGGCGTGGTGGGCTCGCTGGGGCTCCTCGCCTCGGCCAGTATCGGCGGCCCCGTCGGCTTGTACGAGCCCGTCCACGGTTCAGCGCCTGACATCGCCGGCAAAGGGATTGCGAATCCTCTCGGGGCGATTCTTTCCACGGCGTTACTGTTGCGCCATTCTTTTCAACTGGAGCGCGAAGCTGCCTGCATCGAGAATGCGGTCAGTTCAGTTCTGAATGAGGGGTTTCGAACAGCGGACCTCGTCCCACCCGGACAAAGCTCAATCCCTACGTCTGAGATGGGAAGTAGAGTAGTGGAAGCGCTCAAGCCTTCTGATGTGAAACAGAAATCGGCTTGAGAATAACTTCAAATTCTGGGGATAGGCCTTCCCGGCGACACTTTCGCGGGCTGCGCGGCTCCCGGGATTCGTCCGTCATATTTTCCAGTCAGGTCATACCAGCGAACACGCAGCATCTCCTGAAACATTTTGGCTCCATCCATGACGGGATTGATGCGCGTTCCTCCGCTGTGTCCCCAGCGGACGGGAACCTCTTTCACCCGGAAGCCGAACTTGCGTGCCAGGAAGAGAATTTCCGGATCGAAGCCCCAGCGCTCGATGCGTTGCAGCGGCAGAATCATTTGCGCTGCGCGGCGAGTGAAGGCTTTGAACCCGCATTGCGTATCCTTAAATTGCAAGCCCAGGAGAATCCGGTTCAAGCCGTTGAACACTCTTCCAAAAAGCTGCCGGTGCAGCGACTGGCGTTGCGTCTGCAACTCTGCCCGCAGCCAGCGCGATCCGATGGCGATATCCGCTCCCGTGCCCAAAGCCTGCAGGAGCTTCGGCATCTCATCGATGGGCGAGGATAAATCTGCATCGCTGAATATCACAATATCCCCACGCGAATTCAGAATCCCATTGCGCACGCTGTAGCCCTTGCCGCGATTGCCAGGATTTTCCACCAGCCGCAATATCGGATTATTCTTCGCAAACGCGCGCACGATTTCGGCCGTGTTGTCGCGCGACCCATCGTTCACCACGATTACTTCCGCGTCCCAGCCCTGCTGGCGCACGTAGGCCAGAACCTTTTCCAGGGTCGCCCCGAGGCGCTCACTTTCGTTATAGGCCGGAATGACGATGCTGTAGGTCATTTCGTTGAGTGGGATCATATAAGTCCGGCCATACCGGAATGCTTAAGATGTCCCGTCGGGCAAATGTGTTGCCACAAAGAAGGCTGCGTCATTGTACGTCGAGGACAGCTGAACCAGGAAACTGAAAAGGAGAGCGGCAGGGCGGAGGCTCTTCATCACGCTACGTTGCGCTGTTCCAACAACATGCTGAGAAACTCCTTCACCAGATCGCCGTCCAGCAAGCCCAAGCGAGCCTTCTCAAGCATCGTCTGAGCGGACTGATCATGACCGATCGCAGGTTTATACGGCCGCGCCGTGCGGAGAGCGTCGTACACGTCGACAACCTGCAAAATCTGCGGTAACAGCGGAATCTCACCTGCCCCCAACCCATCCGGATAACCCGATCCATCGGGATGCTCATGATGATGCCGGATGATCGGCAGCACTAGCCGCAATGACTTCAACGGCTTGCAGATGTTCTCCCCGGTCACCGGATGCAACTTCATGATCTTCCACTCGTCCGGTGTGAGGTCGCTGCCCTTGTTCAAAATATCGTCCGGCACCGCAATCTTTCCTAAGTCGTGAAGGTATCCGCCGCGCCGCAACGCCACGATCGAATCCTCTTCCAACCCTAAGTGCCGTCCTAAGTCCGCGGCGTTCAACGCCAGCCGTTCGCAATGCCCTTCGGTATAAGGGTCCCGGCCCTCCACGATCAGGCCCAGTGTGCATAATACGGAATCAGCAGTCTCCAACTCATCGGTGAATTCCTTTACCCGCAACAGCGACCTCACCCGCGCGGTCAACTCCTCGGCCAGCACCGGCTTGTTCAGGAAGTCGTCGGCTCCCGCCTCAATTCCTCGCAACTTATCCGCACTGTCGCTCAATCCGGTGATCAGCACAAACGGGATAAGGCGCGTCGCCGGGTTGTCTTTTAAATCACGGCACAATTCATACCCCGACTTCCCTGGCATTCTTACATCCGAGAGGATTAGATCGGGGGGGGACCGCCTTACTTCCATTTCGGCCTGCTGCGCGTCGGACGCTGTTACCACGTCATAGCCCCGCATGCTCAGTAACTGGCTCATCAGTGCCGCAATGCCGGGATTATCGTCCACCACCAGAATTCGCGGAGCATGCCGCCGTAGCCACGCTTCGCCTATCCCTTGGTCACTAGCGCCTGCTCGGCCGGAAGGTGCCCCGGGATTATCTCTAAAAGGCGGACGAGGGTCACGAGGGAAACTCATAAATACGAATTTCTACCCGTGATTCTACTGCAATCTTGAAGCCGCCGTGTTGGGTAAAAAAATTCGCCAGGAATCGCCGCGATGAAATCGGTCGCGAAGAAGCGGCGGCTCCCGTTCCGCTTTGGAAGCGTTTGGCCGGCCTGGTGACTTCTGGCCCCGTCGCCAGGCCAGCTGAGGCTACTCTCGGGTGATGATCCGTTCCAGATCGCGTATGCGGGCGGCGCTACTGCTTATGTCTTTGGCTGCGTCACGAACTCAGCCTTCCCAACCACCAAGCCGCACCCCGTCACCTTTGGGAGGTGAACCACGGTTCAATGGTTCTCCGATACAGGCCCGACTGGCGAGAAGTCGTTCGCTTCAAAAGTCCGCCCTTTGCTGGTGACCGCGAATGGCGAACCTCGGCTTCTGCGTCCGCGCTCTTCAGAAGGGTTCTAAAGATGTAGGCTGGGCCCTGTCGGTTCGGCGATCCCGGTATTGTCCTCCGAGTGGTTCGGCAATGCGAATCAATCCCCCGCTGCTTCCACCGCCGGCAGTTCCTCTGCCACAGTCGTCTCCTTCACCTTCGCGCTCGTAACCAGAATCACGGACAAAACCACAATAACACTGCCCATCACGATGAATCTGTCTACACGCTCGTGCAGAATCAGCCATCCCAGAAATACCGCGACCACTGGATTCACATACGCGTATGTGGACACCTTTGACGTGGGCACATGCTCGAGCAGCCAGATGTACGCCGTGTATCCAACCCACGACCCGCACACGACAAGATAGAGCACGGCGCTGACACCTCGCGCCGCCCATGCGACGCGCGAGAAATCCCCCACCGCTGACGCTAATAGAAAGTTCGCCACACCCGCTGCCGTTACTTGCCATGCAGTGGAACTGAACACGTCCATGCCTGATTGCCAGCGCTTGGAGAGCACCGATCCCAGAGCCCAGGAGAACGAACCACCAATCAGTGCAAGAGAAGACAAGAATTCGCGCCGTCCCAGCGACGAGGTCGAGTGCAACTCCGGCCAGAACAAAACAAACAGTCCCACCATCCCCAGCGCAAGGCCTGCTTTTCCTCGTCCTGAAATGTGATGGTGCCCGAGCAGCAGCGAATCCAGAACCAGGAACCACAGCGGCGTGATCGCAATGATTAGAGCCGCCAGCCCCGAAGGCACGGTCAATTCCGCCCATGCCAGAGTCAGATTCCCCCCCAACAGCAGCAGAATGCCGACCACCGCCGCCAGCGCGATCTGCCGCGCCGAATACCAGATGGTGCGTCCGGTTGCAGCGCATACCGCGAGCATCACCAATCCGGCGGTCGAAAAGCGCAGCGCGCACATCAGCGCAGGCGGAATAGTCTGCACCGCAATATCAATAGCCAAATACGTCGAGCCCCAAAATAAATACACCAACCCGAAAGCAAGAATCACCGCAAACCGGCTTGGGCTCTGAGCTTTCAACATGTGAGTGGAAAAGCAGGAAAGCTAAAAGATATCAGACGAGTTTAAACACAATGGAGATTCGAAAGTTTTAGGTGGTACGCATCTTCAACGTTGCACAATAATCTACTCGGGCGCGTTTATTGCGTCTGCGGGGCGGGCGTCCCTCCCTTTAGCTGATATACGAATTGCTGTATTTCGTGCCGCTGGCGCTCGGTCTCCTGCATTTTTTCCTTTGATATCTGTTCATGGAGTTGGAGCTCTGCGCGGGCCTTCGAGATCTCTCCCGCTTCTCGGTACAGCTGCGCAAGGCGGTAGTGCGCCTCTTCCAATTCCGGAGTCGCTGCGACTGCTTCCTGCCAGGCAGAGATAGCTTTCGGAAAGTCCTTCTGCTGCGAATAAAGAATGCCCAACTGCAGATAGGCGAGGCCAAACTTCGGATCGAGCCGGACAGCCGTCCGTAACAATGACTTCACCTGATCGACGTCTTCGATCTTGATCTGCTCCGGCGACTTCCAACCTTTCTGAAGGCTAACAGCGTAATAGTAATTGGCCCAAGGATTCTCAGGACGCAGCCTGACAAACCGCGCGAGTCGCTCCTCGATCTCGGGCGACCGCGTGGTTTCGATAGTCTGCATCTTCCCCATGAACAGGTAGGGATTCGGATCGTCGGGATTGAGGTCTGAGGCTTCAGAGAAGCGCTGTGCCGCCTGATCGAAAGAGCCGTTTGAGTACCATGACGCACCCAGACCGGCCAGCATTCGGACGGATCGCGGGAAAAGGCGATTGCCTTTTGCGAAGACTTCGATGGCTGGATCGCTTGCGTGGTGTGTGAGGAGTTCGGCGCCCCAGTCGAACAGATTGGGCTCGCTCGGATTCAATTCAGCGGCACTTTGATACTCTCGAACCGCTTCCAGAGGATCGCCGAGTTGTTCGTCAGCATCAGCGAGCAGATGATGCAGTTCAGCGTTTTCCTGGCGAGATCCATTCCGGTTGGCAAGCAGAGCTCGGGCATCGGAGCGAGCACGCGCGTAGTCTCCGCTGGCAGCGTATGCCAGCGCCAGTTCGAAAGCATTGCCAACGTGGCTGGGGTTGAGCATGAGAGCCGCTTTTAGGTAGGGCAGGCCTTCCTCGGGCCTACCGTCATCGACCAGCAATGTTCCCAGACGAAAATTCGTGTCGAAGTCTTTCGGCTGGCGCGCCGCAGCCTGGCGCAGCGACCTTTCCGTTGCGAGTTTAGATGAATCGGAAGGGGGACTGCCTAGCGATTGCTTGCTCAGAGAAGAGGTGGCCTGGGCGAGTGCTTCCCGGTTGCGCATCACCGTATCGGAACCGTGGCCGCCGAGACTCGTCGTATCGGCAACACCCGCCACGGTGAAGTGAGGCTCATCGAAAAACTCGGGTTTTGTTTCCCAGGATTTTGCCGGCGCTCCGGATTTCGCAACGTCCAGACTGAGATCCACCGTTCGGTTTTTCAGTCCGACCCTAAGCGGGCCGGAGATGGCTTTGCTATGGTCGGCCATTTCCGCGCTGAGGGTGTACACTCCCGGGCGAACCTCGCGGAAAAGATAGGCTCCTGCCGAATCGGTATGCACGGTGAGAATTTGCGAGCCCTTGGCTTGTAAGCAGACGCTAGCTCCGGCTACAGGGAGGTTGAGGGAATCCCGCACAACTCCTTGCACGGTCGCCACCGGTGGCTCGGGCCGCGGATCAACCTTCTGTGCTTGAACAGATTGCCCACGCGCCGTAGGCGAAGCAAAAAGTAAGGTTAGCGCGAGGCTGCTAACTGCGTTGATATAGAGGCGCCGCATAAGACACTCGTAAAGTTCGGGAAACCAAGCAAAGCTTAGGCGCGCGTAGTCCGAAATTTTATTCTCTCCAATCGCGATGCGCAATCGCTTCTCTGCGGTCCGGCCCGAAAAAGGGAGATGTTCTGTGGCATGTTGACTCGACAAGCTAGCTTATCTAATCTAAGCTGCCTTTCATCAATCTGCTTGAAAGCTCACGACCTTTGCGTTAACTTCAGGACGCCTTCAGCATTTTCAAACCTTCTCGAGGATATGAATGAGATCTTACCGAATGCGGCATCTGGCAGCCCTGTTAATGTTGACTACCTGTCTGGCGTGCTGGGGACAGGAGAAGCGGAAGGTCATCATTGATCAGGACGCGGCTGGGCCCGCGGGAACGGATCAGGAGTCGATGCTTCTTCTGATCCAGTCGCCCCAGACGGAAGTCTTGGGCATCACCGTAGTGACAGGCGATCAATGGCTGCACGAAGAAGTCGCACACACGCTGCGCATGCTCGAAATCATCGGGCGAACCGACATTCCAGTCGTGCCCGGAGCGGAGTATCCACTGGTGCGGCGCGAATCTGACACAGAGCGGTGGGAGCAGCAATACGGCAGCGTGCCGTGGCTGGGTGCCTGGACGCCGAGGTTCTATCATCCGCACGATCAGTGGGGAGAAATGAGGGAAGGCAAGCCCACGAGTAAGCCATCCGAGGAAGACGCGGCCCATTTTCTGACACACATGGTGCATAAGTTTCCGAACCAGATAACGATCTATGAGGGTGGCCCCTTTACAAACCTGGCGCTAGCGATTTCCATCGATCCCGAATTCGCGGGGCTGGCAAAAGAGCTGGTATTCATGGGCGGGAGCCTCAATCCGAGGACTGACGATCCGGAGTTTACCAACACCCCGACTCACGAATTCAATCTCTGGTTCGATCCAGAGGCGGCCCACATTGTGTTCCTGGCGCCCTGGAAGAAAATTATCTGCACGCCGGTGGATATTTCGGTGAAGACCCGCTTGACTGCTGAATTGATCAATCGCATCAAGACCGCAGACACGCCAGCGGCGCGCTACATTGCCAAATACGCACGTTTGCGCGGCAACTACAATTATTTGTGGGACGAACTGGCGGCGGTCGCGTGGCTCGATCCGAGTTTGATTGTCAAAAAAGAAACGCTCTATATGGACGTCGACTTGGACCGGGGCGCCGGCTACGGCAATACTTTGGCCTGGACGGAACACGATAAGCCTAAGATTGACGTGCAGCCCGTCGACGTGCAGGACGATCTTGATCTCGACAGATTTTACACAATATTTGTGAATCTTCTGACCGCCGAAACGCCAAAGAGCTAGCGACCCCGCTTCTCTCCCCGTTTATTGCGGGATTTGTGCCAACATACTCTGGGCCTGCGCGTGATCCGGATGCTGCTTAAGAAGAGCAACTAAAACCGCCCGAGCTTGCTCCGGCGCTTCTTCAAGCACATAGATTCTGGCCAGGTTCAGATATGATTGATCGAAGCCAGGCGCAACCCGAATGCATGTTTCGAAGCTAGCGACGGCCTCATCCCGCCGCTGGGTTCGCAGGTAGAGTATTCCAAGATTGTTCAAAGCCTCGGCGTAGATGGGGCGTGCCTTCAGCGCTCTTTGCAGGTAATCGTAAGCCCGAGCGGTGTCGTCGGCTTGCGCAAAGACCATTCCCAAGCCGTAGTTCGCTTCGGGATCATTCGCGTTCACTGCAAGAGCGTGTTCGAAACTCTTGCGCGCCTCATCCCAATTTTTCTGCAGGCGATAGGCGTTGCCGAGATTGTTGAGAGCGATTACATGATCGGGGCTTAGCAGCAGAGCCTGTTTAAAGCAGCGTATCGCCTCGTCGGTTCGGCCCTGACGTGTGGCGAGGAGACCAAGGTTGTTCCAGGCATTCGCCACCGTATCGGGGTAGCTCGCGTGAAGTCTTGTCGTACGTTCAAAGTTCTCGCGTGCCTCAGCCGTCTTCTGCTGGCTCAGGTAGGCGCTTCCCAAGCCGTAGCAGGCTTCGGCGCTCGCTGGATTGTCGCGAAGGGCAAGCTGGAATGCCGCGGCGGCTTGGTCGATGTAGCCTCGCTGAAAAAACATCGAGCCGAACGACAAATAGTTCCGGCCGAACTCAAAGGTTTCGCTAACACCGGGGAAAGGCAGCGCCAGGGCTAACCGCTCTGAACTGGTTCGAGGAATGTGCCGGGAATCTTGTTCCACATGCCCGGGATTCACGAGCCCCTGATAGATCTTGACGATATCGCCGCGCTGGTCGATGAGGAAAGATGTTGGCAGCCCGAGGTCTCGATGACGGTCGAACAGATAGCGATAGAGAATGTTATAGACAGCGGATACTTCATCTGATCCGCACAGAATGGGAAATGTCAGGCGGCGCTGCCGGGCCAGCGTTTGCAATGTTTTCGCTTCCGCAGGTTCGTCAACGTTCACGGTGAGCAATTGAAGACCCTGCGCCCTCCAGCGGCCAAATTCCTGCTGGAACGTAGCAAGGTCTTTCTGGCAATCCGAGGACTGTGCGGTCCAGAAATTCAGCAGCACTGGTCTTCCGCGAAATGCGGAAACGGTCTGCACTCGTCCAGCCAAATCCGGAAGAGAGAGATCTGGTGCGGCTATCGGTGTGAGCAGCCAAGTTTCCACGACAGCAGGAAGCGGTTCGATGTCCTGCGGTCCACTGGCATTAAGGGAGCGCATCGGTTCCGGCATCTTGAACGGTTCGATCCGTAGCGATTCGGATCCCTCTTCTATCCAAATTCTGTGATTGGGCGGCAGGTCGTGAAGGTCCTGGATCAGCCCGCTTGGCCAGCGGATGTGCGCCCGCACCGGGCCTTTGGCATCTCCCAAACCGAAGAATACTTCTTTGCTGTGCTGGGACAGGAATCCCGATCCGGCTTGGAGCAGGCGGGTCTGGCGGCCCGATTCAGTTTCGAGGGTAATCGCAGCACCGATCCCGTCCCGATTACTCTTTGTGCCGCTCAGGCGGAAAGCGATCGACGCCGGCAGATTCTCCATCACATTCTTCAATAGCCGTAACTGCGGGGCATTGCGATTCTTCAGGAACACTTCCTGCCGGCCATCCTGATCGAAATCGGCCAGGGCAAACGCCCTGCCGTCTTCGACGAAGTCCAAGCCCACTGCGCCCGAAACGTCGGAAAAAGTTCCATCGCGATTGTTCGCATAGAAAATGTTTCGCTCGAAACCGCTCCAGGTGCCATCCGCTCGAATGAGTTCGTTGAGGGCACTCCATCCCTGCTCGTATTCGTGCGCGGGCTTTGCCACGTCCGGCGAATTAGCAACCACCTGCCGCCAGAAAAAACCGTTCAGGTCCTCCCGCGACATTCCAGAAACCATGCCATTCGCGATATAGAGATCGGGAAATCCGTCATGATCGAAATCGAAAGAGTCGCTCGACCACGACCAGCGGCCCAAGCCAACTCCGGCAGCGGCTGTTCGATCCTCGAAGGCTGCACCGCTGTTTCGAAACAGCGAGTTGCCCATGGCGTGCCTCCGGTACAGAGCCCGAACATCCTCGGGCGTGTCCCTCTTGAAATTTGCTTGTGACGAGATGCGTTCGCCGGCGGCAGTCCACATGTCGGCGACGTAAATATCCTCCGCGCCGTCACCATCGAGGTCGGTCCAGCAGACGCTCATTCCTGCGCCAACGTCTTCGACGCCCAGTTTGGGAGCGACATCGGTAAACGTTCCATTGCCGTTGTTGCGATAAAGGTTCTTCCGCCCGAAATCATTCACCACATAAAGGTCGGGCCATCCATCGTTGTTGTAATCGCTCCAGCCGCAGCAGAAACTGTAACGTGTGTTGTTTTGATTGAGGCCCGATTGCTGTGTAACGTCACGGAAAGTTCCGTCGCGGTTGTTCTGCATCATGAAGTTAGGAGGGCCATTCTCGGCATCGTGATAAGGAACGGGATACTTATATTGATCGGTGCCCTGATAGTAGACGTAAAGACAAAAATAGATATCCGACCAGCCGTCGCGGTCATAGTCGGCAACAGCCGCTCCGGTGAACGTTCCTTGTGGAGCATTGGCAAACTGAAACGCGCCTGGTTTGTGGAGAAACTTGCCGCCGCCCTGGTTCAAAAACAAAAGCGGGCCGCTCGCGCGCACGATGACCGCATCCTGCCGCCCATCGTTGTCGAAGTCGGCAAACAGCGCGCATGCTGTGTTGTCGAGGATTCCCAGGCCGGACGCTTCGGTGATGTCCTCGAACGTTCCATCTCCGCGGTTTCGATAAAGGCGATTGGGAAGACCCGCGGGTTGGCAAACGTAGAGATCGTCGAAGCCATCGTTGTCGAGGTCGGCGACTGAGATTCCGTTATGTCCGTAGATATCGATGCCGGACGCACCGTCGAGAATCGTGCGCCAATGGTCCACGCCTCGGAGCATCTGGGTGGAATGGGAAGAGTTGGTCTCCAACGCGGCTGCAGTAATGTCGATAAAGACTGGAGAGAAAGAGCGGCTTCGTGTCTCGTCCAGTACTTGCCAGCGTCGGAGCATGAATTCGCCCGGAGCAGATAAAGACGGCCGACATTCCCACTCGAGATCCCAGTAACCCACGCGTTGCTCAAGGTGAAATCCAGGACCTGTCCCAACCAACTCGGAATGCACACGAACGTGCACTTGCTCCGGTCTTTGCGAGGTCAGTGCGGGAACCGTTTGAATGCCCGTCAGCTGAAATTCCGCGGTTACGATCTGCAAAAAGACACCCAATGAAGAATGCAGGTCCCGAAGGAACGCTTCTCGCCCGAGATTGGTCCGGGAGCCGAATGTCATGTGCTGAACTTCGATCGATGGGCCTGGACGAACCAGTCGCGAGGCAACAGGAAGCAGCGAAGAACCAGAAAAGTCAGCAGTTAAAGCTCTTTCAATTGCTTGCACGTTTTGAGGAGCCTGCCGCAGGCCCGAACTCCACTCCGCAATAATTACGGCAATCTGGTCATGATATTTTTCGTTAACGAAATCGTCGAAGCCAGCCTGCACCTTTCGCAAGGTGGCATCAAGCGGCCTTTCGGCCAGATAGTGCGGATGCAAATGGAAATCGCTGTCGGCCGAAGGCGCGCGGGAGGAATCGAACGGGGAGTCCGATCCGAAAGCGAGACCGCGCAGGCTTGCCGGAAGTGCGGCCGCCGAGGCTCCCTGGCAGCACCGGACAAGAAAATTGCGACGGCTTAGCCGACTCAGAGCAATGGCCCCCTGACGTTCGTGTTCAGGACCGGAATCTACCAGCGGCACCGGCACCCGTCAAGCTGATGCGGCGACGGGTCGTGTTCTTCTTGGGGTGGATGCAATCTAGCGGACAGGCGTCGACGCAGGCTGTGTCTTTGGTTCCGATGCAGGGTTCGGCGGTGACAAAAGCCATGTGCCACCTCCCCCTATCAGAACTTACGGTATGCCTGTTGGAGAGAACATTCAAGGGCAGCCGAAGTAAACTCCATGCATGGCATCACCGATTGAGAAAATGTCGGCCGTCACTTTTCGGGGTGTGAACATGAGGGAATCTGTCCAATTTTACCAATCCAGCGCGAAAAGCCTCGGCATTGATGCCGAAGAGGGACAGCGCGATGACGTGAATGCTCGATGCCTTCAGGACATCTCAAGAATTGAATATCGGCCGCTCCTGTGACTTGCAGAAGTACCCATGCGGGCGAGAACCGACCAGATCGGGGGTTTATTCCAGTGGCGGACTGTCACGCGACTCTGCGGAATCTCGCGAGCGCCATGTGAGCAGCGTGATAACCGCACATGCCGTGCACGCCGCCCCCAGGCGGGGTTGATGACGAACAGATGTATAGGTCTCTTGCCGGGGTCGCGTAGCCTCGCCACGTCGGCCGAAACACAATTTGGCGAAGATCCATTACGCCGCCCCCAATGTCACCGCCTACCAGATTGGCGTCCATAGATTCAAGCTCCGCCGGAGAAAAGACCCGCCGCGCCAAAATGCACTCGCGGAACCCGGGAGCGAAGCGCTCCACCTGATGTTCCAGCCTCTCGAGCATGTCCACCTTTGACCCATTAGGCAGGTGGCAATACGCCCACACCGTGTGTTTGGTCGCAGGGGCGCGCGAGGGATCAAACAGACTCGGCTGTGCGAGCAGAACAAACGGGGAATCTGCGTGCCGCCCATTCCGCGCCGCCTGTTCCGATGCGGCAATCTCCTCAAAGCTCCCGCCCACATGCACGGTCGCCGCGCGCAAGCACTCGGAAGCTTTCCAGGGGATGGGGCCGCTCAAGGCGTAATCGACTTTGAAAACGCCGGGACCGTAACGAAACCTCTCCAGCTGACGCTTGTAGCTGTCCGATAAGCGTTGACCGGCAATTCTGAGAAGTTGCCGCGGGGTCACATCGCAGAGTATCAGGTCATAGTGCGATAACGACGCGAGAGACTCAACCCGCGACGAAGTCTTTACTTTACCCCCGACCGTGGACAGATAACGACATAGCGCATTTGTAAGGGACTGCGACCCGCCGCGCGGAATCGGCCAGCCGACAGCGTGAGCCGGCACAGCCATCAACATCCCAAACGCGCCACTCACGGGCTCGTCGAGACTGAGAAGGGAATGCGCAGCAAGGCCCGCGAATAAAGCGCGCGAGCGCTCGCTCTGAAAGCGACGGGCAATCGTCCGGGCCGAACGGAGTGCGTTCGTCGCAAACCGCGCCATGAGCCAGGGATGTTTCGGAATCGAGCAAACCGGGCGAAGCACGTCGGGGGCGAATTCACGCCAGCGCTCGACAAACGGCTGCATGAGCTTACCCCACGCATCGCCGTCTGCACCGAGAGAAGTCTTGGCATCGCCCAAGTCCCGTTCCAGTACGACTGCGGTTCCATCATCGAGCGGATGGGCGAGGGGAGCCGGAGAATGAATCCACTCCAGTCCATGATCGTCGAGCGGCAGCGAAGAGAAGAAGGGCGACCCGGCGCCCATCGGATGCACCGCCGATCCAAAGTCGTGCAAGAAGCCTGGCAGAGTCAATTCCATGGTGCGCGCCGCGCCGCCCGCTGTCGGCTGGGCCTCGAACACATCGACCTGCAGGCCGGCCTGGGCCAGCACGATGGCCGCTGCCAGCCCATTTGGACCCGAGCCAACGACGCACGCTTTGCGGCTCATCGCGAATCTCCAACTGACCTTAATTCTGCTCGCGGATCGTCTCAACTCCGAGTGCGACGCTACAGGCTATTGCTTCGGTTCCACACTCGGCCACTCGACAACTTCGATGCTTCCATCAGGTCTTCGCTCCAGTGTAGGTGCATACAGACCCAGGAACTGCCTGCGCCACCACATGCCGGTGGTGCGTTTTTCTGACGTTGTCGTGAACCAGTATTGCCAGAGCACGGCGCGGATCTGATGTGGCGGCTCCCGCAAAAAAGGATTACCGGCAAACAGTGTCAGTACATCCTTGTCGTTCGAGAGCAGGAGCACTTCCGTGCTGGGCACGATGGGATACTC
>Ga0307474_10002286_pt1 | contig 13783 bp, 8 predicted proteins | sample atmos_gasesECM1C_2_FD_203312 | JGI IMG/M metagenome (GOLD analysis project Ga0307474, IMG submission 203312) | Hardwood forest soil microbial communities from Morgan-Monroe State Forest, Indiana, United States - atmos_gasesECM1C_05 | ecosystem: Environmental > Terrestrial > Soil > Temperate... | reverse complement strand
CCAGCGCGACGTCGGCAGGTCGACGCCGATCGTGACCACCCGGGTGATCCCGGCCGCCCGGGCATCGGCCAGCACCTCGGGCACCGGGCGTTCGATGAGGTCCAGGTGGGTGTGGGCGTCGAACGCGGCGGCGGGCAGCGGGGGCGGAGGCGGCGGCTCGGGGCGGGCTGGCCGGCCGGGGCCGCCCGCCGGGGTCACGCCTGCTCCAGCCGGGCCAGCTCCTCGTCGGCCAGCGCGGGGTCGAGCTTGGCGAACAGCGGGGTGGGCGCCTCCAGCGGCGTGCCCGGCCGGATCGCCTCGGACCGCCACCGGGCCGTGCCCTGGTAGTCGCCGGTGATCACCGGGTACGGGGCGGCGCCCTCCTCGCTGACCTCCTCGATCCGCGGCATCCCGGACCAGCTCCCCGACCCGCCCAGCATCTCGTACACCAGCTGGGATGAGCGGGGCAGGAACGGGGTCAGCAGCGTCTTGCCGTCGTCGACGAGCTGCAGCGCCACGTGGCAGATCGTCCGCATCCGCTCCGGATCGGACTCGCGCAGCTTCCACGGCGCCTGCTCGGAGAGGTACTTGTTGGCCTCGGCCAGGGTGCGCATGGTCTCGTTGATCGCCGCCTTGAACCTCGACCGGGACAGGGCGTCGCCGACCTGCCCGAACGCGTCGCGCGAGCGCTGGAGCAGCTCCCGGTCGGCGTCGGTCAGCGCACCCGGCTCCGGGACCGAGCCGATGTTGCGGGCGGCGAACGACACGGTCCGGTTGACCAGGTTGCCCCAGTTCGCCAGTAGCTCGTCGTTGTTGCGCCGGATGAACTCGCTCCAGGTGAAATCGGTGTCCTGGTTCTCGGGCCCGGCCACTGCCAGGTAGTACCGGAGCGCGTCGACGCTGTAGCGGTCGAGGAAATCGCGCACGTAGATGACGACCTGGCGGGACGAGGAGAACTTGCGGCCCTCCATCGTGAGGTATTCGCTGGCCACCACGTCGGTGGGCAGGTTGAGCGCGCCGAGCGACCCGGGCGTGCCGCCCCTGGTGCCCTGGCCGTTGTAGCCGAGCAGCATGGCCGGCCAGATCTCGGCGTGGAAGACGATGTTGTCCTTGCCCATGAAGTAGTAGGACTCGGCGTCGGGCGACTGCCACCAGGCCCGCCAGGCGTCCGGGTCGCCCGAGCGCCTGGCCCACTCGATCGACGCGGACAGGTAGCCGATCACCGCGTCGAACCAGACGTAGATCCGCTTGTCCGGGCGGTCGCGCCAGCCGTCGATCGGGACCGGGACGCCCCAGTCAAGGTCGCGTGTGACGGCCCGGGGCTTCAGGTCGTCCAGCAGGTTCAGCGAGAACTTGAGCACGTTGGGCCGCCACTGCCCGCTCTTGCTCTGCAGCCAGGTCCCGAGCGCGTCGGCGAACGCGGGCAGGTCGAGGAAGAAATGCTCGGTCTCCACGAAGACCGGCTTCTCGCCGTTGATCTTCGAGCGGGGGTTGATCAGGTCGACCGGGTCGAGCTGGTTCCCGCAGTTGTCGCACTGGTCCCCGCGCGCGCTCGGGTACCCGCAGATCGGGCAGGTCCCCTCGATGTAGCGGTCGGGCAGGGTCCGGCCGGTGGACGGGGATATCGCCCCCATCGTGGTCCGCAGGAAGATGTAGCCATTGTCGTACAGCCCCTTGAAGATCTCCTGGGCCACCGCGTAGTGGTTCTGCGTGGTGGTCCGGGTGAACAGGTTGTAGGACATGTCCAGGCCCAGCAGGTCCTCGGCGATGACCCGGTTGTACCGGTCGGCCAGCTGCCGGGCGGTGACGCCCGCGGCGTCGGCCTGGACCTGGATCGGCGTGCCGTGTTCGTCGGTGCCGCTGACCATGAGCACGTTGTTGCCCGCCATCCGCTGGTACCGGGCGAACATGTCGGCGGGCAGGCCGAACCCGGACACGTGCCCAATGTGCCGGGGGCCGTTGGCGTACGGCCAGGCCGGCGCGGTCAGTATGTGACGGCTCGTTGCGGACATCCCCTCAGCCTATGGGCTGACCCGCGGCGCCGTGCCGCAGGACGGCGTCGTACACCTCCCGCTTGCGCAGCCCGAGTTCCCTGGCCACCTCGGCGATCGCGGCCTTGCGCGGGACGCCCTCCCGCTCGAGCCCGGCCACCGCGGCGGCCGCCTCGGGGGCGGCCTGCTCCGGGTCGGCGCGGCGGGCCCGCGAGACGCCCGCGACGACGATCGTGATCTCGCCCAGCCGGCCGGGCTCGGCCCAGGCGGCCAGCTCCGCCAGGGGGCCCCGGCGGACCTCCTCGTGCGTCTTGGTCAGCTCGCGGCAGACCACGGCCCGGCGCCCGGCCCCGAACGCGTCGGCCAGCCCGGTCAGCGTGGCCGCCAGCCGGCGCGGCGACTCGAAAAAGATCAGCGTGCGCGGCTCGGCGGACAGCTCGGCCAGCCGCCGCGCCCGTTCTCCCGCCCGGCGCGGCAGGAACCCCTCGAAGCAGAACCTGTCGCTCGGCAGCCCCGACACCGCGAGCGCCGCCGTGACGGCCGACGGGCCGGGCAGCACGCTGACCCGGATCCCGGCCTCCGCCGCGGCCGCCACCAGCCGGTAGCCAGGGTCGCTGATCCCCGGCATGCCGGCGTCGGTCACCAGCAGGACGTCGTGCCCGGCCACCAGCTCGGCCAGCAGCGCCGGCACCCGCTGCGCCTCGACATGGTCCCAGTACGAGACGACCCGGCCGGTCACCTTCACCCCCAGCGCGCCGGCCAGCCGGCGCACCCGGTGGGTGTCCTCAGCGGCCACGACCGGCGCCTCGCCGAGCGCGGCGGCCAGGCGCGGCGAGGCGTCCTGCGGCCTGCCGATCGGCGCGGCCGCGATCGTGAGCGTCCCTGCAGCGTCGGCTTCCTGGCCGCTGCGGGCTTCGCCCTCGCCGCCCACGCCCTGGTCGGTATCACGTTCCATGTCGCGCCTAACGCTAGCCGCCGGCCACGCCTACGATGGCATCCGATGACGGCATACGAGACCGAGCCCGCGGAGGCGGACCAGGCCAGCCGTTCGGGCGGCCTGCGAGACCGCCTGGTCCCGCCGATCCCCGGCAGCCCGGTCTGGGGATGGGTCGGGCCGCTGCTGGTGACCGCGTTCGGTGCCTTCCTGCGCCTCTACCGGCTGGGCACCCCGAAGGCCGTCGTCTTTGACGAGACGTACTACGTCGGCGACGCGTACGGGATCCTGCGCCACGGCGTGGAGATCAACCACGCGAAGAACGCGAACGTGCTGCTGGTCCAGGGCAAGACGAACATCCTGTCCACCGGGGGCGAGCTCGTGGTCCACCCGCCGCTGGGCAAGATCTTCATCGCGGGCGGGGAGTGGCTGTTCGGGCTGACGCCGTTCGGGTGGCGGTTCGCGGTCGCCGTGGTCGGCTCGCTGTCCATCCTGATGACGGCCCGGATCGCGCGCCGGATGACCCGGTCCACGCTGCTCGGCTGCGTGGCCGGTTTGCTGCTGGCCCTGGACGGGCTCGAGCTGGTGATGAGCCGCACCGCGCTGCTCGACATCTTCGTGATGTTCTGGGTGCTGGCCGCGTTCGGCTTCCTGGTGCTCGACCGGGACTGGTCTCGGGCCAAGATCGCGACCGCCGCGGAGGCCGGGACGGCCGACGACGCCGGGCCGGCCCTCGGCATCCGCTGGTGGCGAGCCGCGGCCGGGGTGTGCATCGGGGCGGCGATCGCGTCGAAGTGGAACGGTTTCTGGTACCTGCCAGCGTTGTTGCTGCTCACCGTGCTCTGGGACCTGGGCGCGCGCCGCGCGGCCGGGTACCTGGCTCCGTGGCGGGGCGCGCTGCTCCGCGACGGCAAGTGGCTGCCGGTCACGTTCGCGGTGGCCCCGGTGGCCGCGTACCTGGCCTCGTGGAGCGGCTGGCTGGCCTCGCCCTACGGCTACGACCGGAACTGGGCCGCCCTGCACGGCAACCACACGCCGATCTGGTCGGCGCTGGACTCGCTGTATCAATACAACCGGTACATGCTGCAGTTCGGCCTCGGCCTTACTACCGGGCACCCGTACAAGTCGCAGCCGTGGACCTGGCTGCTGACCACCCGGCCGGTGTCGTTCTTCTATGCCACCCCGAAGACGTGCGGCGTCCGGTCGTGTTCCCAGGAGGTGCTGGCCATCGGCACCCCGTTCATCTGGTACGCGTCCATCCCGGTGCTGCTGGCCTGCCTGGCCTGGTGGCTGCTGCGCCGGGACTGGCGGGCGGGCGCCGTGCTCATGGGGGTGGCCGCGGGCTGGCTGCCCTGGTTCTGGTTCGCCCTGCACGACCACAGGACCGAGTTCTACTTCTACGCGGTGGTCTTCGACCCGTTCCTGGTCATCGGGATCGCGCTGTGCCTGGGCCTGATTATCGGCCCGGCCCGGGCCGCGCCCGCCCGGCGCGGCTTCGGCGCGATCCTGTCCGGCACCTACTTGCTGGCCGTTTTGTGGGACTTCTGGTACATGTACCCGGTGCTGGCCGCCCAGGTCGTGCCGTATACGACCTGGCTATCCCGTATGTGGTACCACGGCTGGATCTGACCCGCTCCAACCTGAAAGCCGACTGAGAGTTACCACCTCGTGGCAGAAATGTTGCGCAGATCACGCATCCAGAACTGCAAACGTGTGCGTCTATAAGTTGATAGCCGCTTTGGCGGCCGACTGAATAGGTACAAGGGAGCGTAGCGAAGGTGAAGCCAGAGGATCTGATGTCAGACCGCAAGGCCGACTTCGAGCGGGACGTTCTGCCCGTCATGGGCCAGCTCTACCCGGCGGCGTTCCGCATGACGAAGAATTCCAGTGACGCCGAGGATCTGGTGCAGGAGACGGTGGCCAAGGCGTACGCCGCCTTCCACCAGTTCCGGCCGGGCACCAACATGCGGGCCTGGCTGCACCGGATCCTGGCCAACACGTTCATCAATAACTACCGGAAGCGCCGCCGCGAGCCCGCGACCACGCTCGGCGCCGACCTCGGCGACGACTGGCAGGGCGGCATCGACCGGGTGGGCACCCCGGCGCGCTCGGCCGAGGCGGAGGCGCTGGACCGGCTGGCCGACTCCGACATCCTGCGCGCCCTGCGCGACCTGCCGGAAGACTTCCGGATGGCGATCTACCTCGCCGACATCGAGGGTTACCCGTACCGGGAGATCGCCGACATGATGGGCACGCCGATCGGCACGGTGATGTCCCGGCTGCACCGCGGCCGGGGCCGGCTGCGCGAGGCGCTGGACCGGTACGCGCCGCGGCCCGCCGCGGCCTACTGACGGGCCGCGTACAGGCTCAGTACAACCGATTGCACGGTCCAGCGCTGTACCAGGCGCATGCCGGACAGCAGCACAAGTTCCTCGCGGCCGATCTTGGTGGCGGGCGGCACCGACCGCTGGTCGGTCCACCGGACCAGCCACACCCGGGGAACCCGGGCGAACCGGCGGGCCAGGACCGGGGCCCACACCTGGGTCCCGGTCAGGGTGTCCGACGCGACCGGCGAAGCGCTCAGGGCCAGGTCGCGAAGGCGGCGGAACGGCGCCGGGTAGGCCATGCTCACCACCCGTACCTCGGACGGAAGGTAGAACACGGCGTCGCCGGGCCGCTCGTGCGCGGCCACGACCGCCGACACGCCGCGCAGGTTGTCGGGCCGGGACGAGGTCAGCCGCGCGGTCCGCTGCGGCCCGGCCAGCAGCGCGGCGGCCGCGCCCAGGATCACCAGCGCAGCCGCCCAGGCCAGCGCCGGGATCCTCCGCCCGGCGGGCGAGCCGGCGATCCGCCGGGCCAGCCAGGCCAGGCCGGCCGCGCACAGCAGGGCCAGGGCCGGCTGGCCGAACACCACATATCGCTCGACGTAGACCGGCTTGACCACCGACACGGCGAGCAGGATCAGCGGCGGCAGCACCAGCCAGGGCAGCGCCACCGTTGTCGTCGTAAAGGGCGCGCCAGATGTCGTCGTGCCGGGCGCGCAGGATGTCGTCGTGCATGGCGCGCAAGGTGTCACGGCGACCGCGGGCCGTCGGCCGGCATCCCCCCCGGGCCGGCCGGCGGCCCGGTCGCCGGGCACCGCAGCCAGGCGCAGCGGGAAGCCGCACCCGGCCAGGACGACGCCCAGGGCGATGAGCGGCCGTGACCCGGCGAAGTCGGTGATCAACTTGCCCACGGTGTCCAGGCCGGGGCGCGACACCCAGCCGAGCGTCCCGTCCTGCCGGTAGCCGAGCACGATCAGCGGGGACACCGCGGCGACCGCCGCCGCCGAGGCGGCCAGCCACGGCCGCAGCCGCGCGGTGCCGGCCGGGAGCGGCCGCTGCCTGGCCCGGGCCACCAGCAGGGTGACACCGTGCGCGGCCAGCAGCAGCAACGCGAACAGGCTGGCCACGCCGGTCAGCGCGATCGCCACGGCATAGGCCGCCCACCACCGCCGCCGGCCGTCCCCGACCGCCACCACCAGGAGGTAGCTGGCCGCCACCGCGAACAGCGTGACCAGCCCGTACGGCCGGGCGTCCTGCGCGTACCAGGTGGTCTGCGGCGCGGCCACGTACAGCAGCCCGGCCAGCAGCCCGGTGAGCGCGGGAGCGGGCAGCGACGAGGTGCGGGCCAGCCGCCGGCCCAGCGCGGCGGACAGACCCGCCGCCAGGCTCGTGGCCAGCAGGGAGGGAAGCCGCAGCGCCGCCGCGGAGCTGCCGAGCAGCCCGATGACCAGATGCATGCCCAGGTAGTAGGGCCCGTGCACGGCATCGACGTGCAGCAGCAGGCCCGCGATCTGCCCGGCCGGGCGCCCGGCGGCGGCCAGCGTGTACGCCTCGTCCCGCCACAGCGATGCGCCGCCGAGCCGGTAGCCGCCGACAACCAGTTCGGCCGCGACCGGGGTCGCCGGCACCAGCCAGCCGGGCAGCCGCCATCCGGCGTGGCGCGCCCCGGCGGCACCCGGTGCGGCCGGGGCGGCGGCCTGGCTGGCGGGCTCCGTGATCGGCACTGACCGGTCCTTCGTTTCGGTGGCCTGATGGACCACGAGACGGAGCGTAAAGGAAACTTATCCGCCGAATATCCGGTCGCAGGCGCGCGCCGCGGCCTTGCCGTCGTCGAGCGGGCAGAACCTGGCCGTGAACGCGTCGTACGCGGCCCGGTGCGCCGACGCGACGCCCTCGATGTCCGCGATCGCCGACACGACCTCGTCCGAGGTGGCCAGCAGCGGACCGGGCGCCTCGGCCTCGAAGTCGAAGTAGAAGCCGCGCAACTGGTCCCGGTACTGCTCCAGGTCGTAGGTGAAGAACACCATCGGCCGGCCGGTCGGCGCGAAGTCGAACATCACCGACGAGTAGTCCGTGACCAGCACGTCGCTGACCAGGAACAGCTCGGAGATGTCCGGATAGGCGCTCACGTTGATGGCGAAGTCGGGCCGGGTCCCGGCCGACACGTCCTCGGCCATGTGGTGATGGCCCCGGATCAGGAACACGTGGTCGCCGCCGAGCTGCCGCCAGGCGCGTTCGAGGTCCAGCCGCAGGTCGAACCGGTACCGGCCCGAGGCGTAGTACTGGTTGTCCCGCCAGGTCGGTGCGTACAGGACCACCCGCTTTCCCGCGGGCAGCCCGAGCCGGCGCCGCACGTCGGCGGCGATGCTCCCGGCGTCCCCGCTGCGCAGGACGTCGTTGCGGGGATACCCCGATTCGATTATTTCGCGGTCATAACGGAACGCGCGCCGCATGATCGGGGTGCTGAACGGGTTCGGCGACAGGAGCAGGTCCCACATGGCCACGTCCTGGCGGAGCACCTCGAAGTAGGACGCTCCGCTGATGAACTGGGGCTGTGCGATGTCGAAGCCGATCTTCTTCAGCGGGGTGCCGTGCCAGGTCTGCACGTAGACCTGGCCGTCGCGCTTGTGATAGCGGCCGCTCATGTCGTCGTTGGAGATCAGGTACCTGGACCGGGCCAGCGCCTCGAAGTAGTCCTCGGTCCAGGTGAGCACGGTCCGCGCGCCCTCGGGGGCGGGCACCGAGTAGTCGTTGACCGCCCAGATGTGCTCGCGGTCGTCGCCGCGGCGGCGCAGCTCCTCGGCGATCGCCAGCGGGTTGTCCGCGCACTGCTTGCCCTTCCAGCTCACGAACATCACCGAATCCCGCAGCGGGAGCTTCTGCTGCAGCGGGTAGTAGACACCGCGCAGCACCCGGCGCTGCACCCGGCCGTGCTCGGTGAACTTGAGCGCGGGGCCGACCGTGATCATCGGCGTGTCGTAGCCCCAGGTGGTGAAGCGGTAGCCCTTCTGGCCGATGATGAGCTTGCGGTCATCCAGGTCGGCCAGCCGGGCGTGGTCGTAGCTCGGCACGATCAGCTCGCCGTCCGTGGCGTGCTCGCGACGCAGGAACAGGTCCCAGATCCCGTCCCGCAGCGGCAGCCGCCGCCCGAACGAGGGCATCCCGGCCGCGTCCAGCTCGATCGTGAACCGGCCGCCGTCCCGCTGGCACGCGATCACGTGCTGCACGGTGGATGAACGCCGGCGCAGCACCAGCTCGTAGGTCCCGACCACGGTGGCCGGGTAGCTGCCGCGCAGCGTCAGCCGGCCGGCGTCGGTCCACGCGTGCTCGTCGATGACCGGCCGCAGGCCGCGGCGCACCACCATCGCGTTGCCGTACCTGGTGCGCTCGAGGACGATCTCCTGGTGGCCCGCCGGGTACCGGTACTCCGGCCGGCCGTCGGGGAAGGCGACCCGCATCCGCGGCTGGCCCTCGACCTGGACGTACAGGTCCCACTCGATGCCGCCGTCGTGCACGCCGGTGCCGCTGACGTCGGCCCGCTTGCCCGCCGAGCCGCTGATCCCGGGCGGCTCGGCGCCGGTGCTGGCGCGGTCGGCCCGGCCGATCTCGGTGGCCAGGACGCGCAGCGGCATCGCGCCGCTGACCCGGGTCGCGTGGCCGGCCCGCCCGGCCACCGTGGCCGGGAAGCGGTGGGTGGCCGCGCCCTTCGGGCGGGCCAGCACGAACTCGACGCGGGCCTGCGGGTCCATCCGGTCGATGTCCACTTCGATCATGAGCTCGCGGCCGGCGTGCTCGCAGCCGTGCAGCAGGGCCGGCGTCCTGGTCACCCCGACCTGGAGCTTGCGGCCCGACCACCAGGCGCCGAACCTGATCCCCTGGGCCACCTGCCGGACACCGGGGCGCTCGGCCGACCCGCGCACCGGGGTGTGCAGCCGGGCCGGGCGCCAGACGCCGCGGCCGCGGACCAGCACATAGCCCGCCCACTCGCCGGTCAGCCAGCGGCGGCCGAGCCGGAACCAGAGCGGGCTGATCTCGGCGCGAAAGCCCGCCCAGTCGTAGAGGTACCTGGTCTGCCCCGACCAGACGGTGGCGTCGGCGTGCCGGAACGAGCGGGCCGGGATCACGACCGGCAGCCGCTTCCTGCCGACCGGGCGCAAGACGATGATCTTGGAGGCGTGCCGGCGGCGGGTGATGTCGACCGACGGCACGAACGCGCAGCCGGTGATGACCAGGCGCTTGCCGTGCCAGGTGATGCCCTCCACCCGGACGAACGGGTCGAGTTCGCGCCAGTGCGGCCGGTAGACGCGGGCCGGAATCTTCAGCCGGCGGCGGTCCTCCCGGAACGGGATGTCGGCGCGGACCCGGCCGTGCCGGCGAACCATCGGCGTGGTCTTGATCGGCTGGTCGGCCTGCCAGGCGTTGAACTCGAGCAGCTGCTCCAGCTGTCCGGCCCGCAGCAGGTGGTAGGCCAGCTTGTGGGTGGACGGGAGCCCGGCCAGGGCCCGCCGGTCGACCTGTTGCAGGTAGGTGCGGCCGAGGTTCATGAACTCGGTCCGGTACTCCTCGTCGGTCCGGGACAGGTCGCAGACGTACAGCCACAGGTCGTTGACCAGCGCCTTGCGCTGATGCTCGCGCAGCAGGCGGCCCTCGCCGCGCTCGCGCAGGAACCCGTCGATGTTCAGCAGGGCGCTGATCCGGTCCCGGAGGTTGCTGATGTTGGTGCGCGACTGGGTGATCGACAGCGCGCCCTTGCCGCGCTCGCGCCAGTAGTAGATCGGGTCCGGGATCACGTCCACGGCCTTAGCCAGCACGTGCGCCCGGGTCATGGCCTGGAGGTCTTCCCACGCCCTGACCTCGGGGAAGCTCATGTGGCTGGCGTCCCAGAACGACCTGCGGAACATCTTGTTCCACACCGAGACGTCCCAGAACAGCTGGGGCGCGCGGCTGATGTGCGTGCCGATGCGCCGGGCTTTGATCGCCCGGGCGTGCATGCCGGACGGGGTGATCCCCATCGGGCCGATCCGCTCGACCCCGCCGGAGACGAAGTCCGACCCGGACTGCTGCAGCGTGTGCAGCATGATCTCGCAAGCGTGGCTGGGCAGCATGTCGTCGGCGTCGACGAAGGCCAGGAACTCGCCGGTGGCCTGCTCGATGCCGCGGTTGCGGGCGTAGCCGGGCCCGCCGTTCGGGACCCGGATCAAGATGAACCTCGGGTCGTCGGCGGCCCGGCGCTTGGCGATCTCCACGCTGCCGTCGGCGGAGCCGTCGTCCACCATGATCACTTCGAGGTTGGCGTGGGTCTGCCGGGCGATGGACCGCAGGCAGTCCCCGAGCAAATCCTCGTTGTTGTGAAAGGGCACAACAACGCTGATCTGCGGTGCCGTCATCGCTGCTCTCACTTCCCGGGGCGCGGACCCGTGCCGGCGTCTATCCGGGAAGCCTAAAAGATCGACCGCCTTATTGGTAACCAAACGCGGCCGAACACTTACGCAGCGGCGTTTCCGCTGCTTGAACGCCCCTTTTGGCCGCCTACCGGCCGCTTACTGGCGGCTTACTGGCGGCTTACTGGCGGCTTACTGGCCGCGCCAGACGGGCGCCCGCTTCTCGGCGAAGGCGGCGGCGCCCTCCATCGCGTCCGCGGACGTGAAGACCGGGCCGATGATCTCGGCCTGCCGCGCGAAAGCCTCCGGGCTGGGCCAGTCGGGCGACTCGACGATGACCCGCTTGGTCGCGGCGAGCGCGAGCGGGCCGCCCTCCGCGACCCGGGCCGCCAGTTCCCTGGCCCCGCCCAGCGCCTGGCCGGCGCCGGTCAGGCTGCTGACCAGGCCGGCCTGGTGCAGCCGCTCGGCGGTAAAGAACTCGCCGGTCAGCGCGATCTCCATGGCCAGGTGGTACGGCACGCGGCGGGGCAGCCGGAGCAGGCCGCCCGCCCCGGCCACCAGGCCGCGCCGGACCTCGGGCAGGCCGAACTTGGCCGTCTCGCTGGCCACGATCAGGTCACAGCTCAGCGCGATCTCGAACCCGCCGGCCAGGGCGTAGCCCTCGACCGCCGCGATCACGGGCTTGACCGGGGGCCGCTGGGTGATGCCGGCGAAGCCGCGGCCGCCGACCGTGGGGTTGTCGCCGGTGAGGAAGCCCTTCAGGTCCATGCCCGCGCTGAACGTGCCGCCCGCGCCGGTGAGGATCAGGACCCGCACGTCGCCGGCGGCGTCCAGTTCATCGACGGCGGTCGCGATGCCGCGGGCAACGTCGCCGTTGACCGCGTTGCGGGCCTGCGGGCGATTGATGGTGATGACGGCGATCCCGCCGTCCACCTCGGTCAGAACCGCGTCAGCCGCGTCAGCCATCGCTGCCTCGCCCTCCCGAGCTACTTGGGCTGGAACCTGATGCCGCCGTCGAACCGGACGACTTCGGCGTTCATGTAGTCGTTCTCGATCAGCGACCGGACCAGGTGGGCGAACTCGGCCGCCGTGCCCATCCGCTTGGGGAACACGACCGGCGCGACCAGCCTGGCCTTGAACTCGTCGGAGCCCTCGCCGCTGCCGTAGATCGGCGTGTCGATGATCCCGGGGCAGATCGTGTTGACCCGCACGCCGATCGCGGCCAGGTCGCGGGCGGCCGGCACGGTCATGCCGATGATCCCGCCCTTGGACGCGGAGTAGGCGACCTGGCCGGTCTGCCCCTCGATACCGGCCACCGAGGCGGTGTTGATGACCACACCCCGCTGCCCGTCGGCGTCGGCGGGCTCGGTCCTGGCCGCCGCCGCGGCGCCGATCCGCATCAGGTTGAACGTGCCGATCAGGTTGACGTCGATGACCTTCTTGTACGCGGCGAGGTCATGCGGGGAGCCGTCCCGGGCCACGGTGCGGGCGGCCCAGCCGATGCCGGCGCAGTTCACGATGGCCCGCAGCGGAGGTCCGGCCGAGGCGGCGGCATCCACCGCGGCCTGCACCGACTGCTCGTCGGAGACGTCGGTCCGGACGAAAATGCCGCCGATCGCGTCGGCCACGGCCTTGCCGTGCTGCTCGTTGAGGTCGGCGACGACAACCCGGCAACCAGCCGCGGCGAGCTCGCGCGCGGTGGCCTCGCCGAGGCCGCTCGCGCCGCCGGACACGATCCCTGCCGTTCCGTTCAGTTCCATGAGCGGGAGCTTAGCGGCCGGCCGCCGGTCATACCGAACGGGGTTCGGAAACGTTGCGGGCGGGCGTATTCCGGGCCCGCGGGTTGTCATCGGCGGCCGAATTCCGGGTGCACGTCTGGGTGCACGTCTGGGTGCACGTCTGGGTGCACGTCTGGATTGTGACGACAGCTGGCGCGCCTCTGGATCGAACGGGAGGCCGATAATGTCAGACCCCTCCCATATCATCGAACTAACTACCGAATATGGCAGAAAGTTGACGCCGAACGCCGATGTGAGTGGAACGCCGACGTTAAGGAGGCCGCCCCGTCATGTGCTTACCCGGTCAGCCGCCCGCCGCGCCGACGACTGCCGCTCAGGCGGTCGCGATGGCTCGTGCCGGTTTGTCGTGGCTGGCGGCGGCGGATGCGACGGCGCTGACGGGATTGGAGCAGGCGGAGTGCCTGCGGGGGCTGGAGCGGGCCGAGGCGGTGCATACCGCGGCCCGGGCCAAGGTGCTGGCGGCGTTCTGCGCCGGGGGCGGATACGAAGATGACGGGCACGGGTCGGCGAAGACTTGGCTGCGGTGGCAGACGCGGGTCACGCCCGGGGCGGCGGCCGGGGCGATCGGGTGGATGCGGCGCCTGGCCCGCCATCCGGCGGTCGGTGCTGCGCTGGCCGCGGGGCGGATCTCGGTGTCGTGGGCGCGGCAGGTGTGCGAGTGGAGCGACCTGCTGCCCGAGCGGCACCGCGTGGACGCCGATGAGATCTTGCTGGATGCGGTGGCGGCCGGGGTGGACCTGGCGGGCCTGGGTGCCCTGGCCGAGGAGATGCGGCGGCGGCTGACCCCGCCCGACCGTGATGATGACGGGTTTGATGACCGGAGGCTGCGGCTGGAGACGACGTTCCGGGGCGCAGGGAAGCTGGACGGCGACCTGACCCCCGGCTGCGCCGTGGCGTTGCAGGCGGTGCTGGATGCGCTCGGTAAGAAGGCCGGGCCCGAGGACACCCGGACCAAGGGGCAGCGCGCGCACGACGCGCTGGAAGAGGCCTGCCGCCGGCTGATCGGCTCCGGGTGCCTGCCCGACCGGGCCGGGCAGCCGACCCAGATTATGGTGCACATGGGCCTGGACCGGCTGCGCGGCCTGCCTGGCGCGGACGCGGCCGAGACGGCCTGGGGCGGGGCGGCCGCCGCGCCGGGTGATGAGTGCGACGCCTCGATCGTCCCGGTGGTCACGGGCCGCATCGACCCCGACATCCTGGACCGGCTGGCGGCGGCCCTGCTCAATGGCGCGGCCGGGCAACCCGGCCTCCATCAGCCCGCTGCCGGTCAGCCCGGTCCCGTCGGGCTGGGCGCGCCCGCAGTCGCGCCGCAAGACGCCTCGGCCGCGCGCAAGCGGGAGCGGGCCGAGGGCGACCGGCGCGTCCGGGCGACGCG
>Ga0307474_10002285_pt1 | contig 13783 bp, 9 predicted proteins | sample atmos_gasesECM1C_2_FD_203312 | JGI IMG/M metagenome (GOLD analysis project Ga0307474, IMG submission 203312) | Hardwood forest soil microbial communities from Morgan-Monroe State Forest, Indiana, United States - atmos_gasesECM1C_05 | ecosystem: Environmental > Terrestrial > Soil > Temperate... | reverse complement strand
GTCAAGGCCTCGCTGAACAGCGTGCTGATGGGCGGTGCGATCGCCGCCGGATTGACGGCGATGATGATCCTGCTGTTTCTCGGCAATTGGCGCCTGACGCTCATCATCCTTGCCACCATCCCGCTTTCGATCATCTGCGCCGTGCTGGTCCTTTATCTCGGCGGTCAGACGCTCAATACGATGACGCTTGGCGGATTTGCGCTGGCCGTGGGCATCCTCGTCGACAACTCGACGGTCGTCATCGAGAATATCGAGCGCCACGTCCGGGAAGGCGACAAGTTGCGACAGGCTGTCGTCACCGGCTCCGGGGAAGTCGCTATACCCACCCTGCTTTCGACGCTGTGCATCTGCGTCGTGTTCGTGCCGGTGTTCCTGCTGCAGGGCACCGCCAAGTACCTTTTCTCGCCGTTGTCGCTTTCGGTCTGCGTGGCGCTGATCGCGAGCCTTGTGCTGTCGTTCACGCTGGTCCCCGTCCTGTTCTCCTTTCTCATGCGCTCCTCGCTCGAGCACCATGAGGAGCACGTCGGCCACGAGGTCGCGCCACGCCCGCGGTTCAACCCGTTCAGCCTGATCCACCACAAATTCGAGGCCGGCTTCAACAGCATGCGCGAAGGCTATCGCAACGTGGTCGCCTGGTGCGTTGGAAGGGGCGGCGTCACGGCGATCTTCTTCCTGGCGTTGATGACCTGCTCGCTGGCGCTGTTCCCGCATCTTGGCCGCGACTTTTTCCCGTCCGTTGACGCAGGGCAGATGCGCCTGCACGTTCGTGCGCCGCCGGCAAGCCGCATCGAGGAGACCCAGCGCTATTTCGCCGAAGTCGAGAGCGCCATCCGCCAGATCGTCGGCCAGGATCAGATCGCGGTCATCCTCGACAATATCGGCTTGCCCTACAGCGGCATCAACATCGCCGTAAGCGACTCGGCTACCGTCGGACCGATGGACGGCGAAATCCTGGTTTCGTTGAAAGAAAAGCACACCCCGACGGGTGAACACATCGCCGATCTGCGGCGCGAATTGCCCAAGCGTTTTCCGGACCTGGTGTTTTTCTTCCAGCCCGCCGATATCGTCAATCAGGTGCTGAATTTCGGCCAGCCGTCGCCGATCGATATCAGGATCGCCGGGCCCAAGAGCTTCGATACCTATGCGCTCGCGCAGAAAATCGCAGGCGAATTGAATGCGATCCCGGGCGTGGTGGATTCGCACGTATTTCAGGTTCCCGATGCGCCGGCGCTCAGCATCGACGTCGATCGGACGCTCGCCCAGCAGGTGGGCTTGAGCGAGGACCAGATCGCCAAGAACGTTCTGGTGACCGCCAACTCCAGTGCGCAAACTTCTCCCAACTTCTGGATCGATCCAAGGAACAGCGTAAGCTATCCGCTGGTCGTGCAAATGCCGACCTACCGGGTGAACTCGACGCAGGACCTGGCCGTGGTGCCGATCAGCACCGCCGGCGGCAAGTCGAGCCAGCTTCTGATGAATGTCGCTCAATTCGGCCGCAAGAATGTCCCGCTGGTCGCCTCCCAGCTCAACATCCGCCCGGTGTTCGACGTCAACGCCGACGTGCAGGGACGCGACCTCGCCTCTGCCGCAGCCGAGATCGACAAGGTGCTGGAAAAAGAGCGCGCTACTGCCAACGAGAAGGCGCCGGTGTCGATCACGCTGAGCGGACAGGTCGAGACCATGCGCGAAAGCTTCGGCGGCCTGTTCTCCGGCATGGCGATGGCCGTGATCCTGGTCTACCTCGCCCTTGTCATCAACTTCCAGAGTTGGGTCGATCCCTTGATCGTGCTGGCTGCGGTCCCGTTCACGCTGGGAGGCGTGATGTGGATGTTGTTTCTGACCCAGACCCACTTGAGCATTCCGGCGCTGATGGGGACGCTGATGTGCATCGGCCTCACCTCGGCCAACAGCATTCTGGTCGTGACCTTTGCCAACCAGCGCATGGAACTCGGCGATGACAAGACCACCGCGGCGATTGCCGCCGGCTACACCCGGTTGCGGCCCGTGCTGATGACCGCCGGCGCCATGATCCTCGGTATGATCCCGATGGCCCTGGGCGTGGGCGAGGGTGGCGAGCAGAATGCGCCGCTCGCCCGCGCGGTCATTGGCGGACTGTTGTTTGCCACCGCGGCAACCATGATTTTCGTACCTGTGGTATACCGCTTGCTGCGTCGAGACAAAGAGGCATGGGTCAGACAGGAAGCCAGATGACTTTGACAAACGACCATGAGCCAGGCGCCGCCAGCCGCCGCGAGAAAACCCGCGCGATCGCGCCGGGAACCGGCGGCAAGATCATGCGCATCGTCGCCGTGATCGTGATCGGGCTCGGCGTCGGCTTTTTCTTCGTGCATCGCCAAAAAAACGATGCGGAAGCGAGCCTGGTGGAGGCGACGGGCAAGGAGATGACGGAAGCTCCCGCCGTCAATGTCTTCACCATCACCCCGTCGCCGGGAACCCAATCGCTTAAGTTGCCCGGAGAGACGGCCGCCTGGAACGAGACGGCGATCTATGCGCGGGTCAACGGCTACGTCGCCAAATGGTTTGCCGATATCGGCGACAACGTGACCGCCGGCCAGACGCTCGCGCTCATCGAAACGCCTGAACTTGATGCCGAGCTTCTTGCCGCGAAGGCCAAGCTGAACTCCGCCATCGCGCAAGTCGCGGTCAAGCAGGCGAGGGCCGATTTTGCGGTCACAACTGATAAGCGCTGGCGCGAATCGCCCCAGGGCGTCGTATCCGACCAGGAACGCGAGTCGAAGAAGGCGGGCAGCGCCGAAGCGCTCGCGGAGCTCAATGCCGCGCACGCCCAGGTCATGCTGCAGCAGGCCGACGTCGACCGCCTTACGGCGCTGACCCAGTTCAAGGAAGTCAAGGCGCCGTTCGACGGCACCATCGTTCAGCGTCAGATCGACCTTGGAAACCTGGTGACGGCGGGCTCTACCGCCAACACGACGTCTCTCTATCGTCTTTCCGAAAACTCGCCGATGCGTATTTTCGTCTATGCGCCGCAGAGCGTCGCCCACCGGCTCATGAAGGCCGGCACCGGTGCGGTGATTACGAGCGCCGACATCTCTGGCATGCGTCTCGAAGGCAAGGTGGCGCGGACGGCGAGAGCCATCAATCCGCAGTCACGAACCATTCGCATCGAAATCGACGTCCCGAATACGGACCGTACGCTGGTTCCGGGCATGTATGTGCAGGCCGATTTCGAACTGACCGGAGGCGCCCAGATCCAGATTCCGGCCGCGGCCATGTTGTACCGCTCGGGCGGACCGCAAGTCGCCGTCGTCGAGCCTTCGGGCGCCGTCGCCTTCAGGGATGTCACGATCGCCAGCGACGACGGCAACATGGTTTCGATCGGCACGGGGCTTTCGGTTGGCGAAAAGGTCGCCCTCAACCTCTCCAGCCAGATCGCAGCCGGGGTGAAAGTGAAGGCAAACTCGGACGATGCCAAGAGTGCGTCGGCCGAGAAACCTGTGCAGTAGTACAGAAGCCTGATGTGCCTACGGCCGCGCTGCCTAGAATGGGTCAATTTCGTCGGACCGGGGTCTGCGGCGTGAAGGGCTGGAAGGGTCTGAGCTCGCTGGCGATAGTCGTCGCCCTGACCGGTTGTGCCGTCGGTCCGGAATATTTCACGCCGGACGCTGCCGTTCCTGCCAGCTTCACCAATCCGCCAACGGGCAAGGAAGCGGGCTCCGGCGGCGCCAGTCCCGATTTGTGGCAATGGTGGCGCAGCCTGCATGACCCCGTCCTCAACGAGCTGATCGCCCGCGCGCTGGAAAACAACCTCGATCTCGGCATCGCGCTGGACCGCTTGCAGCAGGCGAGATTGCAACTCGTCGCCATCGGTGCTCATGCCTTGCCCCAGGTCAATGGCTCGGCTGGTGGCGGCATCGGCACCGGGACCGATGAGACCAGGGGCAGGGCGGCGCAAGCTTTGAGAGACGGTGCCAACAATACCGGGCTCAAGAAGACCGCCGAGATTGGCGGCTTGGACGCCGAGTGGGAGATCGACATTTTCGGCAAGATCGCGCGCCGTTTCGAGGCGCAGATCTACACTGCCGAAGCGCTTCAGGAGGCGCGGAGCTGGGTGTATGTCGTCGTCGCCGCCGACCTCGCCCGCCTCTATTTCGACCTGCGGGCGCGTCAGGAGCGCTTGCAGATCCTCAATCGCGACATCGAGGCCGGTCGGAAGGTTTTGGATCTGGCCCAGACCCGTTTCGATCGCGGCCTGACCAACGAGCTGGACGTGACCCTGGCAAAGCGCCAGGTCGCAACGCTGGAGGCAGAAGTCGAACCGCTCAGGGCGCTGATCGCGGCCAACGCCTATGCGATCGCCGTCCTTGCCGGAGAATATCCGGAAGGCCTGGCGCGCAAACTGCAAAGGCCGCGCGCGATCCCGCAGCTTCCGGCCCGGGTACCGGTCGGCCTTCCCGTCGATCTCTTGCGCCGGCGCCCCGATATTCGCGAGGCCGAGCGGCTGCTGGCTGCGGCGGTCGCCATCGTTGGAGCCCGGACCGCCGACCTGTTTCCGACCGTGGCGATCACTGCTGGCGGGGGAGCGCAAGGCGGCCCGCGATCGGGCTCGATCGTTCCCATCACCTGGATCGGATCGGTCGGACCGACGATCAACGGCGCGATCCTCGATTTCGGAGCGCTCGATGCCTTGATCGAGATTGCCGACTACGAGGCGCACGCGCTGGCGATGGTTTACAAGCGATCAATTCTTGTCGCCGTCCAGCAGGTCGATGAAGCCAACTCGGCCTATCGCGGCTACCGGCAAAGCCTGCGCAGCCTGGATATTGCGCTCGACGCGGCACGGCAGGCGACCAGGATCGCGACCGAGCGCTACGATCGGGGTCTGACCGATTTCCTCAACGTGCTGGATGCCGAACGGGAACAATTCGCTCTCGAGCAGCAGCGCGCCGAGGTGGTCAGGCTCGCGGGCGACAGCTTCGTCGCACTCTACAAGGCGCTCGGCGGCGGCTGGCCGCCGGAGCAGATCATCCCTCCGGTCAGGCATCCCGACCCCGCCGCGATTGCCGCCGTGAAACGTCTGATTGAGGACCCACCGCATCCACCGCCGCCTCCGCCGCCGCCGGGGATGATGCCGTGAGGCGATAAAAGAGGGAAGTCGCTGATGACGACCTCGAACCGCGCCCAGAGCATTGTTCTCGTCGAGGACGAGAGCGAACTGGCAAACGAGATCCGAATAGAGCTCGAACGACTGGGCCATCTCGTTCGAACGGCGTCCATCGCGCAGGCCGCCGATGCCGCGCGGGTCGGCGATGCCGCGCTTTTGATCATGGACCGGATCGTGTTCGGCGAGGACAGCCTCGCGACGCTGGAAGTCCTGCGCAGGGAAGGCGTCAAGGTCCCGGTCCTGGTGATCTCGGCGTTGTCCTCCATCGACGAGAGGGTCCGGGGCTTAAGAGCGGGCGGGGACGACTACCTCGCCAAACCGTTCGCGATCGTGGAACTCGTGGCGCGCGTGGAAGCCCTGCTGCGCCGCCTCGAAGACGTGCGCACCACGAAACTGCGTGCCGGCGATCTCGAAATGGATCTGATCGAACAGAAGGTATATCGCGGCGGCACCAGGATCGATTTGCTGCCGCGCGAGTTCAAGCTCCTGGAATATTTCCTCCGCCACCAGGGCCGGGTGATTACGCGCGCGATGCTGCTCCAGGACGTCTGGCAATATCATTTTTCCATCGAGACCAACGTCGTCGATGTCCATATCAGCAACCTGCGGAAAAAGATCGACGTCCGGGGCGTCCCTTCTCTGATCGTGAATATACGTGGAGCGGGCTTCATGCTGAATGCGAATGCTTGAATTCTTTCGCTCTGCGGCGGTACGCCTGGCGCTGGCGTTCGTGCTGGTCACGACGGTTGCGACCACGGCGGTGTTCGGCTTGGTCTACCTCGAGATCCGCGAAGCGAATGAAAAAAGGAATCGTCTCATTCTCGAAGACGAAGCCGCCAAGAGCGCCGATCACTCCCTCGATGAACTGAGAAATGCCTTCGAGGTGCGGCTGACGCACGACCTGCGTCGGATCGACTATGCGGCGCTTTTCGGCCCGGACCGCAACGTCATGTTTGGAAATATCAAGACGCTGCCCGCGATTTCCTTGGACGGAAAAGCCCATTTCATGGCGGCCTCACCCGTGGGCGGCGGCGACAACCGCCTGGAGCCCGCAATTTTCGTGGCGCGCCTACGGCCCGACGGCAACATCATGGTGTTGGGACGAAGCCTGCTCGAATCGCTTGCGTTTCGTCGCATCGTCCAGAACGCGCTGGCTGCCGGGCTTGCCCCGATGTTGCTGCTCGCGCTCGCCATCGGCGCCTTTTTCGCGCGACGCGCCTCGCGGCGTCTCACCGCCATCCATGACACGATCGCCCGAATCATGAAGGGAGACACGCATCTGCGCCTGCCCCTTCGCTCGGGCAGCGATGCAATCGACAAGATCTCGCAGGACGTCAACCTGATGCTTGACGAGATCGTGCGGCTCTTGGTGCAGATCAAGGGCGTGGGCGACAACATCGCCCACGACCTGCGCAGCCCTCTCGCCGTCGTGCATGCGCAGCTCGAGCGCGGGCTGGAGACATCAAACGACGAGCAGCTGCGAGCGATCGTCAAACAGGCGCTGGCCCACATCGACAGGGCGATGGTGACGGTGGCGGCGCTGTTGCGCCTTGCCGATGTCGAATACGGCTCGAAATCGAGCAAGTTCACGACCATCGATCTGTCGGCGATCTGCACCGACCTGTTCGAATTCTTCGAGCCGCTCGCGACCTCGAAGTCGATCAAGATGACGCTTGAGGTGCAGTCCCCGGTGCAGATTCCCGGCGACGGCGACCTGATGCGCGAGGCGGTGTCCAACCTGATCGGCAATGCGATCAAGTTTACGCCAGAGAACGGCGCCGTCAACGTTTCCGTGACGCAGGAAGACGGCCGCCCGGTCGTCCGCGTGCGCGACAACGGAATTGGCGTCGAACCGGCAGAACGCGACAAGATCTTCCAGCGGTTTTATCGGACCGAGAGCGGTCATCGCGTTCCCGGCAGCGGATTGGGTCTGAGCATCGCGGCGGCGATAGCCAATCTTCACGATTTCGACCTGCGCTTTAAGGACAACGATCCGGGCGCGGTTTTCGAGATGGTCGGACGCCGGAAATAACAATTTCGTTTTGCCCTCGCGCCTCTGCCGATGGCGCGCCGGCGCCATCTTCGAAACCGCGCGCCATCCGCTTAACGCTTTGTTTTGGTCGGCGTTGTCGCCCCTTGCAACTTTCAGTGAATGATTCGCCTGTCGTCAATCATAAAGAATCTTCTATTCACATCTGGCGGTAGTAATCGAGATCGATAAATTCCCCCGCGAAGAGAGTCAGCCGAAGCGTGTAGGGGTCACCACTGGGCTGATTAAAAGCGGAAAAATCCTCCACAACGCTGGCCACGCGCGAGAAACTGCGGAGATGGATGACGTTACATCCTTAGAAGTCCTAGCGAGCACAAGGCGTGGTGTGCTTGAAAATTTGCGGGAGAACTTTGCGCCGATTTCTGCCTTTGCCGGGCTTACCGCAGTGCTGGGCTCGACAGTGTTCCTATATAACTATCTCTCAATATTTGATTGGCGGCTGATCTGGGTCATCGAATATAGCGACGTATTAAAGTTTGGCCTGATCATTTTTGGGGTACTTACCGGCTTCATCTATCTAATACAGGGTTATGCCACAGACGCGTACCGTGTCGCGTTCAGTGAAGACCCCAAACGGAAACTGTGGTGGGCAAAGTTCATCACGGTCGCGTTCTTTGTAAACTTCATTCCTGCGATTTTGTATGACGAGACACACGAGGTGCATTACTACATGTTGCACATTGCGGTGTCTTTGTCCGTCTTGTTGATTGGGGTTGCCACCATCGTGTCCGTTCAGCGCTTTAGAAACTGGAAAAGCAGCACCGCCCATGATTGGGCTACTGATGCTATCCTAGCTGTGTTCATATTATCCATCTTCGGTCAGACGTTCGGTTACTACACGCGGGACATGGATGGTTTCAAAAAAGACGTAATCTTGAAAGGCGTTGAGATGAAGGATGTGGGAGTCGTTATGATTACATCCCACCACACGGTGCTCTACACCGATAAAGGAGACGTGATAGTGGTCCCCTCGGCGGATGTAAATCAAATCATCAAGAAAGCAAAATAGAAGGTTCTACCCCTGCCCTATGTCGGCGACGACCGGCAGGTCGCGTGTTCGATGCTGTGGTGGTGAACCAAACGGAAGCGGCGGCTGTAGTTGCCAAACACATCGATTCCACCATTTGACGCTTCAAAGCTTAAAATCGCCCGCGCGCGGCAGCATCTAGAGGAATTAGAAACAAACATTTCCGGCTTCTTGGCGCGCAAACTCTTCGTGGTGGTTGTGGAGAAGCCAGAGTGGATGCCGGATCATCTCGACATGGTTGCTTGGGTTGCGCGCATTCGGGAAGAAGTCCCTAACGAATGGTCAGCGATCATTGGCGATATCATCCACAATCTGCGAGCTGCGCTTGACGTGATGGCTTGCGATCTAGTCAGGCTCAATAGCAAGAGCGCTAAAAAAGTGTACTTCCCGTTCGCTCGCTCCAGCTCGGATCTTGCTAAACAGATGAAGGAAAAACACATCGACCGCGCAGGCCCACAAGTCGTCAAGGAGATCGAGAAACTTAAGCCGTATAAAGGAGGCAATTTAGCCTTGAGAGCCATTCACGATCTCGACATTGTCGATAAACACCAATCGCTAATCGCGGTTGCGGGAAGTGCCATCACGTCAGGTTTAAGGCTCTATTTTGGCAATTACCCAAATCAAATTCCGCATTGGCATGTGCTGATTGAAAAGGATGGACAGCGGATCGTGACTATGCCTCGGCTTGCTAACATGCCTCTTGGCACGGAAATTCCTTCACTAATCGACATCGTTTTCTCGCAAGACGCCGATTCGTTTTCGGGTCAAAAGATAATCCCAACGCTTCATGATTTCGTGCAAACGATTGAAGGCGTGGTCGACCTATTCCGGACCCGGTTTCACAAACCAATAGCCGACCCAAGCCCGATATAACTCACGTGGTCACGGCTTTGAGGCCCGCCCCACTATGGCATTGGGAAATTCTTTCCATAAATCCTTCGAAGTGTGGCTCTTCGGTAGCAGACCAGCGATTCAGTATCGTCCAGACCCTGCACGTCGAACGGCACAAAGCAAGCGAGTCCGCTGCGCTTCATCTCCCCCCTTATGAACTTGCCGCCCGTCTGTGGTGCGAGCTGCTTAAATACATTTGATTTAGCATCACCCTCGAAGCTCCACGTGATTTTCTGATTGTCGATTTTGCCAGTGAAGTTGAGAGTCGTAACATCAGCGTCAGAGACAGTTATTGTTAACTGGCAATCACCAGCCCGCGTCAGCCGGGGGTTAGCACCTTCCCTCGAGAGAATGCCACATTGTACGCGGTAGTAGTCGAAGCTCAGCGCGATTTTGTCTTCTTGACTTGGTTGGGCAGTCGCCAGTCCGGAGATCGCGAACAGCGCGACGGTCGTTGAAATCATGAGAGCACGAAGACCCATTGCGGCTCGCTACGATCCATCTTCCGGAACCGTCGGCACTTTCTTTTTAAGCGGAAAACCGTTGCTTTCCTTGACGTGAGTCAAAAAGAATAGAGATGGTTCTCACATCACCGTTGCCGCCAGCGTAAGGACTAAATCATGCATAGCTATTTAGAATTGTTGCGTTGCTATTGCAGTTGCTATCGCCCGCAGCCACGCACGCGTTGCAGAGAAACCATGCCGATAGACTTCGTCGGCGATTGGTGCTCTGACGACGAAGCTGCGCAAGCCGAAGAAAGCCGTTAGTTAAAAGTACGGCCATAAACGTTTTGTTAACCACGTTTGACCAAGGTTTGCGGACTTCTTCGGCACAGCCGTCCCACTAGGGCAAGAACCCATGACAGCAAGCGCCTCCGCCAGCGTTGAATCCGAACCTGCGGTGTCGGGCGCCGAACGGCAGTTGCGCCGCGGCCTGGAATGCCTAAAGGCCGGCAATCCTGAACAGGCGATTGCCGCGTTTCGGTTGGGTCTTGCCGCCGCCGCGACGCCTACCGCCGAATCCAGCGAGACCGCCACCACGCTGCACCAGAAGCTGGGCGAGGCCGCCGCGCTCCGCGGCGATTTCGAGCTGGCTTCCACCAACTACCAGGCGGCGTTGAGGCTGGCGCCAGATTTGACGAACTGCTGGTGCAAGTTCGCCGACCTGCATCTCCTGGCGGGGAAACATCAGGAAGCGATCGCGCTTTATCTGCAGGCGCTGAGGCTGAATTCGCGCCACTGGGCGGCGCGCGCCAATCTGGTGCAGGCACTGATGGCAGCGCAACAATACATCGTGGCCAAAGGCCTGCTTGCCGAGCTCATCGGCGAGCGTCCGCAGGACAGCCGGCTACGCCATCAGCTCGGCCGGGTTCATTTTGAACTGAACGAGTTGGCGCCCGCGATCGAAAGCTTTCAAGAGGCCGTCGCGCTCAACCCGCGTGATGCCGAAAGCATCAACTGGATCGGTGCGCTCAGACAGACGACGGGCGACATCGCAGGCGCTCAAGCCGCCTACGAAGAGGCTGCCAAGCTCGAGCCGCTGATCCGGCGGCCAGCCGCAAGGCCGCCAGCAGAATTCCGGCTTCTGGCGCTGTATGCGCCATTCGGCGGCAACACGCCGACCGAATATCTGTTCCAGGACGCATTCTACGATACCGATACGCTCGCGATGTTTGCTTCGCGCGAATATGACGGCGCGATGTTCGACGAGAATGTCCGACCGGTGGTCAACCTGATTTCGGATACGGATCAAACCGAGGCGCTTCTGCCGTTCGCTGCCGATCTGGTCGATCGGCTCAATAAGCCCGTGATCAATCACCCGCGCAAGATCCAGCGCACTACGCGCGACGCCGTTGCAGAACTGTTGCAATCGATCCCCGGCTGCCGCGTTCCCAAAGCCGTTCGTCTCAAGGCCGGCGCAGATTGTTCGGCGGCGGCGCTGCAAGCGATCTTTCCGTTCGCCGCTTGCCTCCTGGCCCGTCCGGCGGGGACCCATGGCGGCGATGATTTCGAAAAGTTCGAAGACCACGCAGCGCTTGCGGCCTTTCTGTCGGAACGGCCCGATCACGATCATTATCTGATCGAATATATCGATTACCGCTCGGACGACGGCTACTTCCGCAAATACCGGTTCATCTTCGTCGACGATCAGATCCTGCCCTATCACCTTTGCATTGGAGACGGCTGGAAGCTTCATCACGTCTCGACCGACATGGCCAACCGGCCCTGGATGCAGCACGAAGAAGAAGCGTTTCTGAACAACCCCGGCGCGGTGTTCGGCCCTACGCACTACCAGGCAATGGAGATCATCCGCGAGCGCGTCGGGCTTGAATATTGCGGCATCGATTGCGCGCTGGATTCATCCGGCAATCTCGTCGTGTTCGAAGTGAATGCCTCGATGCTGGTGCATGCGCGCAACGAGGGTTTTCTCTACAAAACGCCAGCCGTTCAGAAGATCAAGCTCGCCTTCGACGCGATGTTGCGAAAATTCGCAAACTCCGGCAGTTCAACCTGATTTCATCCCTCTTTGGATTCCTGGGCTTGCAGCATCGCTCTTAGCGTGTCTTCGCTGAGCCGTCCTGGCGGATGATGCGGCTTGCGCTCCGATCCTTCGATCGCGGGCAGGTCGGGCTCGGAGAGCACGCTGCCGGGCGTAAGGAGCTGATTGGCTGCGCTTGCCTCGCTGGTTTGCGCAGCCTCCTCCGTTTCGTCCACATCGCCGAGACGGAGGCGACGTTTGGGTTTCTCGATCTTCTTAGGCTGCGGCGGAAGGTAAGCGAGCGGCGGCAGAATATGGTGTCGCGACATGAGTTGCTCCGTGGCTTCAAACTCACGCAACCAACCCAAAAGCTACCCCCGTTTGAGTAAAGCAAGGCCCGGGCCAAAGGTTTTCCTCTTACATTTCAATAATAAGCGGAAAAGCGTTTCCAGGTCCCCGGCAGTCTTTGCCGGGCGAAAACTGGGCTGCTCCGGCAAGAATCGCGGCCTCAATGCCCGCGACTTTGATTCTCGAGCTTGATGAAACTGCGTTTGGCCATCGCCGCGGAAAGGTGTGTGTTCCCTCTCCCACGAGAACCGGGGTTTATCCCGGTTGCGCACCCATATCGCAGGTTCCCGAAACGAAAAGTGAGTGCGTTGTGTTTTAGGAACGCTCGGTCGCAAGGCCCGTTGGCCTAGCTCCCCCGCGCGATGATGCAGGAGCGAGAGCCATTTGATCATCCAACGGCTGACCCTTCTTGCCGTCTTTGTCGCGGCCATCTGCTGCGCTGTCGCGATCGCCGCCTTCGTTGTGGCGCCGCCCGCAAGAAAGAGCGCGCCCGTGGGCGTCGCAGCAAAGGCAGATGCACCTCCCGTCGCGCACGATCCACCTCAAGTGGTGCGGACCATTCCAATCATCGGTAAGACCACCCCGCTGGAGGTGCAGCCAGCGCCGCAGTCCGCCAGCGTCACGTCGCAGGAACAGGAGCCGGCACCATCCCCAAAGCCAGACCCGTCACAACGAAACCGCACCGAGCGCGCCGACGCCGGCGATCCAACGTGCGGCGAGCACGGTCGTCACAGGTTCGCCGACCGCCCCAGACATCGCAGTTGGAGATGCAACCGTTGACTGAGCCCCGCGCCGTGAGGCGCGCTGAGCGCACGCGATGACCCAATGGATAGCGCTTCGCTACTGCACGAATGCTTCGACGAGTTCGCGCTCGCATCGTCCCCACAACTCGCGCTGACAAGCAGTCAACCAAGAATCATCTCGCTTCAGCCCGAGGTCCGTGGCCTGCGTCCTTCGATCGGATATTGCGGATCGTTGTAGCCGGGCGTTGAGGGATGGCCTGAGGTGACCAGGCCGTCGACCAAGGCTTCGTCCTCGGCAGTGAAACGATAATCCAGCGCGCGCACGTAGTCGTCCCATTGCTCTACGGTGCGAGGACCTGCGATGACGCCGGTGACGAAGGCGCTGTTGAGCACCCAAGACACCGCGAATTGTCCGGCGGTGATGCCGCGCGCCTCGGCATGGGCGCGAATCTGTTGCGCCAGCCGAAGCGATTCCGGACGCCACTCGGTCTGCATCATGCGGGTGTCGTTGCGGCCCGCGCGCGTCTCCTTGTCGGGCGCCGAGTCCGGACGGTACTTGCCGGTCAGCACGCCGCGCGCGAGCGGGCTATAGGGAACGATGCCGAGCCCGTAATAGCCGCAGGCCGGGAAGTGCTCGACTTCCGGCATGCGGTTCATCGCATTGTAATAGGGTTGACTGACGATCGGACGATCGATGCCGAGATCATCGCAGATGTTGCAGATTTCGCCGACGCGCCAGGCGCGGTAGTTGGAGACCCCGAAATAGCGCACCTTGCCCTGGCGGATCAGTTCGCCCATCGCACGCACGGTCTCCGCCAGCGGCGTCGAGTGATCTTCTCTGTGCAGATAATAGACGTCGATGTAATCGGTGCCGAGGCGCTTGAGGCTTTCGTCGGCCGCCTGCAGCACCCAGCGCCGCGACAGCCCGCCACGATTGGGATCATCGCCCATGGGATTGGCGAGCTTGGTCGCCAGTACCCAGCTTGTTCGGTTGTTGGAAATCGCGCGGCCGACCACGGTCTCCGAGGCGCCGTTGGAATACTGGTCGGCCGTGTCGATGAAGTTGACACCTGCCTCGCGCGCTTTCGCAATGATCCGTTTTG
>Ga0307474_10002284_pt1 | contig 13789 bp, 12 predicted proteins | sample atmos_gasesECM1C_2_FD_203312 | JGI IMG/M metagenome (GOLD analysis project Ga0307474, IMG submission 203312) | Hardwood forest soil microbial communities from Morgan-Monroe State Forest, Indiana, United States - atmos_gasesECM1C_05 | ecosystem: Environmental > Terrestrial > Soil > Temperate... | reverse complement strand
TTCTCGCCAACCTGCCCAACCGCTTCGTGGCAGCTATCCTGAAATTCGTGGTGCAGCCGTTCGGGGCCCGCGCGGTCGGGCCGTCTGATCGTGTCGTGCATCAATGCGCGCAAGTTCTGCTGGAGCCCTCGGCGGCGCGCGATCGGCTCACACCGGATCTCTCGCAAGTCGAGGACGACGGTGGGCGGGCGCGGCTGGAAAGGGCCTTCCTGCTCGTCACCGCCGCCGAAGATGCGCATAAGAAGATGCGCGCGGCGCATCTGCATGACTGGAAAGAGGCCGCAGCGCGCGGGATCATCACACAGACCGAAGCCGACCAGCTCGCGGCCGCGCATGAGGCGGTGGCAAAGGTCATCGAGGTCGATGATTTCGCGCCCGAAGCCTTATCGCCGATTTACAAGAAGGGTGCCGATGTGCATCAGTTCTTCCAGGAACTGGGTGAGCAGAGGGCGGCGAGCTGATGGCGCGGCCAGTCTTTATCGTCGACGGCAGCCGGACGCCGTTCCTGAAAGCGCGCACCGGGCCGGGGCCGTTCACGCCGGTCGATCTTGCCGTGCAATGCGGAAGGCCGTTGCTCGCGCGCCAGCCATTTCCGGCCGATAGCCTCGACCAGGTCATCCTCGGCTGTGTCAATGTCATTGCCGACGAGATGAACCCCGCGCGCGTCGCAGCGCTCAGGCTCGGCATGGGCGAAGACATGGTCGCCTTCACGTTGCAGATCAATTGCGGCTCCGGGATGCAGTCGATCGACACCGCCTATCGTTACATCCGCGAAGGCAATGCGAATTTGATTCTCGCCGGTGGCACCGAGGCTTTGAGCTATGCGCCGCTGGTTTGGCCGAACCGGGGCGTGCGCTGGTTTGCGGGGCTCGCCACCGCGAAAGGGATCGGCGCCAAGGTCATGGCGGCCTTGAAGGTCAGGCCGAGCTATCTGAAGCCGGTCATCGGCCTCGAGCGCGGGCTCACCGATCCCATCACCGACCTCAACATGGGCCAGACGGCGGAAGTCGTCGGCCATCTCTTCGGCATCACACGCGCGCAATCCGATGCCTATGCCGCCGAGAGCCATCAGCGGCTGGCCAGAGCGCAGAAAGAGGGCTTTTTGAGAGGCGAGGTCGAAACCGCCTTCGCGCGTGACGGCAAGTTCTACGATCACGACGACGGCGTGCGTCCGGACTCGACGCCTGAAACGCTGGCAAAGCTGCGGCCCGTGTTCGAGCGGCCATGGGGCCAGGTCACCGCCGGCAATTCCTCGCAGATCACCGACGGCGCGTCCTGGGTGATCCTTGCGTCCGAGGACGCGGTGGCTAAATACGGCTTGGCGCCGAAAGCCGCAATCATCGACAGCCAGTGGTGCGCGCTTGATCCGTCGATCATGGGACTCGGGCCGGTGCTCTGCTCGACCGAAATTTTGAAGCGCAATGAGCTGGCGCTGCAGGACGTCGACACCTGGGAGCTGAACGAGGCTTTTGCGACACAAGTGCTTGGCTGCCTCGCCGCCTGGACTGACGACAAATTCTGCCGCGAGGTTCTAGGCCTCGAAGGTGCGGCCGGCGAGCTCGACCGCGCAAAACTCAATGTCGATGGCGGCGCCATCAGCCTGGGCCATCCGGTCGGCACAAGCGGCAACCGCATCGTGCTGCATCTCGTGAATGCGATGAAGCGGCTGGGCACGCGGCGCGGCATTGCCACCGAATGTATCGGCGGCGGGCTCGGCGGTTCGATGCTGATAGAGACGGTGTGATCATGCGCTCGAAGATCATGGAGGTGCTCGAAGGCCGCGTGCTCACGCTCGGGCCCGCGCCTGCACCCGGCCCCTATCGCCATTTCAAGCTGACTCGCGACGCCGACGGCATCGCCTGGCTCCTGTTCGACCGCGAAGGAGCGAGCACCAATACACTCTCTGCCGATGTCATGGAGGAGTTTGACCAGGTGCTCGCCGCGCTCGCAAGCGAGCGCCCCTCCGGCCTCGTCATTCGCTCGGCGAAGAAATCCGGGTTCATCGCCGGCGCCGATGTCAACGAATTCCGCGGCGCCAGCGATCCCGCCGCGGTGGAGGCTGCGATCGGCCGCGCGCATGCGGTGATCGATCGGCTGGAAGCGTTGCGCGTGCCGAGCGTTGCGGTTATCCACGGCTTCTGCCTTGGCGGAGGACTAGAGGTTGCGCTGGCCTGCCAGTCGCGGATTGCGATCGACAATGCGCGCTTCGGCTTTCCCGAGGTGATGCTCGGTCTGCATCCGGGCCTCGGTGGCACCGCGCGCTTCACCCGCCTCATCAACCCGATGCAGGCGATGACGCTGATGCTGACCGGGCGCACCATCGACGCACGGCGCGCGAAAGCGCTGGGCCTGGTCGATGCGGTGACGCAGGAGCGGCATGTCGCCGGCGCGGTCAAGGATGCCGTGTTCGGCCGCCTGAAACCGGCGCGGCCCGGCGTCTTGAACACGGTGCTCAATTCATCGCCGGCACGCAGCCTGCTCGCCTCCCGCATGCGGAAGGAGGCGGCAAAGGCCGCCTCTCCAGCGCATTATCCAGCGCCTTACGGCCTGATAGATCTCTGGGAGAAGCATGGCGGCGACAAGGCCGCGATGCTGGCGGCGGAAAAGAGCTCGTTCGCACATCTGATGGTGACGCCCACCGCGCAGAACCTGATCCGCGTGTTCTTCCTGCGCGAGCAGATGAAGAAGATCGCGGGGCACGGCAACAAGGTCGCCCATGTCCACGTCATCGGCGCCGGCGCCATGGGTGGCGACATCGCCGCGTGGTGCGCCAATCAGGGATTGCGCGTTTCGCTCGCCGACATGAAGGCGGAGCCGATCGCATCTGCCGTGAAGCGCGCCGCCGAACTCTTTGGCAAGATCATCAGGAGGCCGATCGATGTGCGTGACGCGCTGGACCGGCTGATCCCTGACATGGACGGCGAGGGCGTGCGCAATGCCGATCTCATCATCGAGGCGGTGCCCGAAAAGCTGGAGCTGAAGCAGAAGGTCTATGCCGGGCTCGAGCCCCGGATGAAGCCGCGTGCGATCCTCGCCACCAACACGTCAAGCATTCCGCTGGAGGATCTGCGCGGCACCTTGCAGAAGCCCGAGCGGCTATTGGGCCTGCACTTCTTCAATCCTGTGTCGCGGCTGCAACTGGTCGAGGTGGTGAGCCATGACAGCACTGACGGCGCGCTCTTGAAGGAGGCGCTGGCGTTTGTCGGCGCCATTGACCGCCTGCCGTTACAGGTGAAGAGCTCGCCTGGCTTTCTCGTCAACCGCGCGCTGACGCCTTACATGCTCGAAGCGATGCTGATGCTGGATCAAGGCATCGACAAGCTCACCATCGATGCGGCGGCGGAGAAGTTCGGCATGCCGATGGGACCGATCGAGCTTGCCGACCAGGTCGGGCTCGACATCTGCCTCGATGTCGGCGACATGCTGCGCGCGAAATTCGGTGATCTCCTCCCGGAGGCGCCCGGCTGGCTGCGCGAAAAAGTCGTCAAGGGTGAGCTCGGGCGCAAAAGCGGCAAGGGTTTTTATGATTGGAGGGACGGCAGGGCGGACAAGTCACAAGGCGCGGCCAATCCGCCACAGCCGACCGACGAGATGACCGATCGCCTGATCCTGCCGATGTCGAATGTCTGCGTCGCTGCCTTGCGCGAAGGAATTGTTGACAATGCCGACGTGGTCGACGGCGCCATGATTTTTGGCACGGGCTATGCACCGTTCCGCGGCGGGCCGCTGAACTATGCGCGCACGCGGGGTGTCGAGAACATCGTCTCGACACTGCGTACGCTTGCGCAGAAATTCGGCGGCAGATTCGCGCCCGATGCGGGCTGGGAGACTTTCAAATGACGGAAACAAAAGTGCAGACGCCTTTCAACCAGACGGGCGAGCCGATCGGCGATCTTTGCATCCGCACGCTCGCGATGCCCGCCGATACCAACGCCAATGGCGACATTTTTGGCGGCTGGCTGCTCAGCCAGATGGATGTCGGCGGCGGCGTGTTTGCCTCGAAGGTCGTAAAATCGCGCACCGTGACGGTCGCGATCGAGGCGATGACTTTCAGGAAGCCGGTCTATGTCGGCGATCTCCTCTCGGTGCATGCGACATTGGTGCGCTTGGGGCGCACCTCGATCACCGTGCATCTCGAAGCCTGGGTGCTCAGGCGAAAGGAGAACCATTCGATCCTGGCGACCGAAGGCAACTTCACCTACGTCTCGATCGACGAGCAGGGCCGCCCGCAACCAGTGCAACGCAGCCACGCATAAAGGTGCGAATCAAGTTGTCGTCGTGATGGCAGCGGCGCGACTCTTTCAAGATTTGACAGAAATGGAAATTGCCGCATCGCCCGTCATGGTACGGAGGAACGAAGCCGCCTCGAATCTGTTATATGCCCGCACGGGGAACAGAGAGCGGGTTTAATGTCCGATCGCTATATCATCGAGATCGGATCGCAGCAGGCGGGTATCGTCGTACGCGATCCGGAAGGTTATCGTTTTTTCGCAGCTTCCCAACTCTTCTTCCAGCTCGAGGGCCGCTTGTTTCGCACCGTGCGCGACGCGGAGCGTGCTGCAGCGCGGTTGATCGAAGCGGCGTGACAGAATCGTAGGGTGGGCAAAGGCGCTCTTGCGCCGTGCCCACCACGACCGGCCCGGCGTTGACTGGTGGGCGCGCTTTCGCTTTGCCCACCCTTCAATCAACCCCGCTCTTTTGTGCTGCGCAACACATGCGCGCGGGAGACCGGAATCTGCATGACGCGCGACCGTTAACCAATCTTCGCGTTTGACCCCGCCACCGAACCGCCGGTAGTTTTGGCGCGTCCACCTCGTGCCAAGGCAATGCCGTGACCGGGCTCACTCACCGCCAATCCGAAATCTTGAACCTCGCCCGCGCCTCGGGGCGGGTGATGGTGGAGGATCTGGCGCGGCGGTTCGAGGTCTCGGCCCAAACCATCCGCAAGGATCTCAACGATCTTTGCGAGCAGCGCGCGCTCACCCGCATCCATGGCGGTGCGATCATCGCCTCGGGCGTGGAAAACCTTGCCTATGAAGCGCGCCGCTTTGTCGCGGCCGACGAGAAGAAAGCGATCGGTGCCGCTGCCGCGGAGCTGATTCCGAACGGCTGCTCGCTCTTCATCAATATCGGCACCACGACCGAGGAGGTCGCAAGCGCGCTGACCTCGCATGAGGACCTGCTTGTGATCACCAACAACCTCAATGTCGCGATGCTGCTTTACCGCCATCCGCGCATCGAGGTGATCGTGGCGGGTGGCGCGGTGCGGCGCGCCGACGGCGCCGTGGTCGGCTCGACCGCGACGCAGCTGATCGGCCAGTTCAAGGTCGATTACGCCATCATCGGTGCGTCGGCGATCGATGAGGAGGGCGCTTTGCTCGATTTCGACTATCGCGAGGTGCAGGTCGCCCAGGCCATTATCGCCAATGCCCGCAGCGTCATCCTGGTCGCCGATTCCACGAAATTCACGCGCAGCGCGCCGGTGCGCATCGCGCATATGAGCCAGATCCAGACATTTGTGACCGACCAGGCGCTGCCCGCAGGGCTGCACAATATCTGCCATTCCCGCGGCATCCAGGTGATCGAGGCGATGCCGAAGCAGGCCGCCGAGGCCGACGACGTGGCAGGTGAGACCCCGCCCGAGGGCCCTGTCGCTCTGCGGCGGGCGTGAGCGTGATCGTGTCAGATATCAGCGATCCCGCGATGTTACCCTTCCCCGGACTTTCGTCTCGTCCCCCAGCGCTTTCGCATCTGCAGCATTTTATTTTCGATTGCTTTCGCTTCTGTTGTGATTTACTGCAATTCGAAAGCGAAATCGCCAACTGAACGGCGAGCGCCGGGGGAAACCTCTTTGGATCGAATTTTTGACCTCGCAATCGTTGGCGGCGGGATCAATGGCTGCGGCATCGCGCGCGATGCGGCCGGGCGCGGCAATACCGTTTTCCTCTGCGAAATGAACGATCTGGCGAGCGGCACGTCGTCCTGGTCGACCAAGCTCGTGCACGGCGGCTTACGCTATCTCGAATACTACGAGTTTCGTTTGGTGCGCGAAGCGCTCATCGAGCGCGAGATTCTCTGGCAGATCGCGCCTCATATCATCCGCCCCTTGCGCTTCGTGCTGCCGCATCACGCCGGCCTGCGTCCGGCCTGGCTGTTACGGCTGGGGCTCTTCCTCTACGACCATATCGGTGGCCGCGTGCTGCTGCCGCCGACACGTTCGGTCGATCTGACCAGCGACGCGGTAGGGCGTCCGCTTGTCCCCGGCCGCTATGCCCGTGGCTTCGAATATTCCGACTGCTTTGTCGACGATGCGCGGCTGGTCGTGCTCTCCGCGCGGGATGCCGCCGACCGTGGCGCCGACATCCGCACGCGCACCCGCGCCGTCGACATCCGCCAGCAGGACGGCATCTGGCAGGTCACGGTGGAAAACACGCTGACCGGCGCCCGCTCCATCATCCGCTCCCGCGTGCTCGTCAATGCCGCAGGTCCCTGGGTCGAGCAGGTGCTGAGATCGGGTGCAGGCGTGAATGCAAAGGCAAAAGTGCGGCTGGTGCAGGGCTCGCATATCGTCGTGAAGAAGCTCTATGAGCACGACCGGGCCTACATCTTCCAGAACGCCGACGGTCGCATCGTCTTCACAATTCCCTACCAGGATGATTTCACCCTGATCGGCACCACCGATCGCGACTATGATGGCGACCCGGCCAAGGTGAAGGCGACGCCGGAGGAGATCAAATATCTCTGCGAGGCGGTGAGCGAATATCTGGCCAAGCCTGTGAAGCCGGAGGATGTGGTGTGGACCTATGCCGGCGTTCGCCCGCTCTATGACGACGGCGCGAGCGAGGCCAAGGCCGCGACCCGCGATTATGTGTTCGAGCTCGACACGCCCGGCGGCGCGCCGCTGTTGTCGATCTATGGCGGCAAGATCACGACCTATCGGCGGCTTGCAGAAGAGGCGCTGGAGCGGCTCGAAGCTCATTTGCGCAGCGCCAAGGCGCGCGAGGGATGGACTGCGAAATCGTCGCTGCCCGGCGGCGATATGGATGTGTCCGCGGTGCCGGCGTTGACCGCGGAGCTCCTGCGCAACTATCCCTTCATCACCCAGGAACACGCCAATCGCTTGGCCCATGCCTACGGAACGCGGGCATCGCGCGTGCTGGGCAATGCAAAATCCGTTGCCGATCTCGGGGTGTTCTTCGGCGCCACGCTGACCGAGAGCGAGGTCAAATATCTGATGGCATCGGAATGGGCGGTTACCGCCGAGGATATCGTGTGGCGCCGCTCCAAGCTGGGCCTGCGCATGTCGGCAGCCGAGATCAAGGCGCTCGACGACTGGATTGCGGCCTTTGGCGCGCGCCGCGAGAGTCCGCTCCTGGAAGCGGGAGGCCGCTCATGAGCGTGACTCTCGAACATGTGACGCGTGCCGTCGACGGCATGGAAACCATCCGCGACGTGTCGCTGACGTTGGAGCGCGGCACGCTCGCGGTGCTGCTGGGCCCCACGCTGTCAGGCAAGACCTCAATCATGCGGCTGCTCGCCGGCCTCGACAAGCCGACCACGGGGCGCGTGCTGGTCGACGGCAAGGACGTCAGCGGCATCGATGTACGCCGGCGCTCGGTCGCGATGGTCTACCAGCAGTTCATCAATTACCCGTCGCTTACGGTCTATGAGAACATCGCCTCGCCCTTGCGCGTGCAGGGCAAGCCGCGCGAGGAGATCGAGAAGCGCGTCGCGGAGGCGGCAAAACTCCTGCGGCTCGAGCCGTATCTCAAGCGCACTCCGCTGCAGCTCTCCGGCGGCCAACAGCAGCGCACCGCGATCGCGCGGGCGCTGGTGAAGGGCGCAGATCTCGTGCTGCTCGACGAACCGCTCGCCAATCTCGACTACAAGCTGCGCGAGGAGCTGCGCGCCGAGCTGCCGCGTATTTTCGAGGCCTCGGGCGCAATCTTCGTCTATGCGACCACTGAGCCGTCGGAGGCGCTTCTGCTCGGCGGCCGCACCGTGTGCATGTGGGAAGGCAAGGCGCTGCAGAACGGCGATACCTCGAAGGTCTATCGTCATCCCGAGACATTGCGCGTGGCGCAGGTGTTCTCCGATCCACCGCTCAACCTTGTCGGGATCGAGAAGAAAAACGGTTCGGTGCGCTATGCGGGCGGCGTCGAGGCGCCTGCCACCGGGCTCTATCAGAAGATCGGGGACGGCGCCTATCGCGTCGGCTTCCGCGCCCATCAATTGGAGATCGGCAAGGGCGTCCCCGGCCGCCACGCGTTTCCTGCGACTGTCTCGATTACCGAGATCACCGGCTCGGAAAGCTTTGTGCATCTGAAACGCGATTCGGTGAACTGGGTCGCGGTGCTGCACGGCGTGCATGAATTCGAGCCGGGCCAGACGCTCGATGCGGTGCTCGATCCCGACAACATCTTTGTGTTCGATGCGGCCGACCGGCTGGTCGCTTCGCCTGGCTCGATGTGAGGGAGATGCAGCATGTCCCGCATTGACCTCGTCGATCTCGCACATTCCTACGGCGGCAATTCCGCCGACGAATCGACTTATGCGCTCAAGCCGATTTCGATGACCTGGCGGCAGGGCGGCGCCTATGCGCTGCTCGGACCATCAGGTTGCGGCAAGACGACGCTTTTGAACCTGATCTCCGGCATCATTGCGCCCTCGCGCGGTAAAATCCTGTTCGACGGCAAGGATGTCACGCCGCTGTCGACCCAGAAGCGCAATATCGCGCAGGTGTTCCAGTTTCCGGTGATCTACGACACCATGACGGTCGGGCAGAACCTGGCATTTCCCCTGAAGAATCGCGGTGTGCCCAGGCGCGACATCGAGGTGCGGGTCAGCGAGATCGCGCACCTGCTCGACCTCACGCCCCATCTCAATCGCAAGGCGACGCGGCTTACGGCCGATGCCAAGCAGAAGATCTCGCTCGGCCGCGGTCTCGTCCGTTCCGACGTCGCCGCCGTCCTGTTCGACGAGCCGCTGACGGTGATCGACCCCGAGCTGAAATGGCAGCTGCGCTCCAAACTGAAGGCGCTGCACCTCGAACTCGACCTCACCATGATTTACGTGACCCACGACCAGACGGAGGCCTTGACCTTCGCCGACACCGTCGTGGTGATGCATGACGGACGGGTGGTGCAGAGCGGCACGCCGGCGGAACTGTTCGAAAAGCCTGCGCACACTTTCGTCGGCTATTTCATCGGCTCGCCCGGCATGAACATCATGCCGGCGGAGGTGAAGGGCCGCGAGGCGCGCGTCAACGGCCGCGTCATCTCACTCAAGCGCAGCTATGATTCGCTACCGGCGGGCGCCAAGATCGAAATCGGCGTGCGGCCGGAATTCGTCGACATCGCAAAGCCGGCGCCGGACCTGCTGGCCGCCCAGATCGAGCGCATCGACGATCTCGGCCGCATGCGCTTTGCGCGCGTCCGGGTCGGCGACGTCAAGTTTGCCGCCCGCTTGCGCGAGAGCTTTTCAAGCACGGACGGCAAATGCGGCCTGATCTTCGATGCCGCCCACGTGCATGTTTATGCCGATAGCCGTCTGGTCGAGGGGACGCCGTGATGGAAAAGACGGTCAACCAAAAGGCCTGGCTCCTGGTGCTGCCGGTGTTCCTGGTGGTGGCGTTCTCGGCAATCATCCCGATGATGACGGTGGTGAACTATTCGCTGCAGGACACCTTCGGCAACAACCAGTTCTTCTGGAACGGCGTCGGCTGGTTCAAGGAACTGCTCGATCCTTCGACCGATCTTGGCGGTCGCTTCCTCGCCTCCCTCGGGCGCAACCTGTTCTTCTCGGCGGTGATCCTGGCGATCGAAGTGCCGCTCGGCATCGTGATCGCGCTGTCGATGCCGCGCGAGGGCTGGCAGGTCGCTGCTTGCCTCGTGATCCTGGCGCTGCCGCTTCTGATTCCATGGAACGTGGTCGGCACCATCTGGCAGATTTTCGGTCGGCCCGATATCGGCTTGCTCGGCTATGCGCTGAACAGCATCGGCATCGATTACAACTACGTCGCCAATGAGTTTGACGCCTGGGCGACCGTTATCGTCATGGACGTCTGGCATTGGACGAGCCTGGTCGCGCTGCTCTGCTATGCCGGCCTAAAATCGATCCCCGACGCCTATTACCAGGCAGCGCAAATCGACGGCGCTTCGCGCTGGGCGGTGTTCACCGCGATCCAGCTGCCGAAGATGAACCGCGTGTTGCTGATCGCCGTGCTGTTGCGCTTCATGGACTCTTTCATGATCTACACCGAGCCGTTCGTCGTCACCGGCGGCGGGCCCGGCAATTCGACCACCTTCATTTCCATCGAGCTCGTCAAGATCGCGCTCGGCCAGTTCGACCTCGGCAAGGCGGCGGCGATGTCGCTGGTCTACAACCTGATCATCCTGATCGTGTGCTGGGTGTTCTACACCGTCATGACCAATGCCGGCGCCGCGCGCCGCGTCAACGAGGGGGCGAAGTGATGCATTCGATTCCCGGTCGGCGCATGATCATCTCGGCGTTCCTGGTCTTTCTGCTGTTGCCGATCTACTGGCTCGTCAACATGAGCTTCAAGACCAACGAAGAAATCGTTTCGACTATGACGCTGTGGCCGCATCATCCGACGCTCGTCCACTACATGCGGATTTTCACCGACGAGAGCTGGTATTCCGGTTACATCAATTCGCTGAAATACGTCATCATCAACACCATCATCTCGATCTCGGTCGCCTTGCCCGCGGCCTACGCCTTCTCGCGCTACCGTTTCCTCGGCGACAAGCACCTGTTCTTCTGGCTGCTGTCGAACCGCATGGCGCCGGCCGCGGTCTATGCGCTGCCGTTCTTCAATCTCTACTCGGCGATCGGCCTGTTCGATACGCCGTGGGCGGTAGCGCTGGCGCACTGCATCTTCAACGTCCCGCTCGCGGTCTGGATCCTCGAAGGCTTCGTCTCCGGCGTGCCGCGCGAGATCGACGAGACCGCCTTCCTCGACGGCTATTCCTTCCCGCGCTTCTTCGTGAAGATTCTGGTGCCGCTGATCGCAAGCGGCATCGGCGTCGCCGCCTTCTTCTGCTTCATGTTCTCCTGGGTCGAGTTGCTGCTTGCGCGCACGCTGACCTCGGTGGCTGCCAAGCCGATCTCGGCGGTGATGACGCGGACGGTATCGGCTGCCGGCATGGATTGGGGCCTGCTTGCCGCGGCCGGCGTGCTGACAATCATTCCGGGCGCGCTCGTGATCTGGTTTGTCCGCAACTATATCGCGCGCGGTTTCGCGCTCGGCCGGGTGTAGGGGAGGCACTTCATGGAGAGCATTGCATGGATGGCCTGGACGCTACCGACCGCGATCTTCTTCGCGTGTATCGCGCTGATGTTGATGGTCATGACCTGGCTTGCGGTCGCCTATCCTGAGGTCGAGCGGTTCGGGGTTTTGCGCATTCCGACCACGCGCGGCGACCGTCTGTTCATCTTGCTGATTCTGACTGCGATCATCCATCTGTTGTGGATTGGTCTCGTCGGCACCGATACCATTGCGACATTGCCGATCGGTGAGGAAGGATTTGAGATATCGAGCCTTTGGCTCGCCACGCTGATTTCGCTGGGGGTAGCCGTGGTGGTTTTCCGCACGGTTTAGCCAACGAAAAAAGGAGCAGATCCGGGGTTCAACCCGGGCCTGACGAGTAGTCTGTCGCTGCAACGGAGGAACAACATGCGACGCCTAGAACCAAGTAAGGGGCCCTTGACCAGGACCCGGACGTTGATGATGACGAGCGCGTTCGCGCTGATGGCGGCATCAGCCGCGGTCACCGCGCCGGCCTATGCCGACGAAGCTGCCGCCAAGAAGTGGATCGACAGCGAATTCCAGCCTTCGACCCTGTCGAAGGACGACCAGATGAAGGAGATGCAGTGGTTCATCAAAGCCGCTGAGCCCTTCAAGGGGATGGAGATCAATGCCGTCTCCGAAACGCTCACCGTGCACGAATATGAATCCCGCACGCTCGCAAAGGCGTTCGAGGAAATCACCGGCATCAAGGTCAAGCACGACATCATCCAGGAAGGTGACGTCGTGGAGAAGATCCAGACCCAGATGCAGTCCGGCAAGAACGTCTATGACGGCTGGATCAACGACTCCGACTTCATCGGCACGCACTTCCGCTACGGCCAGGCCGTCGACCTGACGGAGTGGATGAAGGGCGAAGGCAAGGACGTCACCGATCCGATGCTGGATGTCGACGACTTCATCGGCAAGTCGTTCACCACGGCACCGAACGGTCATCTCTACCAGCTGCCCGACCAGCAGTTCGCCAACCTCTATTGGTTCCGCTACGACTGGTTCACCAATCCGGACATCAAGGCCAAGTTCAAGGCCAAGTATGGCTACGACCTTGGCGTGCCCGTGAACTGGTCGGCCTATGAGGACATCGCTGATTTCTTCACCAATGACGTCAAGGAAATCAACGGCGTCAAGGTCTATGGCCACATGGACTACGGCAAGAAGGACCCCTCGCTCGGCTGGCGCTTCACCGACGCCTGGCTCTCGATGGCCGGCAACGGCGACAAAGGCCTGCCGAACGGCCTGCCGGTCGACGAATGGGGCATCCGCATGGAAGGCTGCCGTCCGGTCGGCTCCTCGGTCGAGCGCGGCGGCGACGTCAACGGTCCCGCAGCGGTCTATTCTATCGTGAAGTATCTCGACTGGCTGAAGAAGTATGCCCCGCCGCAAGCGCAAGGCATGACCTTCTCCGAGTCGGGTCCGGTGCCCTCGCAGGGCAACATCGCCCAGCAGATCTTCTGGTACACCGCGTTCACCGCCGACATGGTGAAGCCGGGTCTTGCCGTGATGAATGCCGACGGCACGCCGAAGTGGCGCATGGCGCCGTCGCCGCATGGCTCGTACTGGAAGGAGGGCATGAAGCTCGGCTACCAGGACGTGGGCTCGGCAACGCTGCTCAAGTCCACCCCGGTCGATCGCCGCAAGGCGGCCTGGCTCTACCTGCAGTTCATCGTCTCCAAGTCGGTCTCCTTGAAGAAGAGCCATGTCGGTCTCACCTTCATCCGTGAATCCGACATCTGGGACAAGTCGTTCACGGAGCGTGCGCCGAAGCTCGGCGGTCTGATCGAGTTCTACCGCTCGCCCGCGCGCGTGCAGTGGACCCCGACCGGCAACAACGTGCCCGACTATCCGAAGCTGGCGCAGCTGTGGTGGCAGAACATCGGCGATGCTTCGTCCGGTGCCAAGACGCCGCAAGCCGCGATGGATGCTCTGGCCGCCGCCCAGGACTCGGTGCTCGAACGCCTCGAAAAGTCGGGTGTGCAGGGTGCCTGCGGACCGAAGCTCAACAAGAAGGAGACGGCCGAGTACTGGTTCGCCAAGTCGGCCAAGGACGGCAACATCGCGCCGCAGCGCAAGCTTGCCAACGAGAAGCCGAAGGGTGAGACCATCGACTACGACACGCTGATCAAGTCGTGGCCGGCAAGCCCGCCCAAGCGCGCTTCGGCGAACTGAAAGGTGCGCTCCGCCGTCATCGTCCGGCTCCACCGGACGAGAGGAAAACAAAGGCCGGGAGCGATCCCGGCCTTTCGCTTTTGGACGGTTGACTCAATCGAGCGCAACGGGTTCCGATCACCTCGCCCCGTGAAGAACGGGGAGAGGAAGAAGGCTCAGACTTCGGAGTGACCCATGCGCATGATCTTCCGTTGCGATCCCGCGCTTATCGAGCATCTGCCGCGTCCGGTGCCGGCGCGAACGGCGCTGCCTGACTGGCTGCGCGCGATGCCTGCGAATGCGCATTCGGACATCCAC
>Ga0307474_10002282_pt1 | contig 13795 bp, 9 predicted proteins | sample atmos_gasesECM1C_2_FD_203312 | JGI IMG/M metagenome (GOLD analysis project Ga0307474, IMG submission 203312) | Hardwood forest soil microbial communities from Morgan-Monroe State Forest, Indiana, United States - atmos_gasesECM1C_05 | ecosystem: Environmental > Terrestrial > Soil > Temperate... | reverse complement strand
GTAACTTGCGCGCGGCTCACGTGCTGCAACACCGCTCTCATCTCGCCCTCGCGACGCTCACCTGGCTCTCAGTCGTCACTCATCACCCGATCATTTAGGTTGAGTCGCCGCCGGCTTCGCCGGTTTGCGCGGCAGCAAATCTGGAAGCTGCGCCACGTTGTACGCAAACACCGCCAGCACCTGCGCGCCCTCGGTCAAGTCGCCCCAACGCACGTGTTCGAGCGTGTCCGCTTGCGAATGGTGCGTCTTGTCATAATCGGCGATGTCCTGCACGCAAAAAAATCCCGGCACGCCCGCTTCGTCGAACGGCACGTGATCCGATCCGCCTACGGTGCGCAAGCTCGGTTCCGACAAACCAACCGTCGGCGCCGCGGCGAGCGGATACAAGGCGTGATCGATCGTTTCGCGTGCCGCGTAATTTCCCATCATGTCGACGGTCAGAACTTTTCCGGTTCCGATGTCATGCACGAGCACAGCAGAAATCTTCGGCAATTCGGCAGCGTGTGCTTTCACATACGCACGCGAGCCGTTCAGCCCCTGCTCTTCGCCGGTAAACATCACAAAGCGAATCGTGCGCTTCGGCTGCACGCCCAGCTTCTGCAACGCGCGCGCCGCAGCCAGCACCGCCATCGCGCCTGTTCCATCGTCGGTCGCGCCCGTGCCCAAATCCCACGAGTCGAGATGACCGCCGACAATCACGACTTCATCCGGCTTCTCGCTCCCGCGGATCTCCGCAACGGTGTTGTACACATCCATCGGTTTTCCGCTCAGCTTGCCGCCGATGTTTACTTCCACTTCGACAGCGCCCTGTTCCATGAATCTCCACAACTGCAAATAATTTTCGCGCTCGACATACGCCGTCGGCACGACCGCCGGCGCATACTGCCTCGAAAGCGGGCTGCTCATATTCATCAAGCCGAAGTCTTTCTCCGAACCGTACAGAACCGCGAGCGGTTTCTCTTCATCGACCAGCTTCGTCATCGCCTCGCGAAGCTTCATGAAGTCGTTGTTGATGAACGGCTGATCGTTTTTCGGATGCACGAGGGGACTCGCTACACCGTCCCACGGCGTGGTGAGCCAATTTTCCGGCAACTCCATTTCGCGCGGCGCACCCATCAGCACAATCGCGCCCTTCAATTTGCCGTGATACTGCTCGAGATCAGCCGCCGTGCGATACGAAACGCCAACGACATTGCCGCGCACCGCGCCATTCGTGCTCGGCGACCATCCACCCGAAGCCAGCGTGAGATTCTGCTCCGCAGGCGAAACAATTCGTCCGGTCGCCGACTCGCGCGTCCAGCTATTCGCGATGGTCCACGATTCCAGATGCGCGTTCGCAAATCCCGCCTTCTTGAATTGCTGTTCGGTCCAATGACTGGCGCGATCGAGCTGCGATGAACCCGTCAACCGCGGCCCGATGCGATCGGCCAGATACGTCAGATCGGCCTTCAGTGTCGCCTCATCTCTTTTCAGTTGCTCGATGATCTTCGTATCCATCTCGGCGACAGGATCCGGCTTCGCTTCCGGCGAAGCAGCCTCCGCGCCGCCCGTGCTTGGCGTTGCCGGCTTCGATCCCGGATTGTACGGAAGGGGACGTCTTGGCAGCAGCGTCGGCAACTGCGCGGTGTTATATGCCCACGCCGCAAGCACTTGCGCACCCTGGTTCAAATCGTCTTTCCACACTTTATCGAACGTGTCGGTCTGACTGTGATGGGTCAGCCGGTACTCCGCCGGATCTTGCATGCAGAAAAATCCAGGCACGCCCGCATCATCGAACGAAAGATGATCGGTGCCGTACGAACGCGCCATGCTCGGCTCGAGCAATTTCAGTTCAGGCAGCGGGGTCAGCACCTGATCCATCAGCTCGCGATCCTGATAGTTGTCGTGCATCCCGATCGCGCGCACGCGGCCTGTGCCGGTGTCGTGCACGAGGACCGCTGAGATTTTCTCAAGTTCATTCACGTGAGCCTTGACGTATTCTTCCGAGCCGTAAAGTCCTTGCTCCTCGCCCGCGAACAGCACAAAACGAATGGTACGCTTCGGCTTGAGTTTCAGTTTCGCAAGCGCGCGCGCTGCCTCGAGCACCGCCATCGAGCCCGTGCCGTTGTCGGTGGATCCCGTCGCCAAATCCCATGAGTCGAGATGTCCGCCGATGATTACCATCTCATCGGGCTTTTCTGATCCGCGCAGATCGGCAACTGTGTTGTAGACCTCGACCGGTTTGTTGCCGAACGTGTTCGTCATTTCGATTTCTACGGTGACCGGTCCGTGCTTCATCAAACGCCAGATCATCCGATAACCTTCGCCGGTCATAAACGCCGTCGGAACCAATCCCTCCGCGTAGCGCGAAAGGCTGATGTCGGTCATGTTGAGCAAGCCTTCCGGCTTCGCCGAATCGCGCAGCACGGCCGCAACGCCTTCTTCTTTCCAAAACGTGTCGCGATCCTTTTCCGCCTGCAGGAACGCTTCGTACGGATCGCCTACCGGCAATTCTCCAATGCGCGCGGGTGGCCTCTGCATCGGCCGCGTGAATGAACGGTAGGGATCGACCGGCTGCGGCGGCGACAAAGTCGTCGGCTCCTGATAAATAACGATCGCGCCTTTCAACTTGCCGCGAAATTTCTCGAAATCCTTCTTCTCCTTCGCATCGAAGTACACGACCTGACCATGCACCACGCCCGGCGTGCCGGGTGCCCAAGCGGCCGACGCAATCACCAGGGGATGCTCCGCCGGCGCAGTGATGCGCGCGCGCGCCGTGCCCCGCGTCCACGGCCGCGCGACCGTCCACGCCTCGAGATGCACATTCGTGAGGCCGTACTCGATAAATTTTTGCTTCGTCCATTCGTTCGCGCGTTTCAGCCCCGCGGTTCCCGACAATCGCGCGCCGATGCTGTCGGAGAGATATTCGAGATTCGCCATCGCCTCGCTGTTGTTCTGGATTTCAGCGAGAATGCGCCCGTCGTCGCTCGCATATGGATACGCGGTGTCCGGCGCGGGCGCGGGCAACGCACTCGCGAATCCCGCGCGCACCCCGATCAAGATAAGAGCAGCACTCAACAAAAACGCGACACTTCGACGCGTGTTCATCCGTTCTCCTTGGTCTCGAGATCTCGCTTGAAGGTGTGGCTCGGCCGCTCTCGGTGTTTAGACGCGCGCAGGTCGCCGCTGCGTTTCGATCGCGCCGCGAACATCGCGTCAACTCGACTTGGGACGGCTCGCTTTGCGCGACTTCGATTTACGACGCCGCGACTTGCGCTGGCGTGGCGCAGGCTGGCACTCCGGGCAAAAATAGCTGCTTCGTCCCGCAACGATAGCGCGCCGGATCGGTGTGCGGCACCGATAACACGGCTTCCCTTCTCGTCCGTAAGCTCGATGATGGCGCTGATATTCTCCCGGCTCGCCGTTGGCGTCAAGAAAATCCGAAATCGAAGATCCGCGCATGATGATGGCGCGATTCAAAATATCTTGCAGAACTTTGCGCAGCGTTGCTGCTTCCTTCTCGCTCAATTTCGCGCCGACCCGAGCGGGATGAATCTTCGCGCGCCAAAGACTTTCGTCGGCGTAGATATTGCCAACGCCACGGAAGACGCTTTGATCGAGAAGCAGCGCCTTGATGCGCGCATTGCGCGATCGAACGCGTTCCGCGAACTCGGCGGCGCTCACCTCCAGCGGGTCGGCGCCGAAGGCCGCAAGTTCTTTCGCGAGCGGTTCTCCGCGGAGGTAGGCCATGCGTCCGAATCGGCGCGGGTCGCTGTAGCGAAGTTCGCGGCCATCGTCGAGTGTCAATGAAACATGGGTGTGCTTGTCGAAAGGAATTTCCGCAGCGCTGGGAGCCAATTGCCCTGTCATGCCGAGATGCACGAGCAGCGATGCCGCCTGATTCGCGGCGTCTTCCAGAGACTCTTGTGCGGGCTCTTGGCCATTCGCCAGACGCAACAGCATGAACTTTCCGAAGCGCTCAATCGACGCGATTGTCTGTCCACTCAGGCGTGTGAATTCCGTCGGATTGTCGATGAAATCGCTCTTGCCGATCCACACGGACAAAATTCTGCGACCAAGAATAGACTTCCGCAGGCCGCGCACTACGGTTTCGACTTCGGGTAGTTCAGGCATCGCTAAAGGATCGGAGTTCACGTTATCACAACCGCATCAAGGAGCGATTCGGCGGACGAATCGGCCAGGTTGGCCGCTCAGACGCTGCATGCCAATCGACCCGCCCATGCATCGAAACTGACATGGTAAAGTCGCAATGTCGGAGGGCTCTTGTGCGGAGCATTTGCGCGAAATCGGCGGCATTCCTCATTGTGTTCTTGGCAAGCGCATTCTGCGCGCAAGCCAAGCACGAAACCGGCTTTCTGGACCGCGCGCTGACGATCGACGGCACAACTTACAAATATCAGGTTTTCATTCCCGACGATTGGACACCGCATCAGAAATGGCCTGTGATTTTGTTTCTACACGGATCGGGCGAACGTGGTGAAGACGGGATGGACGAAACCGACGTCGGCATCGGCACCGCGATTCGCAGCGACCGCGGACACTTTCACGCCATCGTGGTGATGCCGCAGTGCCGCAAAAATATCTGGTGGACCATGCCGCCGATGGGCGACCTGGCGATGACCGCGCTGCGCGATGCGACCAAGGAATTTCACGGCGACACGCAACGCACGTATCTGACCGGCATTTCGATGGGCGGATACGGCAGCTGGTATCTCGCGCAAAAATATCCGCGCACGTTTGCGGCGATGGTGATCATCTGCGGCGGAATCCACCCGCCGGTGGCTACGCTGAAAGCGCATCCGGAGCTTGTGAATTTTTCGCCTCCCGACGGACCGAAGGCTTATGCCGACGCCGCCGCGAAAATCGGCAAAGTGCCCGTGTGGATTTTTCACGGGACGGACGACAACATCGTCCCTGTCGTCGAATCGCAACGCATGGCCGATGCGATGAAGGCGGTCGGCGCCGAAGTGCACTACACGGAATACCCGGGCGTGAAGCATGTGTCGTGGGACAAAGCCTACGACGAGCCGAAACTTTACCCGTGGCTCTATTCGAAGACGCTCGCTGACCACGGGAAATAACTTTTTACACGATTCCTGGGTTCGTCACTTCTGGTGATAGTTCGGATACGGCGGATGATCCGGGATTACGACCGGATTTTTCTTTAGCGCATCGAGTGTCACCTGCACCGCTTTTTCGAGTTGGGGGTCGTGGCCGCCCGCGACTGAAGCGGGATCGTTTTCGACTTCGACGTCGGGCGCGATGCCGTGATTTTCCACTTCCCACTCGCCATGCAATCCGTAGAGCGCGCCGCGCGGTGCGGTGACGCGGCCGCCGTCCATCAGCACCGGATAATTCCAGATGCCGACGAGGCCACCCCACGTGCGCGTGCCGACGAGCGGGCCGACTTTGTCCTGCTTGAACATCCACGGCAGCGCGTCGCCGCCTGAGCCCGACATTTCGTTGATAATCATCGTCTTCGGCCCGTAGATTTGCGCGAGCGGCGAGCAAAATTTCTCGCCTTCGCGGGTGATCGCGCAGTTGCGCATCGGGCGCTCGAGTAAATCGATGATCGAGTCGGCGATTTCGCCGCCGTGATTGTAGCGTTCGTCGATGATCGCGGCCTGCTTGCCGACCTGGCCAAAATAAAAGCGATTGAAATTGAGATAGCCGCCGACGTTGGTGTCGGGCACGTGAACGTAGGCGAGTTTGCCACCGCTAAGTTCGTCGACCTTGCGGCGACTGTCTTCTTCCCACGCGCGGGTGCGTAGACCTTCTTCGTCGCCGACGGGTACGATGGTGACTTCACGCGCATCTTTTCCGTCGGCGTTCGGGCCGACTTTGATGCGCACCTGTTGGTCGGCTGTATTTTCGAGGAACATGTTCACGTCGGCGGGCGGTTTTACGTCTACGCCGTTGACTTCGAGCAGGTACTCACCGACTTTCACGTCAACGCCGGGCTGCGTGAGCGGGGCGCGCAGATCGGGATTCCAGTTTTCGCCGTTGAAAATGCGGGTGAAACGGTAGCGCCCGTTTTCGATCCTGTAGTCGGCGCCGAGCAGTCCGCCTTTTACTCTCGCCGCCGGCGGAACGTCGCCTCCGCGGATGAACATGTGCCCGATGGTGATTTCACCGAGCATCTCATCGAAAAGATAATTGAGATCGGCACGCCCACCGAGATTCTTCAGGTACGGCGCGTATTTCTTTTCGGCGGCGACGAGATTCATGCCGTGATGGCCAGGATCGTAAAGGAAATCGCGTTCGATACGCCACGTCTCGCGATACATCTGGTTCCATTCGACGCGCGGATCGACGTAAACCTCCATCACGGCGATTTTCAGTGCACCTTCGCCAGGTTTCGGTGCCGCTGCAGTTCCGACGATGAACCATCCTGGCCCCTGGCGATACAAGACTTTTTCGCCATTCGCGGAGACCATGAAACCGTTGGCATTGCCGAGAAACGGCTCGGTCTTGCGAGTTTTTAGGTCGAACTTGCTGACGGTCAAATTCTGCGGGCCGCGCTCAAATCGAGGCACATCGGGAATTTCGGCGAGGAACAGCACGCCTTCTTTGCCCTCGGAAATATCGACGTAATTGGCCGGCTTGATCGGGAGCGAGACGGTACGCTGTTCGATCCCGTCGAGATCGATTGTGGTTTTGGCGGGTTCGTCTTTCTTTTTGTCGTCCTTTTTCTCGTCGTCTTTCTTCTTGTCGGAATCCTTGCTCTTGTCGGAGTCCTTTCTATCGGTGTCTTTCTTGTCGTCGCCCTTCGCGGCGCCTTTTTCTTCGTCGCTCTCGGGTTCGACCGGCGACTTTTCTCCGGCTTTCAACACGATGGCGTAGACGTTGCGCAGAACCGGGTGCTGATAGCTCGAAAGATCGAGCCAGCCTGCGGAGAGGCCGACGTCGGTGCTCGCTGCGAAGAATAGATATTTGCCGCTTTTATCGAACAAGGGATAGCGCGCGTCGCCGATGGAAGCGGTGACCTGTGAGACCTTCGCGGTATCGAGCGAATAAACGAAGATGGCGCGCAGGTGGCTTTCGAGAAATTTGGAATAGGTCAGCCATTTGCTGTCGGGCGCCCACTGGATTGCCAGTTGCACGCTCGGATCTTCGAACCGATCGGAGTCGACTTTGACCGGCGTGCCCTTTTCGACGTCGACGTACCAGAAATTCAGGCGCTTGTCGGTGTACGCGATTTTCTTGCTGTCGGGTGACCACACCGGACCGTAGAAATAGGAAGGCGGGTTGCCGAGATTGATTTTCCTGACGGCGCCTGCGCCAGATTGATCGACGATGTGCAGAGCGTACTCGCCGGATTCATCGGAGAAAAATGCGATCGATTTTCCGTCTGGCGACCATGACGGATCGCGCTCGGCGATGCCCGTGGTGCGCGTAAGGTTTCGCACGTCGCCCTTTTCGGCGGGGACGCTGAGGATTTCGCCGCGCGCTTCAAAAACGGCGCGAACGCCGGTTGGGGACATCGCCGCGTTCTCGATTTTGTCGCCGACTTTTTCGTAATGCGGACGCGTCGCGGGAAGATCGCCGGAAACGTGAACGTCGACCCTCGTCGATTTTCCGCTGTGCGGATCGAAGGTGAAGATTTCACCGAACTGTTCGTAGACGAGCGCGTCGGGGCCAGCGGAGAGCGATTTGAAGTCGAGGCCTTTGTTTTCGACGACTTGTTTGACGGCTTTGGTTTTTGTGTCGTAGGCAAAGAGCGCGACGGAGCCGCTGCGATCGGAGAGGAAATACACGCTGTCGCCAAACCATACCGGTTCGTCGTCGTTGGAATTTTGACGCGGGACCTTTTCGAGCTTCAGATCGTCGAGCTGCACGATGTAAATTGGCGTGGTCTGGCCGCCTTTGTAACGCTTCCACGCGGTTTGCCATTTCAAATTCGGCACGTAGGCGATGCGTTTTGCGTCGGGCGAAAACGACGCCGCTTCGCCGCGCCACATCGGCAGAACTTCGGGCCAACCGCCTTCGACAGGCACGGTGTAGAGGCGATCGAAATCGGCATACGCTTCGCGACCGGAATCGAAGAGCACGCGCTGGCTGTCCGGAGTCCAGCCGCGCACAACGTCGGGACCAGGATGCCAGGTGAGCCGGCGAGGCGAGCCGCCCTCGGCGGGCATCACGAACGCGTCAATGTTGCCGTCGTACTGGCCGCTGAAAGCGATCCATTTGCCGTCGGGAGAAAATACGGGCGTCGTCTCGTGGCCGCCCGTCGTGAGTTGCCGAGCTTCGCCGCCTTCGCGCGGCACGCTCCAGAGGTAGCCACCGTAGACGAAGACAATTTGCGCTTTGCTTAGGGTTGGCGAGTGCACGAGCAGCGGCTCGTCGGCCGCCGCGGAGACACGCGCGATTGCGACCATAGCGATGAAGAACAGCATTATCCGAAGACGCATTTTCCCCCCATTCAAATCGAAAACTGTCTTTTTCGCGACTGCGCGAGCATCCGCGCTTCGCGCGCCCGCTCACGCTACCGAATTAAACTCGGTGCAGCAGTTATTTTTTGCTGGCCACCGGCGCGGGCCAGAAACCCGGATCGCTGATCAGCCTCGTGTCTTGCGTCGTCGCGTATTTCCTGACGGCAGGGCCTACCGCCGATGCTTTGCCGATGAGAACGAAAACGAGATTATCCGCCGGAAAATGTTTCTGGATCACCTGGCGCGCGACGTCGGGCGTGACCGCGTCGACACGCGCTTCAAGTTGATTCACCTCGTCGTCGCTGAGTCCGTAAAATTCGTGCGACGCGATGATGCGCGCAAGCTGGCGCGAGGTTTCGATGTTTGGCGGGAATTGTCCCTTGATGTAGCTCTTCGCTGATTTAAGCTGCTCTTCGGTGACACCGTCTTTGTGGAGCTTGGCGAGCACCTGAAGCGCGAGGTCGATTGCGGGAGTCGTCGTTTCGTTTTTCGTGAAACTGAAAATCGCGAACGGGCCGGCGGCTTTGCGATCATCGAAAAATGATTCGGCGCCATAGGTGTAGCCGGACTCGACGCGGAGGGCTTCGTTGAGCTCGGAGGTAAATCGGCCACCGAAAATCGTATTGACGACGCGAATTGCGACGCGGTCGGGATCAGTTGCGCTGACGCCGGTGTTGCCGATCGCGAAATACACTTGCGATGCATCGGGTTTGTCGACGAGTAGAAGACGCTTCCCTTTCGACGGCGTAACGGGAGGGATGGCTTCGGCCTTTACCGTGCGCGCCGGCCATGCGCCGAAAGCTTGCTCGAGCTTTGATTTCATCTCGTCGGCGTTGAATTCGCCGGCAATCGCGATGATTGTGTTCGATGGCGCGTAATTTGCTTCGTAAAATTTCACGACGTCGTCGCGGCGGATTGTGGCGAGCGAAATCTCGTCGCCGCTTCCCGGGCGTCCGTACGGATGCGTGCCGTAGAGATAGCCGCAGTAGTACGGAATCGCGACCGACTGCGGATCGTCTTTCGCAGCGCGAATCGAGTCGGCGGACTGGGCGAGGAGCTTTGTCGTTTCGTCTTCGGGAAATGTTTGATGCAGCAGAACGTCGGAGAAAAGCTCCAGACCACGCGCGAGGTCTTTGGTTAGAAACTCGAGGTTGACGACGGTGTAGTCGGACGACGCTTCGGCTTCGAGCGATCCGCCAATGAAGTCGAGGGCGGCGGCGAATTGCTGAGCCGTGCGCGTTTTCGTTCCTTTGCGCAGTAAATCGGCAGTAATGGTCGCGAGGCCGTCTTGTCCCGCGGGATCGGCAACCGCGCCGGCCTTCACAATCGTTGAGATGTTGATGAGCGGAACGCCGTGCTTTTGCAGGAGCAGAACCGTCAGCCCATTCTTTAGCACGACTTTTTCGTGGGGAGGCATGCGGAGAGTCTCCGCGCGGAGCGGCGCGAACGAGGCGGCGAAAATCGTCGCAACGAAAATCAGGGCCAACGCGGTACGGGCACCGGAGAATGCCAGCGAACGATTTGCGCGAGACCGTGTCATTGCGCCGCCTTCTGCGCTTCTTCGGGACGCAGCGTCGCAACGGTTCGATTATTTGCGCCGAAATACCCTTTCGCTACGCGCAAGAGATCCTCTTTCGTCACAGCCGAGTAATTTCTTGCGGCGTCGAACAGCTTGTTGTAATCGCCGAAGAAAACCTCGTACGTCCCGATCGTATTGGCGCGTCCGTTGATCGTTCGCATCTGCCGATAGAATTCGACCAAGCGAATGTTCTTGGCTTTCTCGAGTTCCTTGTCGCTGACAGGTGCATTGGCGACGCGATCGAGCTCTTCGTAGATCGCTTTTTCGCATTGTTGCGGATCAATCCCCTGTTTCGGTTGGGCCGCAACCTCGAGCATCGTGGGATCGAACGCTGGCTCATCGGCCGACGAAACGTCGAGCGCGATCTGATCTTTGTCGACGAGGCGCTGGTACATCCGCGAACTCTCGCCCTGAAACAAAATCGTGCGCAGCACATTCAGCGCGTAAAAATCCGCGTTGTTGGTTTGCGGGATGTGATAGCCGAGCATCAACAGCGGCAACTGCGCCGGCTTGTGCACGACCAGTCGCCGCTCACCCATCTGTTCCGGCTCGACGGTCGTCACCGGCGGCGGCGGTTCGTGCGTCGGGATCGGCTCGATATAGGTTTCGCAGAGTTTGAAAATTTCTTCTGGCGAAACGTCGCCGACAACCACCATCGTCGCGTTGTTCGGCGCGTAGCCCATCTCGAAGTGATGCTTCAGGTCGGCCATCGTCCAGTGCTCGATGTCGCTCATCCATCCGACCACCGGCCACTGATACGGATGCGCGATGAACGACGTTGCCCAAAGCTGTTCGTCGAGTACGCCGGCGTTTTCGTTGTCGACGCTCAGCCGGCGCTCCGACGCGACGACTTCACGCTCGGACTTGATTTTGTCGGGATCAAAGCTCAAATCACGGATGCGGTCCGCTTCGATATCGTAGATCAGCGGCAGCGCTGAGCGCGGGAACCAATCCTGATACACGGTGACGTCGCGCGTCGTGTAGGCGTTGTTCGAGCCGCCGTTCGCCTCCATCACCTTGTCGAGCTCGCCTGGTCCGTATTTCTTGGCGCCGTTAAACATCATGTGTTCGAAGAAGTGCGATATTCCGGTCGTGCCAGGGCGCTCATTGCGCGACCCAATGCGGTAGAAAATGTAGAGCGCGATGTTCGGGATGTTGTGGTCGGTCTGGACCAAAACTTTCATTCCATTCTTAAGCGTTCGCGTAGCAACCGGAAACTCCTGTTGCTGCGCGAGCGCAACCGTGGCGCCATCGCACAAACACATCGCTGCGCACAGGGTCGCCAGCGTGAAAACATTCCAACTCACTTTTCTCATGGACCGTCCTTACGAGGCACCTATCGTGAGACGCACGGCTTTACGAAAAAGTTCAGCGAAAACGCGCCCTGTCGTTGCTGAGCTTGCCGCGCACATATTCTAGAGTCTCGCCGCCACTATTTCGTTGCTTGTTCTCCCGCGCCGGCATTCGTGGCGCTGGCGCGCGCCGTCGCGTTCGGCAGCAGCGCGAACACTCGAACAGGACCACCGGAGCCGCCTTCGAGCTTGATCGGCGCAACGATCAGAAACGCGCCAGTCTCGGGAAGCTTGCCCAGATCGGCTAGGTTTTCGAGATTGTAAAGTCCTGCTCCGAGCCCGAGGTGGTGCACCGGATAGTCCGATGAAGCGCCGTAGTCCACGCTCAGCGTGTCGCAGCCCAGGCCGCTGACTTCGCGATCGAGCAACAACTTGACCGCCTCCACCGAAAATCCAGGAAAATGCATTTTGCCCAACGCATCTTGGTTGCGGTATCGCGTCACATCGGGCCAGCGAGACGCCCAACCCGTGCGCAACAGCACGATTGCCCCCGCAGGAATTTTTCCATGACGTTTTTCCCACGCCTCGACGTGCGCTGCGTCGACCAGATAGTCCGCGTTCTTCGCGCTTTCATTTTGTATGTCGATTACAACGGCCGGGCCGAAGAATTGTTTCACCGGAATTTTGTCGACGGGAGTCGTGCCCGGCGGAAAATGAATCGGCGCGTCGAGGTGCGTGCCGTAATGCTCGAGCATCCAGAAACTGCGGGTGAAGACGCCGTCCTTGGCGACCGTGGCATTGTCTTTGGCCTCGAAGAAGCGCTTGTCGCCCGGCCAGGGTACGAGCTTGTCGTTGATTGCGTAGGTGAGGTCGATGACTTGGGTTTTGCCGTCGGAAATGTTCGCGAGCAGATCGTCATGCGGGGCGTTTTGTCCGAGGAGCGACATGGCGGCGAGGAAGGAAATGCCAAGAATTCCGAAGCGGCTGCCGAAGCTGATGAAAAACCTCATGCTGCACCCCCAGTCGAGTCGGTTGAAACTGGGCCGCGGCTCGATAGCAGCGCGGCTTTTAGGGCAGCGGTATACCCGGCGTTGCCACGATACCAGCCATGCGCAGAATCTCTTGGTACTCAATATCCGTGATTGGCGAGATCAACAGGCGAACGTTTTTCAGCAGTTTCGTTTTCTTGAGAGCCGTATTCGCACGCAGTTCAGCCAGTGTCACCTGGCGCGGCAACCGATCAAACGCCCGCAAGTCGGCCACCAGGTTTTTCCCTTTAGAATCATGAGGATCCGGATAAGGGTCGCGCGTGACTTCGGCGATGGAATAGAGCGAGCGCTCAGGAGCCGAGTGGTAGCAAAGCACGCGATCGCCTTTGCGCACCTGTTTCAACGCGCGAATCGCGTCCTGCTTGCCCGCAGCGCCGTGCCACATCTCCTTGCCTTTAACAAAAAGAGTGTCCCAATGATAGTGGTGCGGGTCTGCGCTGAAGATCCAGTAGTGACGTTGGGGGGTTGGAAGCGCCATCGATTATTTGAGTTAGTCGAGTCGGCACTATACACAGGAGACCGAGAAAAGCGAAACAAAATGTGAGGGTTAGACCGCCATCTACTGAGGAAAACGAGGAACTGGGCAGAACAACCGCGTCAGCCTTGCCAGTCAGGGCCTAAACCTTTTGTGGTCAATGGTTTAGCGTACTTCGATCAGCCCAAATCAACAAAAACTTCGCCGGCCCGCAACTCGATCGGATAGCAGGCCACGCCGGCCGCCGGATTTTGAACCGATTTGCCGCTGGTCACGTCGAACTGCCAACCGTGCCAGGGACATGTAACGATTCTACCCTCGAGCATCCCCTCCCCCAGCGGACCGCCACGATGAAGACAGGTGTTGTTGATGGCGTGAAACTCGCCGCCGACATTCGCCAGAGCCACGGCGGTGCCGCCCACGCTGACCTCTTTGATCGTGCCGACCGGAATTTCGCTCGCTGCCGCCGCTCGAACAAAGGCCATCGTCGCGTCTCCTAATAATCGGCGGCGAGTATAGTGCTCGGTCCGCGCCGAGTCAAAAAGCAGCGGAGGGGATTCCCAGAATGGAACTGGACCGCGTCCGAATCCGTCCGTCGCGGGACTTCTTGAGTTTGGAGCGCAACAAAGTGAAGAAACTCTAGGCAACGCAGCGGTTGGATGCGGCCGCCGAGCATTCCTTTGGTGCAAGGCTTGCTCCTCTGGTCGTCGCGTAACGATGGGATTCTGACCGTGCTACCGAAACATCTTGCAATTGCAGCCGGATCATCCCGCTGCACTGCACCTGCCGGACGTTGCCGAGGTTGTTGTGACAATCGGCGGCGCGGGGATCGCGTGCAATGCCCGACCGGATGTGGCGATCTCCTCGCGTTCGATGCCAGCCGTCGCATCAGCGGTCCATTCTCCGGGTTCAACGAGCGGCGCTTCGACGCGATCACGTGCTTCGAGGTCATGGAGCACACGCCGTTC
>Ga0307474_10002280_pt1 | contig 13799 bp, 15 predicted proteins | sample atmos_gasesECM1C_2_FD_203312 | JGI IMG/M metagenome (GOLD analysis project Ga0307474, IMG submission 203312) | Hardwood forest soil microbial communities from Morgan-Monroe State Forest, Indiana, United States - atmos_gasesECM1C_05 | ecosystem: Environmental > Terrestrial > Soil > Temperate... | reverse complement strand
CCCGTTCATGGCCAAAGAGCTCACTTTCGAGCAAGTCGAAGGGAATCGCCGCACAGTTCAGCTTGACCAACGGTTGGCCGCTACGGGGACTCGCATTGTGAATCGCGTGAGCGATGAGTTCCTTGCCGGTGCCGGTTTCTCCTTGGATCAGAACCGTCGTGTCCATCGCGGCAACCCGTTCGGCTTGTTTCAGAACGGCTCTCAGGGTCGGACTGTTGCCAATGATTTGCTCGAATCTGCGGACCCGACGTTCTTGATCTGCCACTATCATCGATTTGCTTTCCCGAGCCCCAGCGTCTTCGCGTAGTTCTCGACGGCGGCATGAACCGTTTCGAGCAAGACTGCGTTGTCGAATGGTTTCGTCAAGAACTCTACGGCCCCATCACGCATCGCCTGGATCCGCATCCTTGCGTCACCATGGGCTGTTATGAAAACAATCGGTATACGGCATCGGCTCGCCTTGAGCTTTGCTTGCAGCGCGATGCCAGACATACCCGGCATCCGAATATCTGCGATCAGGCATCCGGCCTTATGTTCAGCGCCCGAAGCCAGGAATTCCTCGGCGGAGCCGAAGCAGACCGTGGATAGCCCGTCCGACTCGATCAAATCTTGTAAGGCGCTCTGAACTGATATGTCGTCGTCGACGATGGCTATCAGTCCTGAGCTTTGCTCGCTGCTCATGCTCGAAGCCTAACCGTATTCGCAATGAAGGAACAATTAGCTCTTAGTCGCGCGCAATACGACTTTGGTGGTAGTCAAATAGACGGCGAAACGGAAGAATAACTGGATGATCTCTGGATGGAGCGGACTTATTTACGCGGCGCGCTTTTCAGCTTGTCGGCCATACGCACTAAATCAACGACCGATCCTGCCTGCATTTTGTGCATGACGTTGCCTCGATGGATTTTTACTGTGGCTTCGCTGACCCCAATTTCAGAGGCAATCTGTTTGTTGAGCATCCCAGAAACCACCAAAGGCATGACCTCTTGCTCTCGCGCAGTTAGTGCGCGATATCGCTCCTGCAGATCGTGAACCTCGGCCTGTTCTTTTAGCGTGATGCCGTCTCGCTCGAGCGCTTGGTGAATTGCGTCCAACAAATCCTGGTCTCGGAAAGGTTTTGTCAGAAATTCTACGGCACCCGACTTCAGTGCCTTCACCGACATAGGGATGTCGCCGTGCGCTGTGACGAAGATGATGGGGATTTGCATGCCGCTCTCAGCCAATCGACGCTGAAAATCGAGTCCGCTCATCCGAGGCAGTCTTACGTCGAGAACCAAGCAGCTCGGACGATGAGCGTGGTTCGTGCCGAGAAACTCCTCACCAGTCGCAAATGACTCCGCGCGAAGCCCAACTGATTCGACGAGGTCGTGGATCGCCTGACGCATACCGTGGTCATCATCGATGATGAAGACCGTTGGAGCGGCTACAGATTTCATGTCTCCGCCTCGGTTTTGGCCGGAAGAGTGAAATGAAATGTTGCGCCGGCTTCCTGATTGACAGTCGCCCACACTCGGCCGCCGTGAGCGTCGACGATGGATCGCGTTATCGCTAACCCCATCCCCGTACCTTGTGGTTTCGTAGTATGAAAGGCATCAAAGATCCGCTCCGTATCTTCCACCGACAAGCCGACGCCGGTGTCTCCGATGGAGACCGTGACATGACCCTGCGGAGTTGAGCGAGAACTGATCGTCAGCTTTCCTCCCGTGCCTTTCATCGCTTCAATTGCGTTAAGCATCAGGTTCATGAACACCTGCTGAAGCTGCACCCTGTCCGCCAGAACATTAGGCATATCTTCGCCCAGTTCGGAATAAATTTTTATGGAGTGTCGGACCGCTTCTTTCCTGAGGAGAGCGGTCATTTCTCGAACGATCTCTTTGATGTCAACCATCTCGCGTTCAGGCGGAACACCTTTCATATAGAAGGAGCGCAAACGATTGATCACATCGGCAGCGCGATTTCCGTCCTGTTCGATTCTGGCTGCTGCCGCCCGCGCCCTTTCAAGATCCGGTGGATTACGGGCTAGCCATCGCAGACAGGCATTCGCACTGGTGATAGAAGCGGCTATCGGCTGTCTGATTTCGTGTGCCAGCGCAGCGGCTAGTTCTCCCATCATATTGACCCGATTGATGTGTCCGAGATTTGCCTCTAACTGCCGCAGCTTTTCACGTTCCTGCTCTGCCTGCTTTCGTTCGGTTATGTCCATTGTGATGCCGACGTAGTACCCCATTTCGCTAGAAGGGTTGTGATGTCCAATGGTGCGCAGAAATCGTAGGGTGCCGTCGGGATGACAAACCCGGAACTCGCGGATGTCGTAATCCGTTCTTGTGTGGATCGCTTGCTCAAGAGTCGCAGTCACACCCGCCCGATCTTCCGGATGTATGGTTTCGAAAAAGTGCTCGAGTGGAATCGGACCATTCCTGGGATCGAAGCCGTGCAGACGGAAGGTTTCGTCTGACAAGTGAAACATTTGTTTTGTATAGAAGTTGGTCGCCCAACTGCCGATGTGAGTGAGACTTTGGGCTTCCGCAAGGTAGGCTTGCTCCCTGCGCAACTCCTGTGTGAGCAGCTCCTGCTCGGTCACATCCATGGTGGTACCGATAAACCCTTTGAAAAGCCCTTGTTCCATAAGGGGAACTGCCACGACGCGGATGTAGCGCACCTGCCCGTCGGGTCGGATGATCCGCTCTATTTGATCAAAGCCACGGTGCTCCTCTTGCATCCGTTTGATGGTTTCAGCCATGGAGGCTCGGTCTTGCGGATGGATAAGGGCAAGATACTGTTCAACCGTCGGTGCGCCATTCTGCGGATCCAGGCCGTAGATTTTGAACAACTCATCAGACCAAAAGTGCCCCGCATCGTTGAATGCCCAACTCCCCATATGCGCGAGGCGCTGTCCTTCACTGAGGTAAAACTGGCTTTGCTTTAAAGCCTCTTCGGAACGCCTGCGCTCCGTGATGTCTTGGGCCGTGCCAAACATTTCATACGCTCGGCCGGAGGCATCACGTTTTACCGTGCCTACACTGTGAATGGTCCGAATTTCGCCGTTGGGACGAACAAGACGATGTTCAATGTCGGCAGGGGTCCCGCTCTGAAGCGCCTTCTCGGCTGCGGCGAAGACAAGCTCGCGATCTTCCGGGTGAATCATTTCGCCGACCTTCGCAAGATCAATGGCGCCCTGCCGCGGATCCAATCCATAAATACGGTAGACTTCGTCAGACCAAGTCACCCGATTCTCGATAAGGTTCCAAGAATAATGACCAACATTGGCAATGCGTTGTGCTTCTTCAAGCCTGGCGTTGCTTTCTTGTAGCTTGCGTGAAATTTCCTGAAAGGCTTCCTCTGTACGCTTACGGTCAGTAATGTCCTGAATGGTGCCGAACAATTTATAAGGTCGTCCGGATGCGTCTCTTTTTGTGTCGCCCGGCAAGGAACTCCAACGCTCGGATGTCAGGCTTGAAACTGTCCGCACTTCGCCGCTTGGCCGAACGATCCGAAATTCCCCGCTGGGGCGTTCTCCAGCAACGAGGTCTTGGTCAACTCCCCGATAGAGAGGCTCGCGATCATCAGGGTGGACCATCGAACGGACCGTCGCCAAGTCCATGGGACGTTCCTGCGGACTTAATCCAAAAATGCGATAGGTTTCATCCGACCAGACAACGACATCCGTCTCCAGATCCCATTCCCAATGGCCGACGTGTGCGACGCGTTGCGCCTCTTCAAGTCTGGCTTTGCTCTCCCGCAGGTCTCGGGATAACTCTGCCAGAGTCTTTTCGACATCCTCTTTGGCCATGTGAGAACCCTGCACTACTTCTATCAGTGTACTTCGAACAACTTATCCGGTAGTCCTTCCGCCTTCAAGCTCAAGCGTTTCTTTGTGCCTCTAAGGGTTGCCCGCGATTGCCATCCGGCTTGGATGCAATCGAATCGCCGGTTCGCCGTCGTCGGAAGACTCCGCCCGATTTCGGGAAAGTATTGATTTGCATGAGGTGTCAAAAAATTGACACTGACCACGCCGCATCACGCTCCAGCACGTCTCTTCCGGCAGCAAGCGTTCAATATGCAGCGATTTAGTGCATCTGTCACTGGAATTGCACTTGCATCGTTACGTTGACGATCGGATCGCACGCTACGCCGCTTGTTTCGACTCGAAGTGCGGGAGAGTGCAATGCAAACAATCACGAAGCACTACATCAATGGAACATTCGTGGAATCCCATGGCAGTGAGGTCATGGATATCATCAAGCCGACCAACCGTCAGGTAATCGCCCACGTGACGATGGCCGAAGAAAAAGATACGAGGGACGCCATTGCCGCGGCCAAAAACGCCTTCGCCAGTTTTGGGCGGTCGACCAAAGAAGAACGCATGAAGATTCTGCGCCGACTGCATCAGGCCGCGTCGGCGCGTGTTGACGAACTAACTGCGGCGATGGTTGAGGAATATGGAGGTGTTGTTCGATTCGCTGGGCTCATCGTGCAGTCCGGGGTGAACGCATTCCAAGCCGCCGAGAATGCACTCCAAGAGATGTCTTTAACTCGAAACTGGAAGAAGACGACGGTCACCTTGGAGCCGGTCGGCGTTGCGGGCCTTATTACGGCGTGGAACGCGAACGCGCTGTTCATTTGCTTAAAACTCGCCTCGGCCGTCGCCGCCGGTTGTACGGTCGTCATTAAACCGAGCGAGTTGAGTTCGCTTCAGACCCAGGTTTTGATCGAAGCGCTCCACGAAGCCAATCTCCCGAAGGGTCTTCTGAATGTCGTCATAGGCCGCGGAAACGTCGTCGGCGCTGAACTGGTTCGCAATCCCGATGTCGCTAAGATCTCTTTCACAGGGTCGGTGGGAGTTGGTAAAACGATCATGCGCGAAGCGGCGGAAACCATGAAGCGCGTCACCCTTGAACTGGGTGGAAAATCGCCCACCATTCTGCTGGATGACGCTAATCTCGATCAGGCAATCCCGTCCGCGCTCACCATGGCATTCTTGAACAGCGGGCAAGCTTGTGCCGCAGGGACACGCCTTCTCGTCCCGAAAACCCGGGTCGATCAAATTAAGCGGGCAATCATCGGCGCTATGTCGGCCTTCCCCGTCGGTGACCCGGCTGATCCGAAAACTGGTGTAGGGCCGATGGTGTCGCAGAAGCAATACGAACAGGTGCAGTCTTACATCCGCAAGGGTATCGACGAAGGTGCGGAAGTGCTCGTCGGTGGCGAGGGTCATCCGAAGGGATTCGAAGGTGGCTACTTTGTGAAGCCCACGGTTTTTATCAATGTAAAGAACGATATGACCATCGCCCAGCAGGAAATTTTCGGTCCCGTACTTTCTGTCATCGTCTACGACTCCGAAGAAGACGCGATTAAAATCGCCAACGATTCTGAATATGGTCTCCACGCGGCCGTGCTTGGGACCGACCTACAGCGAGCCCGTCGCGTCGCATCGCAGATACGGTCAGGACGCGTCGTGATCAACAACATGACGGATGATCCGCAGGCGCCCTGGGGCGGATTCAAATACTCCGGCGTCGGCCGCGAATATGGCAAATACGGCATTGAGGCGTTTCTTGAGCCAAAAGCCATCCTTGAATGACCGTTCTTACCGAGAAGAGTGAACGAGCGAGTCCCTATATGCTTACAGCAAACGAGAGTTGGTCACGCATAGGCAATGAGCGAAGTCGCCGGAGCACACTAATTCGCTACCTGCTTGCGTCCGCTGCGTGCATGATGGCTTTTCTCGCGTCACCGCCAGGTAGTTATGCACAGGTGCCGACCTACGAATTTACGCCCGTCGAAAGCAGTATCAAATTTGGCGTCGAGTCCTCCGTTTCAATCCAAGGTGTCTTTGAGAAGTGGAACGCAAGCATCAAGTTTTCGTCGAGAGATATCAGGAGCGCTGTGCTAGACATCGAGATTGAAGCCGGTAGCGTCAACACCGGAAGCCATATGAAGGACAACAAGTTGAAAGGTAAGGATTTCTTTAACGTAAAAGAATCTCCTTCGATCACTTTCAAATCGACGAAAATCGTTCAGACCGGACCATACACTTTTGACATCGAGGGTAACTTCACCATTCGCGGCGTGACCAAGACCGAGAAACTCACTCTCACAAGCGATAGCAAAGGAACACCCACCGGCAGTCTCGAGGGCACCATGGCTTTTGATCGGAAAGAGTACGGCATGACAAGCGGTATTCCTTTCATCAAGATCGCCAATCGCGTAGAGGTAAATGTTCGACTCAAGTGGCGCCGTATAAGCGGTCCGCCACCAATTTTCCAACAATAGCTCAAAAAGACAGAGCTCAGTATGGGAACTGAAGATATCGGTCCTTAAGAAGTGCCTGAACGTTGCGTTTAGCAGAGCAAGGGTCGTCCTCAAATATGAAGGCGATCGGAATGCACGAACGAACGGAGATCCATAAATGAGCAAACACGTAAGCTTCTCACCAGCTGAAGCCGCGGATCGCCTCGCCATCCGGGAACTCGTCGAGGCTTACGCACATTGCGCCGATCGTCGGGATGCCGAGGGCCAGATGTCTCTCTTTACCGCCGACACGCACTTCGTGGTGTACATGAATGCCAAGGATCCTACGCCCTCCCAAGAACTGCATTCGCGCGACGAACTCGCTCCGGTCTTCGCCGATCTGAACAAGTATCACGCCACCACGCATTTCGTGGGACAGAGCACAATCTTCGCGCTCACATCTGACCGAGCGACCGGCGAAGCTTACTGCCTTGCGCATCACATCACGGTCGACAACGGAAACCGACGCTTGATGCTTGCCTCTCTGCGTTACCTGGACACGTTCGTCAAGTGGGACGGCGCATGGTTATTTTCCGAGCGTATCCTTTACGTCGACTGGCTGGAAGAGCGAGTGCTCTCATGACGCCGCCGGCCGCGGATGCTGTTTCCCTCGTGCTGCTGGAAATCTCCTGACTTTTCTTCGCGTTTACAGACTCGACCCCGCCTGGCAACGATGATATAAACTGCCCTCGCCATCTAGCGATGACCAGCGTGCTTAGACGTTCGGGAAAACTCGGAATGCTACTGCGCGATGAGTTTTTGACCCCGCTCCGGTATTACAAGTAAGGATCGACGCCGACCCGTCGGCATCGCTGGAACGGAGGGACACAGTGAACGAGTTCGGTAGCAATGTCGAGCGTCATCGCCGCGAGCTGCTGGTCCACTGTTACCGCATGCTCGGTTCCTTGCCGGACGCCGAGGACGCTGTGCAGGAGACGTTGCTTCGCGCCTGGCGGTATCGCGACAGCCTGAAGGAAGGCGCGCCGCTGCGCCCATGGCTCTACCGCGTGGCCACGAACGCCTGCCTCGATGCGATTGCTCGCGATGAGCGGAGGGCGGTCCTCGGTGCCAAGGCCGAGGCGGACGCTGGCTGGGCTGGCCAGCCGGATGACGTCGTCTGGCTAGGGCCGATTCCGGACTCCGTGCTCGAGCCACCCACCGCGCCGGAGAGGACGCCGGAGGCGCTGACGCTGATGCGCGAAACCATCGAGCTCGCCTTTCTGACGGTAATCCAGCTCCTCACGCCGCGGCAGCGGGTGGCCTTGATCCTGTGCGACGTGCTGGACTGGTCCGCCAAGGATGCGGCCGACCTCCTCGACATCAACGTCTCGGCCGTAAACAGCGCATTGCAGCGCGCGCGGGTCAGGCTCCGCGAGCGTCTGCCGTCGCACAAGCCGCCGTGGCCCACCAGCGTAGATGGCAGCGCGGCCGAGCGCGAGCTGCTGAAGAAATACGTCGAGGCGACCGAAGCGGCGGACTTTCGCGCCTTCGAATCGATCATCCGCGCGGACGCGACCTTCCGCATGCCGCCCCAGCCGGACACGGCCGCAGGCCGTGAAGCGATGTTCAAGCTATGGGTCGAAGAGGGATTCGGCTCCGAACGATTTGGTCGCCTCCACTGCGTTGTGACCCACGCCAACCTGCAGCCGGCGGTCGCAGCTTACGTGTGCCAGCCCGGCGATTCCACCTGGCGTGCGCTGGCGCTGGACGTTCTTCGAATCGAGGACGGCTTGATCACGGAAATCGTAACGTTCTCGCCGGACACTTTCCCACTCTTCGGGCTTCCGACGTTGATGGACCCGGCGCCGGAGATGAATGTGCGTCATTGATCGTGATCTTGTTGGGACCGCGATGCCTTAGTAAGATATCAAGCACGTGATCCACATTTGAAAGGCGGACAAAGATGAGCCCGAAGTTTTTGGAGAAGCAAAGCACGCGGCGCGAAATGTTGCGAAATTCAGCCGGGTTTGCGGGAAGCGCGTTGCTGGCGCAATTTTTTCCGGCAAGTCTTCTGAGCGCCGGCGTTCCTGGCCTCCGGCAGCAGGCGGCAAGCGCTCCAACCGACCGCCTCGCCGCCATCCGGGCGCAGATGGGTGGTACCCCGATCCAGGCGCAACCGCTGGCGGAAAATCTCACGTTGCTTTCCGGACCTGGAGGAAATGTTGTGGTGTTGAACGGGGCCGATGGCAAAATCGTGGTCGACACGTTTCTTCTGCCGGCCTGGCCGAAGTTGAAAGAAACGCTGGATGGGCTGGGCCATGCGCCGGTGAAGACGGTGATCGACACGCACTGGCATTTCGACCACACGGACAATAACGCCAATCTGCACGCCGCGGGCGCCACAGTGCTGGCCCACGAAAACACCAAGACACGCATGGCAGAGCCACACGACAGTGCGCTCTTGGGTTTGCGCTTTCCGGCATCACCTGCGGATGCTTTGCCGCAGCAGACATTCAGCATCAGCCAAAAACTGCAGACCAACGGTGAAATCGTGATGCTGCAATATTTCCAGCCGGCGCATACCGACACGGACATCTACATTCACTTCCAGAAGGCCAACGTGATTCACATGGGCGATACTTTTTTTAACGGCTTTTACCCGGTCATCGACGCCAGCACCGGCGGAAAAATCGACGGGATGATTGTCGCCGCCGACAAAGTTCTGCCCTTGGCCGACAACAACACCAAGATCGTTCCGGGGCATGGCCCGCTGGGCAACAAAGCCGATCTGACCAAGTATCGGGACATGCTGGTTGTGGCGCGCGATCGCGTGCAAAAACTGAAGACCGCCGGCAAATCGGCCGACGAAATAGCGGCGAGCAAACCTTTGGCCGATTTGGACCCGGTGTGGGGTCACGGCATGCTCAGCAGTGACCTCTTCGTGCAGATGATTTATTCGGCACTTTAATTGGCACCCCAGGGGTAGTTTAGATCACTGCTCTGGAGTTGGTGTTGAGGAGATTTTTGGCTGCGAAGGTGATTTGGTGGTGCGGCTTAAACCGTAAAGCGGGCCAACGTCTTTCGTCGTTGTCTTCCTGCGTGTACAAATCGAACGTCCTCTGAATCTTGCTGTGACGCAGAATTCCCTGCACGGTTTTCAGTTCGATTTTCGCCTCGGGAATTGAAGGTTTGATAGCAGCGTTCACTGGAAGAGGGTCGTTGACGAACTGATGATGTCGGACCTTCTGGTGATTGTCTGCCCCATGTGGAATTTCGGAATTCCGTCGTTTCTGAAGGCGTGGATTGACTATGTTGTACGCACTGGCAAAACCTTCAACTACACCGGTGCCGGAGTAGAGGGGCTGGCTAAAGCCAAGAAAGCGACCCTGGTGCTCGCGTCGGGAGGAGTCTTCAGTGAAGGGCCCTGGAAGTCGTGGGATTCCGTCGAGCCCTATCTGCGCCAGATCCTGGCCTTCATCGGAATCGAAGATGTCCAGACCGTCCGGGCCGAGGGCATGAACATGCCGTCGCTTGCCATCAATGCTGTACCCAAGGACGAAAAGGCCATTGAAGCACTCGTGATCTGAAGGAGAGAACAATGCTCGGTTTCATGATTCTGACTGTCAGCGATATTAAACGTTCGCTGGCTTTCTATGAGGCGGCCTTGAAGCCGCTCAATATAAAATTCTTCTTGCCGTACAAGGGCGAAGTCGGTCATCCCGATTTGTGGGGGTTTGGTGACGGCAAGAAAGCGTTCTTCTGGCTGAAGCAGGGGAAGCCTGATCCAGCAGCGATTCATTGGGGCTTTATGGCCGAAGATAAAAAAAAGGTTGATGAATTCTACAAGGCCGCGCTGTCCGCTGGTGCCAGAGACAACATTTCACCGCGAGCACGGCTCGAATATTATCCGGGATATTATGCCGCCGATGTATTCGACCCCGACAGTTATTCGTTCGAGGTCGTCCACAAAAGCTAGAGCCGTCTCGCTGTTTTTGAACCCACAATCCAACCCACAATTCGTCTGGTCTTGTACGACTTACGCGTAGATTGGCAGTCCCCGCGTTGTTCTTAAGTTGTTATAAAACCGAATACGGCTACGCTGTCACGGCATCGGCCAATGTTAGCCAAAACACTTGTTTTCCAGCCGCGCTCCCAAACGGCATCTTGGGTTGTACCGCACTTCTGTCCCGAAAATCCGGTCGTCACTCGTGCCGCTGAGAAATTTCACGGACGAACCGGCTCATCGGGGTTATTTGCCCCCTTTTGCCCCCTCGCGTTTATGCTAAGTTCCTACCGATCAGTAGGATGGCTGGTAGGGGCGGTGGCGATCGAACCAAAAGCGTTGTTGACGGGGCGTAAGTTGTTGACTCGCCTAACCGCGAAAATCGCCCAACTGAGGTACTAGCCGGGTACACGGGGATAGCGAAGGATAATGGGATGACAAAGTGCTGCTGGCACGGTAATTCTAGTATGTGGAAACCGGAGATGTGAAATTGCCGTCGTCAACGCTGCAGGCCACAAATTTGAGGAAAGCAACCTCTCCGAAGAAGCCGCTCGACTGCTTGTCGGTTGAACTTTATCGCGAGGATAAGGTCTCGCTGGGACGCGCTGCTGAGCTTTGCCACATGCCACTGGCTTTCATGGATTTCGCCGCGAAGTACGGTGTCGCCCCGCTGCCATGCAGCTTCCAAGTCCTGGAAGAAGAACGCCTGGTCCGCGGGCCGTCTTAAAGCGCGACTGTCGTATTCGTTTCGTCGCCGCTTCTGACTAAGCTTGCCTGCTCTTAATCTACACAACCGGCGAACAGCAGCCAGAAACTATTCGGTTTCTACGCGAACGTCAGTGAACTTTCGAAAGTCCCGATCGAAAGAGGTTACCGGTATGTTTTCGGTCGCCGCAGTCGCGGCGATCAAGCAGTCCACGAAATGGACCTTTGTTTTTCGATAGCGATCCAAAGCGTCCAGGTGAATCGCCGCATCAATTTCAACACCCGGGCTGGAAATGAGTCTGCCGAGCGCTGAGGCGATATCTCCACGCGGGTGCTCGTAGAAAGACTCCAACACAAACACGCACTCGGCCAGAACAGCTGGCAACACCACAATTACTACGTTGCCGCGGTCGCAGGCCTCGAACAGCTTTCCAGCTGCCTTGGCATGCTTTTCATGGTCCTGCACTAGATAGCGAACAATCAGATTGGTGTCGACAAGCCTTCGTTTGCTCACCGGGCGCCCTAACGACTACGGGCGGCATTTGCTGCGGCCTCGCGGATTTGCGCGAAAGACATCCCCTTGCCCTTTTTGCTGGCGAGCACGCCCTTGAGTGATTGCGTGCCCAGATGCACGCGAATCGTGGCGTGGTCACCTTCTACCAAGTACTCTAGCTTGTCACCCGGCTTGATTCGCAACGCTTTCCTAATCTTCCCCGGAATCGTCGTTTGTCCCTTGCTCGTTACCGTGGAATGCGGCATGGTGAGATCCTTACCCTATGATGATTCCTTACTTATTCAATTGTACTTACTTCTTCGTAGTTGGCAAGGCCAACCACTCATTGCGTTGCACAACCAGTAGCATCCGCATTACCGAGCGCCACTACGCACCCTGGACGCGCTCGCGGCAAGAGCAAATCGAAGCTGACCTGTGGGCTGCATGGAGCAACGATCCCGTGGTACTTACCGACGGCAAGGGTACGTCGGAACTGCAGGGAAAGACGAGCCGAATCAATTGATCCAGCGAACCTTAGCCCATCGAATCCCCTCTACTTACTAAGGAACACTCCAACGGGAAAAAGTAAGAAAAAATCTTTACGCTCGGAAAATTCGAGACTGGAGAGGAATCTCGCCTACAGGCCCTACTGCTGCCGACGGAATCCAGGTGCAAGAAATTCCGGTGAAGGCGCTCTTCGAACTGGAAATCACCTCATTTCCCCCCAGACTCTCGAGAATCTCCGTGAACTCATCCAGGAAGTAGCGAACGAACGCCGCTACTCGGAGCAATCGAAGTCAGCGTCGGAGTGATCGAAGTCACCGTGGTTTGAGCAGTTCCCCCGCACCCAAGACTATTGACGCGAGAACAGCAAGGACCAGCATTCTGACAACTGATACGCAATTCTCCGACTTCATGACCGCTTCCTCCAGACCGCAGCTGGAATTCCTTGCTCTGGTAGGCTGCCCGGATATCTTCGCCTCGGTCTATACAATACTTTTATAGGTACCCATTCGGCAGTCGCTACTGGACCGTGACAGTCACTTACGTCGTATGCTGAATCGCGCCCGAAGCAGCCGTTACCGTAACGGTGTAATTTAGAGGCGGCGATGGCAGCTGGGTCACGTTCCCCTGATTTGTCCCTGGCCCAAGACTCCCCTGGTTGGCGATGTAAATCTTGTTGGTCTTGGGATTCGCCGCCACAGCAAACGGGAAATGCGCGTTGAGAGCCTTGAAATTCTTATTGCCCACTTTTTCGCCCACCGCTCTCCGCTAAAGTCATGTTCAGCAGTGAATTGCATCCTCAGGGTCGTGGGTTACATACCCACGAACCCATGTACTTTAATGTACTTTAATGACTTAACCACCCCTGGTGACAAATTCAACGGCGACAAAACAACAAACAGGCTCGCGAACGGGAAATAATCAGGCAAGAGTTGCCAACCCCCGGAAATTGCCCACACCGGTCAATACAAGCGCGTTTGCGGTACTGATCCGACGAAGTGCCCGCAACTTCCGAGTGGCCCGTATAACCGGCCAATATTCTGACTCACTTTTCTAAAAGAGGTTTAAGTGGGAGGTGTTATTCTTTTCCAGTTGGATTTTTCTTTTGGAAGGAAAGAGCTCCACTTCCGGCTAAGATCTTGAGTGTCAGATGGGTCGGAAAGTACGAGAAAAAGAATCGTAGCTCATTGGAGATCGTCCCTTGTGCACGATTTGTTGGTCACCCCACGAAACATCACTCCTAAGTAGGACCACTCAGGCGGGCAGAGATTGGCCGGTTATGCCCGTGCTTCGGTCAGAATCGCCGGACGTAAGCTACTTTGACTGTAGGAATCGCCGAGCAGTTATTGTAAACGTTTCGCTGTCCAGCTCCGGGCGACACAATGTGAAAAAATGAAAAAGATCGGCGGAACCCTCAGAGTCGGGAGGCTTGGTCTAGGAGCGTTCGACCTTGGGCGTCGACTGAGCTCCTAGCGGTTCGCGGAAAGGATCCATCGGAATCGGCGCGTACTCGACGTCGATGATCTCGAGATGCTCCGTCTTCGCTGGCGCGCGCAAGTCCACGCGGTCGCCGGCGCTCGCCTTCATCAGCGCATTGCCGAGAGGCGAGCGCCAGCTGATGTAGCCGCGGTCGAGGTCCACCTCGTCGATGCCGACGATCGAGACGACGTGTTCGAGGCCGGCGGCGTCCTTGTAGGTCACGGTTGCGCCGAAGAAGACGCGCGTAGCGGCTGACCCCGACCGCGGAGCGGTGGGATCGACGACCACTACCGCGTCAATGCGTTTCGTGAGAAAGCGAATCCGCGAATCGATCTGGCCTAACCGTCGCTTGCCGTAGAGGTAGTCGGCGTTTTCACTGCGGTC
>Ga0307474_10002279_pt1 | contig 13800 bp, 11 predicted proteins | sample atmos_gasesECM1C_2_FD_203312 | JGI IMG/M metagenome (GOLD analysis project Ga0307474, IMG submission 203312) | Hardwood forest soil microbial communities from Morgan-Monroe State Forest, Indiana, United States - atmos_gasesECM1C_05 | ecosystem: Environmental > Terrestrial > Soil > Temperate... | reverse complement strand
CGCTACGTCGAGCGCGCCAAGAAACTTAAGGTCGGAAACGGCCTGGACGAAACCGTGCAGATGGGGCCTGCTATCAACGAAAAGCAGCTGCAGACCGACCTCAGTTACGTAGAGATCGGCGAAAACGAAGGCGCGAAGCTGGTTTCCGGCGGCAACCGGCTCGACAAGGGCGAATACCAGTATGGCTGGTTCATGGAACCGACGGTCTTCATCGATGTCCAGCCCAAAATGCGCATCGCGCAGGAAGAAATCTTCGGTCCCGTGGTTTCAATCATCCCCTGTAATGATCTGGAGGATGCGATTGAGATCGCCAACGGCATCGAGTACGGCCTCTCGTCCGCGCTCTACACCAAGGACGTGAACAAGGCCTTCTCGTCCATTCGCGACCTTGATGCCGGCATCACCTACATCAACGCCCCCACTATCGGCGCCGAGGTGCATCTGCCATTCGGCGGCACCAAGGCCACAGGAAACGGCCATCGCGAGGGCGGAGTCGGCGCCATCGACTTCTACACCGAGTGGAAATCAGTTTACGTCGACTACTCCGACAAACTGCAGAGAGCACAGATCGATCGGGAAGAGTAACAGCTTCGACCGCAAAGGACGCTGAGAGCACCCGCAAAGCGCGCGAAGAAAGAAGTTCTCGCCGATCTTTGCGGTGGTTCTCAGCGAACTTTGCGGTTAAGCTTGTGTGTTGTCTTTTCGAGAGCTATCCATGCCGATTACACAAGCGCACGAAATTAGCGCCGCGAAACGCCTCGACAACGTTCGCTACGCCATTCGCGATCTGGCCTGCGTTGCCGACGAGGTCATCCAGCAAGGACACAAAGTCCTGCCACTCAATGTTGGCGATCCGCTCAACTTCGATTTCCAGACGCCCCCGCACATTATCGAGGCTGTCTACAAGGCCATGCGCGACGGTAAGAACGGATATGCTCCGTCTCCTGGGGTCCCTGAAGCGCTCGAGGCCATTCGTGCCGAGGCCGGGCGCAAGGGAATTACCACGGTGCACGACGTTTTCGTCACTTCAGGCGTGAGTGAAACCGTCGACCTCTGCCTCTCCGCTCTGATCAACCCCGGCGAAAACATTCTGACTCCCAGCCCTGACTATCCGCTGTATTCGGCAGTGCTGTGCAAGCTGGGTATCGGACTCAACGCCTACGACCTCAACGAAGATGATGCCTGGCAGCCCGAGCTTGCCGACATCGAGGGCAAACTCACGCCGCGCACCCGCGGCATCGTGCTGATCAATCCAAACAATCCGACCGGTTCGCTCTGCACGCGCCAGATGCTGGAGCAACTCGCCGATCTCGCGCGCCGTCACAACCTGATCGTCTTCTCGGATGAAATTTACGACAAGCTGATTCTCGACGGCACGCCGCACATCGCCTTCGCGTCCGTCGCGCCCGACGTGCCTTGCGTGACCTTCGGTGGCATGTCGAAGAACTACCTCGTGCCGGGATGGCGCATCGGATGGGGCATCGTCTCGGGCGAAGCCGCTGCGGTTAAGGCTTACATCGAGGGTGTCCATCGCCTGCTGCGCGCGCGCCTCTGCGCCAACCATCCCGAGCAGTACGCAATCAAGCCCGCGCTCGAAGGCCCACAGGACCATCTCGTTGAAGTACAGCGCAAGCTGCGCGCCCGGCGCGATCTTACGCAGAAGTGGTGCGAGTCAACCCCGCGAATAAGTTGCGTCGCTCCGCGCGGCGCGTTCTATGCCTACCCGCGCATCGACATACCCGAGAGCGACGAAATCTTCGTGAAGGAACTCATCCGCCAGAAGCACGTCATGGTCGTGCACGGCTCCGGCTTCGGCCAGAAACCGGGCACGCAGCATTTCCGCATCGTCTTCTTGCCAGACGAGCAGACCCTGACCAAGGCCTACGCTGCGGTTGGAGACTTTATTCAGGAACGATACAGAAGAAACCTTTAACCGCGAAGATCGCCGAGAAGAACCGCAGAGGGCGCCGAGCAAAATCTCAACTTCCCTCGAAACGACCGCGTCTGGTTGGTTTTCTTTGCATACTCCGCAGTTTTTCTTGGCATACTCCGCGGTTAAAGGCTTCTGATTCTTGCGGCGCCCGTTTCCCTTGGTCTTTGCCCCTGAATCTGTTTAAATCAGAGGGGCAACTCTGGGCGGGCGCTTGGGTTCCTTCAATCTTGGTCGACATTCATTCTCACATTCTTCCCGAAGTAGACGACGGCCCTAAGTCATGGGAAGTCTCGGTCGCGATGTGCCTGGCGGCGGCCGCCGACGGCATCACCCACATGGTCGCCACGCCCCACGCCAACGACCGCTATCACTACGATCGCGAATATCTGCGCGGCCTCCTCGCTCATCTGCAACGGCTAGTTGGAGACAGGCCCACACTCAGCCTGGGCTGCGACTTCCATCTTTCCTACGACAATCTGCAGGACGCTTACGCCCATCCCGCCCGCTACGTCATCGAAGGCACGCGCTACCTGTTGGTCGAGTTCAGCAACTTCAGCATCCCGCCGCAGACCACCGATTCGTTTCGCAAGCTCAGCGACCTTGGAATCACCCCCATCATTACCCATCCTGAGCGCAACCCGATTCTGCGTGAGAGTTTGCAGCGCGTGGCAGAATGGGCGGAGCAGGGCTGCGTCATTCAGGTAACTGGCTCCTCGCTGACTGGATTCTGGGGCGACCGCGCGCACCGCGCCGCGCTCTGGCTGCTCGAGCATCAAGCGACACACGTACTGGCCACTGATGCCCATGACACCGAAAAGCGTGTCCCGATTCTTTCTCGTGCCCGCGATGCGGCTGCCGAAATCTGCGGCGAAGAAATCGCCGAGGCACTGGTTGACGCTAATCCCGCCGCCATCATCGCCAATCAGCCGCTACCCTACTTTCCGCGGCCAGTAATGCCGACGACCTACCGGAAGAACTAGCAATTAGGAATTGGCCAAACCCAGACCTAAACCGGCTAAATGCTGACTGCCAACTGCTGAGTGCTGATTCCTACTGCTGGCGGGAGCTGTCGCTCCGATTGGAATTGGGAGGTGGTGGAGGATCCGAAGCCGGCGAGGCACTGTGCGATGTTGTCGGCGAGGCGCTCTGTGACGTTGTGGGCACCGGTTCCGCTCGTGGCGCGTCCGGCACGGTGGTCATGGCGCTCTCAGGATTCAGAAGATGGTCCTTGCTCGGTCCCAGACCCAACTTGATGAGCGCCCGCGAGTCAGGCACTGTCTTACTCTGCCAGCCGTTGTCGGCCTGGAAGCGCCGCATGGCCTCTTCGCTGGCCTGGTTCCAGGTTCCTGTGGCTTCGCCCTTCAGGTAGTGTTCGCGAATCAGCGCTTCCTGAATGGCTTGAGCTCTCTCGGAGTCGATTTTTTGCTGTCCGCGTATCCGCTTCTTTCGCGATCGTTTTCCCGTATGCGTTTTGGATTTCGTCGCGCTGACAGCTTGTACTGTGCTTTTCGAAGTGCTGGCTTGTTTCTTGGTTGCAGAGTCGCTCGCTGAACTTTGACGAGCAGCCCCCAGAGCGCATGCGCAAGTCACAACCAGCCCACATGCGGTCACCAGTCCTGCCCTCTTTATTTCAGACCAAATCACGAAACTCATTGCCTCAAAGAAGTCCTTGCCGAGCAAAAATGTCTACAAAATGAAAAGCCCAACCGGAACCCTGGCACTGTAATCGATTTGAAGACTACAGTGCCAGTTCCCATTGGACTTTCGAAAGTTACGGAAGTGTACCGGCCAAGAAGACCGTTCCATCCTGCCGCGACGAACCGCGCGGCCGCACTAGGAAGACCACGTCCTGTCCGCTCTTCAGGTTCGATTCGATTCTCGCGAAGTCCTCCTCGCTGTTGATCAGTTGCTTGTTCACTTCCAGAATGATGTCGCCGCGACCCAGGTTCACGTCCTCGGCAAATGAACCCGGTTTCACGTCTTGGACGATCACGCCTTTTCCCGCGGGCATGTCGAGGCGGTCCGCCATCTCCGGCGTCACCTTGCGGACAGTCACGCCGAATTTGCTCTGCTTCGGCGTGTTCTCATCTTCGTTTTCCTGTTCTTCTCCGAGCCTCGCGGCAAACAATTTGGCGCGATCCGCAACGGTTACGCTTGCTTCCTGTTGCTTTCCGTTCCGGATAAACGTTAGGTTCACTTTCGACCCAGGTTTGCGAGAAGCGATGTCCGATACCAGATCATTCCCCTTGATCACTTTCTTGCCGTCGACAGCGGTAATCGTGTCGCCAACTTTCAGGCCGGCCTGATCCGCGGGACTGCCTGCCACCACCGTAGAAACGGTGATCCCCGATCCGGAGCCGTACACACGAGCGATTGCCGGATTCTCGACCTGGTTAAACATGATGCCGATCGAACCGCGCGACACGCGGTGTTCCGGCCCCGTCAGTTGGTTGTAAACCTCAACCACCGTCTTCGACGGCAACGCGAACCCCACACCCGCATACGCATTGGTCTCGCTCAGAATCGCGGTGTTGATGCCAATCACTTCGCCATTCATATTCACCAGCGGCCCGCCCGAATTGCCCGGATTGATGGCCGCATCGGTCTGAATGAACGTTTGGAACTGCCGGTCGGGAACTATGTCACGTCCTTTTGCGGAAACGATTCCCGCAGTCACCGTCTCCGATAATCCGAATGGACTGCCCACAGCCAGAACCCAGTCGCCTACCTGCATGCTGTCCGAGTTGCCCATCTTCGCGGCCGGCAGGATACGATCCATATCCACCTTGATCACTGCCAGATCCGTTTCCTGATCGGTGCCGATAACCTTGGCGTCGTGCTGCACACCCGGCGGATCATCCTGCAGCCGCACTCGAACGCGGTCCGCCTTCTCCACCACGTGCCGGTTCGTGACGATGTATCCCTTCGGATCGACGATTACGCCCGAACCCAGCGAGCGCTCTCGGATCGGCCCTTCACTGCCCGGCCCCGCCTGACCGCCCGGACCACCAAAGAAGTGGTTGAAAAAATCGTCCAGTCCGCCGCCGCCGTCTTCGTCATCAGGATTCTGTCCCCGGCGCTTGCGGACGTTTTTAATGGTCGATTCCGTATTGATATTTACCACGCTCGGTTCCAGCTGCTTCGCGATCTGCGAAAAAGCGTTCGACATTTCATGCGGCGAGGGCAGACTGAGCGGCGTCGCGTCACTCTTTTGCCCTTCCTTCCCCTTAACCCCATAGGAAATGACCGTCCCAATCAAAATGCCGAGCGCCAGCGTCAACAGAATGCTGAGCGTATAGGCCCAACGATGAGCCTTCATGCGCATCCACATCGCGCGCGAGTCCATATTTCTACCTGCCTCCGAATCTGTTTAAACCCTTATAGTATACCCACTGGAACAATGCGGCCGGTTTGCGCGTCTGGGCGATGCTCACAGCAAGGGCTTCAAGTATTAGACGCATAGACCCTCGCAACCGTTTTATCCTTCTTTGTGTAAAGTATTGTTTTGCGGACTGCTTAGCGGAACTTCGATCTCATTTCGCCACGTACACCATTTTCCCGCCCACGACGGTAAGCAGCACCTTGGTCGAAAGTATTTTCACGGGAGAGGACGCCGTGATGTCACGGTCGAGAACGATGAAATCCGCCAGCATTCCCGGCACCAGCTTACCCTTCTCCTTCTCGTCGAACTGAGCGAAGGCCGAACCCGTGGTGTAGGCCCCGATTGCCTGATCAATGGTGAGCCGTTGCTCGGGAAAATATTCGTGCTTGCCGTCCTCACTCTGCCGCGTGACGGCAGCATAAAGCCCGCGGAACGGCGTCACCGGTTCCACTGGATAATCCGTGCCAAACGCCAGCGGCACTCCTCTATTCAAAAAGGCCAGCCAGGCGTACGACGTGGCTGCCCGTTTCGGCCCCAGCCGATCCTGCGCCCAGCGCATGTCGGTCAGCAAATGATTGGGCTGCATCGAAGCAATCACTTTCAGCCCTTTGAACAAGCCGATCTGCACCGGCGTCGTCACTTGCGCGTGTTCGATGCGCAGGCGAAAGTCGTCGCCTCCATTGGGCGCCTTCACCTTCGCCTCGTGCGCCGCCTTCTCAGCGCCGGCAAAGGCGTCGAGCGCCATCTGCACGCCCTTGTCGCCGATCGCATGAAAGCCAATCTGAAAGCCCGCCAGCAGGCGCTCCTTGGTCATATCGTTCAACTTGGCCGCCTCATATCGCGGCAAGCCGGAGTTATTCGGATCGTCGGCATAAGGCTCCAGCAGAGCAGCCGTGTGCGATCCTAGCGAGCCGTCCATGAACCCCTTCAACATCCCCGTGTGCAACATCAAATCCGACTGCGGATGCGATTCGCGCTTCCGGCTCAACTCTTCCACCGGATCGTCAAACGGCAGCCACTCGGTGATACGCGCCGTCAACTTGCCCTCTTTTTCGAGTTCCTCGTAAATCTGAAAATTTTCCCAGACCGGCGAGTAATCCTGCGCGGACGTCACGCCATGCTCTGCCAAATCCGCAAGAGCAAGTTCCAGGCCCTCCCGCCGAAGCCGGTGACTCGGCTTCGGAATCACGTCCAGAACAGCATCCTTCGCCGTCTCCCGCAAAATGCCCGTGGGCTCGCCAGTCTCATTGCGATCAATCCGGCCACCCTGCGGATTCCGGCTGGCCAGTGTGATGCTGGCCAACTGCAGAGCGCGAGTGTTGGCCACCGCGATGTGCCCGTCAATGCGCTCCAAAAACACGGGATGCCCATTCGATACTTCGTCCAGATCCCAGCGCGTGGGCGGCACTTTGACGGGCCACAAGGTTTCGTCCCATCCCGATCCCAGAATCCAATCTCCCGCCTTCGCCTCCTCGACCTTCTTCTCCACTCGCGCGCGCAATTCATCCAGAGACTTCGCGCCCGTACAGTCGACGCTAAGCTTCATTTTCCCCGCATCGTCAAGATGGAGATGGGCGTCGTTAAATCCGGGCATGACGAAATGTCCGTCCAGATCGACCACGTGCGTCTGCGGGCCTTTCAACTTCTCCATGTCGGTATTCTTACCCACCGCCTGGACGCGGTCCCCGCGCACCGCAATGGCTTCCTCGCGCACAATCGCGCTGAAATTCGCGTTGGCAGGCACGCCCGTATAAACATTCCCATGCTCAAAAATTACGTCGGCCTTCGGCGTCGAATCCATGCTTCCACCGCTAGAAGAACTCTGCGCCGCACACGGCAAGGAACACAAGGTGAGCAAGAACAGCAAGGAGTCGAACGACATAAATCGGGAGACTATACGGAATTGCTTTGAGGGGAGTGCGAGGAATCGATTTCGGGGGAGTGCCAGCAGTTGCTGTCGGAAGAGCGGCAAGACTTGCTTTGGGAAGGGCACGGCTTCAGCCGTGCCGTTAAGCACGCAAAAAAGACCGGGCTTTAGCCCCCGAGGTACTCGGCCAAACCGCATCAGCATCACGAAGCCCCCCTGACATCAGACTCACTTCCCACTCCCGCGAGCGCCAGCATCGTCAGCAAAATTCGTTTCAACCCCAACTCGCGCCCGTTGGAATCGAACCACTCCTGCAAAGTGTGCGCCCCGCCGCCCGACCCGCCGCCACCAATAGCAACGGCTTCCTGCCCCAAGGAGAGGGGAACGTTCGCGTCAGTCGATGCTCGCTGTACCTGCGCCGCATTGCCCAGTTGTGCATCCACCGCGCGCACGACCTGTAAAATTCGTGCCCCCGCCCGCAACTCACCCGCCGGACGGTTCCCAATCACCACCACCTCACACCTCACTCCTGAGGGCCTCTTCTGCGCGGACGATCGCATTTCAGCGGCGAGCGTTTCATCCTCAACTGCGCGATTCAGCGCCAGCCGCAACGACTGCTCCAGTCGTTCCATCTCGGTCATCGAGGTCGACCGAATATCCACCTTCATACTGGCCGACTCAGGAATCGAATTCACCGAAGTCCCGCCACGGATCACTCCAATATTGAACGTAGTCTTAGGCGTGCTCGGAACCGGCGTCGCGATGAAACTTTCAATCGCCTTGGCTAGAATCACGATGGGATTTGGCGCGCCAAAATCGCTCCATGAATGCCCGCCCGGCCCCCGCACGATCACTTCAAACCGCCGGCTACCCAGGGCTTCGGCCACAATCGTGTCCGCGCCCGCCCCGTCGAGCACGAGGCTGTAGGCAATCGAATCTTTCCAGCGTGGCGTAGAAAAAATGTGTCGCATGCCGCGCAGATCGCCTTCGCCCTCTTCGCCGACATTCCCGATAAACACAAACGGCAACGCGTGCCGGATGCGAACCGCTCGCAACAGCGAGGCAATTGCCAGCAGCGCCGCCACGCCCGCGCCGTTGTCGGAAACTCCCGGCCCATAAATGCGGCTTCCCTGCTGGCGAATGTTCAGCGGCGTATTCGCCGGAAACACCGTATCAATATGCGCGCTCAGCGCCACATATCGCCGGCCAAATCCGGGATGCGTGCCGAACACGTTGCCCACGTCGTCGATGCGAACATCATCCAGCCCGACCTCACGAAATCGCTCTACCAGCCACGCCCCGCGTGCCGACTCGCCAAACGGAGGCGCCGGAATCCGCGCCATCTCCATCTGCCAGTGCGCCAGTTGCGGTTCCTGCGTGCGCAACCAGTTGAACGCCGACCGCACCTCTGGCGAAGCCGCCAGACGCGCCACTTCCTGCTGCACCGAAGGTGCAAGGTCGGGCAACTCCGGCCGAGGAGGAGTTGGGCTCATGAAGTATTGCGTAAGTTTACAACGCGTGGGAATGAATGGGGATTGGCAAAGATGTTACGGAAGATGGCGCGCACGCCCGGGGTCGAGGAACTTTCGGATTGTCCCACCCCTACGACTTCCGAGTGCTATGCCCGATTACGCGATGTGGCGCGCAGATCCAGCCCGCTGCTCCACCGCCGCAACCAATTTCTTCGTCGCGGGCACTTCGATCCCGTGTCGCTGGGCCCCGTGGAGGATCGGGCCGGCGATCGCATCTAACTCCGGCGGATTCCCCCGATCCACGTCCTTCTGCATAGAGCTGCGCATATTCGCAGGCGCCGTCTTCACCCACGCAAGGATCGATTCCGCATCGACTTTGGCGCCCTCAGCGCGGGCCACGGCGCACGCTTCGCGTATGCAAGCCTCTGCCAGACTTCGCAACTGCGGATCGGAGGCAATCTCGCCGATAGGTTTACCGGCAGCCGTCGTGCTGAGCGCAAACGGCGCCAGGAATACTAACTTCCCCCAAAGGAGAGTTGGTTCGTCGTCGATGAACTTGCATGAAAAACCAATTTTCTGAAGCTGATCGAGCGTGTTCTCCAGCAGCGCGCGCCCCGACGAAGCAACATTCAGCCGCAGAAACGGCGACCGGTGAGCGAATCGTCCGGGAGCGAGTCGCTCCATCTCGCCGGCAATCGTCGCCGGAATCACGCGGCCAGAGCCATATTTCGAACGCAGCAACTGCACATGATCGATTCCGTTGAGCAGCGGGACGATTGCCTTGGTCGCTTCAGGACTTTTGACAGCCTTCAACGCTGATTCCAATTGCGTGGCCTTCACCGTCATCCACAGCACATCAACGGCGGGCACGTCCGCGGCAACCGCTACATCGACATCGAATTTGCCGAACGGGCTTTCGAAATGTAGTTGTTTGGGATAGTTCGGAAGCTTTTCGGGCCTGACCACCAGCGTCACCGAATCGCCGATCTTAGCCAGGCAAGCGCCCATTGTCCCGCCCACTCCACCCGCACCCAGAATTGCATGTCGCATGGCCATCGAGCACCTGTCATTTCTTTGTAGTCGTCTTCGTAGTCGCTGCTTCCACGCACTCCAGAATCTCCGACTCGCTCAGCGTGTGATCGCTCTGTTTGGCACGCTGGTAGATTCGCTCCACCACCCGGTCGCTCACCGGAACCCCGTGCCGCTCCAGCCACCACAGCACATTCGATTTTCCGCTCATCGGACCGATGTCGATAATCTGCTCCAGCCCGAACACATGAGACGGCACTCCGGAATACACCGTATTCGCCAGCACTACGTCGTCTTTGTGATACGCCTTGATGATCGCGGAAGCGTGCACTCCAGTCGCCGTGCGAAACGCATCGTCGCCCACCACCGGATAATTCGCGGGAATCGGCACGCCCGTCGCCCGCGACACTGCCTGGCAATATTGTTTCAACTTGGTAAGGTCTTGCTCGTCCCACGGCGCAATGCCCATCAGTTTGAGATTCACCAGCATCTGATCGACCTGCGTATTGCCGACTCGCTCGCCCAGGCCAATCGCGCATCCGTGTACGCAGTTCGCCGCGGCGATAATCGCCGCCAAGGAATTCGCAATGGCCAGGCCGCGATCACTGTGCCCGTGCCAGTCCACGCGAATTTTTTCTCCCGAGGGCTTCACCACTTCCGCAATCACAAAACGCACCAGCGCCAGCGCACCCATCGGCGTAGCATGTCCGGCTGTGTCGCAGATGCAAATCGCCCGCGCGCCGCAATTGATCGCGGTTGCATACAGGCGTTTAACGGTCTCAGGATCGCACCGGCTCGTATCCTCCGTCACGTACATGACGTCCAGCCCAAGCGAGACCGCGTACTTAACGGCTTTCTCCGTCGTCTGCAGCAGAAAGTCGTCGGTCCAGCCTTCGGTGAATCTTCGAATCGGGCTCGATCCAATAAAGGTCGCAGCCTCGATTGGGAGGCCGGTCTGCTGCACGATCTCGGCAATCGGGCGAATGTCGTTCTCATGAGTCCGCGCCGCGCAGTTGGCGCGAATCTTCATCTTGTGGCCCGCGATCTCGCGCGCCAACGCCGTCACCGCCTCAATCGCGCGCGCCCCCGCTCCCGGCAACCCAAGGTCGAGGGAATCAACCCCCAGCGCTTCCATCAAATGCAGAATTTCAATCTTTTCCGCAATCGAAGGATCGCGCACCGAAGGCGACTGCAGCCCGTCGCGCAAGGTCTCGTCATTGATCAACACCGGCCCCGGCGGCTTCAGCCCCGGCGGATGGTTCTTGTTCCAGTCGTAGATAAGCTCGGGAGTATGCATGGAAGAGAAGCTTCTAGGTGCTAGCTCTTAGCAAAGCTCGGCCTGTTCTTTTGGATCCCCAGAAACGAATCGTCCTACGTCTTAGCTAGTGGCCAGTAGCTAGAAGCTAATCACTTCTCCTTCGGCGGCAGCGTCAATCCGAAGACAGATTTCATTCCCTGCCCAGCCACGTTCACCTTCGCTTCCCCAGGGTTCGGCAGGTACAGAGTCTTGCAGTGCTCGCATCGATATACCTCCGCATCCGGCCCCCAGGCCCTTTCCGCATCGCCGCACGCCTGTTCCAAAATATCGGTGGTATAGAACCAGCGCTTCAAATGCCCGCCACAGAATTTGCCCTTCTCGTTTTTTTCGTTGCAGGCGCGCTGCCCGGCCTTCTTGACCTTCACCTTATGGTTGGGAAGCTGCGGAACATTCTGCGAGCCAGAAGCGGTCACCTCGCTAGTCGCCAAAGGACGTACCCTCGTTCGAGCGGCGCAAATGCCGCCAGATTCGGCCTTACGCGGTCATTGTAACGTAAACCTCGCAGGCGAACACATTCGCGGCGCCGCCTCGTTCTCCGACGCAGCGCAATTAGAACTCCCGCTTTGGCAGGGCCTGGTCCGCACCCACACGCCCCGCCTGGATCTCGGCAACATAATAATTCTCGCCCTTCACTGGCCCACCCGCCAGACGCCGCAGAATCGCAATCTGCCCCACGTGCGAGAGCGCATCGGCAACCGGCCCTTGAAACAGTTTTTCTAACGGGACCTGTACCGGATCGCTGGAGGCCAGGAAGTCATCGAAACTTTTGAGCGCGGCGAAGAATCTCTCGACCTCCTGCTCCCAAGGCAACGGTTTAGAGTCGTGCCACTTTTGCTGGCCCATGGCAATGGACAACGCCCACTCGCACACATCCCCAACATGCGCCAGAATCTGCCCCGGCGTGCGTACTCCCTCGCCCGCTTGAAACTCGCCGAAGCCCTCGGGCGCATTCCGCACGGCTTTTCCACCTCGATAAGCCAGCGTGGCCAACGTGTGCCGCAAAAGGTTCCGCTCAGGAGCGGAGCTCGAATTGGCAAAGGTAGGATTCGTCATGGCGACAAGATTACACTGGACCGTAGGAGACGAAAAGCATGGCGAAAGAAGTCAAACCTGATTCGCCCCAAGTAAGTTCAACACGCACTGAGCCAATCCACGCAACTCCAGCTAGGCCCCTTTCCGTCAGCCGCGAAAACGCCGAGCATTATCGCTGGGGCGTCGATTGCGACGGCTGGTACCTGGTGAAGGATAAACAGGTCAGCGTAATTGAAGAGTTTATGCCTCCGGGCGCGGCCGAGGTTCGCCATCACCATGAGCGTGCCCAGCAGTTCTTCTATATCCTGGCCGGCGAAGTCTTGATGGAAATCAATGGCGAGAACGTGTTGATTCCCGCCGGAAGCGGAGTCCGAATCCTGCCCGGCACCCGTCACCAGATCCGCAATCCCTCCTGCAGCCCCGTGCGCTTTCTGGTCATCTCGCAGCCCCCCAGCCACGGCGACCGCATCGACGAATGACTCACGTAGCGACAGCCGCCTCGGCTGTCGGGCCAAGCAGTTCGGAGCGGTAAGAGCGAAGCCCAGCCGCGCGTCACAACTGTTTCCGCCTCAGAACTCCCGCTGCGCGCAGTGCCCCGCGCACCCGCGCACTCAATCCGCGTGCGAATTGCATATCCAAAAATCCTTCCATCTGCCGCCGGAAGCTCTCCCCATATCCGTGCCACCACACTTTCTTCATACCCGGCACGCGGTCCATATCCAGGTATTTCACCCTCACCATCTCGTCCAGGCCAAAGCGGCCGTGTGTGCGTCCCACACCGCTGGCCTTCACCCCGCCGTGCGGAGCTTCGCTGATGCCGAAGCACGAAATCACGTCATTCACCATCACGGTCCCGGCATGAATGCGCCGCGCCAGCCGGTCGCCGCGCTTGCGGTCGCGGGTCCACACGCTTGCCGCCAAACCGTATTCAGAATCGTTGGCCAAGCGCACTGCCTCGTCGTCATCCGCACACGCCATCATCGGAAGCACAGGCCCGAAGGTTTCTTCGCGCATGATCCGCATTTCTTGCGTGACGTCGGCGAGCACGGTGGGAGCGTAGAAGTTCACTCCCAATTCCGGCAAGCGCGTCCCACCCGCCAGAACCCTTGCCCCGCGCGCCTTCGCATCCTCCACGTGCGATTCCACAATCCGCACCTGCCGCTCCTGGATCATCGGCCCTACATCGGTATGCGCATCCATCCCATTGCCCACACGCAACTGCTTGGTCTTCTCGGCGCACGCCTTGGCAAATGATTCATACAAACTGTGGTGCACATAGCAGCGCTCTACCGACAGGCAGGCCTGCCCCGCATTTACGAACGCTCCCCACACGGCCGCGCTCGAAGCCACATCCACATCCGCATCGTCGAGCACCAGCATGGGATCCTTCCCACCAAGCTCGAGCACCACGGGAAGCAACCGCTCCGCCGCGGCCGCCGCGATCCGCTTTCCAGTCGTAACACTTCCGGTAAACACCAACTTGTCGATCGGCGAACGCAGCAGCGCCGCACCCGCTGTTCCCGCACCCACCACGATCTGAAACACGTCCTCGGGCACGCCCGCAGCATGCAGCAACGACGCCAACTCCAGCGCCACCAGCGGCGTCAACTCCGACGGCTTCAGTACGACAGCATTCCCGGCAACCAGCGCCGCCAAAGTCTCCGTTGCCGGAATCGAAAATGGATAGTTCCACGGCGAGATGATTCCGATCACGCCATGCGGCTCGCGCACCAACCATCCGCTCTTCAGCTTGGTAACGAGGTTCGC
>Ga0307474_10002278_pt1 | contig 13802 bp, 8 predicted proteins | sample atmos_gasesECM1C_2_FD_203312 | JGI IMG/M metagenome (GOLD analysis project Ga0307474, IMG submission 203312) | Hardwood forest soil microbial communities from Morgan-Monroe State Forest, Indiana, United States - atmos_gasesECM1C_05 | ecosystem: Environmental > Terrestrial > Soil > Temperate... | reverse complement strand
CCCATCAACAGCTCCAGGAAGTAAAAAGGAATTTGTACCAACCACCCAAAATGCGGGGACATCTTGGCTAAAGTTTCCAGCATGTTCTCGCCAGCAAAAATATTCCCGTATAGACGAAAACTCAAAGAGATCGGGCGAAACAAAATCGAGATCACTTCCAAACAACCAGTCGCCAAGAAAACCACCACCATAAGCAGCTTCAATACGCCTGTGGACTCGCCCTTGGGTCCAAACAGCTCTCGGAGAACACCCAACGGGCCGACTTCCCAAACGGCCCACACGATCCAGCAAACGAAGAACACCAAGGCCATAGCTAATGTCAAATTGACGTCCGCGTTGGCCCCGCGGAACAAAGGCTGGTCGATCTTGAAACCGTGAGGAGTCTCATGCCCCCATCCGATCGACCCCACGCCAGGTATGAGTCCCACCCAATTTGCGGTGAGAATGAAGATAAAAATAGTCGCAAAGAACCAAAACGTCCGCTCAGTTAAATGCGAGCCCATAATTCCTTCGATAAATTTGTACAGACCTTCAACGAGCCATTCGACGAAATTCTGCGCTCCATCCGGTACCTGCTTCATGTTTCGTGTCGCGAACTGAGCGGAGATAATCAGGCCCAAGGCCACGATCCAGCTAACGATCATAGAATTGGAGATCGGTGATCCCGCGATTTTGAAGATATCGTCGGCTTTCTCAGGGAGACCGTGATCCTGCGCTTCAATACCAGCCGTAGGCGAACCTCCCGGCTGCAAGCTGTTAGGTTTGGCCACCGTGCGATCCAATGTCGCTGAAGCGACTTCCGATTCGGCACCAATCGCGAGCTTCGCTTTGAAGCTTAGCGTTGCGAGTGTCGCAGCAAGAAGGATCGCCGCGAAACTGATTTTACTTTTGCGCAGAATGCTACCGGTGCATGCTGTCGCGGAGTACCCGGATCCTTGGTTGGATGTGGCGACCATAGCTAGGTCAAAACAGCGCTAGCCAACTCCGTTTGCTCGTTGGCTTCGTGTCACGCTTTTTTCAATATTGATACTCTTTCTAATTATCTGCTTGCTCTCACTCTAACTTAGCTCTGCGGCCTGTTCATTCCTTCCTCCGCCGAGTCTCAAGCACCCGTGTGACTTCTACCAATGCTGAAGAATCGCGACAACTAGGGAAATCCCTAGGCCTATCGAGCGGAGTCCCGACTTGCCGCGCGTTCGCAAGCCCCCAACTTCTGCATGATCGGATTCCGGTCACCCAGGAGTGTGATTCAACCCTGCATCCGATCAATGTAGGGGCTTCGACGACGATCGCTGTCAAATTCGACGACTGGGATGCTACGTTGACATTTTCTTCTCCCGACGACACGACAGGCGTTTTAGAGATCAGCGGCCGGGCCAGCCCCAAGAAGCGCTCTTGCGCTCCTCAAATGCTTGGACGTGCCGGAATTCAATTCCAGAATCTGTGGTCGTCGAGTCGATTTTCCGCTCCAGGGTTGAACAGAGAAGTGGTAAACCAGTTAAGCTCACAGGAACCCGTTGATACTTATTTACTCCCACTGTTCAGGATGCTCGTTCCGCTTGATCGTCCCCGCCTGCCCAAAGAACGACCACCGAACGAGGTTCCGCACGATATATATGTTCAGGAACTGAGGGTGCCTCTTCCCAGGGGACGATATCGCGGGGTGCCTCTAGAAAAGTGTCGATCCAGCGCCGCCAAGAACCTCCCTCGCTCTCCTTTATCCGAGGCAACTCAAAGTCGAGAGGCGCCCAATACGTATTGAAGATGAAGAAAACAAGCAGACCGTCCCTCTTCAATTCGGCGCTGAACGCGACACTGTGCGATTGATCGCTCCAGTCAGGCTGATTGAGTTTCACTCCATGCCAAGTCCTAGCAGCTTCGCTGATCAACTGCGCCAAACTCATCCGTTCGCGCTCGGGACCGCTGTGTCGCAACCTCCTTCTCGCGATAAGTAACCTTACAAACCGATGTACGTCCGCGTGTTTAGCGGGAAGTGACCAATCGAACCAGTTGTCCTCGTCGTCCTGGCAGTAAGGGTTGTTATTGCCGTGTTGCGTTCGCCGGACTTCATCGCCCATCGCGAACATTGGCAAACCAAGGGAGAGCATTGTAACAGCGAAGAAATTCTTCACCTGACGATTTCGGATTCTCTCAATCGCGGGATCGTTCGTGGGGCCCTCGAAACCACAGTTCCAGCTTCGATTATCATTGCCTCCGTCACGGTTGCCTTCACCGTTGCCCTCGTTGTGTTTCTGGTTGTAAGAGACTACGTCGTTGAGTGTGAATCCATCGTGACATGTCACGAAGTTCACGCTCTGTTCCGCCTCGCGCTCCTTATGGCGATAGATCTCATGGCTGCCTAAGAACCGGTCCGCGAATCGTTGCAACGAGCCATCATCACTGCGGAAGAAGCTCCGTATGTCGTCACGAAAGCATCCATTCCATTCCTTCCACCTGTCCCCAACAAAACTGCCGACCTGGTAGAGTCCGGCGGCGTCCCAAGCCTCGGCAATCATCTTCGTCCCGGCAAGTTCTGGATCCGATTCCAGATCCAACAGGACAGGAGGATTAGCCATCACGTGGCCGCTGGAATCGCGCGCAAGGATTGAGGCGAGATCAAAACGGAAGCCATCCACATGCATCTCTTCCACCCAATACCGAATGCTATCCAGGACCATTCGGCGGACGATCGGATGATTCGAATTGAGCGTGTTTCCAGTACCGCTGAAGTTGGCGTAGTGCGAGCGGTCTCGCTCCAAGACGTAGTAAGCATTGTTGTCAATTCCACGAAAACTTAGCGTTGGTCCGGAGTGATCGCCCTCCGCTGTGTGATTGAAGACAACGTCCAGGATGACCTCGATGCCCGCCCGGTGTAAAGCCTTGACCATGTCGCGAAATTCGGCCACAGGGCCTAGCGGATCTTGCCGTGAGCTATACGCCTGGTGCGGCGCGAAGAACGAAATGGGTGCATAACCCCAGTAGTTCACGCGACCTGGCGGGCAATCCTGGAGATCAAACTGGAACACGGGAAGAAGCTCAACAGCCGAGACACCTAAGTTCTTCAGGTACGGAATCTTTTCGATAAGTCCGCGAAAAGTGCCACGCGTCTCCGGTGAGACGCCCGAGTTCGGATGCCTCGTAAATCCTTTAACGTGCATTTCGTACACGATCGACTGCGAGGAAGGCAAGTCAAGTGGAGTGTCACCTTCCCAGTCATACGAGAGTGGATTTACAATCACGCTCTTCATGGCCGATCTAGAGTTATCGCCTTTTTCCTGAGCTGCCTCACGAGAATAGTTCTTAGGGACAACGACGGCGCGACCATACGGGTCGAGCAAGATCTTCGTAGCGTCAAACCGCATCCCAGCGGAAGGATTGAATGGTCCGTGCACGCGATATCCATAGAGCTGTCCCGCCTCCACGCCAGGGACAAAGACATGCCAGTAGTGGTGAGTGCGGTTAGCGGATGGATCCAAGGCGATCACCCGGGCCGGCCGCGCGTCGTCTTCCCGGTCGAAAAACAGCAGCTCGATCCCTGAAGCATCACGTGAGTACAAACTGAAATTCACACCACCGCACACGACCGTTGCGCCGAGAGGCGCACTTCGCCCGTTCGAAGCAGAAGCCATCACCGCGTGATTTCGGTGTGCGGTGCTGCTGCGCGCAGTTTGAGACATGCTTACCCCTTCTGAGCCAGCTGCTTGGCAGCCGCCACTACACGGCTGGGCTCAAAACCGAATCGTTTCTGGAGCTCTTTGAGAGCTGCTGACGTCCCAAAGGTTTTCATGCCGATAATAAGGCCTTCGAACCGGCGAAAGAGTGCGGATGGTGTTGGTGGCTAGCCTTGCAAGTTCTTCATCTTTCGGGAACTGAGAAATTCCTGTAGCACTCACAGTTTTGCTCCAGACCCGGCCAGTTGGTTCGAGCCTGCTGTCCGACGTCCGCATGCAATCAAAGCTTTAACAACCTGCTAAAGAAGTACGCGGCACCAGCGCTGACCTAAACATGTCACCCAGCTGCGTCACGAGATGGAAACTTGCCATCGTGACTTCCGCTCGCTGTGTAGGCCTCTCGAAGTATTCCCGTTCAAGATTCGCCACATCCACCAATATTTCTTTCGGCGCTAACTTTCCTGCGAGAGGCGAAATCTCCCTTTTTCTATTGAGTTGGCGAACAATGATTCCGCGCTTACGGTACGGGACATGGTTCCACCTTCCATATGTCGGCCGCATACTCCTTGATCGTCCGATCACTCGAAAACTTGCCCGAGCTCGCAACATTCAAAATGGCTTTGCGACCCCACGCATGCGGATTGGCATACAGCTCGCACAAGCGTTGGTCCGCCTGGAGATAGGAAGAGAGGTCCGCCAGATGCATATAATGGTCGTCCCCCAGAAGCGTTTCGCGCAGCGGTTCGAAAACACCAGGCTCGTAGCGGCTGAAATGGTTGGAGAAGATCATGTCGAGCGCCTCGCGGGTCTCCGGTTCATTCTCATAGTGCCAGCGTGGGTTGTACCAGCCACGGCTATCGGCCACTTGTGCGGCCGTTAAACCGAACAAGAAGAAATTCTCCTCGCCTGCTTCTTCCGCCATCTCGATTGTCGCCCCGTCTCTCGTGCCGATCGTCAGTGCGCCATTCATCATGAACTTCATGTTGCTCGTACCGCTGGCTTCATAGCCGGCAGTGGAGATTTGATTGGACACATCGCTCGCGGGAATCAGTCGCTCTGCGAGCGAGACGCAGTAATCGGGCAGGAACAGCACTTTGAGGCGGCCGCGCACGGTCGAGTCACCATCAATCGAGCCAGCGAGATTATTGATGAACTTAATGATCAGCTTGGCCAGCCGGTAGGCGGGTGCGGCCTTGCCGGCGAATAAGAAAGTACGAGGCGCCATCTCCAGATTCGGGTTTGCCCTCAGCCGGTTGTACAGCACAACGACTCGCAGGGCATTGAGCATCTGTCGCTTGTACTCGTGGATGCGTTTTACTTGACAATCAAAGATTGTGTCTGGATCCACAGCCTGATGCGTCGTTGCCTTGAGCCAATCGACAAACTGAACTTTGGCTTTTCGTTTCGCTTGATGGAATGCCTCGCGAAAGCCCTGGTCGTCGGCAAGCCGCTTGATTTTGCTCAATTGAGCCAGATCAGTGACCCAGTCATTGCCGATGATTTCGGTAATCGTGGCAGCGAGCGACGGGTTAGCGAGAAGCAGCCAGCGTCGCGGCGTTACACCGTTCGTTTTATTGTTGAATCGCTCCGGAAACATCTCGGCCAAGTCTTTGACCGTCATGACACGCAGCAATCCGGAGTGAATCGCCGCGACTCCGTTGGTGCTGTGCGAGCCCACGATCGCCAGATTCGCCATGCGAATATTGCGCTGAGGGCCTTCTTCGACCAGACTCATGCGCGCGATGCGCCCTTCGTCGTCGGGAAAGCGGCTGCGAACCGAATCAAGGAGGCGACGATTGATTTCGTGAATGATTTCAAGGTGACGGGGAAGCATGGTCTCGAACCATGCGACCGGCCATTTCTCAAGAGCCTCCGGGAGTAGTGTGTGGTTCGTGTAAGCGAGCGTCTGCTGCGTGAGATCCCAGGCCTGGCTCCATTCCAAGCGTGCTTCATCCAGCAGGATGCGCATCAGTTCCGGGACCGCCAGAGTCGGGTGGGTGTCGTTCATCTGAATTGCGACTTTCTCAGGCAGGGTTGTCCAATCGGAATTGCTCCGGCGGAAGCGTCGGACGAGGTCTGCGAGCGAACAGGCTACGAGAACGTACTCTTGCACAAGACGTAAGGCGCGGCCCATGCTCGTGCTGTCGTCCGGATAAAGCACTCGCGTTAGACTTTCGGCCGCGAGGGTCTCGGTAAGAGCGGCGATAAAATCGCCGCTGCTGAATCGCTGGAAATCAAAATAATCGGGGCTCGCCGCGGCCCACAGTCGGAGCGTGTTGACGGTCTTTCCGCCATAGCCGACGACAGGGCGATCGAACGGAACACCATACAACGTGGATGGTTTGTCACGAATCGCACGCAAACTCCCGCCATGCACCTCGAAGGAACAGTTCAGCTTGATTTCCACTCTCTCATGTGGACGCAGGATCTCCCACGGATCCGGCTGCCGAAGCCAGTTATCCGGCTGCTCCGATTGCCATCCGTCCTGGATAAGTTGCTTAAAGATGCCGTAGTCGTAGCGCAGACCGTAGCCCATGGCTGGAAGCTGCATCGTGGCCATGGAGTCAAGAAAGCACGCTGCGAGTCGTCCCAGTCCTCCATTCCCCAGCCCTGCGTCGGGTTCTTGTTCCAGGAGGGAGAGCAGATCTACGTTCTGTTGTTTCGCTGTTTGTGTCACGAGCTTATCAAGCAGAAGGTTCGTTACATTGTTAGCCAACGACCGGCCAAGGAGAAACTCCAGGGAGAGGTAGTAGACGCGCTTCGGATTCTTTTGTTCGTATGTTTTCTCGGTAAGTACCCATCGCTGCGAAAGGACGTCTCGGATGGATCGCGCGACAGCTTCAAAGCGCTCACGCGATCCAATCAACGTCTCGTCAATGGCATTGTCGAAGTGAAGGTGCCGCTCGTACATCCCGTCGGTTCCCATAAATTGAATCGGGCCGCAGCCGTATTGTTTGAGAAGTTTGGACAGATCTTCCTGCGTTGCCTTTGCCCCGCTTGCTGCCATGCCGTATGGACTCACCGGAGTCCTCCTCTCTAGGGTTGACTTGCCATTTACGCGGATTCCTCACTGTCGCAATGTTCACGGACTGGCTTGCGCCGCGACTTCGGGCTCAATCTCCACGTGCCGAGTGTCGTTCCAGAATCGGATGACCGGCCGCGAGAGATCGTTTTCGTATCCCAAGGCACTGAGGCTCGCCGTGCTCAACATGAACTATCGGCTGTTGGCCGTCGGTTCGAGACCGAGCCACCGCGACGCCAATACCCGCATGAAATGCCCGCTCGTGAAAAGTAGTACGTTGCCGTGAATCGTGCGCGCTCGGTTGATAACCCGATCTGCACGGGCGCTGACTTGCTGAGGCGTTTCGCCGCCAGGGCAGCCGTCGCGGAACAAGTTCCAGTCGGGGCGTTCCGCGCGAATTCCGGCGCGCCCGTGCGCCCTTCATAGTGACCATAGCTCCACTCAGCGAGGTCGGGAACGATTCCGCTACGGCGCCAAACCCGGCCAGATCGCATGTCTGCCGCGAGCGCTGCAAGGGACTCGTTAACACCAATGCGAAAGCCAAACCTCGGAGACGTTCACTGAGTCGCCGAGCGGTCTGCCTGCCGTGTTTAGTGAGTGGCAGATCGGTAAGCCCGGTGTGCTGGCCCGACAAGGTCCAGGCGGTTTCACCGTGTCTCGCCAGATAGACTATGGGAAGTTCGTTTTTCAATACCTCATCTCCCCGACATCGGAATTCTCGGCGACTGCCGCCCGGTATTCGCCAACGCAGCCAGGAATGATCTCAAGAATCAACAGCTTCCAAGAGATTGCGTACTTAACCTCTTCCGACTCCCAGTCCTTTGGCCGTCGAGGGTCGCTCGAGGTGCAAATGAGCTTCGCCCAAAATGCATTGGACCGTGTCCCGCGCAATCAGGACCTCTTCGTTCGTCGGAATCACGAACGCATGCAGTGTCGAATTATCATGACTGATCTGGCCTTCTACCCCGACCATCTGCTCATTCCTTTCATCGTCCAGCCTCAATCCGGCCCATTCGAGGCCCTCGCAGATGCACTCGCGGATGGCGGGCGCGTTCTCTCCGATCCCGCCTGTGAAGACAATCGCGTCTGCCCCGCCCATGCAGGCAAGAAATGCGCCAATGTATTTCCTTACGCGGTAACAGAAGATCTCGATGGCGAGGCGCACCCTGCGATCCTCTTGGTCTCCCAGTTCCTGCAGCAGGACACGCATATCGTTTGTCAACCCGGAGATGCCTAGCAATCCGGACTGGGTGTTGAGGAGAGTATCCACTTCGTGTGTGGATAGGCCTTCTTTCATGGCTATGAGGTTCACGATGGCCGGATCGATATCGCCAGAGCGCGTCCCCATAACCAGACCCTCCAGCGGCGTCATGCCCATCGAAGTGTCCACGGAGCGGCCGCCGCGAATGGCCGTAGCGGAGCAGCCATTGCCCAGGTGCAGCGTGATGACATGAATCTGTTCCTTGGCTAATCCGCGCAAGGCCCTGTATCGGTCAGCCACATATCGATGTGACGTGCCATGAAATCCATAACGACGAATATGGTGGCGTCGATACAAGTGATACGGGACGGCGTAGAGGTAGGCATGCTCCGGCATTGAGTGATGGAAGGACGTGTCAAAGACTGCGACTTGCGGCAGCTCTGGACCGAACGCTTGCCGCGACGCCAAAATGCCCTTGATGTTATTGGGGTTGTGCAGGGGGGCCAAATCGATGCATTCCTCGATTTCCCTTACCACGTCGTCAGTGATCACGGCAGATTCTGTGAACAATTCGCCCCCGTGAACCACGCGGTGGCCAACGGCATGGATATCGGACGCAGATCGGACTTCGGCTATTCCTGATTCGTCTGACGCGATCCACCGCACTAGGTATTCCAACGAGCCCGAAATATCCGAAAGCGAAGCTGTGAACCTCTGCCTCGGGCCATCACGCGTGTGGACCGTAACGATCGCTTCTCCTCCGATCCCCTCGATCTGTCCGCGGCACAAGCGCTCATCTTTGTTCTGGGCAATCCGGGCAAGATCAGTGGCGATCAGCTGAAACTTTAGAGTGGAGCTTCCCGAGTTGAGTACGAGAACATTCATTGGCACTATACCCAACGGTCGCGCTCATGGAACACGATGAATTCACGTATTGCTGGATCTCGTTCGAGACGGGCGGACTCGACCATGAGATCTGGGTACCTAATACGGCCATCTCCAACTGGCAACATCGGGCTTATCGGTACCGTGTTCGTAAGCGTAGTTCCGGCACACAATCTGCTCGTTGCGGAATTTTTCCATGGCGTGCGCTCCAACTCTTTGGAGTCTCGGAACACGTTTGATGACATCCATTGCTAGACTGAACCGGTCGATCTCGTTCTCGATCGCCAGCTCCAATGGTGTGTTGATGTTTCCTTGTTCCTTGTAACCACGGACGTGCATGTTGGTATGGTTGGTGCGACGGTATGCCAAGCGATGGACGAGCCAAGGATATCCATGGAAATTGAAAATGACCGGCGTATCAACCGTGAAGAGCAAATCAAAATCCTGATCGGACATGCCGTGCGGATGTTCCGTAGTCGGCTGCAACTTAAAGAGATCAATCACGTTGACGTATCGGACCTTGAGATCGGGAAACTCGCTCCGCAGCAGCACAATGGCAGCCAGCGTTTCCTGGGTGGGTATGTCTCCAGCCGAGGCCATCACTACATCGGGCTCAGTACCCTGGTCGTTACACGCCCAATCCCACATGCCAATCCCTTTGGTGCAGTGCGCGATCGCTTGATCCATATCCATATATTGAAGATGCAACTGTTTATCGCAGACGATCACATTGATGTAGTTCTCACTCTTCAGACAGTGGTTGGCGACCGACAACAACGAGTTGACGTCCGGCGGCAGATAAATTCGTGTTACATCAGAGCTCTTGTTGACAACCACATCGAGAAACCCCGGGTCCTGGTGAGTGAAACCATTGTGGTCCTGTCGCCAAACGGTCGAAGTTACGAAGATATTCAGCGACGCAATCCGTTCGCGCCACGACACGTGATTGCATATGGAGAGCCACTTGGCGTGCTGGTTGAACATCGAGTCGATGACGTGGATAAAAGCCTCGTAGGAAGAAATAAAGCCGTGCCGTCCGGTGAGTAGATAACCTTCGAGCATCCCTTCGACCGTGTGTTCACTTAGCATTTCCATGACTCGGCCATCCGGTGCGAGCTCTCCGCCGTCCGCATCCTCGGGGAAGTAGTCCTCAATCCAGAACTTCTTGCTGACGGCGTAGATGTCGGCCAGCTTGTTGGACGTGTTTTCGTCCGGTCCGAAGACACGGAAGTTCTTCATGTTCAGCTTCATTACATCCCGCAGGAACGCACCCAGCGGCCGCGCGTTCTCTGCTTCGGTCGTTCCCGGCTTCTCAACTTGCAAGGAGTATTGCTCGAAGTCGGGAAGGCGCAGAGCCTGCTTCAGGTGTCCTCCATTGGCATGAGGGTTCGCGCCCATACGTCGCGTGCCTCTCGGCGCAAGTTCCCTCAGCTCCGGGATCAGTTCTCCGCTTGAACCAAAAAGCTCCTGTGGTTTGTAGGATTGCATCCAGACCTCTAGCTCGCGAAGCCGTTGCGGACTCTTTTTGACGTCCGTCATCGGAACCTGGTGGGCCCGCCAGAAGCCTTCCAACCGGTGGCCATCGACCTGCTTCGGAGCGGTCCACCCTTTGGGGGTCCGTAATACGATCATGGGCCACCGGATGCGTTCGGACACCCCCTTCCCGCGAGCCACCTTCTGATGTTTCCTGATCTCGGAAACACAATGCTCGGTCGTTGCGGCCATGGCTTGATGCATACTTTCGGGATCAGAGCCTTCCACAAAATAAGGTGTCCATCCGTAGCCCCGGAATAAGCTCTCCAGCTCTTCGTGACTAATCCGCGCGAGCAGGGTAGGGTTATTGATTTTGTAACCATTCAAATGCAACACTGGCAGGACGGCACCATCACGGATGGGATTGAGGAATTTATTGATGTGCCAGGATGTTGCCAGAGGACCGGTTTCCGATTCACCGTCCCCGACCACGGCAGCCACAATCAGGTCCGGATTGTCAAAAGCAGCGCCGCACGCGTGCGAGAGCACGTAGCCAAGCTCTCCTCCTTCGTGGATCGAACCGGGTGTCTCCGGTGTGCAATGACTTCCGATCCCGCCTGGAAAGGAGAATTGTTTAAAAAACTCCCGCAGGCCGTCCTCGTCTTCGCTCTTATCGGTGTAGATTTCCGAATAGGCGCCTTCCAAGTAAACCGGGGCGAGAACTCCGGGAGCGCCATGCCCCGGTCCTGCCAGGAAGATCATGTCCAGGTCGTACTTCTTGATGAGTCGGTTGAGGTGTATGTAGGTGAACGCCAGGCCAGGGCTCGCTCCCCAGTGTCCCAGAAGGCGATTCTTAATGTGCTCCGCTTTCAGGGGTTCCTTCAGCAGAGGATTGTCTTGCAGATAAATCATGCCCAGCATCAAGTAGTTGCAGGCCCGCCAGTAGGCGTGGGTCTTACGCACCTCCTCTGCGCTGAGAGGAGCCCCTGAAATGGTAGATCTTGCTGAGCCGTACGCGCTTAGCGGATTGCTCGCTTTCTCGGCGGTTGCCGGTGCCATGTCCACAACTCCTTCGCCTGACAAACTTGTACAACGATCTTGTCGGGAGAAATCCTGGTGTCCATCGCCAAATAACATGTGCCAGAGAGGCTATTTGTCTAGCGCCAGTTCGGATAAACCCCGAGCCGCGTGCGTCCGGGCGGTGCCGTCTGGAGCTTCCATTTCGCTGGCGTAAATGCTGGTGGGACCTTTATCAGTCGTGGAGAATCGCAACAACTGGGGAAATCCCTAGGCCCGGTGCAATCCATGATTCCCGTGTAAATGAACTACGAGTCTCGACTTGAGGGGGCTGGGGATTTGCGACCCGATCGGACCGACTTTTCGCCGCCCCATTCGTGACGTGATTTTTCCGAGCCGCTCCTGGCACACAGCTACCCGCCTCACATTGCCGATGCCCTCGCGATAGCGCCTCTGATCGTAAGACCAGATGAACTCCGCCACGGCCGCGCGCAACTGCTTTACTCTAGTGTCTACCAGCCGATTCAGCTGTTCTTCCAATTTTCTGCTGCGCCGTTCGATCGTGGTCCACCTTGATTCTTGTCCGTTTCAGCGTTGATTCGAAGCAACCCAGGCACATGGAAACCGCAACTTGGCCCTGTCCTAATTCCTAGGTGACTTCAAGGCCGATGCTGAAGGTCAATCATAAGCTGCTGAGTTTCCCGGATGAACCCCGAGCGTGGCCGGTCGAGATCGACGATTACGGCTAAAACCAGACTAATGGCCAGGGCTGGCACGAACATCGAGAGGATCTGCCGGCGTCCGTTCAAGCCAAATGAGTATCCGACCAGAATCGCGGCCAATATGCCGACGATGCCATTCACATAGATCACAGTCTCGGGCACATTGTTTTGAAATGCCATCCGGCGCGCCGATTCTAGATCGATGGCTTGATTTAACGATTCCAATAATAAGCCGGCTTTCACAGGGTTGGGATCTTTCCGCCCATACGCAGCGGCTCGCTCCCAGAACTCACTCTGCAAACGAGCGGCCTGTGTGCGCAAACTTTCGAGTTGCGAGAGATCATTGCCCATAGTCCCATATTGCACTCGAACATCGATGTACTGACGGAGAAGACTTGCTAGTTCGGGTCCTTCCGGGGCGGGGAGAAGTTCTGTGCGCAGGTAGGAGGTGCCGATGGCGTTGGCTTCATCGAGCGCAAGCTGCCTGCGCAGCTCGAATCGAGATACGGCCATGGACATCGTGAATCCAAGCAATAGACCGAGAACGCCAAGTATCGCTGCCTCGACTGTGGAGATCAGTGGTTTGGTTTTGTCGGAGATGTCCGATTCGGATTTTCGGCCAAGGTGGAAGCCAGCCTCCGTTGCCGCAAGCATTAACGCGAAAAATGTAATGTATATGACTGTCTCGTTTATCTCGTAGAGAAACCCGGTGTTCATAGTCGTCTCCTGACAAGACCCGTTCTAATCTCGAGGGTCCTGGGTCTCATGCGGAGAAACGGGCCCCGCCGGTTGCCTTTGATCTCGGGCCGTGTGCGGCTGGAATGCAAATTTTGTCTGCAACCTCATTCGCCTACCGAGCCCTTCCAACAAATCAAACGAGGAGAAAAGCGAGACCGAGTTAGACCAGGGATTGCTTCTCTTTTGCCTCAGGATGGTCGCCATGGTAAAAGAAATCGGCCCATCCATACCGCGAACAACAGGAGCAAAACCGTCTGGAAAATCGCGACCAACATGACTGCGGTTACGGCAGCAGTATCGGGGAAGCTGGCGGTTGCGATCACCAGCGCAACGCCAACGTTTCGCGCAGCCGTAGTCAGGCCAACCGAGTTGCGAATCCCGGATTCTTTGCCCCCAAGGATCCATCCCCCGGCTAAACACACCAGCAACAGAAGATTGATTCCGACGAAGGCACTCCCTCGGATTTCTGTCAGCGTCCTAGATTGGCCGGTGACGATTAACGCGACGACAGCGAGACTAAGCAGTGCGCCAAGCACATTCGATGGCTTGCGCAGCCTTTCCGCATTCCTCGGGCGCTTGGAGTGAACTATAATCCCGATTCCAAGTGGCAGGATCTGGGTCATCAGCAGGGTGGTCACAATTTTAGACGTATCGATCTTCAAGTCGGCCCCGTGAGCAACAAGGGGCAAGGAAAAACTCAATAGAAGTGGCGCAAGAAATGCCGAGGATCCCGCCAAAATCACCATTAAGCCAACCGAAACCGGAACATTACCCCGGGCTATTGCCGTCGGCGCGGGAGCAAAAGGAGCTGCGGGGCACACGCCCACCAAAAGAAATCCTATAGCCACCAAGGGCTTGGCTGGGAACAAATGTAAAAGGAGAATGACCACGGCGGGTACCACAATGTAATTCGCCACAGCGGCGCGAGCTAGAAGACTTGCATTCCGGAACACGCCCGCGAGATCACTCCAAGACACGCGAAGTCCGGCTGACAACATCATTTCGATGAGCAGAACCAGGACAAGAAGGTTCGTGATTCGATCAAGCGATGACAATTGCCCTCAACTTAATAT
>Ga0307474_10002277_pt1 | contig 13807 bp, 9 predicted proteins | sample atmos_gasesECM1C_2_FD_203312 | JGI IMG/M metagenome (GOLD analysis project Ga0307474, IMG submission 203312) | Hardwood forest soil microbial communities from Morgan-Monroe State Forest, Indiana, United States - atmos_gasesECM1C_05 | ecosystem: Environmental > Terrestrial > Soil > Temperate... | reverse complement strand
CAGGTCGAGCTCGACCGGCTGCGGGAACCGGGACAGGTTATTGACGCACAGCACCATGTCCGTCTCCTCGCCGTCGGGATCCGGATGCTGGTACTCCCGGACGAACGCCAGCACGCTCGGGTTGGACGAGTTCAGCTCCTCATATCCGCCGCGCCCGAAGACCGGATGCCGCTTCCTGATCTCGATCATCCGCCTGGTCCAGTGCAGCAGCGACCCGCCGTTGCGCTCCTGGGCTTCGACGTTGAGCGCCTGGTAGCCGTAGATCGGGTCCATGATCAGCGGCAGGTAGAGGCGGCCGGGATCGCAGCCGGAGAAGCCGGCGTTCCGGTCCGGTGTCCACTGCATGGGCGTGCGCACGCCGTCGCGGTCGCCGAGCCAGATGTTGTCGCCCATCCCGATCTCGTCGCCGTAGTAGAGCACCGGCGAGCCGGGCAGCGACAGGAGCAGCGCGGTGAACAGCTCGAGCTGGTTCCGGTCGTTGTCCAGCAGCGGGGCCAGCCGGCGCCTGATGCCGATGTTGGCCTTCATCCGCGGGTCCCTGGCGTATTCCGCGTACATGTAGTCGCGCTCGTCGTCGGCCACCATCTCCAGCGTCAGCTCGTCGTGGTTGCGCAGGAAGATGCCCCACTGGCAGCCGGAGGGGATGGGCGGCGTCTGGGCCAGGATCTCCGAGATCGGATAGCGCTGCTCCCGCCGCACGGCCATGAAGATGCGCGGCATCAGCGGGAAGTGGAACGCCATGTGGCATTCGTCGCCGCCGGCCTCGGGATCGCCGAAGTACTCGACCACGTCGGCCGGCCACTGGTTGGCCTCGGCCAGCAGCACCCGGTCCGGGTAGAGCCGGTCCACCTCGGCCCGGACCCGTTTCAGGTACTCGTGGGTCTCCTTCAGGTTCTCGCAGTTGGTGCCCTCGCGCTCGTACAGGTAGGGCACCGCGTCCAGCCGGAAGCCGTCGATGCCGAGGTCGAGCCAGAACCGCAGGACCTCGATCATGGCGTCCTGGACGTTCGGGTTCTCGTAGTTCAGGTCCGGCTGGTGGGAGAAGAACCTGTGCCAGTAGTACTGGCCGCGAACCTGGTCGAAGGTCCAGTTGGACTGCTCGGTATCGACGAAGATGACCCGCGCCTCGCTGTAGCGGTCGTCCGTATCGGACCAGACATAGAAATCACCGAACGGGCCGTCGGGATCGGTCCTGGACGCCTGGAACCACGGGTGGGCGTCGCTGGTGTGATTCATCACCAGGTCGGCTATGACCCGGATGCCGCGCTCGTGGGCCTGCTCAACTAGTTCGACGAAATCCCCGATGTGGCCGAACTCGGGGAGGATCGACATGAAATCCGCGATGTCGTAACCGCCATCGCGCAGCGGGGAATCATAAATGGGCAGCAGCCATATGCAGTCAATGCCGAGCCATTGCAGGTAATCCAGCCGGGACGTCAGGCCGCGGATGTCGCCCGTCCCGTCGCCGTTCGAGTCATGGAACCCGCGTACCAGCACCTCGTAGAACACCGCGTGCTGGTACCACCGCGGGTCACGCGGCTGGGCGAAGGTGAAGGAGTCGGGCACCGGCTCGCTGGGCACGGCGGCTGCGCCGGGCTTGAAGGCTGGCAGGGGCTGGCCGATCGCGCCGAATGACGTTGGCCGCGGCTGTGTCCCCACTACGGGTCTCCCTGGTCCGAGGTGCGGTCAAGCTTTATATCTTGTGTGCTGCTGTTCGCTAGATGTCTGCAAATCGTTACGTGCCGTCCCTCACCCGCCCCCGGGCATTCAGCCAGCCGGGCCCAATTAAGTTGTCCGCCTGGCTGGCCTTGACGGTGAAGATATGCGCCGGGGCCGCGGCCGGGTCGAGTCGCACATAGTTCGCCTGGCCCCAGCGGTACGAGTCGCCGGAAAGCTCGTCCGTCACCACGAACTCCTCGCCGGGGCTGATGCCGAGTGCGGCCACGTCGAGCCAGACGGTTGCCTCCCGCGGGTAGTGCGGATCGATGTTAACGACGACCAGAACCGTGTCGCGCTCGCCCTCCCCACCCTGCGGTTCAACGCTCTTCGAGAAGCAGAGTATCTCCGGCTGGTCGCTATGGTGAAAACGCAGGTTCCTGAGCCAGTGCAGGGCCGGATGCGCCTTGCGGAGCATGTTCAGGCGTGTGATCAGCGGCGATATGTCGGCCTGCGGCGCGAGGATGCTGTCGGCGTGCGCCCAGTCGCGCGGCCGGTACTGGTATTTCTCCGAATTCAGGTACTCCTCGCTGCCCGGGACTATGGCCACGTTCTCGCAAAGCTCGTAGCCGGAGTAGACGCCCCAGGCCGGAGCCAGCGTCGCGGCCAGCACGGCGCGGACCCGGAAGGCCGCGGGACCGCCGTGCTGCAGGTACTCGCTGAGGATGTCCGGGGTGTTGACGAAGAAGTTCGGCCGCATGTACGCGGCGGCCGGACCGGAGAGCTCTCTGAGGTACTCGGTGAGCTCGGCGGCCGAGTTTCGCCAGGTGAAGTACGTGTAGGACTGATGGAAGCCGATCATGGCCAGGTTGTGCATCATGGCAGGCCTGGTGAAGGCCTCGGCCAGGAAGATCACGTCCGGGTCGCTGGCGGCGATCTCGGCCAGCAGCCGCTCCCAGAACGGCAGCGGCTTGGTATGCGGGTTGTCGACCCGGAAGATCCTGATCCCGTGGGCCATCCAGTGCCGCACGAGCCGGACTACCTCGGCGTAGATCCCCTCGGGGTCGTTGTCGAAGTTCAGCGGGTAGATGTCCTGGTACTTCTTGGGCGGGTTCTCGGCGTAGGCGATCGAGCCATCGGACCGGTGCGTGAACCATTCGGGGTGCTTGGTGACCCAGGGATGATCCGGCGACGTCTGCAGGGCGAGGTCGAGCGCCACCTCCAGGCCGAGGTCGCGGGCCCGGCTCACGAGCGCGTCGAAGTCGGCCATGGTGCCCAGATCCGGGTGGATCGCGTCGTGGCCGCCGTCCGGGGATCCGATCGCCCACGGCGAGCCCGGATCGCCGGGCCCGGCGGTCAGCGAGTTGTTGGCGCCCTTCCTGGCGGTGAACCCGATCGGGTGGACCGGCGGGAGGTAGACCACGTCGAAGCCCATCTCCGCGATCGCGTCGAGCCGCCCGGCCGCGGTGCGCAGCGTCCCCGACACCGGGGGGCGTCCCGGCCCGCGATCCACGATGGCGCCCTCGGACCGGGGGAAGAACTCGTACCAGGAGCCGTAGAGCGCGCGCTGCCGGTGCACCCGCACCGGGTACCGGCCCGAGCGGCTGAGCGGATCGCGCAGCGGGAAGGCGTCCAGGATCGCGGTGATCTCGTCGCTCCCGGCCGCGGCGAGCCGGTCCAGGGCCGGGATCCGAGCGTCCCTGAGCGTCTCGGCCAGGGCCTCGAGCGCCGCTCGGGCCGATCCGGCCGCCCAGGTCTCCGCGGCGCCGGCCGAGCGCCGGGCCCGGGTCCCGGCCGCCACGCGCTCGAACAGCAGCGCGCCGTCGCCCAGGGTCAGCTCGATGTCCTGGCCGAGCGGCACCTTGACGGCCGCGTCATGCCGCCACCGCGCGAGCGGGTCGCCCCAGGCCTCCACCTCGAACTGCCACAGGCCCTCCGATGTGACGGTGACCTCGGCGGCATACCGGTCGCTGCCCGGGGCCACCTCCCGCATCGGCACCGGAGCATGGCGGCGCCCGTCCGGGCCGCGCAGCACCACGCCCGCCCCGAGCATTTCGTGCCCCTCGCGGAACACGGTGGCACTGACCTCGAAGGTCTCGCCGGGGACGGCCTTGGCGGGGCGCTTTCCCCGGGCGAGTACGGGCTGCACGTCAACGATGGGGATCCGGCCGATCACGTAGCAAAAGCTACCCGTCGTGGCTCAGCTCATGCGATCGGCCCGCGCAGCGGGCGCGTCAATGTCCAAGCGGTGCCGGACACCTATTAAGGTCGCTCTGCGTGAGAGCTATCCGCCGGTTTACGATCCGGCCGCTGCTGCCCGAGCCGCTCGCCCCGCTACGCGGGCTGATGCTGAATCTGCGCTGGTCATGGCATCCCGAGACGCTCGACCTGTTCGCGGCGATCGACCCGGACGGATGGGAGCGCGCCGGCCGGGACCCGGTCCCGCTGCTCGCCGAGGTCCCGCCGGAGCGGCTGGCCAGCCTGGCCGCCGACCGCCGGTTTCTGCGGCGGCTCGGCGACGCCGTGGACGAACTGCGCGAGTATGTCGCCGGCCCGCGCTGGTACCAGAACGACCCGGAACTGGCCGGGGCCCCCGCCAGTGTGGCGTACTTCTCGCCCGAGTTCGGGATCACCGCGGCGCTCCCGCAGTACTCCGGCGGCCTGGGCATCCTGGCCGGCGACCACCTCAAGGCGGGCAGCGATCTGGGCGTGCCCCTGGTCGGCGTGGGCCTGCTGTACCGGCACGGCTACTTCACCCAGTCGCTGTCGCCCGAGGGCTGGCAGACCGAGCGCTACCCGGCCAGCGACCCGAACGGCCTGCCGCTGACCTTGCTGCGCGACGGAAAGGGCGCTGCGGTGCGGGTCACCGTCGCCCTGGCCGACGGCGCGACCCTGGCGGCCCAGGTCTGGATCGCGCAGATCGGCCGGGTCCCGCTGCTCCTGCTCGACTCCTATGTGGAGGAGAACGACCCGACGCTGCGCGAGGTCACCGACCGTCTCTACGGCGGGGCCAGCGAGCACCGGCTGCGCCAGGAACTGCTGCTCGGCATCGGCGGAGTGCGGGCGGTCCGGGCGTTCTGCGCGATCACGTCGTACCCGGAGCCCGAGGTGTTCCACACCAACGAGGGCCACGCGGGATTTCTCGGCCTGGAGCGCATCCGCGAGTACGTCGGGCAGGGCCTGACCTTCGACGAGGCGCTGGAGATGTGCCGGGCGGGCACGGTGTTCACCACCCACACGCCGGTGCCGGCCGGGATCGACCGGTTCAGCCGGGACCTCGTCGCCGGCCAGTTCGACGCCGCCACCGCGCCGGCCCTGCCGACCGACCGGGTGCTGGCGCTCGGCGCCGAGACCTATCCCGGCGGGGATCCGGGCATCTTCAACATGGCCGTCATGGGGATGCGCCTGGCCCAGCGGGTCAACGGCGTGAGCACCCTGCACGGCGAGGTGAGCAGGCAGATGTTCACCGGGCTCTGGCCCGGCTTCGATACCGCGGAGGTACCGATCGGATCGGTCACCAACGGGGTGCACGGCCCGACCTGGGTGGCCGGGGAGGTGATCGGCCTGGCCCAGGCCGGCCAGTCTCAGGACCTTGCCGAGGACGGGGCGATCTGGGAGCGGGCGGCCGCTGACCCCGCGGCCATCTTCGCGGTCCGCGGCCTGCTGCGGGCCAGGCTGGTCCGGCAGACCCGGCAGCGGCTGCGCGCCTCCTGGATCCAGCGCGGCGCGTCCGAGGCCGAGCTGACCTGGATCGAGGACGTGCTGGACGAGAACGTTCTGACGATCGGCTTCGCGCGCCGGGTGCCGTCCTACAAGCGGCTCACGATGATGCTGCACGACCCCGAGCGGTTCACCGCGCTGCTGCTCGACCCGGAGCGGCCGGTGCAGATCGTGATCGCCGGCAAGGCCCATCCCGCCGACGACGGCGGGAAGCTCATGATCCAGCAGATGGTCCGCTTCGCCGACGACCCGCGGGTTCGCCACCGCATCGTGTTCCTGCCCGACTACGACATGGCGCTGGCCCGGGCCATGGTGCAGGGCTGCGACGTCTGGCTGAACAACCCGCTCCGCCCGCTGGAGGCCTGCGGCACGTCGGGCATGAAGGCCGCCCTGAACGGGGCGCTCAACCTGTCGATCCTTGACGGCTGGTGGGACGAGTGGTTCGACGGTCACAACGGCTGGGCGATCCCGTCGGCCGACGGCGTGGCCGATCCCGGGCGCCGCGATGAGCTCGAGGCCGCCGCGCTCTACGACCTGCTCGGCCTGTCGGTGGCGCCGCTGTTCTACGACCGGGACGCCGACGGGCTGCCGCGCCGCTGGCTGGAGATGGTCGCGCACACGCTGCGCACGCTCGGGCCGCGAGCCCAGGCGACCAGGATGGTTCGCGAGTACGTGACCTCGATGTACCTTCCAGCGGCCCGGTCCTCGCGGGCGCTCGACGACCCTGACCACGCCGGGGCGCGCGAGCTGGCGGCGTGGAAGGACCGGGTGACCGCGGCGTGGCCCGGGGTGTCGATCGAGCACATCGAGGCCGATGACGGCGAGCCGAGCCCGGGTGCCAAGCTGGTCGCGCGGGCCAGCGTCGCGCTTGGCGAGCTGTCGCCGGAGGACGTGACGGTGCAGCTGGTCTACGGGACCGCAGGGGACGACGATGAGATCATCGCCCCGGAATTCGCCGGGCTCGAGCTGGAGGCCGATCCGGGCGGCGGCGCGGCCGCCCGTTACGCCGGCGAGGTCGAGCTCGGACGGCCGGGGCCGTTCGGCTACACGGTCCGGGTGCTGCCCTGTCATCCGCTGCTGGCCGCCCCGGCGGAGATGGGGCTGATCACGCTGCCCACGGCGCCGGCCGGGATGACCAACGGCGATCTGCGCTAGATTTCGCCCTCGCTCGCCTCCGGGCGCTCGCTCGGTTTTCGCTGGTTTTCTCGCGCGCGGCGAAGTTGACACGTACCGTATCTGGCTAGCTACGGACCGCTATTATTTCCATTTCCGCAGGTGACGGGGGTGTTGCTAACAAGGACAACCTGCCCTGCCGTGGAAATTTCTCCCTGTGCCAGGCAGAACGCCAGCAAAACCCTGGCCCTTGTGACATCCTGTGATAGAACGCTGGCGGTAAGTAACGGACCAATGCCGTTACCCTCCGTCATCAGTCCATTACCCCCAAGCGCGAGAGGACCATCCGTCGTGAGAACCCAGATCAAGCCGGAGAATCGTCTGCTGACCCCGGCCGAGGTTGCCGCGATGCTTCGGGTCGACCCGAAGACCGTCACCCGGTGGGCTAGGGGCGGCAAGCTGTCGTCGATCCGCACGCCGGGCGGTCACCGCCGCTATAGCGAGACCGAGGTGCGCGGGTTCCTGAACGGCTGGCAGCACGTTTCCCTGCCGCGGCCGTCCGGAGAGTAGCGCTGCCGCGCGCCGCGCCTCGCGCCGCGCAGGCACCGGCCGGCCCGAGGGGGGAACGACGGGCCGGCCGGAAGATGGTGAAGGTCGTTTCCCGCGCTAGTCGGGGCCGGCCCGGCCGATACCGGGCCGGCCCCGATGCGGCTGGCGCGAGCCCGGTCGCCGGGCTCGGGCGATAATGTCGCTCAGCACCTGGTAACCGCGCGTTGACCCTTCGCAACCCTTCCTACTAAGGTGTCTCGAGGATCCGCGGCGACGCGCCCGGACCCTACCGAGGGGGAGCAGCACATGGGAGTCATGCTCTCGCTGGATGAGCATGGGCCCGCGAAAGGGCGCCGCCGCCAGGCTCAGCACGCACGCCATCCGGGTCTACCGGTGCGCATCCAGGCCGTCGCGGCCATCCGCCGTTACGAGGCCCCCTCGACCGGGCGGTTACTGAGCAGGCTGACCAGGACCGTTCTGGCCCGGCGGAATGCGCCGGCGCCGGACGCGGGCACCCGGTCACCCGGCCAGCGGGCCCCGGAATGGTCGCTCTACCCGGGCCTGTCGGTGGCCTGCCTGCTCGGCGAGTGCCGCGACGACTCCGGCCGCCCGGTGTGCGATGCCGGCCGCTGCGAGCATGACTGTCACCGCGAGGCCACGGGCACCGGCCCCGGCCCGGCGGCCGGGACCGAGTCGGCCGCCTGACGCGTTTTTTGGTTCGCTCGCCGACAAGGCCCCGCGCACGTCCCCTTGTCCGTCACGCGGCGCCTCTTCGGCTCGCCCGCAAGGGCTGGCGCCCGGCCCACCACCGTCGTCGCGGCGCCCTTTGCGTAGGATCGTGGCCCCCGGCATGGAGGTGGGAGATGGCTGAGCTGGTACGCGTTGAGGCCGATGGGGCGGTGGCCACGATCCGTCTCGACCGACCGCCGATGAACGCTCTGAACGCCCAGGTCCAGGACGAGATCGCCGCGGCCGCCGACCGGCTGACCCGCGACGACGCCATCCGGGCGGGCGTGATCTACGGCGGCGAGAAGGTCTTCGCCGCCGGGGCCGACATCAAGGAGATGTCCGAGCTCAGCTACGCGCAGATCGGCGCCCACAGCGCCGGGCTCCAGGCCGCCTTGGCCGCGGTCGCCAAGATCCCCAAGCCCGTGGTCGCCGCGATCACCGGCTACGCCCTCGGCGGCGGACTGGAACTGGCGCTGTGCGCCGACTTCCGGGTCATGGGCGAGAGCGCGAAGGTCGGGCAGCCCGAGATCCTGCTCGGGGTCATCCCGGGGGCGGGCGGTACTCAGCGGCTGCCCCGCCTGATCGGCCCGGCGCGGGCCAAGGACATCGTGTTCACCGGCCGGTTCGTCGGGGCGCAGGAGGCGCTGGCGATGGGCCTGGTCGACCAGGTCGTCCCGGACGCCGAGGTGCTGCAGGCCGCGCGGGCGCTGGTGGCCCGGTACGCGACCGGCCCCGCGCTCGCCCTGCGGGCCGCCAAGCAGGCCATCGACGCGGGTCTCGACGTCGACCTGGCCAGCGGGCTGGAGATAGAGCGGCTGAACTTCGCCGGGCTGTTCGCCACCGAGGACCAGCGGACAGGAATGAGAAGCTTCGTGGAGAATGGACCTGGGAAGGCGACCTTCGCCGGGCGGTGAGCGCCGCCACGGCGCCGGGCCGCAGGTGTTCCGAGGAGCAGCCACGTTCATGGACCAGGCAACTGTCAGCGACGGGGGGGTCGGCCGGTGACCGAGCCGGGCGGCGGGCCGGGCAACGGCGGCGGGCCGTCCCTCGACATGGTGACGGCGGCGCTCCGGGCCGACACCGCCGATCTTGCCGTCTACACTCGGGTGCTCACCAAGTCGCTGGGTGAGGCGCTCCCGCCCGACTGGGTTACCGTTGACGTGGACCGGACCATGTCCGACCGGATGCGTGGCCGGCCCGGCCAGGTGTCGAAGATCACCGTCCGGCTGGGGGATCGGGTGATGACGCTCGGCACCCAGCGCGGGGCTCCGGTCGCCGAAGTTTGCAGCGAGGTGCGCGGGGTGGTGCTCTCACGCCAGCAGGTACCGCTCGGCGTCTGGGCCGAGGAACTGGCCCGGGCCCTGGTCGCGCACGCGGAGCAGAACGCCGAGGCGGCCAGGGCACTGCGCCGCCTGGTGGCTGGCAGTTAGCACGGGGCACGCGGCGGGGGCCCGCACGGCCGCGGGCCGCGGAACACGAGGGGTGTCATGCGTCACGCCTACCAGACCGCGCTGATCACCGGCGCATCGCGCGGCATCGGCGAGAGCCTGGCCAGGCGGCTCGCCGATGGCGGCAGCGGCCTGGTCATCCTGGCCCGCCGGGCCGAGCCGCTCGAGGTGCTCGCGGCGACGCTGCGCAGCGCGCACCAGGTCAGCGTGGAGGTACTGACGGCCGACCTGGCCACGCCCGCCGGGCTGGCCGCGGCCGAGGCCAGGCTGACCGACCCGGACCGGCCGATCGAGTTGCTGGTCAACAACGCCGGGTTCGGATCGCCCGGCGCGTTCGCCGAGCGGCCGGCCGCGAGCGCCGAGGACCAGATACGGCTCAACGTGACCGCGGTGGTGCGGCTGACCCACGCGGTGCTGCCCGGCATGCTGAGCCGCGGGCACGGCGGGGTGCTGAACGTGTCGTCCGTGGCCGGCTTCTTCCCGTCGCCCGGTGCCGCCGCCTACGGGGCCAGCAAGGCGTTCGTCACCTCGTTCAGCGAGAGCCTGGCCGCGGAGGTGAGCGGAAGCGGGGTGCACGTCACCGCGCTCTGCCCGGGCTTCACCCGCACCGGGCTGCGCGGCTCGTCGGTGTCCGGCCCGGCCGGTCTGGCCTGGCTGGATGCGGACAAGGTGGCCAGCGCCGGGCTCGAGGCGGTCGCGGCGGGCCGGGTGCTCTCGGTGCCGGGGGTCCAGTACAAGTCGGTGGTCTCGCTGACCCGGGTCGTCCCGCGCGCGGTGCTGCGATCCGCGGCGACGGCCATGCGTCGGACATAGCCGGGCCTTCCCGGCCAGGCATCAAGGTGCGGAAGGATGGAACTCCGTAGGCTGGTGAGGTCATGACAGCTCAGGACCATACGCCGGGCGCGCTCGGGCCCTATCGCATCCTCGAGCGGCTCGGTGAAGGCGGGATGGGCGTGGTCTACCTGGCCGCCGACCCCGAGCAGCGGCAGGTGGCGGTGAAGGCGCTGCGGCCTGCCGTCGCCTCGGACCCGAACGCGCGGCGGCGGCTGGCCCGGGAGGTCGAGACCATGCGACGGGTCCGCAGCCCGTTCGTGGCCGAGGTCCTCGACGCGGACGTGACCAGCGATCCCCCGTACATCGTGACCAGATACGTCAGCGGGCAGACGCTGGAGGACGTGGTCGGCCGCGACGGCCCGCTCACCGGTACACAGCTGGCCCGGCTGGCCTCGGGCCTGGCGCTGGCCCTGGCCGCGGTGCATGCCGCCGGGGTCGTCCACCGCGACCTCAAGCCGGGCAACGTGATGATGGCGGGCGGCGAACCGGTCGTGATCGACTTCGGGATCGCCCAGGTGCCGGACTCCACCCGGCTCACTCAGACCGGGATGTTCATGGGTACGCCCGGCTACCTGGCGCCTGAGGTCATCGAGGGCAAGCCGAGCGGCCCCGCGTCCGACGTGCACTCGTGGGGGGCCACCGTGGCCTTCGCCGCCACCGGCCGGCCTCCGTTCGGTACCGGCGCCTTCGAGACGATCTTCTACCGGATCATCAACAGCCAGCCTGACCTTGATGGATTCCCGGCGCCGCTGCTCTCGCTCGTGGGGCAGGCGCTGGCCCGTGACCCGGCCCACCGGCCCGACACCGCCGAGCTGTGCCGGCGCACCGCCGCGCTCGACCCGGCGACGCTGGTGCCGGCCGCCGCGGGGGCCGCCGCGCCGTTCATGGCGCCCGGGACCGTCGCGGACCGGCCGGCCCCGACCGCGCTGGCCGACCCCGTGGCCGCGCCCGTGCCGCCGGCCTGGGCGCCGTCGACCCGTCCGTGGGCGGCCGCCGGCGGCGGGCCCACGTTCGAGCCCGGCGGGGCCGTGGCCGCGCGGGCCCCGGACAACTATCGTGACGTGCTGCCCCCGGTGCGGTACGCGCCGGGCGCCGCCGGATCCCCGCCGGCCGGCTGGGCGGCGCCGGACCGGCAGGCGGCGGGCCGCTCGCCCGCCGGCCCCTTGCTCGTGTTCGGCTCGGTGGCCGCCTTGGTCGGGGTCGCCGTGGTGCTGCCGGTGGCCGGCACCGTGGCCGCGCTGTTGGTGCTGATGGGTCTGCGGGCCGGGGACCAGACCGCGGGCCGGCTGTCGCGCTGGCGGTCTCGCCGGGGAGCGCGGGCCAGCGACGGGCTGCTGGCCGCGGTCACGTTCCCGGCCGCCTTCGCCTGGTCGCTGGTCCGGACCCTGCTGATCGCGCCGGCGGCACTGGTCGCGGCGGCCATCGCGGCGGTGATCACGATCATCGCCGTGCCGGACCACCCCATCCCGGCGGCGTGCGCGTTCGCGGCCGGCGCCCTGGTGGTTTTCTACGGCTTCGGGCCGGGGTCCGGCCGCTCACGCCGCCCGATCCGGGGCTTCTTCGACGCCGTTGCCGACACCCCCATCACCGCCGCGACGGCGGTGATCGCCGTCGGCGCCTTGGTCATCGCGGCCGTCGTGGTCGCGGCCTCGCACTCGCCGTTTTTCTGGCCGGCCGGCAACCTGAGCGGATGGCTCGGGCACTTTCACGCCGTGTCGGTCATGGTGCACAACATCAGGATCCAGGTTTTCAGAGTGATCGGCAGGCCAACCGGCTGACGGCCGCCATCCGCGGCGCGTGGCCGCCCTCGGCCTGGTGCGCCGTGGCCGGCGGCGGCACGGCTTGGGCGGCGGCCGGCGGCGCGATCGCGGGCGGTGCGGTGGTCAGCGGTGCCGCGGACGGCGCCGGGACGGCCGGTAGCCGGGGCGGCCGGGACGTCCCGCCCGTCCTCGCGGCCGCGGTCACCCGCCCGTCGGCGTCGGACCGCGCGCCAAGGGCCGTCTTCTCGGTCGGCGGCAGCGGCCGGACCAGCCCGAGCGCCACCACCTCGTTGGCCAGCCTGACCCGGCGGTTGGCGCCCTCGGGAATCCGGAACTTCTGGTAAAGGCGAAGCAGGTGCTGCTTGACCGCGGCCTCGGTGACGACCAGGTCCCCGGCGATCTCCCGTGCCGTCGCGGGGGCCACGAATGCCTCGTCGGACAGGGCCGGCCGGCACAGGGACGTCACCACGTCCAGCTCCCGGCGGGTCAGCTCGGGCGCCGCCGGGCGCCGCAGCTCGACCTCGGCGGCGAGTTCCTCCGCGGCCAGGCCGAATACCCGGCAGCGGGCCGACCCGAAGCTCAGCACATCGCCGTCCTCAAGGACCCGGCGCGCCACCAGGCGGCCATTTACGCGGGTCCCGTTGCGTGATAACCCGAGATCGGTCACGTACGCATAGGGACCGCGGCGGACGATCTCGGCGTGCAGCCGGGACACGCTCGGATCGACCAGGTGAATGTCGACGGACCGCCCCCGCCCGACGGTGGTCACGTCCTCCCGCAACGGCGTGATCAGCCCGCTGTCCTCGACCCGGATATAGGGCCCGTCCATGAAACGTTCCTCCTGCCTGTCGAAGCAGCCACTGATTTCTCACTATTCAGTTACCCTTTCCGGCGGTTGTTGTACCCCGCCCGGCGGATTAGATTGCGGCGCCCGGGGGGCGCGGTCCGGAGCGGCCACGGCGGAGGCGCCCGGCCAGCGCAAGTACACTGCCGAGCGAGCCGTCCGAGAGGAAGACATATGCCCGGAAAGCCGTCCAGGGGACTGGCTGACGTGGTGGCCGCGTCGACGGCGCTCAGCGACATCGACGGGCAGGCTGGCCTGCTCTTCTACCGCGGCTATGACATCAACCAGATCGCCGGGGCCGCTAGCTTCGAGGAGATCGCCTACCTGCTGCAGCGCGGGGCTCCGCCGGGCCGGACGGAACTGGACGGCTACCTCGCCGAGATGGCGGCGGCCCGCGCGCTCGGCCGGCTGGCCGCGGGCGGCCTGCCCGCCGTGGCCGCCAGCCAGGCGCCGATGGAGGCGCTGCGCACCCTGGTGTCGCTGGCCAGCGCGGATGACCCGGACAAAGACTCCAACCAGCCGGAGCCGAACCTGCGTAAGGCGGCCCGGCTGACCGCCCAGCAGCCGGTCCTGATCGCCGCCTACGAGGCGGCCCGCCGGGGCAGGCAGGCCGCGGCGCCGGACCCGGACCTCGGCCTGGCCGCGAACTTCCTGCTGCAGATCACCGGGACCAGGCCCGCGCAGCGGGAGGCGCAGTTCTTCGACACCTGCCTGGTGCTGCACGCCGACCACACGATGAACGCCTCCACGTTCGCCGCCCGGGTCTGCGCCGCGACCCTGTCCGACATGCACTCGGCCGTGGTGGCGGCGCTCGGCACGCTCAAGGGGCCGTTGCACGGCGGGGCCAACGAGCAGGTCATGCGGGAACTGGAGGCGACGCGGGCGAAAGCGCAGGCCGACGGCGACGACCCCGTCGAGGCCGCGGCCACCCGGACCGCCGAACGCCTCAAGGCAGGCGAGAAGATCATGGGATTCGGGCACCGGGTCTACAAGGCCGAGGATCCTCGCGCGAGGCACCTGCGGAATATGTCGGCGGAGCTAGGCTCGGCATCGGGCGACGACACCTATTACCGGATGTCGCGCCGGATGGAGGAGGTCGTGCTCGCCGAGAAGGGTCTCTACCCGAACGTGGACTTCTTCGCGGCCACGGTCTA
>Ga0307474_10002276_pt1 | contig 13810 bp, 9 predicted proteins | sample atmos_gasesECM1C_2_FD_203312 | JGI IMG/M metagenome (GOLD analysis project Ga0307474, IMG submission 203312) | Hardwood forest soil microbial communities from Morgan-Monroe State Forest, Indiana, United States - atmos_gasesECM1C_05 | ecosystem: Environmental > Terrestrial > Soil > Temperate... | reverse complement strand
ATCAAGCGGCCCGTTGAACTCGATGTGGAAGGACCAAGTCCCACGGTTCCCGGCATGGACCACAAACCCCACTCCGGCTACTCCGCCACCACCACCATCAAGCGCAAGGACTTCGGCGTGGGCGCCAACTTTCCCACCGCTGCCGTCAGCGACGACATCAAGCTCACCATCGAACTGGAAGTCGTCAAGCAGTAAACCCAATCCGGCAACGGGCGGTGACGATCCGGATCGCCGCCCGCCAGCACAGGGAATCTGTCCCCATTGACGTGCTCACGCAGTGATGTTTCAACCGAGTGGGGAGTCAGCACATGGAGCACCGGTGTCCAAGTTGAAGCAGGAAATCGCCCAGCAACGCCCCTTCGCGAGTGTCGGAGAGGAGGCTCTCCTTAACCTTCTGCGCACCGCAGACTGCGTGACCCGTTCCTTCCAGCGCTCCACGCGGCGATGGGGAATCACCTCCACGCAGTACAACGTCCTGCGCATCCTGCGCGGAGCCCATCCCGAGGGACTCACCTGCTCGGCGATTGGCGATCGCATGATCACCGCCGACCCTGACATCACCCGCCTCCTGGGGCGCCTCAAGACATTGAAGCTCATCCGCCAGCAGCGCGACAAGCGCGATCGCCGCGTGGTGTGGACACACATCTCTCCCGCAGGCCTCGAACTGCTCGCGGAGATGGATCCCACGGTACAGAAGATGCCCGAGGAGATTATCGGCCATTTCAATCAGGCCGAACTCGGCGAGTTCATTCGCCTGCTGGAGCTCGCCCGGGCATACTGCCAGGACGGCGCGCCGGTAAGTTGCGATGGCGCCACGAGTGCGGATGGAAACTCCTGCGCGCAGGCGTCAAACTAACGACTGAATTGACCTGGACGAGTTGCCGACAGGACTTCGCGGCAGCCTAGCGTGCGATCCGCGCAACCACTTCGTCGTCAGCTTCCGACTGGATGATCTTGTTGTGCAGACAGTAGAGAGCCAGCTCCAGGCGGTCACTCACTCCCAGCTTGTCGTAGATCTTGCGGAGATAGTTCTTGATCACCTGCTCGGTGGTGCCCAGCTGGAACGCGATCTCCTTGTTCCGCTTGCCCTGCGTGATGCAGGTAATGATCGACATCTCTTTCGGCGAAAGCCGAGGTTGCGTGCGGGGGCTCACTAGTGATGCCGCCTGTGCGCGATAGGCCTCGATAACCCAGGTCACCGATTGATTGTCGATCCAGGTCTCCCCGGCGGCGATCCGGCGCACACAACGCACCAGCAGATCCGGCGAAATCGACCGCGAAATAATGCCGCGAACGCCGCGCCGGTAAAGCTCCACGGTGTGGCTTTCGTCCGAAGCGACGGCCTGAACTATCAGTTTCACGTCGGGAGCGGTGCGCAGAAGTTCGGGAATGGCGTTGACCGAGCCGGCCAGCAGCGCGCCTTCCAGCAACACCACGTCGGTCGGATAGCGCTCGATCGCCGCCCGCAGGTTCTCCAGCGAATCCGCCTGCGCCACCACGCGGAGATCATCCTCCAGCGCGAAGATTTTGCGGATCCCCACCCTGTAGATAGCTTGTGAATCCGCAAGAATGATGCGGATCGCGCCAGGCTTGGCGTGCGCGTCAATAGGCTCTACACCACCTGGGGAGTCGTCCAATGTATCCATAAGCTCTTAATGAGCCGCCCCGCACTAGAATTTCTATTGCTCCACAAATTGATACTCATCAATCGTAGCTGCAACATGAGACTGAGATTGGCTCATGGAGCAGCGTACCACACGTCCATGACAATCGACTAGCACATCATGGGGAGTACCCAGCACGCCACCGGGCATCCGCAGCGAAAAGTGGATGCCCTCTCCCACCTTCAGCGGGCTGCTCATCTCGAACAGAACGCCGCTCGCCGAAACGTTCCGGGTTAGGGCTGTATGCTCCGCGGTGCCGGCCGAAACCACCACCGGGAGCGTCAGGGGAAAGCGCACCGCACAGCGAACTTCCTGGGGCTTTTCCGATGTCTTTTCATGCGCTTGGGGAGACGGGATTACCGAAATCCCGTTTTTAATCTCTTCATTCATAATTCAACGTTCCTACGCGGCCACAAGGGCCCTGTGCTGTTTCACTGTAGTGGAAAAAAGGGCCAAAACCTAGGAACCAAAGTTTCGAATAAAGTAACTTACTTCAACTCCAACGTGGTACGCGGGTTAATCACCCATAAGTTGCAGGCTGGTCACATTCCTAAGTTCGCATAAGTCCCGCACGGCCGCGGGAACCCCGCAGAGTCCCCGCGTTTCTGACCCGGATTTGTGTGATCCAGCGCACAGGCTTTCTATACTGAGGGCGGAGCGCACCTGGCATGGACAACGCAACCATGGCCCGTCTTCTGGAGCAGACGGCCGACCTGATGGAGATCGACGGAGCCGACAGCTTCCGCATTCGCAGCTACCGCCGCGCCGCCGAAGCGGTGGAGCAGACCACTGTCGACCTGATGGAAGCAAGCAGCGACACTGCCCGCCTGCTCGAGATCCCGGGCATCGGCAAAAGCATGGCCGCCAACCTGCAGGCCATCGCCGCCGCCGGCACCATGCCTCTGCGCGACGAACTCGTCGCCAAGTACGGAGCGAGCATTCTCGAATTGATGAAACTGCCCGGCATGGGCCCCAAAACGATTGCGCTCTTCTGGTCGGCCGCGAAGATCAACAGCATCGATCTGCTTGCCGAAGCCATCGAGAGCGGCAAGCTGGCCGAGCTCCCCCGCATGGGACAGAAACAGCTCGAGAAGATCAAAAAAGGCATCGACGACTATCGCCGCAGCGCCGGGCGCTTCCGCATCGACCAGGCGCAGGAGGCCGCGGACCGCCTTGAGCACTACCTGCTCGCCTTCCCCGGCTTCGAACGCGTCACGCCCGCCGGCTCGCTGCGCCGCGGCCGCGAGACCGCCGGCGACCTTGACCTGCTCGTCACCGGCTCTGCCTGCGCGCCACAAAAAACCGCCGAGGCCGTCGAATATGTCGCCGCCTATCCCGGTATCGCCGACCTCATCGTCAAGGGCGAAAACAAGGTCAGCTTTCACATCGACGGCGGCATGCAGGTCGACGTCCGACTACTGCCCAGCGAGTGTTACGGCGCCGCGCTGCAATACTTCACCGGCTCCAAGGCCCACAACGTGATCCTGCGCCAGCGCGCTCTCAAGATGGGCTATACCCTCAGCGAGTGGTCTCTCGCCCGCCTCGACGACAACAGTGTCGTTGCCGCCGCGACTGAAGAGGAGATCTACGCGGCGCTCGGCATGGACTGGATGCCGCCCGAGATGCGCGAATGCCTCGGTGAAATTGAGGCCGCCGCCGCCCATTCCCTGCCTCGACTCATCGAAGAAGCCGACCTTCGCGGCGACGTGCACATGCACACCACCGCTACCGACGGCCGCAACTCCATCCGCGAGATGGCCGAGGCCGCCCTCGCCGCCGGTTATCAGTACATCGCCATCACCGACCACACCAAGGCCCTTGCCATGACCTTCGGCCTCGATGAGAAGCGCGCACTCGAGCACATGAAGCTCATCCAGGAAGTCGACCGCGAGATGGAGGGCCGCATCCGCGTCTTCACGGGCATCGAGGTCGACATCCTCTCCGACGGCGCCCTCGACCTCGACGACGAAGTCCTCGCGCAGATGGACGTGGTCATCGCCAGCATTCACTCGCGCTTCGATCAGAGCCGCGAGGAAACCACCGCCCGCGTACTGCGCGCCATCGAGAACCCCAACGTGCGCATCCTCGGCCATCCCACCGGCCGCCAGATCCTGCGCCGCGAGCCCATCGCCATCGACCTGGGAGCCGTGATGCGGCGCGCCGCCGAGTTCGGCGTAGCTATGGAGCATAATGCCGCTCCCGAACGCCTCGATCTTAGCGACCGCGATCTCCGCCTCGCTAAAGAACTGGGCTGCAAGATCGTCATCAACACCGACGCCCACGAAACCCGCGTCCTCGGCAAGATGAAATACGGCGTCCGCCAGCTGCGCCGCGCGTGGCTCGAACCGAAAGACGTGCTCAACACACTCCGCGCCGATGAGTTTCTTGCCTCTCTCCGTCCGCGTGCGCACGCCTCCGCCGCGCGGTAGCCGCGAGGCTGGGATTGAGGGACTGCAAGACCCCGGCAACCAGAAGAGTCCTCGTCTTCTGCGGCCGGAGATTGTTGCAGAGGGACTGAGAGGATACCCCCCCTGTGCACTGAATTTGGTGCCGTTTGTCGCTTAAGACAGTCAAAGTCGAGTTTTACCGACACGCCTGCAGTGTGAAGTCTAGCCCGATGCCCTCGCGGCGGCTGTGTTGGCGATCACAGGCAGTTGTCGGCAGTTGTCGTCCCGGGGGGCTCTCCAAGGGAGCTCCATCGAACCGCTATGATTCCCCCATGCCGCCACGCACGGCAGAAGTAGCGCGTTCGTTTGTATTTCTCCCCGCAGATCTAGCGCCGAGAGCCTGCCTTGCCGCGCAGGCCTTCGGCAAGGAAGAAGACATCACGGTCCTCACCGTGCAAAGAGAGGCCACTGCATGACCGCGCTGATGGCTGCCGTGAGCGCTGCGATTCCCGCGACGACCGCGGCCACCACGTCAACCGTGACGGATCCGCTTCGCGATCGACCCATTCTGATCCTGGCGGTTCTCGAAGCCTGCCTCGCGATCGCTTATCTCGCCTTGTGGCGAGCTGCCCCCGACTTTCGCGTCTTCCGCGGCATGGGCGCGTTCTTTGCGCTCGTAGCTGTTTCGCATTCCGCCACTTATTTCTTCGGATTGAACCAGGATATTGTCTCCGCATTCACCTCCCCGATTTTGGTGGACACCGCTGGCGAGGCAATGGAGGTGAAGAACCGCCGCTGGATTTGGCTGCTGACCCCGGTGTATGCAGTCCACCTGATCGCCAATCTTTGGCCGCCGCTGCATTTTGCCCGATCCTGGGGGCTCGATGCCTCGCAGATACCGCTGACCTGGATGGTCGTAAAGGGATTTCGCAACAATAGCCCGCGTATTCGCCTCGTGGCGGCGGGATTTGCCATCTTCACCCTGGTGCGATGCACCTTATCCAGCGACTTCCAAAGACTTACGTCAATCCCGCAGTTTTTTGAGATTGCGGGCTGGCGCACATACTGGACTTCTCCGACTCTGGTTTTGATTGGCGTGTTGACGCTGGCCGTCTACTTCCGCGACCTCCTGCAAGACCGCAAGGAGAAACAGCGCCTCGCATCCGAACTGGAAGCGGCACGGGCGGTGCAACAGGTGCTGATTCCGCGTGAGATTCCCAATGTGCCGGGATTCAGAATCGAGAGTGTCTACAAACCGGCCGGAGAGGTGGGCGGAGATTTTTTTCAAATCATCCCAACTGCTGCCGGCGGCGTCCTGGCGATCATCGGTGATGTGAGCGGCAAGGGCATGCCGGCGGCGATGACGGTGTCTTTGCTGGTTGGCACGGTGCGCACGCTTGCACATTACACCCAAAGTCCAAGCGAGATTCTGGCGGCAATGAACCAGCGCATGCTAGCGGGGTCGCAGGGCGGATTCACGACGTGCCTTGTCGTGCGTGCCGAACCCAATGGCACGCTGAAGGCCGCCAACGACGGCCATATTGCGCCCTACCTGGACGGCCATGAACGTAGTCTTGAGAACGGATTGCCGCTTGGCCTCTCCGCCCATACGCAATACACCGAGAGCAAATTTTCGATTGCCGGCTTCACGCAACTCACGCTCATGACCGATGGCGTGGTGGAAGCGCGGAACGCAACAGGCGAACTTTTCGGTTTCGAACGAACTGCGGCGATCTCCGTCGAGCCCGCGGAAGCCGTGGCACAGCGGGCGCAGGCCATCGGCCAGGAAGACGACATCACCGTACTTACCCTCGCGCTCGTCCCGGTCGAGGTCGCGCATGCGTAAGGGTTTGCTTCTGCTGTTGGCGATTGCTGCAACGATCGCGTATGCCAGGCCGGGTGCTCTTGCTAAGGCCATCGAAATCACGCAGTGGCGCTCCGGCCTCACCGAGATCAACGAAGGCTGGGTCACGCGCGAAGGCGATGACCTGCGCTGGGAGCAGCCAAGCTTGGACGACAGCGGCTGGCAGAGCATCGACATCGAGGACATGGGCCCTGCTCAGCCCGGCTGGCGCTGGTTTCGCAAGCACGTGAACCTCGGAGCCGGACGTACCGACGCAGATCTTCTCATCGCTGGCGGCGACGGCACCTACGAGCTCTTTGTCAATGGAATCAGGATCGAAGGTCCTCGACTTAAGTCGGCCTTTGATGTGCACCGTCCCTGCGAGCGCGTCTTTTCGCTGAGCAACAGCCAGGGGGACTTGGTGCTCGCCCTCCGCACGCGCACACCCGTCCATTACGCCGTGTGGCACCTGCCGCTCTTTCTCTCCGTTACCCTGGGAGGTCCAACCGCGATCGCTTATCAGCAGCAGACCCTCGAAAGCCAGCGGCTCTACCCGGTTATTCCCTCGCTCGCCATCAATTCGCTGCTGGTTCTCGCGGGCCTCGGCTCGCTTGCGCTCTACCTGAGTCAGCGCCGCAACCGCGACTATCTCTTCCTCGGCTGCTACCTGTTGCTGATCGGAGTCGCCAACGGCCTGCTGGTCTGCCAACTCGCCGGCATCCTGCCCACCTCAGCCAACTTCCTGCTCGCCGACCCGCTCAGCTACCTCTTTACCATCACGCAGATTGAATTCACCTTCAGCTTCGCCGGTCATCGCGTGGGCCGCGCCTGGCGCGCCTACGAGATCCTCATCGTGCTCATGTCCGTGCTGGTTCCTCTTACGTGGACCGGGCATTTCCCCAGCGACCGGTATGTCCTCGTAGAAGCCGCCGTGGGCCTCCCCGCCGCATTGCTGCTTCCCGTGCTGCTCTTCACGTGGTACCGGCGCGGGAATCGCGAAGCCGGTTGGCTCATCCTGCCCAGCATGTTGCCCAATGCCACCAATATTCTGATTGACATTGGCACCGCCTCCATTTACCTTGGCTGGAATCGACTCGACTTCCTCGACAATCCCATTCCTCTCGGTCCCATCCCGCTGCAGACCATCGATCTCGGTTCGCTGCTTTTTCTTCTTGCCATCGCCATCGTCATGTTCCTCCGCTTCACCCGCGTCAGCCGCGAGCAGGCCCGCAGCGCAGCCGAACTCAACGCTGCCCGCGAAATCCAGCAGCGCCTCGTGCCCGCTTCCCTGCCTGGCATTCCCGGCTACACCATCGAGACTGCTTACTTCCCCGCTCAGGAGGTAGGAGGCGACTTCTACCAGGTCCTTACTCTGCCCGACTGCTCCACCCTCATCGTCGTGGGCGACGTCAGCGGCAAAGGCCTCAGCGCCGCGATGACCGGCGCCCTCGCCATCGGCGCCATTCGCACGCTCAGCCATCAATGCCTTTCGCCCTCAGCTCTGCTAACGGCTCTCAATCAACAGCTGCTTGAATCGCAGGAGACGGGCTTCGTCACCTGCCTCTGCGCGCGCATCCAGGCTAACGGCGAAATCCTTTTCTCCAACGCCGGCCATCTGTCCCCCTACCGCAACGCCGCCGAGGTCTCCCTTGCATCAGGCCTGCCCCTCGGCATCACAGCCGCCGTCGAATACTCTGACACCCCTCTTCAGCTTCAGCCCGAAGACACGCTCACGCTTCTCTCTGACGGCGTTCTCGAAGCCCGCAACGCCGCAGGCGAACTCTTCGGCTTCGATCGCACCCGCGCTTTCAGCAACCAGTCCGCTGCGCAGATCGCTGCCGCAGCGCAGGCCTTCGGTCAGGAAGACGACATTACCGTGCTCACCCTGCGCTTCGCACCCGTAGCCGTTCTGCAACCGTAGCCCGCCCCCCTGGCCGGCCCACAGTCTGGCACAGCATTTCACTGCCGCAATTAACTACGCGAACGCCGAACAACACCGCAAAGCCGGTGCGGCATCCCACTCACGGCCGCACTACGTCCGCGTTCGATGTGCAGCGCGGCAGGAAACCTCGGGGTCCTTGGCGACAGGTCTTCGTCGCTGGGGTGGCCGATCTCAGGAGAAAACTCCATGAAGGACAATGCGAAATCTCGCGGCGGTAGCACTGGAACACAGGGAAACGCTCCATCCGACGGCAGCACCCAGAAAGGAACGCAGGCTGCCAACCAGGGCAGCAGCCGTCAGGGCTCCACTCCCAGCCGGCCCGATCAGGAAATGACCCCTCCCAGAAACCAGCCCGGCAGCCAGCCTGGGAAGGGCAGCGGCGCCCAGCAGTCCGGTAGCACCGGCGGCCAGGGTTCGCACGCCGGCAGCACCGAAGGCCAAGTCTCTACCCAGACCCACGACACTACGAACGCAAGCTCCTCGGATCAAGGCTCCGGTTCCGGCCGCGGTAACTCCTGATTCCCGGCAGCCTTCACCATCTCCTAACGCGCCCCTAAGCTCAAGATACAGTTGAACCAGACCCACGCCGCAGCCCCGGCGTGGGTCTTTATCTTCTTTATCTTCCCGCCAATGCCGTACACCCGGCCCCCTCGCGCCCCTTTAGTAGTTCGTCGAGTCCCGCGATTACTTTCGCGTTTTTTGTGCTTCCGGAGCTATCATCATGTCGCCATGAGTTTGCTCCAGCAGAACCCATCTGAACTCGACACCGCACCCCCCGGCGAAGAGCTGACCAAGGGATCCAGTCACATTGTGTGGGCCAGTCTCAGCGCAGGCGTCATCGTCAGCATCGCCATCGCCATCTATGTCATCGCCGGGCAAAAGCCGCCGGCCTCGACCGGCCAGGTCACGGGCGCGGTCGCACACCTCATGCACCGCGAGACCCCAAGCTTCGATGCCAGCGGCGCCCCCATGCCCAAGCAGGAGTTCGATCAGGTACTGCTCTTTACGCACGTCAAGCTGCACAACCAGAGCAAGGATCCGCTCTTCCTGCGCCAGATCATGGCCAACGTCACGCTTCCCGATGGTATTCACACCAGCTACGCCGCGCCGCCCACCGACTATGAGCGCCTCTTCGTCGCTTACCCTGAGCTCGTCTCGCTGCACGGAAAGTCGCTGGCCACCGACGAGACCATTCCTGCCGGCCAATGGCTCGAAGGCGACTTCGTCTCCGCCTTCCGCATGAACAAGGCCGATTGGGACTCCCGCAAGTCCATCGACTACAGCGTCAGCTTCCGCTATCAGCCGGACATGAAGCTCACTCCAACGCTTCAGGTCAGCGAGCAGTAGCAATCCGGCATCGTTCTTGTCCGAATGCGAACAACGGCGCCCCGGAACGAACACTCCGGAACTCGAACGCGCGCTTAAACGTCCTACTATCAGGACCGGCTAACATCACACTCTGGCATCCGACATGCACGTTACTCCCATGAATACACGCACGCGGAGGCTACGCCCTTGCTCGCAGACCTTAAATTCGCCATTCGCCAGTTGCGGGCGGCCCCGGGGTTCACCGTAACCGCGGTCCTTACCCTTGCCCTCGGCATCGGCGCCAATACCGCCATCTTCACGCTGATCGACTCCATCATGCTGCGCCCCTTGCCCTTCCCGCAGCAGGACCGGTTGATGCGCATCAGCTACGTCGGCACCCAGGGTGACAGCCAGAACAACCCCTTCCCCAAGGGATGGCTCCGCGCTCTCCAGCAGAACGCTACGCAGTTCTCTTCCGTCAGCGGCTTTGGTGCGAACGCCGAAGCCAATATCGGCGACGCCTCCTCCGCCCACCGTGTCTTCGGTGCCGAGGTGATGGCCAACGCCTTCGAAACCCTCGACATCCATCCCGCCGCCGGACGCTTCTTCACTCCCGACGACGCCATCGCCGGCCACGATCCTGTCATCGTCCTCAGCTACGGCTACTGGCAGCAGCAGTACGCTTCCAACCCGGCCGTCATCGGCCAGACCATTCGCATCGACGGCGTCTCCCGCCGCATCGCCGGCGTCATGCCACCAGGTGTCCACTTCCCGTATGCCGAAACCCAGTTCGTCACGCCCGTCACCTTCAGGGGCGACGACGCCTACGATCCCTGGACCACCTTCGACCTCCGCGGTTTCGGCCGCCTCAAGCCGGGCGTGTCACCTCGCCAGGCCGTCGCCGAGCTCAATCGCCTCTATCGCATCCTGCTTCCGCAGTTCCCCTGGCGCATGCCCGACACCTGGGCCAGCGATTCCGTCGCCGTCCCGCTCCTTGAAGCGCAAGTCGGCGACATGCGCCCGCGCCTGCTTCTGCTCTTCGCCGCTGTCGGACTCATCCTGCTCATCGCCTGCGCCAACGTGGCCAACCTCATGCTCGCCCGCGCCGCCGGCCGCCAGCGCGAGATCGCCATCCGCGGCGCCATGGGGGCCTCCGTCACGCGCCTCGTGCGCCAGCTCCTCAGTGAAAGCGTCGTCCTTGGCCTCGTCTCCGGAGCCGTCGGCCTGACCACCGCCGCACTCAGCCTCAAGGCGCTCGTCACGTTCCTCCCCGCCGACACGCCCCGCATCGCCGAAGTTGGCCTCCACTGGCCCGTCTTCGTCTTCGCCGCCGCCACCTCCCTGCTCACCGGCTTTCTCTTCGGCCTCATCCCCGCTCTGCAGATGGCCCGGCGCGATCTCCGCGACTCCCTCCAATCCGGCAGCCGCGGCGTCGCCGGACGTACCGGCCAGTTCCGCACCTCCATGTTCCTCGTCGTCGGCCAGATCGGCCTCTCCGTCGTGGTGCTCACTTTTGCCGGTCTCATGCTGCACAGCCTCTGGAGCCTCTCCCAGGTGGACCCCGGCTTCCGCCCCCAGCGCGTCATCACCGCTGAGGTTGCCCTCGACGCCACCGCCTGCCGGACCGCTGGACAAACCACGAACCAGGCCAATGGCCACCCCGCCCAGACCACACCTCAGACCAATGGACACTGCAATGGATTCTTCCAAACGCTGTTGCAGCGCCTGACCGGCGCAGCCGGTGTGCAGAGCGTGGCCCTGGCCGACTCGCTGCCCCTAGGCGCCCAGCAAGGCAACTACGTCTATGACGCCGAGAACCACCCCCGCGACCCGCGTGAGAATGCGCAGCTCGCCACCGGCCGCACCGTCTCGCCCGCTTACTTCTCGACGATCGGATTGACCCTTGTCCGTGGCCGAATCCTTCAAGACCAGGACAACTCCGGCTCCAGTCGCGCGGTCGTCGTCAACCAGCGCATGGCCGACCACCTCTGGCCCCACCAGGATCCGCTGGGCAAGCATCTCCTCCACGTTGACGATGAGCTCACACCGGCCGTCTGGGTACCCGCGGCCGCCGTCACTGTCGTGGGGGTTGTCAACAACACGCACGAGGCCGGTCTCGCCGGCGACTTTGGTGACGAGCTCTACCTGCCTCTTACCCCGGCGCGCGAGCGGCCCGTCCTCTACGTCCTCATGCGTTCGCAGGCCACCACCCAGGCTGCTGCAGGCGAACTCCGCAACGCCGTCGCCGACCTCAACCCGGCCGTTCCCGTCACCCGCGTCCGCTCTATGAACGAGGTGGTCGCCGCTACCCAGGCATCCTCGCGCGCCATCACCTTCCTGCTACTCGCCTTCGGAGCTTTAGCCCTGGCGATCGGCGGCGTCGGCGTCTACAGCCTCATCGCCTACATCGTCAGCTGGCGCACTCGCGAAATCGGCATCCGCATGGCCCTCGGCGCGCAGCGCTGGCAGATCATCCAGGCCGTCGTCCGACAGAGCCTCCTGCTCGCCGTCGGCGGGTCCGCCGCCGGTCTTGTCACTGCCGGGCTTCTCGGCCGTCTCCTGCGCGGCTTTCTCTTCGACGTGAAGGCCGTCGACCCCATCACCTACAGTGCAGTACCCCTGCTGATGATCCTCCTCGCCCTCATCGCCTCCTGGGTTCCCGCCATGCGCGCCGCTGCGGTCGACCCCATCACAACCCTCCGCATGGAATGAGCGTCGGGTCCGGCCCCGGCCAAAGCAAAGGCCCGGCTCACGCCGGGCCTTTGCTTCTGATCACTGACCACTGATCACTGGCTTGAGCGGCTCCGCGGCTCAAGCCACCGGATGCCTCAGAATCTCCGCCAGCGCCTCCAGCTTCGCCGCATCCTCCGCAGTCTTCGCGCCCGACCTCTGCAGCGAATCCGTCATCGCGCTCAGCTTCGCCACCTTCTTCGCATTCAGGTGCGACGACTCCGCTCTCTTGATCGCCTTCTGCAAGTCGCCGATCTTCTTTGCCGGCAGCGCCTGCGTCCGCGCCAGTTGATCGAGATACGCCCTCGCCACCACCAGCTCGGCCGGCCACTCGATCTTCTGCTGGTTCTGCACATTCAGCTCGTCCACGTGCACCGTCTTCGCCGCGTCGATTTCGCTCTGCGTCAGAAACTTCGTCGGGGTCAGCTGGAAGATGTCGAGCCCGCGCGCGATCTCTGAGCCGTAAATCGTCCCGTTATACCAGTACGCCGACCAGTCGCCGCCCAGCACCAGCGTCTTGTCGTCGATGGGCCCGCGGTCGAAGTACGCAATCTCGAATGGATGCGCCGAATCGGTGAAGTCCACCACCGAGACCCCTCCCTGATACCAGGCCTGCACTTCGATGTCGCGGCCAGGCACCGGGATCAGCGAACCGTTGTGGGCCACGCAGTTCTCCGTGTCGCCCTGCGCAGCCGGCAGCTTGTAATACGAGGCCAGGCTCAGCTTGTCGTTCTTCAGGTTGAAGATGGCATCGGCTCCCCACTTGTTGGGATCGTTCGCGCGGCAACGCGCGCCCAGCCCGCCGCCCCACTCGTCCGTGTACACCACCTTCGAGCCATCGTTTGAAAATGACGCCGAGTGCCAGTACGAGTAATTCGGGTCATTCACCGCATCCACGCGCTTGGGATGCACCGGATCCTTGATGTCGAGCAGGATGCCGTTCCCCGAGCACGCCCCAGCCGCCAGCCCAATCGCCGAGTACACCGTGATGTCGTGGCACTGGTTCGTGTCCGCAGGCTTCTCCGCTCCCTTGTCATGGCTGCCGCCGTTGTTCAGGCCGTTGAGCGCGCCCGTGCGCGGATCGATGAACACCCGCGGGCTCGACACCACCTTCGCATCCTGCGGCGACGCCACCGGCACCTTGATCACCTCGATGCGGAAGAGCGCCGTATCGGGATTCTTGTCCGGCGCGCCGCCCGAGCAGCCCGGCAGCTCGTCTGCCTGGCGCACAAACGATGTGCCTGAAACATAGATATAGACATTCTCCTTGTCGTTGGGATCTACCACCAGCGTGTGCGTGTGCGAGCCGCGGCACGTCTGCACCGCCGCCACCTGCTTGGGATTCTTGATGTCTGAGATATCGAAGATGCGCACGCCGCGGAAGCGGTCCTTCTGCGCGGCCGGCAGCCTACGCTCTTTCTCGTGGCCGGGCGCAGGCGGAGGTTCCGGCGGGAATCCCTGCACGCCGCAGTCGAGCCGCCCGTTCGTCATTTCCACGCTCATGAACATCAGGTTCTTGTACACCGACACGTCGCCCTGCCCGCCCGGGCACACCATCGTCGTCAGCAGGCTCGTCTTCGCGGGATTCGAAATGTCGTAGATGTTCACGCCATAGAAATTGCCCTGGAACAGGTGGTTCCCCTGGAAGGCAAAATCGGAATTGGCAAACGCCAGCTGCGCAATCACGAGTTGCAGCGCCTTGGGCATCTTCGACGGATCGCCCACTCCCAGCATGTGCAGAGTCTTCTGCGCCACGGGATCATCGGGCGACGTGGCCTTCAGCTGGAATGCATCCGGCTTCTTCAGAAACGCCACATGCTTCAAACCCATCGCCACTTCGCCCGCGTCATAAAGCCCGGCTTTCAGCTTGGCTCGCGGATCATTCACATCCGAGCCCGTCATGCCCGGAGGCAGCGGCGGCGCCGGCTTGGGCGCG
>Ga0307474_10002275_pt1 | contig 13810 bp, 21 predicted proteins | sample atmos_gasesECM1C_2_FD_203312 | JGI IMG/M metagenome (GOLD analysis project Ga0307474, IMG submission 203312) | Hardwood forest soil microbial communities from Morgan-Monroe State Forest, Indiana, United States - atmos_gasesECM1C_05 | ecosystem: Environmental > Terrestrial > Soil > Temperate... | reverse complement strand
CAGTCGCTCGTCGTGATGACGGGCGTGCGCAAGGGCAAGGAGCCCGGGACGCTCGAACCCAACGCGGAAGGCATCGAGGCCGAGAAGGTCCCCGACGAACTGGCACGGCTGGCGAATCTGTACGCGGAAGCTCTGGTCAAGATCGACGTTGCAAAGAGGAAGGAACGCAAGGCGGCATGACACGCGATGATTTCGTTCGGGCGATCGTCATCGGGGTGCGAACGCAGATGGACACCAAGTACCCGGTCAGCTCCGACAAGGTCGGGGCGATCCGGGAGGAGGCCGAGACCCTGGCCGACGGACTGGAGGGCATGATCGACGACGTGCCCTTCTCCGAGGTGTTCGTGGGGATGGTCCACAAGCTCGGTCACGTGCCGAAGGGTGAGAGGCTGGCTCTCTTCAAGCAGGAGGCCCAGAACGTCAGCGACGCCATCAGTGCGCCGCCGCCGAAGGTGCGTGGGACGGCGCTGCCGCAGCTCGATCCGGAGCAGGAGGAGTTCCGGCGCGACGTGGCGCGCGACATTCTCATCCGCGTTCGCGCGGGCATGGATCCGCGCTACGGCGTCACCAAGGAGCGCGCCATCGTCATGATGCGCGACGCCGAGCAGATGGCCGACGAGTTCATGGCTCGGGAGCTGGACACCGAGACGCGTGAGGTCGTCGTGGGCATGTGCGCTCACGTCGGCTCGATCGTGCAGTCCGCCAAGCTCAGCAACTTCATCGAGCAGGCCAAGATCGTGAGCGCGGTTCTCCACACGCCTCGCAAGCCACCGTCTTCGACAGCCGCCCGGCGGTAGGAAGCCCCGGGCCGCGCCAGCGCGGATCGGGAGACGAGGAGTGTCGACGTGCGTGAAGAATCGGTGCGTCGTACTCTCAGCGCGACGGATCTGGTGACGCTCTACGGGTGCAGTCCCTACGCGGGCGCATCCGAGCACCAGGTCTTCGCCGACCACGTCTACCCCGAGCCTCACGACGGCAAGGGCGAGTCTCCGCTCTGGAAGCGCCTCGGCAACCACGTCGAGCCTTTCTCGCTCCAGATCCTGGCCGAGGAGATGGGCTGCACGCTTCGCAAGATCCGCACGTGCGTGAGCGAGAAGCATCCCTGGCTCCTGGCGCGCCCCGACGCGATCGCGCTGCCGGGCAAGAAGGATCCGGTCAAGGCTCTGCGGGCGCGTCCCCTGGAGCCCTCGCGTCTCAAGCGCGCGAAGGCGTACGCCGTCTGTGAGGCGAAGTTCATCTCGGATCCGCGGATGGCGCAGCTCTGGATCGACGCGCGGCCGCGGCCTCCCTTGTACGTGCACGTGCAGGCGCAAGCGGAGATGACGGCTCTCGGACTCCAGAGGGCGATCGGCATCGGGATCGTGATGGGCAACCCGTACATCTGGGAGCTGGATCACGACGGAGAGCTGGAGGAGGAGATGCTCGCCATCGGCGAGAACTTCCTCAAGTCGCACATCGACACGCTCACGCCTCCGGCGTGGGACGGAAGCAAGGCCGCCGATCGCCTGCTCATGCGCAAGTATCCGTCGCCCGAGGCGACGTTCTGGCGCGCGGACCTCACCTCGACGCCGATCGCCATCGAGTACAACGATCTCGACGACAAGATCACCGCGCTCAAGAAGCAACGCGACATCTGCGAGCAGCAGCTCAAGGAGATCATCGGCGATCGGTCCGGCATCGTCGGCGACGCATTCAAGTGCACGTGGAAGGCCCCGCGTACGGGGAAGATCGCCTGGAAGAGCGTCGCGCACGTCCTTGCTCCTGACGGGCACGTGCCGCGGAAGGTCATCGACGAGAACACCGGAGAGCCCACGCGGCGGTTCTGTTTCTACAACAAGAACAAGCTCTCCGAGATGCCGGCGGGGCTCGATATCGACGAAGCGCTGGAGGGTGCAGCGGCAGAGGGGTGACGTGCGGCGACAGTTGGGGCGTGGCGGGCCGAGGTGGCTCGCTTTCCGCCAGGCAAGGAAGGACGGGAGGAGAGATGATGGTTCAGGGCACGTGGACGCAGCTCGCCTGCCCCGGAGGGATGGCGCTCTGCGCTTCCGCATCCGTGGCAGCCGCTCACCCGAGGAAGGAGTGATGTCGCGATGGGATCTGACATCCAGAAGCGATGGGGGTGTGGTCGCGCCGATCAGATGAAGTTCGACGCGGACGTCCCGCACATCGTCACCGATTCGAAGCACCGCCTCTGCGATCCGGAGGCCAACGACAAGCCGGTCACCGAGGAAAAGCTCGCCAACATGGAGCGGGTTGGGCAGCTCAAGCCCATCATCGTGTGGCTCGAAGAGGACGAGAAGAACAAGGATGAGGGGCGTGTTCTCGTCGTGGACGGCCGGCAGCGCCTCAAGACGATTCGTGAGGTGAACCGGCGCCGCAAGAAGGCCGGACTCGAACCTCTCCCTGTCTACGCGGTGCCGTACAAGGGCGACGATCCGGAGGAGGCGATGTACGCCGCCAACTCGATCGTCGAGACGGACGACGCACACACCAAGGCGCGCAAGGTCAAGCGCTTCCTCGATAGGCACACGGAAGCCGACGCGCTCGTCGTCTTCGGCTTCACGCGACAGACGCTGTCGAACCTGATGGCACTCGTCGAGAAGGCGGTGCCCGCCGTGCAGAAGCTCGTCGCCAAGGGCGAGCTGGCGGCCTCGGCGGCCTACACGGTCGCGAAGCTTTCGCCCGAAAAACAGGAGGCGTTCGCGAACAAGGTCACGGCGAGCGTCGCGGAGGCCAAGGCCGAGGTCAAGGCGCTGCCACCGTCCCCGAACGCCAAGCCGGCATCCTCTCCCCCTGCTGCTCCTCCAGCGGCGCATAGCGGCGCGAAGGCCTCCAGTGCGGAGGCCTCTCCTCCGGCGACTGCCGCCAAGCCGCTCAAGGGACGCGCCTTGCAGCGCGCCGTCGACGATGCGCGCGGCAAACGGACGCCTTCGCAGCGAGCGCGGAGCGTCAAGGAATGGAAGGAGATGCAGAGGCGCGCGCAGAATTCGCGCATGCCTGCGTCGGCGCTGGCGCTCATCGACTGGGCGCTGGGCGACGACGATGCGATGAAGAGCTATCTGGTCGACGACGAAGCACCGAGCGCCGTTCGGCGCCGGGGCGAGGAGAACGGCCATGGCAGCAAGAAGGCGAGCGGCAGCAAGCGGCGGTAAGGCGCTCACCCCCGAACGTCAGGTGGCGCTCTGGGTCCAGGGCAAGCCCGCGTGTCCCAACACGAACGGTGAGTGCTGTCCGGACTTCTCGTGCTGCCGTCCGAAGCTTCTCGCTCGGACCGTGGTGCGCAAGCGCTTCGCGGCGGCTGGTCGGAAGGAGCGCCAGCGCATGTGCATGGACTTCTTCGGAGCGTTCATCGCCTCGATGCCGAGAGGTGACAAGCGGGTCCACATCGTCGGCAGAGGCGGACGGCGATGAGCCCCGAGGGTCTGACCATCGAGATGACGTCAACCTGTACCAAGGTGGTCATCGAGTGGGGGGACGCGATCCGCGCGGCCGAGGCTGCGCAGAGATCGAACGACGCTGCGCTGATGGAGGCGGCTCGTACGACGGCGAAGCTCTGTGGGATGCGCGTGCTAGAGCTGGCCACGCGCATCTCGGCGCTACTGCATCCCAGCATCGATCCGGAGACAGGCGATGAGTAATCCGAAAGAGGAATACGAGAGCTTCATGGAGTTTCTGCTCAGCCGCACGACCGAGATGTGTCGTGAGCTGAACGACAAGGGCGAGGAGATGAAGATCCCTCCGGCGCAGCGCATGTGGGGCATCATGATGGTGCTGCTGCGTCGCGCGGTCGATCTCGCCATCAACCTGCCGAAGTCGGTCACCAAGCAGGACTTCTACACGGCCTTCGAGAAGCTCTACGACCAGAGCAAGGCCGCCGCTGCGGAGCAGCAGCAACAGCAGGCCGCGGAGAAGTGACGACGGACAGCGCGCTCGTGCGCGCTGAGGCTCTCTGCGAGGTTCTTCGCGGCTACCGCTTCAGCTACAACAACGAGGCGCGGCTCCAGCAGGCCATCGAGAGCGTGCTCCGGGAGCACGGCTACGCGTTCGTGCGCGAGAAGCGCCTGTCACGCAAGGACAGACCCGACTTCGACGTCGAGGGGATTGCCATCGAGGTGAAGGTGGACGAGTCGCTCACTGTGGTGCTCAGGCAGCTCTTCCGGTACGCGCAGCAAGCGGCCGTTCAGGTCATCGTGCTCGTCACGACGCGCGCGAGCCACACGCGTGTGCCTGAGGCAATTTGTGGTAAGCCCGTGCGAATCGTACACATCGTCGGGGCTCTCGCGTGAAGACGTACGGCCGGGTGAAGTTCGTCGAGAAGGATAGGCACGGTCGCCCATGCTGGCTGATCGAGTGCGAGCCCCATGTGTCCATGCGCCTGAAGCGGTGGTTCGGCCAGCTCTCGACCCAGAGCTTCGGCGAACACACGTTTACGGCGACTGCGGACACCGCGCGGGATCTGGAGTGCTTCATCGAGCGCTTCCCGCTGCGCATGGATCCCAAGACGGAGCGGCGGCTGCGCGAGGACGCAAACGCCCACCGTGAGCGGCAGTCGATCGCACACAAGCTCCTGTCAGGGCGCAAGAGGCCCAAGGCCGTCAAGCTCGCGCTCGCCCTGCGCGACTACCAGCTCGTGGCCGTCCAGATGACCCGCGAGATGGAGGGACTCCTCGTCGGTGACGACGTGGGTCTCGGCAAGACGGCGATCGCGATCGGCCTCTCGTCCTACGAGGATGCGCGTCCGGCTCTCATCGTGACGCTGACGCACCTGCCGACGCAGTGGAAGGACGAGTTTGCGAAGTTCGCGCCGGACCTCAAGGTGCACATCCTCAAGAAGGGCCAGCCCTACGACATCACGAAGGGCCCGCGCGGCAAGAACGTCGGGATGCCAGACATCATCGTCTCGAACTACCACAAGCTCTCGGGCTGGGCGGAGACGCTGCGACCGCTCGTCAAGACGGTCGTCTTCGACGAGTGCCAGGAGCTTCGCATCCCGCGCAGCCAGAAGTACGCCGCGGCCAAGTACGTGAGGACCGATTGCACGTACGCGCAGGGGCTGTCAGCTACCCCGATCTACAACATGGGCTCCGAGGCGCACTCGGTTCTCGACGTCCTTCGGCCTGGCGCGATGGGGACGCGCGAGGAGTTCGTGCGTGAGTGGTGCTCGCTCGGCTCCCGAGTCGATCGCGAGATCATCGTGGATCCGCGCGCGTTCGGTGAGTACCTGCGCGACACGAGCCTGATGATCCGGCGCACGCGTTCGGACGTCGGCCGAGAGCTGCCGGCGCTGACACGCGTGCCGCACCACGTCGACGCAAACATCGGCGCGCTGGAAGACGTGAGCGCGGCGTGCCGCGAGCTGGCGCTCTACATCCTGGGGCAAGGCAGAAAGCCCGAGCACCTGCTCCGGCCGGACGCCCTCGTGAACCCCGACTCGTTGCCGAAGCGTGACGCGTCGCATTTTCTCGCGAGCAAGGAGCTGTCCTGGCGCCTTCGGCAGGCGACGGGCATCGCGAAGGCGAAGTTCGTGGCGGACTTCGTGCGCGTGCTGGCCGATCAGGGCGAGCGCGTCGTGCTCTACGGCTGGCACCACGAGGTCTACCGGATCTGGTGCGATCGCCTTGCCGATCTCAAGCCGGTCCTCTTCACCGGCGAGGAGAGCCCGAGGGAGAAGGAGGCTTCGAAACAGGCGTTTCTCGATCCGGATGGGTCGAAGGTACTCATCATGTCACTGCGTGCCGGCGCGGGACTCGATGGTCTCCAGAGCATGTGCAGGACGATCGTGTTCGGGGAACTCGACTGGAGCTATGGCGTTCACGAACAGTGTCTGTCCGAAGATACCGAGGTACTGACACCCGACGGATTCAAGGGCCGCGATCAGGTGCACGTGGGTGACACTCTCGCTGGCTTCGACATGAAGGATGGCAGCATCCGCTGGGTACGAGCGACCAGGAAGACCGACCGCGAGCTTGCGGTCGGGGAGGCAATGTTCGGGATGGTCGGCGTGCGAACGCGGAAGATCGATCCGCGCGTCACCGCTCAGCACGCGATGATCGTCCGCCGTGGCAGGCGCCTGATGTCGGGCAAGGGTCGGTCATGTTGGGAAAGAGTCACTGCGGAACGTGTGGCAGGGCAGGCAAGACGGTTCGTTCCTCGATGCGGAATGCAGGCATCCTCAGGTGTGCCATTGACCGATCAAGAGCTGCGATTTCTCGGCCTGTTCTTGTCCGACGGCAGCACCAATAGACGCAGTGTGACCATCTATCAGGCCGCGAAGCAGCCTTGGAATGCAGATATTGCGGAGATTCTCGATGGATGCGGCTTCCGGTGGAAGCGGTACAAGCGCCGCGGTAAGCGCGGGACGATCTACATTTACGCCGTTGAACGAGGTCTACGGCCACGTTGGCAGCGACACGAGGTGGTCATGATGCGCACGATGTTTGCGATTGGGCGCACGGACGAATCTGTCGCAGCTGCGTTGGGCAGAACGGCGACGGCCATCGCGAAGAAGCGTCGGAAACTACAACGCACAGGTGCTCGTTCAGCTGGCAGCTTCGATAAATCTGGGCGTGGGTGGCTCAGTCTTCGAGAGTATCTCGACAAGGATCTCAGTCCATTACTGGAGGAAGTGACACGCGAACAGCTATTACATCTCCTGTTCGGCCTGAACCTCGGCGACGGCAGCAAGGCCAAGAGTCTCAAGACGACGATGCGGATCACAAGTACGAACAAGCGGATGCTCGATCGGCTTCAATCTCTCTGCGTGCGCCGTGGATTGTCGGCGAACATTTCGGAGCGCAAATCCAAGACGAAGGCTGGCAAGCGGGCGTTCGACATCTACATCTCGCGTGCGAGCGTCGAAGCGTGGTTGCCGCACAGCGAGAGGTGCGCAAAGTTCGCTGCCGTCCCTCACGTTGCTGGCGAGCGCGTGTGGTGCCTGTCAAACGAGCTGGGTACGCTGGTGACGCGCAGGCGTGGCAAGGTCGTCATCGTAGGCAACTGTGAAGGGCGCATTCAGCGTGACGGCCAGAAAGACAAGGTCGTCGCCTACTACCTCACGGCGCAGGTGGGCTCGGATCCCGTGGTGCTCGATGCGCTCGGCATCAAGCGCAACCAGCTCGAAGGCATCCGCGATCCGCGCGGCTCGCTGGTCGAGCGGCTCCAGACGGATCCAGAGCGCATCCGGCGCCTGGCGACCGACTACCTGAAACAGGACGTGGGCTTGGCGGTCAGCGATCGCGAGCCTCCTCCGCCAAAGCGCGTTGTCGCGCTCGACAACGCGGTGGCGTTCGACGACCTCGCCGACGTTGCACCCTACGACTGAGGCTGTGAGGGTCTACGCGATGATCATGGTCGACGGCTTGACGGTCTGGACGCGGCGCCCTCCTTTTCACAAGGGGTCGTGTCATCTCACGACGGACGGTCCTCTCGAAGAGCTGCACGCGTTTGCGGCGAAGATTGGGATGAGGCGGGCGTGGTTTCAGGAGCACGCGTTCGCGCCGCACTACGATCTGACGCCCTCACGGCGCGAGCTGGCCCTTCAGCTCGGCGCGGTGTTCGTGGACGCCAAGGAGCAGGTGCGAATGCGGCGTGCTCGTGGCATCGGCATTGGCCTGAAGACGTACGCGGAGGTCGCGCGGACGAGCTGAGCATTACAGGTGAAAGCGTTCTCCACCGCCTGTGGATCCGTGGTCTACTCGGAGCATGGCTCCCGAGCTGCTTTTCGAGTCGATTGTGGTTGGCGGCGGCCAGACGTGCGACGTCGAGGTCGTCGCCGCTGAGGCCGAAGCTTACAACGCACTGCTCGTCGAGACGCACGAGGGGTTCGACGTCTGCGATCTCAAAGTGGATGGTGAGAGCTAATTCGCGGACGACACGCCAATTCCGGCCGCAGCATTCAATGACGCGTACGGCATCCGTTTCGCCCTGGAGCCAGCGATCAAAAGCGGTACACGCGTCGTACTCAAGGTTCGCAACAACAGTGATGCAGGCTACGCACGCTCGTTCAGGGCGAAGCTGCAAGCACTCGCGAACCTGTCTGTGCCCAAGCTGAGCCTGGAGGGCCGTGGCGTGATGCCGGAGTTCCCGTTCGGTTTCCACGGCATGGTGAACCGGGGTGAAACCGTAGAGCTTGCGGAGGAGAGCGTCGTAGACTTCGCGCCGGAACGGCTGGTGGTGCCGAGCGACATTGCGCCATGGTTCCGCATCGTGAACGTCGTGTCCGATGATCAGAGCACGATGCCCGGAAGCATCGACGCGGCTCTCGTCACCGCTGAACACAACCAGGCCGCCCTCTCTGATCCGGAGGGTCACCCATGGCCGAGGCGCGTGTGCGAGGGTCTACCCGTCTGCAAGAAGGGGCGGCGAATGATGCTTGTCGTGAAGAACACGTCCGACAGTCCGCAGCATTTCCTCGCGGCAGTGATCGGCACGGCGTACCCAACGAATGTCCGTTGAGCGTGCTACGCGTCGGGCCGACGCGGATCAGGATCCGCTGCCGTCCGGCAAGCCCGTGACGAAGCTGTCACCCGGCGCCACTTCGGCCAGGAACTTGCCGTTGCCGTCCACGATGCAGGGGCTTCCGCTCTGCCGTCGTGCGAGATAGCCCATGAACTGGTACTCGCCAGCCGCGTCCTCGACGATGCCTGGTATCCGGTCGAGAAGCTCCGTGTCCTGAGTCTCCTGTGCCTTGAGCGCAAGCTCGACGGCGAGCTTGGGATTCTTGGGCCGGATGACTTGCATGCGCTGTCCGTGCTCGTCGGTGACGAATTCGCGGTGCCGACTACTCATCGTGTTCAACGTAGCGTATCACGTGTTTGCTGAGCATCGTTTGCGTGCATTGACGTGTCGAGCTGGTGGTATGGTTGGCACCCATGGCGAGGCTCTTCGAGTCCAGGTTTCACAGGTGGTACCAGCCCGGCGGGATCGGTTCAGGCAAGGGCGCCGACGTGGAGTACACGGAGGAGTTCCGCGGCTGGCTCGAAGCCTTCATGGACGAGCACAAGATCAAGACGGTGCTCGACTACGGCTGCGGCGACTTCAAGTGGGCGCGGTACGTCCAGTGGGGCGATCGGCAGTACCTCGGCGTCGACATCGTGCCGGCGGCCATCGAGGTCCCGGAGCGCAAGAAGCTCGCCACGGACAGCATCAGGTTCCAGCTGATCGAGGATCCGGACGCCTGGCAGCCGGAGGGCAAGTACGATCTGGTCCTCTGCAAGGACGTGCTCCAGCACGTCCCCCTCGTGGAAGCGACGGACATCGCCCGCAAGCTTCTCGCCGCGGGTGATCATGTGCTCTTCATTGGCGACCGTCCGCACGTGCGCTCGCCGGGCAACGCTGAGGTCGAGCGTGGCGGCTATCGCGGGCTCGACATGAGCAAGTCGCCCTTCGCTCTCGGCGGCGAAGAGCCGTTCGTCTTCGAGCGCTCGCGCGCGTTTCCCGAGCACAAGGTCGTCTTCTGGGCGCGCGGTGGCCCGGAGGGCACGAAGGTCATGGACCCTCCGGAGAGCAAGGGCGTGCGGTCGATACGTGGCCGCGGAGGCAACTCCGGCGCTCCGTCGAGGCACGGTATGGGTCGGCCCTCGTGAGGTATCAGCTCCGAATCAAGCCCTTCGTCAGCGCGGGCGAGGTCTTCCTGCATGGCGACGGAAAGACGTTCGAGATCCTGCCCCTCAGCGTCTTTCCGAGCGGCGACTCCACGATCATCCGAATCGGTCGGTCCACGTACTGGTTTCAGCAGGACGGGACGTACGACGGTCCGGAGTTCTGCGCAGTGGGGATGGAGGAACGCGAGAGTCTCGCGCTCAGTGCGGCGCTCGGCACGTGCAAGGACAACCGTGGTCGCGCTCCCGACACGGCGTACTTCTCCGAGGGCAGCCCGGGCTATCGACGTGAGACGGCGCTCTGGCCCACCAAGCCCGAGCTGCGTGGTGCGGTCGCTGTCGAGGCGCCCAGTCCCCCGATGCTCTTCACGCGGTGCTGCGACTGCGGCTGGATGCTGCCGCGAGTCGTGAAGGCCGAGAACCCGGACGTCAAGGTTGAGATCGAGTGTCCGCGCTGTGGGAAGCACTGGGGTGGGGCCAAGGTCGTCGAGCCCTCCTGAGCGTCCCGTGGCCGACTGCCTTGTGCTCACCCGGTTGAAACACCAGTGCCTGGTGCTTCGCTTGTTCGTCCGCGCCTGGTGGGACGTCGCGGTCGGCAACGAGTGCCAGTGGCACCGGTGCACGCGAAGGGGCCACACCGTGCGTACCGATCTTGGCGGCACCGCGTTCTGCCAGAGGTCGTGGTCTCGGCTATTGGAGGTCAGCGCATGAAACGGAGTTGACATGAATCGCGCGCGACTGTTGGAGCCGAATGATCCGCATCGCATCGAGGCACTCGGCTGGAGCGTCTCGGTGCCGCGCGCGGTCGGAATCTACACGCGGCAGTTCACGGCCAAGAAGGCAACGTGCTTCTCTCGGATCGTCACGAACGTTCGTGGCAACGGCCACGGTGTCTTCCTGGACTCGATCTCGATCGCTGGTCGCAATGAACTCACCGGCGAGCTGCCGTTCGGCGCGCTGAGCGCTGCTGAGTACGGCACCAGGCTGACGCGCCTCTGGTTCTCCTCGTTGGCCGCAGGCGATGTCATGAACGTCAAGGTGGAGGTGAAAGAGACTCCCGAGGCGTACGAGCTGTTCAAGATCGGCATCATCAATGCGAGCCACCTGGCCTACGGGCTCGGCAAGGAGAAGTGCGACTACTACCAGGCGTTCTTCGAGGGCTGCCAGGCCGCCTGAGGACGGCGATTTGCGCGCCGAATCGGAGCGTGTTATACGTCAGGTAATACATCATGAACGGCAACCTCTGCTACTTCGGGATCAGCGGGACGATCCACAACTGGTTCATCGAGGCCAAGAACGGCCGGCTCGTCGCTTTCGGCCTTTCGCGCGACGAGGCGAAGCGCCGGACGAAGGGCACATCGAATCGCGCGCGCCAGTACTAGCTCGCCGTGATCCTCGCCTGCTACGACCTCACGCTCTACTGCGACTTCTGCGAGCGCAACTGGCCCAGTGGGACTGCGCGCCCGACGACCATCACGGGCGGCAGCAGGGGCGACGCTTTGGCGCTGGCGCGCAGGAAAGGTTGGCGCCTCGACTGGAAGCGCGATCGAGCCAAGTGCCCGACCTGCGTTCTGGCGAAGAGAACGAAGGTGCGCGCCGTCGCCGAGTAGTTACGAGGTCCGTGCGACGTCGTCGACGAGCGCGCGGGTGACGAGTGGATTCGAGAGCGCCACGTTGCCGTAGGCGAAGCTTCGGCGCTGCGCCTCGTGCATCTCGGGCGTGAGAGCCACCTTGCGTGCCTCCTCGATCAGGGCGTGCAGCTCCGGCGACAGGCCGTCCTCGGGCGGAGGATCTGCCTTGCGCGTCAAGCGCAGCTCGCGGCCAGGATGTCGGCCATGGCGATGCGCACCATCGCTTCGATGCGCTTGGCCGACATCGGCGGAATGCCAGGCACCTTGATGCGCTGGTTGACCCTGACGAGTGCGCGCGTGACGTGCTCGACGATGCGGCTGCGTCCCGCGGGCGTCCCGAAGTCGCCCTCGTCGAAGGAGGTGATGGCGCGGAGGAGGGCCTGCTCTCGAAGTCGCGGCAGGATGGAAATGGCCGAACCTGTCATAGGAGCGTTCCAGGCACTCTAGCGTGAAAATGGCGCCGTCCGCTCCAAATGTTGTTGACAGCGGAAAGCGTTTCCCGCGTGGACGAGCCGGGTGCGCTACTGACCGAGGGTCGTCATGTCGCGGTAGTTGCCGCTGAAGGTGAACGGTCCCTCGTGCGTGAGCGGCGCGTCGAGGAGCAGGTGGATCTGTCCGCCCGTCTTGCGCCAGCGCTTCTGGAAGGCGATGTCCTCGCCGCACCGCCGCCCGTCGATGACGTCGGGCCGGAAGAACTGGCACTCCTCCATCCCGTCGACGCGTTTGTAGACGAGCTGCGGATTGGCCTCGCGGATTGCTGCGAACACGGTGGGCTTGAGCAGCAGGAAGGCGCCGCCCGTCTCCTCGATCGGCATGAAGCCGTGCTCGTCGAGCTTCATCTTCTTGACGCCGCCCTCCTCGACGAGGTTCACGGTGAAGATCGACGCGAACTTCTCGGGCGCGGTCTTGCCCTGTTTTGCGGCGCGATCGACCGCTCCCCAGTTGAGGCGCCGCAGCGGCGCGGCGGCCGCGGCGAAGTCCACGTTGCGGTGAATCATCTTGTAGACGGTGTCCGGCTCCCAGCCGATGTCGTTGTCCACCATCAGGCAGTGAGAGAAGCCTTCGGACGAGCGGCTCATGGCGAGGAAGCCGTTTCCGATCGCGTCGCGTGCGGCGTCGACGGGCACGCCCGGGACGGTGATGAACTTGCTGAAGATGCCGTCCTTGTTGAGCGCGGAGCGGAGCTTGTGCGTCGAGTGAAGATAGTTGTTTGACACCCCGTTATACGCCGGGCTCGCGATGAGAAGTCGTACGGTCGCCAGATCGACGGTCATGGATTCGCCTTTCCCTGTTGCCGTATTTCGAGCGCGCTACGCCACTCGTCGAGCACGCGTCGAACCAGTTCGTTCTTGCTGATTCCGAGGTCGGCTGCGTGCTTGTTGAGCGCGTCGTCCTGCGCTGGGGTGACCTTCCACAATCGCTGAAGCATCCCCATCTTGGGTTTCCTCGGCATCACTTTCCGCGGGGCCACGGACCATTCGTACATCCAACGCCGACCGCTGTGCAAGCTAATCAGTAAGCGAACGTGTAAGCGAATCGCTTAGCTAACGGCGCATACAACTCGTAAGCGTACAAATCGTGTTCGTTTTGCTTTTGACATGCACGCGTAAAAGGCTGCATCGTATGTGGAGCCCTCCGCACGATCGCGGAGATGCACCGGAGGCCTGACGATGGCGTATCTGACCGACGAGACGATGCAGCAACTGGCACGGGACGTCGCCCGCAAGGAGTCGACTCTCACGCGCATCATGGAGAAGGGCAAGGAGCGCAACCGTGAGGTCGCTGCCCTCTTCGAGGTCGCGCTCGGAACCCTCGGCTGAGCCTCGGCGCAGCGGTCGCCTTCCACGCGCTCGGCTGGTCCGACTGGGCCGGCAAGTACAGCCGCGACGCGCACAACCTCGGCACCGGCGCCCTCGCCGCGTGGCTGGCGACGCTCGGGCACAGCCTCGGCCGCCAGAACCGTTCGCACGCGCCCGGCAAGCACGCGCAGACCGGCTACGGCAACGTGGCTGGCTACGCTTCCGGCGGAGTGGGCCCGGCCCGCTACGTCGTGAGCGAGATGCCGGCTCCGGCGTACTGAAGCAACACCGGGCGCGCGTCCGAATGGTCGGACGCGCACCCAACGCCGCGGCGGCTCGGTAGCGCCGTGGTGAGTTGATTGCCCGCGGAGACACCACCATGTCGTCCCAGTTCAACACCGGCGCGCTCGGTCAGTACAACGACCTCCTGGAGGGGTTGGCTGGCGTGTCGCGCTACGCCACAGGGCAGGCGCCTCCACCGGCACCGCTTCCGTCGCCGCATCCCGCGGCGCCTGTCCCGGCTGGTGGAGCATCGCTCCTGCCTCCGGAGCACCCGCTGCATCCGCGGAATCATCCTCACCACGGCGGCTTCCCGCCCGGCCACGTCCATCTGGCGACGGCGCCACGAAACGGACGTCCGGGCCCGAACGGTCCGGGGTTCGGATCGTCGATCCCCGCACCGCACATGCACCATCCCTTCTGGGGATGGGGCAACCAGCCGCTCTACGGCCCCTCGCTGTACGGCCCCGGACCGGGCCCGTACTTCGCGGCACCGCCGGGA
>Ga0307474_10002272_pt1 | contig 13815 bp, 12 predicted proteins | sample atmos_gasesECM1C_2_FD_203312 | JGI IMG/M metagenome (GOLD analysis project Ga0307474, IMG submission 203312) | Hardwood forest soil microbial communities from Morgan-Monroe State Forest, Indiana, United States - atmos_gasesECM1C_05 | ecosystem: Environmental > Terrestrial > Soil > Temperate... | reverse complement strand
CACCGCGGCCAGCCCGTCGTTGCGCGCCGCGCCGGGGCCGCCGGACTCCGGCCGCCGCAGCAGCCGCGCGCCGTGCCGGCGGCACAGCGCGGCGGTCGCGGCCGGGTCACGCGAGCCGTCGTCCACCACGAGCACCGGGTAAGCGGCGCCGAGCGCCGACAGGCAGCGGTCCAGCTCGGCCTGCCGGTCTTTGACCGGGATCACCACGGTAACGTGGCCCGGATCGAGACCGGGCCCAGCGGGCGCGCGCCGGTGCGCCATCCCGGTATCGGGAGCGGGCCCGCCGGGCGGGCGCGGATGCGCCATCCCGGTATCGGTGAGCCGCCGGGCCAGCCGGCCGCCGGCGGCCGAGCGGACCAGACCGTCGTCGCGCAGCTCGCGCAGGGCCCGGACCCCGGCCGCGTTCAGCCGCATCAGCCGCGGCGGTGACCCGCCGAACAGCACGTCCTCCCCCACGAACTGGGTCTCGGCGTCGAAGACGATCCCGAACCCGTCCGGCAGCGGCACCGTCCGCACGGTTGGCACAACCGGTACGGTCGGCACGCTCGGCACGGCCCGCAATCTCGCCCGTCGGCCGCTCCCACCGGACGGCCGGCGACACGGCCCGGCGCTCCGCAGGCTCCCGATGATCATTTGCCGGCGGCCACGGCTTTGAGGTCGTCGAGCGAATCCCGGATGACGTCGAGCAGCGGCCGCGGGGTGGCCTCGGCGTGCCAGCGATCGATCCCGATCCGGAAGACGGTCGTGCCCGCCTCGGCGGCCAGGCTCGCGGCCGGGTCCGGGACGCCGCGCCCGCGCAGCGCGCCGGCGATCGCCGCGGCGAGCCGGGCCAGCTTGATCAGCTCGCGCTCCTGGAGCTCAGGGTTCGCGGCAATGACGGCCATCCGCTGCCGGGAGTAGTCGCGGCGTTCCTGGAGCAAGCCAGCGGCCCCGTCGAGGGCCACGGCGACCGCGTCGATCGGCGCCGCGTCATCGGGCGCGTTGGCCACGGCGCTCACCATGAACTCCTGCAGCGCGCCCGCGCCCGCGAACAGGACCTCGCGCTTGTCGGAGAAGTGCCGGAAGAACGTCCGCTGGGTCAGCCCCGCCCGCCGCGCGATCTCGGTCACGGTGGCCTGCTCGAAGCCGCGCTCGACGAAGAGCTCCATCGCGGCCCGCTTGAGCCGGCCGCGCGCATCCGGCTCCCATCGACTCATGCCTCTGATTCTAGGTGATGACAGCCACTGACATCGGGTGTTAGAGTGATGACAGTAGCTGACATCACTGGTCCGTAGCGGTCCGCGACACGGGCCGCTGGATACCTGGAGGTACTCATGCGCGTGTTCGTCACCGGGGCGTCCGGCTGGATCGGCTCCGCCGTCGTCCCCGAGCTCATCAACGCGGGCCACCAGGTCACCGGGCTGGCCCGCTCGGATGCGTCGGCCGCCGCCCTGGCCGCCGCCGGCGCGCAGGTGCAGCGCGGCACCCTCGATGACGCCGGCGTCCTGCGGGCCGCAGCGACCGAGTCAGACGGCGTGATCCATCTCGCGTTCAAGCACGACATCGCCTTCTCCGGCAACATGCAGGGCGCGGCCGAGGCCGATCGGCGCGCCGTCGAGACACTCGGCGAGGCGCTGGCCGGTTCCGGCCGGCCGTTGGTCATCGCCTCGCCGTTCGCGCCCGCGTCCGGCGGTCCGCAGGCCCGGGAGGCCACGGCGCGGTTCACGGTCGGCCTCGCTGCGCGCAACGTCCGCTCGTCCGTCGTGCGGCTGCCTCCGACGGTGCACGGCGAGGGCGATAAGTGGTTCATGGCCTTCCTGGTCGGCATCGCCCGCGACAAGGGCGTCTCCGGCTACATCGGCGACGGGTCCAACCGCTGGCCCGCGGTGCACCGGCTCGATGCCGCGCACCTGTTCCGGCTGGCGCTGGAGCACGCGCCCGCGGGTTCGGTGCTGCACGCGGTGGCCGACGAGGGCGTGCCGATCCGCAGCATCGCCGAGGTGATCGGCCGGCATCTCGACATCCCGGTCGTCTCCATCTCAGCCGAGGATGCGGCCGGGCACTTCGGCTGGCTCGCGGGCGTGCTCGCGATCGACGGCCCGACCTCGAGCGCGCTGACCCGCGAACTGGTGGGCTGGAACCCGGTCCAGCCCGGGCTCATCGACGACCTCGAGAAGGGTCATTACTTCCGAAACTAGCTCGCCGAATCTCGTATAGAACGCAAAACGGACAACTAACCGCTCGCTGCGCGCGTCAAGCGATTCATCGATGTACCGATGGGCGGGTGATTACCCGCCAATCGGTACATCCATCAAGATCGCCCGGCGGGCTCGCGCCCTCTGGCTGGGCCAGCGCCCGGATCGCCCCGGCCACGCCCGCCTGCTAGTCCCGGCACGCCGGGCTGACCGGTGCAACGCCGGTCAGGCCGGCGTGCCGGAGCGGATCCAGCGGGAAAGGCGATCCGGGGACAGCGCGCCATTGGCGCCGAGAATGGCGCCGCCGAGCACCCCGGCGCGATGGCCCGAGGCCGTTGTCTCGATCACCAGCTGACGCGTGGCCAGGGGAAGGGCCCGGTGGTAGACCTCGGCGCGGATCCCGGCCAGCAGGTCGTCGCGCAGGATGGCCAGCGCGCCGCCGAGGATAATGCGGCTGGGGTTGTAGAAGCTGACCAGCGACGCGAGCACCTCGCCGATGCGCTTGCCGGCCAGGCGGACCAGGCGCACCGCGCGGGTGTCTCCGGCCTGGCACAGCCGGACCACGTCGCGGGCGTACGCCGCGTCGAGCCCCTCGGCCGCGAGCTGGCGCGCCACCGCCGCCCCCGACGCCACCGCCTCCAGGCAGCCGGTGTTGCCGCATGAGCACACGACGTCGCCGCCGTCGGCCACGCGCAGGTGACCGATGTCGCCGGCCGCCCCGTCGGCGCCGCGGTGAACGCTGCCGTTGGCGATGATGCCGCAGCCGATGCCGGTCGCGATCTTGACGAACAGCACCTGCTCGTCGTCCAGGCCGCGCGACCAGTACTCGCCGAGCGCCATGATGTTGACGTCGTTGTCGACGAGGATCTGGGCGTCGAAAAACTGGGAGAGCACGTCGGGCACCACGACCCCGTCCCAGCCGGGCATGATCGGCGGCTGCACCACGGTGCCGGTCGCGAACTCGACCGGTCCGGGCACCCCCACGCCGATGCCCCGCACGTCGGCCGGTGACCGCTGGTTGTCCTCCAGCAGCTCGTGAAACCGCTTGACCAGCCAGTCCAGAACCTTGTCGGGCCCGGCCGCGATGTCGACCTCCAGGCCCCGCTCGGCCTCGATGTGACCGCTCAGCGACGCGAGCGCGAGACGCGAATGCGTGGCGCCGATGTCGGCGGCCAGCACGACCCCGGCCGCCGGGTTGAGCCTGAGCAGGACCGGAGGCCGGCCGCCGGCCGACACACCGTCACCCGCCTCGATGAGCACGCCGAGGCGAAGCAGCTGTTCGACCCGCTGGGAGACGGTCGAGCGGGCCAGCCCGGTGAGCCTGGCCAGCTCAGCCCGGGTGGTCTGGTGACGCTGGCCGACCAACGCGGCCAGCTCGCCTAGCTCGGTACCGCGAAGCTCCGCGGCGGTCTGCGCCATGCGCAAAGCGTACTCTTTGGTTTGTCCATATCACAACAAACTTAATCTCTTGACAACGTGAACTACTCCGGGCAATGTTCGATATCGCTATCACTTCCGCTCAGGAGGATATTTTGGCGGATGAAGTTGGCGTTGCCATCCTTGGCACCGGGTTTGCCGGGCGGGTTCACGCGCTGGCCGCGCGCATGCTGGGCGCGCGGCTCGTGGGCGTGATGGCGTCGACGCAGGAACGGTCCGACGCCGCCGCCGCGGAACTCGGCGCCGAGCACGGCTTCGCCAGCGTGACCGAACTCCTCGAGCATCCGGCGGTCGAGGTCGTGCACGTCTGCACGCCCAACGCACGGCACGTGTCCCAGGTCGAGCAGGCGCTGGCGCACGGCAAGCACGTGATCTGCGAGAAGCCGCTCGCGACCAGCGCCGAGGACTCGGCCAGGCTGTCCGCGCTGGCCCGGGAGACCGGCCTGATCGCGGCGGTCGCGTTCGCGTACCGCTACCAGGCGCTCGCGCGAGAGGCCCGGGCCCGGGTGCTGGCCGGGGAACTGGGCCGGGTCCGCCTGGTACACGGCACGTACCTGCAGGACTGGCTGCTCTACCAGGACGACGCCGACTGGCGGGCGGTCTCGGAAATCGGCGGGCCGTCGCGCGCGTTCGCCGACATCGGCTCGCACTGGTGCGACCTGGCCGAGTGGATGACCGGGGAGCGGATCACCGACCTCGCGGCGGTCACCTCCACGGTGTACCCGGCCCGCCGGGCCGCGGCCGGCGCCGGTGCGCCGGGCGAACTGGTGCCGGTGACCAACGAGGACGTGGCGTGCCTGGTGTTCCGGGCGACCGGCGGAGTGATCGGCACGCTCACCGTGAGCCAGGTGTCGCCCGGGCGCAAGAACCGGCTCTGGCTCGAGGTCGACGCGGCCGAGGCCAGCGTGGTGTTCGACCAGGAGAACGCCGAATGGCTGTGGCTGGGGCGCAGGCAGGCCGGCGAGCAGATCGCGCGCGACCGCCGGCCGGGCGCGCCGTTCGCCGACTCCAGCTTCCTTCCGTCCGGGCACGCGCGGGGCTTCGTGGATTGCTTCGCGGGCCTGTTCTCCGACGTCTACGGGGCCCTGCGCAACGGGGCCGCGCGGACGTTCCCCACCTTTGACGACGGCGCGAGAAGCGCGATCCTCACGGAGTCGGTCCTGCGCTCCGCGAGCGCGCGGGAGTGGGTGCGTGTTCCGTGAAGCTCGGATTCCTGACCGCGTGCCTGCCCGACGTCCCGCTGCCGCGCATCGCGGACTGGGCGGGCGCGCACGGCTTCGAGGCCCTGGAGGTGGCCGTCTGGCCGGGCACCGAGTCGCGGCCGTTCGAGGCCAGTCACCTCGACGTCACCTCGCTTGACGCCGCGGCCGCGCAGGACGTCGTCTCGCTGCTGGCCGGCAAGGGCCTGTCGATCTCCGCGCTCGCCTACTACGAGAACAACCTGCATCAGGACCCCGCGGTCCGCGAGGAGATCCACGCTCACCTGCGGCGCTGCATCGACGCCGCGCGGCTGCTCGGCTGCCCGTATGTGGGCACGTTCGTCGGCCGGGACATCGGCCGCTCGGTGGCCGAGAACGTGCGCCTGGCCGAGGCCGTGCTGCCGCCGCTGGTCGACTACGCGGGCGAGCGCGGCGTGCGGCTGATCGTCGAGAACTGCCCGATGGAGGGCTGGCACCCGGACGGGTATCCGGCCAATCTCGGGTACTCGCCCGAACTCTGGGAGTGGATGTTCTCGCTCGGGTTCTACCTCAACTACGACCCGTCCCACCTGACCTGGCTCGGGATCGACCCGATCGCGGCCATCCGGGCCTGCCCCGGGCGGATCGTGCACGCGCAGGCCAAGGACGTGGAGATCGACCAGGCCGCCCGCAACCGGGTCGGGGTGTACGGCCGGGCGCTGGACCGCGCCAACCCATGGGACAACGGCTGGTACCGCTACCGCGTCCCGGGCCTCGGCGACGTGGACTGGCGCCGCGTCGTCGACACCTTGTACCAGGTCGGCTTCGACGGCGTGCTGTCGGTCGAGCACGAGGACCCGGTGTGGGCCGGAGACACCAGCCGGGTCCTGAGCGGGCTGATGATCGCCCACACCACGCTGCGCCCGCTGATCAGGCGCGCGGGCGATGACGGCCCTCCCCTCGTTGATACTCCACCCCGCACCGGGGAATAGCGGTGCGCTTCATCGCCCGGCGCCTCGGCTTCTACGTGATCACGACGTGGATCGCGATCACGATCAACTTCTTCATCCCGCGGCTCATGCCCGGCAACCCGGTCGAGCTCGTGTTCAACCGGGTGCGGCACACCGCCTCGCCCGCCGCCCTGCACGCGTTCTCGGTGGCCTTCGGGGTCGACAGCCAGCAGGGCCTGATCTCGCAGTACTTCTCCTACCTGGGCCAGCTGCTGCACGGGAACCTCGGCATCTCGATCACGTTCTTCCCGGCCACGGTCTCCTCGGTGATCCGCACCGCTTTGCCCTGGACCCTGGCCCTGGTCGGGCTGGCCACCGTCCTCAGCTTCGTGCTGGGCACCCTGCTCGGCATCGTCGCCGCGACCCGCCGCGGCACCTGGGTCGACGCGCTGCTGCCGGTGACCTCGTTCCTTTCGGCGGTGCCGTACTTCTGGCTGGGCCTGCTCGCGCTGACGGTCTTCGCGGTCGAGCTCGGCTGGTTCCCGCTCAGCGGAGGCTACGACCCGTCGGTGAACGTCGGGTTCACCTGGTCGTTCATATCCAGCGCGATCGACCACGGCGTGTTGCCCGCCCTCACGATCGTGATCAGCTCGATCGCGGGCTGGCTGCTCGGAATGCGCAACGTGATGATCTCGACGCTGGGCGAGGACTACGTCCTGCTCGCGGACGCCAAGGGCCTGCCCCGGCGGCGGGTCACGTTCAGCTACGCGGCGCGCAACGCCCTGCTGCCGAACATGGCGGGCTTCGCCCTGTCGCTGGGCTTCATCGTCAGCGGCGCGATCCTCACCGAGGTCGTCTTCTCCTACCCCGGCATGGGCTACGTGCTGTTCGAGGCGGTGACCAACGAGGACTTCCCGCTGATGCAGGGGATCTTCTTGATGATCACGATTCTGGTCCTGCTGGCCAACCTGTTCGCCGACGTGATCTACGTCGCGCTCGACCCGCGCACCCGAGAGGCGGGCTGACCCATGGCCGTGCTGGACGCATCCGCGGTCGACCCCCCGCCCGTTACCGACGCCGCGGGCCGGCCCCGGAGCTGGCTGCGCAACGCCCTGCGGTCCAGGAAGGTCCGCGTCGGCCTCGGGATCCTGGTGTTCTTCATCCTGCTCGGGATCATCGGGCCGGCCTTCGTCGGGAACCCGTCGGCGACCGGGCCGCAGGCGTTCGGGCATCCGAGTGCGCGGCACCTGCTCGGCACCACCGACACCGGCCAGGACGTGCTGTCCCAGCTGGTCGACGGCACGAACGTCTCGCTCATCGTCGGCTTCGTCTCGTCCCTGATCTCGACGGTGATCGCGATCGCGGTCGGGCTGTCCAGCGCGTTCCTCGGCGGCGTCTGGGACGAGGTGTTCTCGACGATCACGAACGCGTTTCTCGTCATCCCGGCGTTGCCGCTGGTGATCGTGCTGGCCGGCTACCTGCACGGCGCCGGCACGCTCGCGGTGGCCGTCGTGATCGCGGTGACGGCGTGGCCGTGGACGGCCCGGATCCTGCGCGCGCAGACCCTGTCCCTGCGCCGGCGCGACTACATACGCGCGGCGCGCGTGGTCGGCGAGTCGACGACCCGCATCATCTGGTTCGAGATCGTGCCGAACGAGATCCCGCTGATCGCCGCGCAGTTCCTGATCACGGTCATCTACGCGATCCTGATCCAGGCCGGCCTGGCGTTCCTCGGCGTGGGCTCGGTGACCACGTGGAGCTGGGGCACGATGCTCTACTGGGCCCAGAACGCCTCCGCGCTCGGGTCGGGGGCCTGGTGGTGGTTCGTCCCGCCCGGGCTGTGCCTGGCCCTGCTCGGCACCGGGCTCGCGCTGATGAACTTCGGCGTCGACGAGGTGGCCAACCCGCGGCTGAGCGCCACGGCGGTGAAGCCGTCGCGCCGGCGGCGCGCGCGGGCGAGGGCGTCATGAGTGCGCCGCCGCTGCTCGAGGTGCGCGAGCTGTCCGTCGACTACGGCTCCGGACGCGGCGCTGTGCACGCGGTCGACCGCGTCGACCTGGTGGTCCGGCGCGGCGAGGTGCTCGGGCTGGCCGGGGAGAGCGGGTCGGGCAAGTCCACGCTCGCTCACGCGATAACCCGGCTGCTCCGGCCGCCCGCGGTGGTCACCGGCGGCCAGGTCCGGTATCACCGCCGTGCGGCGCCGGGCGCTCCGGCCGACGGCGCGGTCGACGTCCTGGCCCTGACCGAGGCCCAGCTGCGCCGCTTCCGCTGGGAAGAGGTCGCCGTGGTCTTCCAGAGCGCGATGAACGCGCTCAACCCCGTGATCGACGTGCGGAGCCAGCTGGTCGATGCGATGCGGGCGCACCAGCCGTCGATGGGCCGCCGCGAGCGCAACGACCGGGCCGCCGAGCTGCTCGACCTGGTGGGCGTGAGCGCCGACCGGCTCCGCAGCTACCCGCACCAGCTCTCCGGGGGGATGCGCCAGCGGGTGATGATCGCGATGGCGCTCGCGCTGAACCCGGACCTCGTCATCATGGACGAGCCGACCACCGCGCTCGACGTGGTCACCCAGCGGCAGATCCTGGAGCAGCTGGAGGAGCTGCGGCTGGAGTTCGGCTTCGCCACCGTGTTCATCACGCACGACCTCTCGCTGCTGCTCGACATCGCCGACTCCATCGCGATCATGTACGCGGGCCGCGTGGTCGAGATCGGGCCGGCCAAGCGGGTGCACTCCGAGCCCGCCCACCCCTACAGCCGGGGGCTGATCAACTCGTTCCCGCCGCTGACCGGCCCGCGACGCGAGCTCACCGGGATACCCGGCTTCCCGCCCGACCTGCGCGCGCTGCCCCCCGGCTGCCCGTTCGCGCCTCGCTGCGGCCAGGTGATGCCGGTCTGCCGGGAGGAGTACCCGCCGCTCGCGGCGATCGACGACCCGGGTGAGCCCGGCCACCTCGCCGCCTGCTGGCTGAACGCCCCGCGGAGCGGCCCGGCGACGGAGGGCGGCTCCGGTGAGTGATCCCAGCGCAACGGGCGGCCCGGCCGTCCCGGTCCTTGAGGTCGAGTCGCTGACCAAGCACTATCCGGTGCGGGACGCCGCGGTCCGGCTGGCCCGGCCCCGGCGGCGCGTGGTGCACGCGGTCGACGACGTGTCGTTCGCGCTCCGGTCCGCCGCGGCGGTCGCGCTGGTCGGCGAGAGCGGGTCGGGCAAGTCCACCACCGGGCAGGTCGTGGCCCACCTCGAGCCGGCCACCTCGGGGCGGCTGCTGTTCCGCGGGGAGGAACCGAGGTTCCGGCGCCGGTCGGTGCTCAAGGCCTACCGCCGGCAGGTGCAGATGATCTTCCAGGACCCCTACTCCTCGCTGAACCCGGTGCACTCGGTCGCCTACCACCTGCAGCGGCCGCTGCGGATCCACGGACTCGCCGGCTCGGCCGCCGACGCGCGCGAGCAGGCCATCCAGCTCCTCGAACGGGTGCACCTGACGCCCGCGCGGCAGGTCATCGACAAGCTGCCGCACGAGCTTTCCGGCGGCCAGCGCCAGCGGGTAGCGATCGCCCGCGCGCTGGCCGTCCAGCCCAGCGTCCTGGTCGCCGACGAGCCGGTCTCCATGCTCGACGTCTCGGTCCGGCTCAGCATCCTGAACCTGCTGTCCGAGCTCGTGACCCACAGCCAGCTCGCCATGCTCTACATCACCCACGACATCGCCTCGGCCCGGTATTTCGCCGACCAGGTCCTTGTCATGTACGCCGGGCAGGTGCTCGAGGCCGGCCCGGCCGAGAAGGTCACCCAGTCACCCGCGCACCCCTACACCCAGCTGCTCATCTCCGCGGCCCCCAACCCGGACGCGGCAGCGGGGACGCGCCCGAAGATGCAGTCACCCGGAGAGGCGCCCAGCCTGATCGACCCGCCCGCAGGCTGCCGCTTCCACCCGCGCTGCCCGCACGCCATGGCGATCTGCGCCGAGAAACAACCACCGGCGTTCCGCCAGGGCGACGACCACTGGGCGGCCTGCTGGCTGCTCGACGACGGCGCGGCCCCATCATCTCAGCCCCGAGCTGCGCGGCAAGCCTCCCATCCCGCCGCGAGCCCCGAAGAGTGCGCAAAGGAGCAAACAGATGCGTAACTCATTCTTCCGGTCCAGATTTCTCCGGTTCAGAAGCCGGACGTTCCGCACCGTCGTCGCCGTCACGGCCCTGGGCCTGGTGGCGGCGGCCTGCTCATCGGGAGGCGGGTCGGGCGGCTCCGGCGGCGGCACCGCCAGCGGCCAGCTCTCGATCATCGCGTCTCCGGCCGGCCCGTTCACCGACGGGTTCAACCCGTTCTCGCTGTCCACCTCGGCCTACGTCCAGGGCGCCACCGGCATGATCTACGAGCCGCTGATGCAGTTCAACCTGGTCAAGACCGGGCAGATCTACCCCTGGCTGGCGACCTCGTGGTCGTGGGGCAACGGCGGGAAACAGCTCATCCTGCACACGCGCACCGGGGTCAAGTGGTCGGACGGCAAGCCGTTCAGCGCCGCCGACGTTGCGTTCACGTTCAACCTGCTGAAGAAGTTCCCGGCGCTGAACGCCAACGGCGTCAACTTCACCGGCGCCAGCGCGCCGTCGTCCACCGAGGCGATCGTGAACTTCTCCCAGCCCGCGTACAGCCAGCTGTTCGACATCAGCCAGGTGCTGATCGTGCCGCAGCACATCTGGTCGGGCATCTCCAACCCGGTCACCTACACCGACGACACCCCGGTCGGGACCGGTCCGTACAAGGTCAGCAACTTCACCGCGCAGGAATTCACCCTGGTCAGCAGCGCGCACTACTGGCAGCCCGGGCTGCCGAAGATCGGCACGCTGCGCTTCCTGGCCTACGCGTCCAACCCGAGCGCCGGGCTCGCCCTCGGGCAGGGCCAGGCCGACTGGTCGACCGCGTACGTGCCGAACTACCAGACCGCCTTCATCAACAAGAACCCGAGCAAGAACCACATCTCGATCTCGCCGATCGGCGACTGGTTCCTGTGCCCGAACCTGACCAAGTACCCGTTCAACATCCCGGCCGTGCGGCAGGCCCTGAGCGAGTCCATCGACCGGAACACGATCGTCTCGCAGGGCGAGCACGGCTACTACTTCGCCTCGACCAGCCCGACCGGGCTCAGCCTGCCCCGCTGGCAGAGCTGGCTCGCGCCTCAGTTCGCCAACCTGAAGGAGCAGTTCAACCCCAGCGCGGCCAAGGCCGCCCTGGAGCGGGCCGGGTTCAAGGCCGGCGGCAACGGCATGCTGAAGGAGCCGAACGGCGCGCCGTTCTCGGTCACGATCCTCGGGCCTTCCCCGTACACCGACTTCATGACCGACGCCCAGCTCATGGCCAGCGAGATGCAGCGGGCCGGGATCTCGGCCACGGTCAGCGGGGTCTCGGTCAACGACTGGACGAACGACTACAGCACCGGGAACTACCAGCTCACGTTCTGCGGGCAGTTCACGACCAACGACCCGTACTCGATCTACAACTACATGCTGAACAGCGCGCTGACCGCGCCGGCCGGGAAGGCCGCCAGCGGCGACCTGGAGCGCTACAACAACCCGCAGGCGGACGCGGCGCTGGCCAGCGCGGCATCCACCAACGACCAGGCGCAGCTCCTGAAGGACTACACAACGATCGAGTCGCTGATGGTGTCGGACGTCCCCGTCATCCCGCTGTTCAACGGCGGCGCGTGGGCCCTATACACCACCACCCACGCGACCGGCTGGCCGACGGCCAGCAACCCGTACGAGATGAACGAGGTGGCATCGCCGTGGGACGAGGTCGTGGTGCTGCACCTGAGGCCGGCGTGACCGGTACTGCGGCGGGCGGCACGGGCCCGGTCGGCGTCGGGATCGTCGGATGCGGCAACATCTTCCCGTCCTACGCGCTCGGGCTGGCCAAGCTCGGGTCGGTGCGCGTGACCGGATGCGCCGACATCGACCAGGCCCGGGCGCAGGCGATGGCCAAGGCCCATGACCTGAACGCCTACGCCTCGCCCGGCGAGCTGATGGATGATCCCGAGGTCGGCCTGGTGGTCAACATCACGCCGCCGGTCGTGCACGGCGCGGTGACGCGCCAGGCGCTGGCCAGCGGGAAGCACGTGTTCGTCGAGAAGCCGCTGGCGGCCTCGCTCGCGGACGCCGGGCCGGTCATCGCGGCCCTGGCCGCCGCGCCGGGCCGGCTCGGCTGCGCACCGGACACGTTCCTGGCCTCGGCGGGCCAGACCGCCCGGGCCGCGATCGACGCGGGCGTGATCGGCGAGCCGATCGGCGTCGCGGCGGCGATCCCGCACAGCCGGGCCGAGGAGTGGCACCCCGACCCGACGTTCCTGTTCCGGGCGGGGGCGGGGCCGCTGCTCGACATGGGGCCGTATTACGTGGCGAGCCTGGTGAACTGCCTGGGCCCGGTGGCGTCGGTGTCCGGCGCCACCCGGATCGGCAAGAACCCGCGCCCGGTCACCGCCCCGGGCCGCCTGGTGCCGAGCGTGTCGGTGCAGGTGCCCACGCACGCCGTCGCGATCCTGCGGTTCGCCTCGGGCGTCATCGGCACGCTCACCGCCAGCTTCGACATCTGGAGCGAGCACCTCCCGCACATCGAGATCTACGGGTCCGAGGGGATCCTCCGGGTGCCGAACCCCGACCTGTTCGCCGAGGACGTGACGGTCAAGCCGAACGGCAGCGAGGAGTGGCGGGTGCTGCCGCCGGTGCTCAACCTGGGCGACTTCCTGCCCGGGGATCAGCGGATCCGCGGGCTCGGCGTCGCGGACCTGGTGGATTCCCTGGGCGGGCGGCCGCAGCGGACGAGCGCCGAACTGGGCCAGCACGTCTTGGAGGTACTCGAGTCGGTAGAGGCGTCCAGCACCAGCGGCGCCGTCGTCCACCTGACGACGGCCCCGGCCCGGCCCGCGCGAGTGGACGCCGGCGACCTGGCCGGGCTGGCCGTAGTGCCGGCGCAGAGCTAGTCGCAAACACAGAGGAGGAACCAGCCCATGCAGGTCCAGTACGGTGTCGACCTGATCACCTTCTACCACCCGCAGTTCTGGGGGGCACAGGGGCGCGAGGACTTCGAGCAGCGCGCCGCCAGCGATCCCAGAGGGTTCTGGGAGAAGATCGCCCAGTCCGTCGTCGCCGCCGGGATCACGGGCGTGGAGCTCACGTTCCCGCCCGGCGACTGGGAGACCGCGGTCGCGACCTACGGGTCGGCGACCGCCTTCGCCGACGTCCTGCGGGGGTCCGGCATCTCGGTCATCAGCGGGTTCTTCAGCGCGCTGGAGGAGAACGAGAACCTGGACGACCCGCGGGTCCAGGACAAGGTCATCGACGAGACCGTCAAGTACTCGGCGTTCTTGAAGCAGGCGGGCGCGTCGGTGCTGGTGGCCGGCATGCCGATGCGCCGCGGCGGCACGCCGGACCAGCCGAACTTCGTGGACTTCGACTACGCCAAGCGGGTCGCCGATCTCATCAACCGGGTGGGGGCCGCGTCGCTGAGCCAGGGCGTCCGGACCGCGCTGCACACCGAGGTCGGCTCGGTGTTCTGCGTCCGGCGCGACATCGACCTGTTCATGTCGCTCACCGACCCGGCCTACGTCGACCTCTGCCCGGACACCGCGCACATCTACCTGGGCGGGGTCTCCCCGGTCGAGGTGCTCGCCGACCACTACGAGCGGGTCACGATCGCGCACTGGAAGGACGCGACCGGGCGGTGGCCGAACGACGACCAGGCCAACATGGACCGGTTCCTGCTCGAGGCCCAGTACTTCCGGCGGGTCGGCACCGGCGACGTCGACTGGCCCGGCTGGGTCAGCGGCCTGGAGCACGCCCAGTTCGAGGGCTGGGCCATCCTCGAGCTCGACGCGGCCGCGAACCCGGTGCAGGACATGACCGCCGCCCGCCAGTTCGCGGGCAAGCTCGTGGACGGCAACGGCTAACCGCGGTGACCACATGACGCCCCTCGGGGTGGGCTTCCTCGGAGCCGGGATCGCCACCCAGGCGATCCACCTGCCCACGGTGGCGGCGCTGGCCGGCCGGCTCCGGGTGGTGCACGTCATGGACGTGGACCCGGCGGTGGCG
>Ga0307474_10002271_pt1 | contig 13820 bp, 9 predicted proteins | sample atmos_gasesECM1C_2_FD_203312 | JGI IMG/M metagenome (GOLD analysis project Ga0307474, IMG submission 203312) | Hardwood forest soil microbial communities from Morgan-Monroe State Forest, Indiana, United States - atmos_gasesECM1C_05 | ecosystem: Environmental > Terrestrial > Soil > Temperate... | reverse complement strand
CCGAAGGAATCTGAATTGCATGCCTCTTGCGGCCGCGCTTCACGGTCTTGTCAAGCACCGCAAATGTCTGGTCAGAGTGCAGTTCCTTGATCTTGTCCCAGCTTGTGGTCACGTCTCCCAGAGAATCGGTATGGAATGTGATCTTGCCGCCGACTTCGTTCACTAGTTTGCCGTGTAGTGTGTCGCCGTTGCTGAGCACAAGAACATCGGCGGGCGTTTTGCCTGCGGGCTGTTGCGCTGCGCAAACTCCCGCGGCGAGCACAGCAATCAATCCAGTAGCAACAATGCGAGCGAGAGAGGGGAGCTTCTTCGTGTGCAAGATCATGTGCAAGATAGCCTCGTTCAGAAAATGATTGGGATTGCTGAAGAGTGAGTCTGGAGTTCCTTGGCTTGGATGCGAGCTCAACGCGCTCCGTTGCAGTACGGAAGCAGGTCCCGTGGGGTTGTGCAAGGGGAAAGAAAAAGGCCAACAAAAAGGAGACTCGATCCGATTTGGAACGCGAGTTCGTCGTTCTTTATCCTATCGCGCGAGGTGCCCGGGAATTTCCAAATTTTCTCCGGTTTAGGGCTGTCCGATTGGCGCAATCTGGCGATGGAGTTGGGTATGGCCAAATTGGTTTCGTACGCTCAATGGTCGCTCGAACCTTATTGCATTGGCATGAAGCTCCGTGCCCTCCGCAACAGGAAGCATCTAACGCTCTCTCGCCTTGCAGCGGAGACCGGCCTCTCCACGGCCCTCCTCTCGAAACTCGAGACAGAGCGCATGATTCCCACGCTGCCGACCCTGGCAACCATCTGCAGGATCTACGGCGTGGGCATGGGATACTTCTTCTGCGAGCCTACCAAACATAACCTCTGCGTCACGCGTAAAGCCCACCTGGAGGCGACCGGGCGAACCGGGGAGGCCGCCGTGACCCTCCCGCTCAACGCTCCGTCGGAGAAGCCCCGCTTGATCGCCGAGATGCTTGAGTTGACCCGGGCGCCGTTTGTGTTCTCCGGTGCGGAGGCGGAGATCTGCGCGGTGCTGATGGTTCTCGAAGGCAGCGTCCAATTGCAGACCGATGGAATGGGCCAGACACTCGAGACCGGCGACTGCGCCTATATGGAGACGCGCATGCCTACCTCGCTGAGCGCTGTCGGCGACAAGCGCTGCCGCATTCTAATAGTCAAGCCCGCAGCCGCGATACCCACGGTCTCTTGACCGCGCGTTCCAATTGCGCCTGTACGCCTCCCGATTCCGGTCTGTAGGATTAGTGTGTTCTTCAAGGACACACGGATGCGACCCAACGTAAACCTGATAAAAGCGACCCTGACAGGCGCGCTCGGCGGACTTCTCTTTGGCTTTGACACGGCTGTCATCTCGGGCGCGATCAAGGCAATCAGTGATCTGTATCACCTCAATGCCAGCCTGGAAGGATTCACGGTCTCGATCGCGCTCGCCGGCACGGTGATTGGATGTCTCGTGGCCGGGCCGGTCGGCCAGAGGCTTGGCAGTCGCGAGACGCTGCGCATCACCGCCGTCTTGTACCTGGTCTCCGCCCTCGGTTGCGCCTTTGCCTGGAGCTGGCCTTCGTTGATGGTATTTCGCTTCCTCGGCGGGCTGGGTATCGGCGCCTCCTCGGTCCTGGGTCCCGTCTACATCGCCGAACTGGCCCCCGCCAAGTGGCGCGGACGGCTGGTTGGCGTCTTCCAGTTCAACGTGGTCACGGGAATCCTTCTGGCGTATGCCTCGAACTATCTCGTGCGCCAGATGCACTTCGGCGCCGCGGAATGGCGCTGGCAATTGGGCGTCGCTGCTCTGCCGGCGCTTGGATTCCTGATGCTGCTCTTTGGAATCCCGCGCAGCCCGCGGTGGTCTGCATCGCAGAACCGCATCGACGAGGCCCTCGCGGTGCTGAAGCTGATGGGCGAGCCGGACCCCGAGGCCGAACTCGCCGACATTCGCGCCGCTCTGCAACAGGAACACGCCGCGGCACACGTCCCCGTCTTCCGCTGGAAATACCGCTATCCGCTGTTTCTGGCCATCACTATCGGCGCGTTCAATCAACTGGCCGGTATCAACGCCATCCTTTACTACCTCAACAGCATCTTTGCCCGCGCCGGATTCAGCCAGGTCTCGGGCGATATCCAGGGAGTGGTGATCGGCGCAACCAACCTCCTCTTCACCATGGTGGGCATGGCGGCCATCGACAAATTGGGGCGCAAGACTCTCTTGCTGACGGGCGCTGCCGGAACCGCCGCCTGTCTTGCCGGAGTGGCCTGGGTCTTCAATACCAACTCGCATCAGGGCGCGCTGCTGTGGCTCCTTGTCGTGTACATCGCGTTCTTCGCTCTGTCCCAGGGCGCAGTGATCTGGGTATACATCGGCGAAGTTTTCCCCAATGCCGTGCGCTCCAAGGGGCAGGCGGTGGGTAACAGCTCGCACTGGATCATGAACGCGCTGATCGCGCAGATCTTCCCCATTCTGGCGGCGCGCACCGGGGGTGCACCCTTCGTTTTCTTCTCCGTGATGACAGTCGTCCAGTTCCTGGTTGTGCTCTTCTTCTATCCCGAGACGAAGGGCCAGACCCTGGAGGAGCTGCAGCGGAAGCTGGTTCCCGCGGAGGGGTAGTCGATGACTCCACCACGGCAGGCCGGACACCGGCCACGTGACCCAAATCACCGGCCCAAAACCTCGAACTGGGCTATAGGTAGAGGAGTGCCCTCGCGCGGATTGATTCTCCGCGCGACGACACAACGCGAGGCTACCGATGGACCAAAATTCCGTGATGGAGCAGACAGGGACGAGCCAGGCGACGGAGCGCTTGCAGTCGGTTCTTGCCGAGCGCGCGCTCACTGAAGCATCGCCCTCCGTTGCGGCCAGATCGTCTGAGGCCAAGGCCCTTCGCGCCGAGATCATCGCAGTGGGCCGCAAGCTCTGGCAGCGGCAATACGTTGACGGCAACGGAGGCAATATCAGTGCCCGGCTTGGCTCCTGCTACCTGCTGTGCACTCCCACCATGATGAGCAAGGGCGATCTGGAGTCTGCCGACATCTGCCTCTCCGATCTCGAGGGCAACATCCTTGCAGGCGACCGCATGCGCACAAGCGAGATCCTGCTGCACCTTGCCATCTATGAGGCCAATCCCCGGGCGCGAGCGGTGGTCCACTGTCATCCGCCCCATGCCACGGCCTTTGCGGTGACGGGTTCGGCGCCGCCTTGCGGTTACGTCTCGGAGTACGAGTATTTTGTCGGTCCCGCCGCGGTGGCGCCCTACGAGACACCCGGCACGCAGGCCTTCGCGGAAACCGTGGTTCCCTTTGTACGCGACCACAACACCATCCTGCTGGCCAATCACGGGGTGGTCTGCTGGTCCGATACCGTGACCCATGCCGAGTGGCTGGTGGAGATACTGGAGAATTACTGCCGCACCTGGACGATTGCGCAGCAGATCGGCCGACCCTTGGACCCCATCCCTGCGGCGAAGATCCAGGAGATTCTCGCTCTCAAGTCCCAAGCGGGGTTACCCGATGCCCGGCTGAACGGCACCCGCTCGCTCAAATCGCCCACAGTCGTGCCCGAACCCGACGGGCAGACCGTCGTCGAGTGCATCGTGCCCTGGCTGTGAGAGCCGGAAGACTCACCTGCTGACAAACCGGCACCGAAGCGTCTATGCTCGCTCTTCGTTTTGTGAGGCCACATCCATGTGTATGAAACCAACGACTCTTCGCGTCAGCTTGTTACCCATGGCTTTTCTCCTGGCGTTCTCCGCCGTTTTTGCGCAAACCTCTCCCTTCAGCCCGGAGTCCGAGCAGCGCGCGCGGGCGCTGCTGAAGCAGATGACCGTGGAGGAAAAAGTCGGCCAAATGACCCAATCCGCAGGCATCGAGATGGAGGGGCTGGTCTCCGGCAAGCCGGACGACGCGATCGCGCAGGGCAAGGTAGGCTCCATTCTCTGGCTCATCGATGTGAAGGAGATCAACCGGCTGCAGCACATCGCCGTCGATAAATCCCGCCTTCACATTCCCATTCTTTTCGGCTTCGACGTCATCCACGGCTATCGCACCGTCTTTCCCGTACCGCTGGGGATGGCCTCGTCGTGGGATCCGCAAGTCGAGGAGCAGGCCCAGAAGCTGGCTGGTGAAGATGCGCGTGCCGCCGGCATTCAGTGGACCTTCACCCCCATGGTCGATATCGCCCGCGACAAGCGCTGGGGACGCATCGTCGAGGGTGCCGGCGAAGATCCCTACCTCGGCGCGGCCATGGCGCGGGCGCAGGTGCGTGGGTTCCAGGGCAAAACCCTCGGGCCAAACAGCGTCGTGGCCTGCGTAAAACACTACGGCGGATACGGCGCAGCGGAAGGCGGCCGCGACTACGACTCGTCCTACATTCCTGAAGAGCTCTTCCAGAACGTCTACCTGCCGCCCTTCCACGCCGCCGCCGACCAGGGCGCGGGCAGCTTCATGTCCGCCTACATGGACCTGAACGATGTGCCCGCCAGCGGCAATCACTGGCTCCTCACCGACATTCTTCGCGGCGAGCTTGGCTTCAAGGGATTCGTCGTATCCGACGCATTTGCTGTCAGAAGTCTGAAGACGCACGGCTACGCCAAGGATCCTTCCGACGCCGCCTACAAGGCCATCAGCGCCGGGCTCAACATGGACATGGCCAGCGGTACTTACACCGACAATCTGCCCAAACTGGTGGCCGATGGCAAAGTGACCGACGCGCAGCTCGACGACGCTGTCCTGCCCATCCTCGCCGTCAAGTATCAGATTGGCCTCTTCGACCATCCCTACGTCGACGAGTCGAAGGTCGATGCCACGCTCGGCCGTCCGGAGGGTTTGGAACTGGAACGCAAGCTGGCCGCTCGCTCGATGGTGCTGCTCAAGAATGAAAATCAGACGTTGCCGCTGTCGAAGTCGATCAAAAAAATCGCGGTGATCGGCCCGCTCGCCGACTCCAAGACCGACATTGAAGGCGGCTGGACAGTGGAAGGGCTATTCGGATCAGGCAGCAAGAGCCACCCAATCACCGTGCTTGCCGGCATTAAAGGCGCGCTAGGACCGGGTGCGCAGGTGACCTACGTTCCCGGCCCTCTGCCGTCGAAGGTTTATCTCGGGCTTCTGGACAGCCTCTCGAGCAAGAAGGCGCTCCCAGCTCCCAGTCCTGAAGAGACCGCCGAATGGCTGGCGGCAACGAGCGCCGCGGCAGCGGACGCGGACCTGGTGGTGGCGGTGATGGGTGAGACATCGGGCATGAGCAGCGAGTCGGCGTCGCGCGCGGGACTCGAACTGCCGGGAATTCAGGGTCAGATGCTGAAGGCGGCGTCGAAGTCCGGCAAGCCCGTGGTGCTGGTCCTCGAAAACGGCCGTCCCCTCGACATCCGCTGGGCCTCAGAACATCTTCCGGCCATCCTCGAAACCTGGTTTCCCGGCACCCAGGGCGGCAACGCCGTGGCCGATGTGCTCTTTGGCGACATCAACCCCGGCGGCAAGCTGCCGGTGAGCTGGCCGCTCTCTTCCGGCGAGGAGCCGCTCTACTACAACCACAACCTGACCCACGAGCCTGACGACCGCCCCAGCTTCACCTCGCGCTATTGGGACATCAGCAGCAAGCCGCTCTATCCCTTCGGCTACGGGCTCAGCTACACCACCTTCAAGTTCGACAACCTGCGCCTCTCCAAGACCAGCATCAATGCCGGCGAAACAACCGAAGTCAGCGTCGACGTCACTAACACGGGCTCGGTGGCCGGTGACGCCGTTGCCCAGGTCTATATCCATCAGCGTTATGGATCGGCTTCCCGCCCCGTCCGGCAGTTGGAGGGATTCCGGCGCATTCCGCTCAAACCCGGCGAGACGCAGACTCTGACCTTCCCACTGGGCAGAAATGAACTGCAGTTCTGGAGCCCGCAGACAAAGGTCTGGGCGGTCGAGCCCTCCACATTCGACGTCTGGGCCGGGGAAGACTCTACAGCCACGCTCCACGCCGAGCTGACGGTAACCCGCTAGAGTTCCGCGTCATCCGGTGCCCCATCCGGGCCATGGCCCGATGGGTTGCGGGCCATTCGTGGTAAACTGTATTTGCGCTCAGTGATTTGGTCGTGAGTGGCGCTTTTGCCCCGCACAGTTTCCCCCAAGCCCCTACAGCGTAACCCCAGGTCGCCTGCCGGTGATTTTCCGGATTTGTGCGGCGCAGAGTCCGAATCACGCCGAAGCGGCGACTGGTTCAGATTGGGGTAGCCGGCGCGGTAAATGACCGTCCGGCTGAAGATAGCGTGGGTCGGCTCCGGCTAGTCAGCACCAGCGTGCTGCTTTCAGTCGAAAGACGAATTTGGTTCCTCCTTACGCATTCCATTTGTGCAGGCGGGCGCGTGTATGCGTCGACGCCCACAACATTGGTTCCGTGTGTTTGCCCCAGGGAAATGGGCCTCACGGAGTCGCTTGAAAAAGAAAGATATTTTGACAACACAGTTTTCGCAGTTTCAAATCTCGCCCGCCCTTCTGGCGCGGCTCAACGCAAACAAGTTCACAACCCCCACTCCGGTCCAGGCTGGCGCCATTCCGCCCGCCCTCGAAGGCCGCGACGTCCTCGCCACCGCGCAGACCGGCACCGGTAAAACCCTCAGCTTCCTCGTCCCGATCGTCGAGATGATTGAAAAGGCTGTAGCCCCCGGAACCAAAGCTGGAGCCAATGCCCTCGTGCTCCTGCCCACGCGCGAGCTCGCCATGCAGGTGGAGAAGGTCTACCGCGCGATCCGCCCCAACCAGGCCAACATGGTTGCCCTCGTCGTGGGCGGCATGGCCGAGGGCCCGCAGCTGGATACCATCCGCCGCGGCGCGCGCCTCATCGTTGCCACGCCTGGCCGTCTCGAGGACTACATCAAGCGCCACCTCGTGCGCCTCGACCAGGTCAAGATCCTGGTCTTCGACGAAGTCGACCGCATGCTTGATATGGGCTTCCAGCCCGCCATCGCGCGCATTTGCGCCGAGCTGCCGCAGAAACGGCAGACGCTCTGCTACTCGGCCACGCTCGAGGGCCCGGTGCGCGATGTCGCCAAGCGGTACCTTACCGACCCAGTTCGCATCGAGATCGGCAATGTCTCCAAGCCTGCCGAGAACGTCGAGCTGCGCACGTTTGAAGTGGACCAGAGCAAGAAGCAGGAACTGCTTGAGCACTTGCTCACAGCGGAGAAGGGAAGCTTCCTGGTCTTTGTGCGCACCAAGCACGGCGCGGACCGGTTGGCACGGCGCCTCACGCGGTCGGGCCACTCAACGGCGCAGATCCACGGCGACCGCACCCAGTCGCAGCGCAACTCTGCACTCAAGGGGTTCTCCGAAGGCCGTCACCGTGTACTCGTGGCCACCGACGTTGCCGCCCGCGGCATCGATGTCAAGGACATTGCGCACGTGGTCAACTACGACATGCCCAAGGAGGCCGAAGACTTCATCCATCGCATCGGCCGCACCGGCCGCGCCTCGAAGAGCGGCATCGCCAGCACCTTCGCTATGCCTGCCGAGCGCAACGACCTCAGAAAGATCGAGCGCACTCTGTCGGTGCAGATGAAGCGGTTCCGGGTGAAGGTGGCATAAAACACTCTGGCCAAGGATCGAGCCTTGCTGTTTTGCCGGCGCTGCGATACGGATTTTGCAGCGCCCGGCACGACGGGTGGGGAGTGGGAAGTAACGTCCCGCAAACCGGCTCACATGGATGTGAGTTTTAGCTGATCCCGATTCCCGGTGATGCGCGTGTTGTAGTCGGGGTGCTTGATGCGGTGATAGACGTAAATCTGCTGATGCCACGGCTGGGGCTGCGCCCCTTTGAAGGAGTAAACCAGGGAGATGCTGTCGTTCAACCTCGCGCGGTCGGGCGAGAGATTGAACTCGGCAATCGCCGCGCGCTCCCCAACGATGTTTGTCACGGCTTCTTCGGGGCCGGCGCAGACATCGTCGAAGTAACACCAGACCCGCGGCAAAACATTCTCTTTGGTGAGCATCGGCAGCGCGCTCTTGGTGGAGGAGTAGTAATCCAAATCGAAGAGCACTGCGCCAATCGGGGCCTGCGAGCCAGGTTGCCAGGTTGCAACGGTCTTGCCCACATCGCCGAGGATAAGTTCAGCACGTCCCCCGATGCGCTTCTCGAGCGCGGCGCGATCCATGACAAACGACCCTTCCGGCCAACAATACAAAATATCGCGAGGATCGCCGCTGGCCGGGAGTCCCGAGCCCGTGTCGAATCCAACCACGCGTATCTCGATGCCTAACTCTCTTTCGATGGCCTCTTTGTGTTGGCACAGGCAAACCAGCCCATTGCCGCCGGCAACGCCAAACTCGATCACCGTGATGGCCTTGTGTCCCAGCGCCTTCGCTTGCTGTGCGGCAAAATATGTGCACCATCCGTAGTGGGGCCGATCCACGGCTCCGGCGCGGAGACGCGCTGCGTAGGAGCCGATGGGCCAACGCCTGAGCAGCTTGCGAAGAATCAGAGTTCTAATCGGCACAGGCCGAGTTGTGTAGTCGATCAGGCGATCCAAAGTATTCATCCAAGCATTCTCATTGGCGTGTCCCGGGTTTCGGGGAGATTAGAGTCTCCGTTTAGTGTAACGGGAGAACTCCATAGTCGAGACCAGCCGCCTCTGGCGCCACGATTTCTTCATATCGAACACAATGTCTACATCCTCAGGTTTCTGATCGTGCTGCCGTTGACAATCGAAATTGCACACCTTCGGTATCGCCATCTGGAGAAGCCCTTTTTGGAGCCCAAGGAGCGCTTTGAAGTGGTTCATTCAATGAGTAGCGTAGCCGAGGCTCGGCCCGGGGTGGGGAGAGGATCGCGATCCGTTTGGTAAACTACGATTCTCAAAGTGAGTGATCGGGAGATACGAAGTGTGGCGACATTTTCTTGGGAAAACCCACATTGCGCTTGGCCGTTCGCGGTTTGCAGTTGCGGTTGCCCTGAAAATGCGGAACCAGTGCGAGTTGGTTCTCGGACGATTTTTGGGTCAGGATAGCGCGAGGGGGCAAAACGGGGAACAAAGACTAATCGAATTATTGGGCCCCGTTTCGCACACGTTCATTGACGTCGGCGCTCACATCGGCGACTGGACAGAATTATTCTTGCAAGCTGGTGGAAAGGAACGACGCGGAATCCTAATTGAACCTTCGCAAAGTTCTTACCTGAAGCTGAAAGAGCATTATGGTTCGAACCCCGATCTTCGCTTGATTCACGCGGCTGTTTCCGATCGCGAAGGGGAAGCTGAGTTTCATGACGAAGAGGGAAGAGGGGAGGGCTCGTCGCTTGTGGGCTCCTGGGGCTCACACGGAGCCGTGTTGACTCGCGTGCGAGTGATTACCGTGGACCACGTAGCCGCGGAAGCAGGCTGGAGCGCTGTGGACGTGCTCAAGATTGACACGGAGGGGTACGATTTTCGCGTTATTCAAGGGGCACAGCAATTGCTGAGTGAGAGGGCCATTGGGATCGTCCAATTCGAATACAACGCTCCGTGGGCCCAGGCCGGTAGTACGTTGGCCGCCGCGACGAGCTTCCTGGAAGGATATGGCTACCAGGTCTTCCTCTTGAGGACTACCGGACTGCACCCGTTTAACTACGCTCGGTGGGGAGAATTCTATAGCTATAGCAACTTCGTCGCTGTTTCACCCGCTATGTTGTCTCTGGTAAGTCCGTTGATCCGATCGCAAATATAATTTGAGACCCACTGCGACGCTCGGTGAGAGCGGGTCCATGTTGCGCTCCAAGGGCGGGCTACCGCCGGTCTGGGATGGGCGCTGAGAGAGCGAATGGCAAGCAATGAATACGGTACAATGGCGCATGTTCAGGCCTAGTAAGTTCAATCTTAGAAGGAGCAGCATCTCCAGAGGTACGACGGGCCTTGTGTTCGTTTTGCTGGCGGCTGGCTTCTGCACGGTGCTTCACGACATCTGTGACCCCTTCTGGTTCGACGAGGTCATTACAGTTATCATGTGCCGTCTGCCGAACGCGACGGAGATATGGAAGGCATTGGAGCACGCTGCCGACTCCAATCCCCCGTTCTTTTATCTCGTTACCCGTTTTACGCTTCACCTTGTTCCCGACGAATACCTTGGCTATCGCCTTCCCGCGCTTATTGGATTCCTAGGTACTGTCTCGTGCGTTTACATGATCCTGTCTGAGAGGGTAAGCCGGCTGTCGGCGCTCGTAGGCGCGACTTTCATCCTCTGCACTCCCTTGGCGCAGCTCGCGTGCGAGGCGCGCCCGCGCGGTGTGATGATCGCCTGTGTTGCTTGCGCGGTACTTGCCTGGCAGCGAATCGAAGATTCAAGACTCTATGCCGTCCTGGTCGCCTTGAGCCTGGGCGCGGCACTGTCTTTGCATTACTATGCGGTTCTCGTTTGGCCGGCCTTTCTCGCCGCCGAAGCCTCCGTGTGGATGATTCAGCGCCGCTTCCGGGTAAGCGCATGGGCATCGATCGCCGCTGGCGCTTTGCCCCTGTTGCCTTTTTTTAGGTTGCTATCGGCGATGCGCGAGTACTACGGAAAGCATTTCTGGGCGCAGCCCAGCTTGACCAATATGGTGTTTGCGCACGACTACCTATTCAAATTAAGTGGTAATTGGGGATTGCCCCTTGCCGTTGTTATTACCGTTGCGATCTTGCGTTTCAGCATTGGCAAAAAGGTGACACCGGGTCGACCGCTTCGCCTCGTGGTGGCAGAGGATGCATTCAAGGTAGAGGAGAAGGTGTTAATGCTCATGCTCCTGTGCCTGCCGGAGTTTGCTACCGTCATCGCCAAGGTCGGCCATCTCGGAATGACGGCCCCATATATGCTGCCAGGGGTGGTCGGCGCCGCAATGGCCGTAGGATATTTGACCAGCAAGGTATCTCGACCAGCTGCAGGGCTTCTGCTTGCTCTCTTTCTAATGACCTACGCGCTGTCTTCCTCTGCTGTCGTTGTGAGAGCTTTGAAAGGCAACCTGTTGGAAAAGAGAAATGCTGCAAGTCTTGAGACGCAGGCACTCGTGGCAGAAATTGGCCAGACTGAACTGCCCATTGTCATTTCCAATGGAATGCGGTATCTGCCAATGGCCATCTACGCCTCCGGGGATGTGCGCCGTAGGATTTACTCAATTTCGGACAGATCCGCGTCGGTTGCTTACTCGCCGGCTAGATCGGACTCCGTAGATCTCGAACTTCTGGTTCTCCGGCAATACTTTCCTATGCAGGTCGATGACTTTGACGGTTTCGCGTCTCGGCACCGGGAGTTCATTCTGGTCACTGGAGGAGCCATGGGGGGAGACTTGGAGTGGCTACCGGCACGCCTTGTGCATGATGGGGACGAGGTGAAGCTTCTCTCAATGGCGGGGGGAAGCCCAATCTATCGAGTCACCATCAAGCCCTAGTCCGTTCAATAATTGGTTGCAGCGCTGCGCTGGTAAAGACACTATGGGTGCGTGCGGTGGTGACCGCACTCGGTCACGATGCGATCGCCGCCTCGGCAGCTTGTGCCTTACTTTCCTTGGAGAGGGCCGTGATCAAATAGACGATTTGCACGCCGAGCGACCCGAGGCTCGTATATAGACCCATTTTGAGGATGCCTACGGAGGTGTTGAGTGGAAGGAACACAATCGAGGCGATCAGTATCAGAATCGTGACGATCACCTGCGCCGTGCCGCTCCACCAGAATACCCACTTGCGCGCGGTCACCACGGCCCACATGGCTCCGCAAACATACAAAGTCGCCGCCGTGTAGACAACGAGTTGGACCTGCTGGGTTAGGTCACGATACCTGGGGCCAAGCACCAACAGGTAAAGGCAGGGGAAATACTTCGCGGACGCTGCGACGATGAGTGCAACGAATCCAACGGCGCTCATCGCAAAGGCGTACCGTCTGCGAAAGAACTGTTGGGGAGTCTTGGCGATGAAGGGGGCGAGCAGGACGCTGTTTGACGTGCCTAAGAGCAGAAAGAGCTGGCCGATTCTGCCCGCGGCGGCAACATCGGCAACCTGGCTTACATGTCCAAAAACGGAGATCAGAAACAAAGAAATCTGGCCAGAGAGCGCGGAGTAGATGTAGATCGGCAAGAGCGGCACCAGATAGCGGATCATCTCGCGCACTTGCTCCCTGGGAAGCTCGGTTGGGACTTCAATCCATGGGCGAGTCAGATAGCGGAAAGATAAGCCCATCACGACGATGCTGGCGGTGTTGGCCACAATCACGGAAGTGGACGAGATATAGTGCGCGTAGTAGAGGGCGAGAAAGGCCGCCATGCGAAGCGCTGCAGCCGCGATTTGAGGCCCGTAGAAGGATTTGAGTCTGTTGTTCAGGAGAAGCGGCACTTCGTAATAGGAGGCCCATGCCTGAAACTGAACCGTTATCAGCATCGTAACGGCGAGGAACGTCAGTTCAGCGAGGCCATGGCCTGCGAACTGGGTACGACGGAAAACAACGACACAGGCGACGGCGATCACGCTCACAATGAGCATCAGAATCTGCCGCACGGAACCGGCAGCCTTGACGTAGGTCCCCAGGAGCTTCTTGTCGTGATACCTCGTTCCAACCAGTCCGATGATTGAGGTGCCGAAGCCAACGTCGGTTAGCTGGTTGATCGTTGACTGGACGGCCAGGGCGACGGAGTAAATTGCAAACTCTGGTTTCGGCAGCAAACGAAGCAATGCCAATCCAGTTGCAGCGTTAAGAAGCTGGACCGCGCTTTGCCCTCCAAGGAACGCGGAAACCCGTTTACCGATCCGCGCGACGGCACCGAAGTTCATGATGCTCCTTTGGAGGAAGTGACCGACGACGTGCGGGTGTCTTCTTCAATCCTAACCGGAGAGCACCTTTTGTGGGCATGGTTCGGCGCTCGGTCGAGCCATTATTTCCTCCGCTTCATACGCGAAAAAGGAAGCCACGTCGGCAAGGCGCAAAGGTGCGAGGGGTTCTGCGACCTGCGGCGCTTGATCCCACAGCTGCAGTCTTCGCGCGACTAGTTCTCAGCCCTGGCCGACGCTGGATTTGCCGTCTCATGTCCCCAGATGCATGTGGAAGAAGACTGTTATCCTTCGCCGCCCGTCCATCGCGGCGGGCTCGTTGTAGGCGACACCGGCGAACCGCATCACCTTGAACCACCACTGCTGCTTGTTGTTCATGAAGGAGTGGCCGGCGTCCGGGTACTCCTTCACGTCGTGCGGAACAAGGGCGGGGCAGGCACGACTCCTCCGCCCCGCAGATTCGCCGGAGTCGCCCCGATTGCGCTTACGGTTCCAGTGCGCTCGATGGGACAGCCGGCAGGTTCGATTTCCGTCTGCGGAGCAGGGTCAGCATCGAACGCCGGCATCATCTCGTAGGAACGTCACAGGGGAGGCAATCCTGTGACGGTGTAGATTTCACCGGAGGCATAGCTTCCGTTCGGGAGCGTCCCCAGCTTGATGGTCGTGCCGTAGAGCGTTCCGTTTGCCAGCTGGACCAACGGGCCCGTCGGGAAGCTGCCATTCTTTCCGTTGAAGCTCAGACTCTGCACGACGGCCCCCTGGGTGGTGACCGCCAATACGCGGCCATAATTTCCAGTGCCGCCCTCGGCGGCTGCCGCCCAGAGGTTTCCGTCGGACGCCTGAATTACCCGCGAAAGCCCAAACTGCTTGAAGAGCGGCTGCGTGATCTGGGCCAGGTTCTGGAAAGATCCGCCCGTGGTGATGTTAAACAGCTCGACGACGGGGGCACTCACCACGTGCGAGAAGCCGTAGAGCATCCCGTCCGAGGCCTGCGTTACCCCTGCCAATGCATACGTGCCGCTTCCGAAGAGATGCAGCGTGGAGAATTGTCCGGAGGGAGTGACTTTGAAGACGGAG
>Ga0307474_10002270_pt1 | contig 13823 bp, 12 predicted proteins | sample atmos_gasesECM1C_2_FD_203312 | JGI IMG/M metagenome (GOLD analysis project Ga0307474, IMG submission 203312) | Hardwood forest soil microbial communities from Morgan-Monroe State Forest, Indiana, United States - atmos_gasesECM1C_05 | ecosystem: Environmental > Terrestrial > Soil > Temperate... | reverse complement strand
TCAGTCGAAGGTTGCAAGATATTTTGTGGAAAACCCAAATAGAAGTCTACCGGGTCACTTCTGATACACGCGGGAGTTGAATGAATTACGTGCGGGTTCTACGAGCGACATGAAACATGACGCGGAGCATGACCCACCGGCGACGCAGCGGTGATTGATTTCCAAAGGCGTTCGATTTGTTGGGCTTGCCAAAACGAAAGACCCGTCCGGGGGGACAACCGGACGGGTCAAGCCATATGGGCGCTTGGGGTGGATGGGCGCTCGCGCCGAATATAGCCTCGATGGGGAGGGATTACCGCTCCCACCTGTATTGGTCGCGGAAGGCCATCCGGACGTTCAAAGATGGTTCAAGAATTTTTTGGCTCACGAGGCCGGCATTTTTGAACGAAGATTGTCTGTCTCGGCCTCGAATTTGCGGGCTTTCGGCGCGTTCTCCGTCACTGCATGCGACAATGCCGCGCCCCCGAAGCACGCGGCTATTGCGATTTGGACGCGCGGCCTATTCGTCAAGCGTGAAGGCAGGGCCATTCCTTGTCTCCACCGCGGGTGCGTCAGCACGATGCCAACCGCACTCCACTGCGATCCGCGTCGATCGCCGCGAACAGCTTTTGCAGGGCACGTACCGACGGCATACCAAGCCTTTCGTTGAGATCAATGGTGGCGGCATGTTCGTCCCGAATCGCCGCATATTTCCTTGCGAGATCGGGGTCCAAAGCAAGCGCCTCGTCAACCATGCGGTAATCGCGCGCATTCAACGTGCCGTTTGCGTGCCAGGGCAACAGCATTTCGATTTCACTTGGCACTCTTTTTCGCAGTCTATTGCTCATTGCCATCATGGGCAGCCTCGTTCCACGCCGGCTGCCTCAGCAGTTCGGCCAGTTTCCTGCGTGCATAGAACCGGCGCACCTTTACGGTTTTCTCCGACACCGGCGATCCCTGCCGCCTATTCCAGGACTCACATGGCAGTGGGCGATCGACGATCACGCGGCGTTCTACCGATAGTGCGGTCAAGCACGTACGCAACGCATCACAGCACCTGCATGGCGAGCCGGCTGGCTGGCGCGATCCGAGCGGCGTCGCGCTCAACGGCCGTCTCGCAGGATTGGTCGGGTCAAGGTGGCAGGCGGTTCGATCTGGAATGCAAGATTTTTCGGAACACAGCGTCCCGGATTCAGACTGGGGTACCTCGCAGAAGCCCCTTTCGGGCCGTCGCATCGATGGCGGGTGGCCAAAAAAGCATTCAAGGTATTATAATAAGGCTACCGATTGTTTTGTACGGGTGCGCACCCCGTCGCCAGACCCGGCAAATACCGGCGTCCGGGCCGGATTCTGAAAGCCCACCAATGACAAAGCGAGGGGCTGACAGCGAACATTCGGTTCAAAAGATACCAAAACTAAAGGCTTTCTTCCCTAAAGTTCCGCCATCGCATTTCACCGACGTCGGACATGAGCAGCGCAGCTTCATTGCTTCAAGGCCGGGCTTCCGATAGCGCCGTCGCGCGGGCTACCGGTTTGCCATCGGATCTATTGAGGCGCCGCGTCGGCCAGCGCAGACAAATGTTGATTGTGCAGGCCGTGAGCTGTTCGCTGATCACATCGGTCCTGTCGATCTATTGTTACGCCGGCACAGTCTCGATCGTCATACCCTCGGTATATTTCCTGACGGGCATCGGGCTGATCGGATTTTTTGTCGTTTTGTCCGAGGCCCACGTCAACGACAGGTTCGAGGACCACTACCTCACGATTTTCCAGGTCGGCGGCCATGTCGCGCTTCAGCTGACGTTCCTGCTGGCGGCGCCTGAAATAGGATATGCCTTTCTCAGCGTGCTGTTTCTGATCTTCGGATTTGGCGCGCTGCGGATGACTTCCCGACAGGCGACCATTGCCTGGACCCTGACAACGATGGGGTTGGCACCGATTTTTCTTCTCACCAATACACCGATCGGCATGCCGGTTGCGACCGACATCGAACGCTTTGCGGCGATGCTCTGCTATATCCTGACGATCGGACAGTGCGCATTTGTCGGACTCTATGGCAGTTCGCTGCGCAAGATGCTTTATAACCGCAGCTTCGAGCTCAAGGAAGCCAACAGGCGCATCGAAGAGCTTGCCGAACTTGACGAGTTGACCGGTTCGCTCAATCGCCGTTGCATCATGCGGATGCTTGATGAGGAAGTTTCGCGTGCCCGGCGAACCAAAACACCATGTTCGATCGCGCTGATCGATCTCGATTGGTTCAAACGCATCAACGACACCTATGGCCATCCGACCGGCGACGAAGTGCTGAGAACATTTGCCATCACGGTCTTCGCCAACATCCGCAATTTCGATCGCTTCGGCCGCTTCGGCGGCGAGGAATTCATGCTTGTCCTTCCCGATACACCCCGCGATGCTGCGCTGCGCATCCTTGACCGGTTGCGGGCGATCGTCGCCGATCTGGACTGGAGCGCTTTTTCGCCGGGAATGCGGGTTACGGTTTCGGCGGGCATCGCAACGCTGCAGCCCAATGATACCCCGGACACAGTACTTGCACGTGCCGATGGCGCGCTCTATGAAGCCAAGGCTCAGGGCCGTAACCGCATCGTCAGCGCACGATCCGATCACCACTTTTTCGGGGACGGAGAAGCCGTCGCCGGCTGATCCCAGTCACTCCAGGACAGAGCCATGAGTTCTAATAACGCCTCCAATTCGGATAGCCTGCTCGACGAACTGCAGGTCACGCTCGCGCACGGGACCGTCGCACGCCGGGTCGAAACGCTGCGCCGCGTTACCGATCTTTTCATCAACGGCGCCGTCGACTTCTCGGACGAGCAGATCGGGCTGTTTGACGATGTTTTCCAGTGCCTGATGCATCACATCGAAAATTCCGCCAAGGCGCTGCTTTCCAATCGGCTGGCTCCGGTGGACCGGGCACCGCCGCTGACGATCCGCGCGCTGGCATTCGACGATGTGATCGAGGTGGCAGCGCCGGTGCTGTCGCTATCGCAACAGCTCGACGATGAAATCCTGATCGAAACTGCGCGCAACAAGAGCCAGGCGCATCTGATGGCGATTTCGACCCGCAAGGTGCTGAGCGGCGCTGTCACCGACGTTCTGGTGCTGCGCGGCAATGACGAGGTGATCCACAGCACGGTCAGCAATCCAGGAGCCGAATTCTCCGAGCGCGGCTTCACCAGGCTGGTCAGCCGCGCGGAAGGTGACGACGAGCTGGCGACCTGCGTCGGCCTGCGGCCGACAATGCCGCGGCACCTTTATCTCAAGCTGCTCGCGAAGGCCTCGGCTACGGTGCGCGCGCGGCTCGAGGCCGCCAATCCGCCGTTCGCGCATGAAGTATCGACCGCGGTCCAGGAAGCGACGCAAATGGCGCGTTCGTCACCTTCGGCCATCACCCAGGAAACCGCAATCGCGCATGCGTTGGTCAAATCCCTGTACGAAGACGGCAGGCTCGACGAACATCAGGTCGCCGCCTTTGCCGAAGCGGGAAAATTCGACGAAGCCAATGCAGCGATCGCCGCGCTCGCCAACGTCTCGGTGTCGATAGCCGAGAACATGATGGTGGAAACCCGGGCCGAGGGAGTAATGATCCTGGCCAAGATTTCGGGCATGTCCTGGTCGACTGTCAGGGCGCTCATCAACATGCGCGACGAACTTTCAGGCAAGGAAGCATCCGATCTCGAGGCCTGCAAGGCGACGTACGAACGGCTCAGGCCCTCGACGGCGCAGCAGGTACTTCGCTTCCATCGCATGCAGCAGATGGCGACGCCCGCACCCGCAGCCTGAGCGCGAGATACAGGTCGAACTTTCCAGAACGGCGCGTCTGCAAGGCTATGGGCGCGCGATCCGCACGATACTCTAGAACCTGAGCACCTTCGAGCCCACCAGGGCGCCGACCGCCGCCACGAGCGCGATAGCGATCGGGTACCAGGTCGCGACGAACAGCGGGGAATCATCGGTGCAGTGCGAGGCATACAGCGTCGCTGCCAGCCCTGCCGAGAGCAGTCCGGCGATTGCGCCGGCAGCCGCGGGCCGCGTGGTTGCTCCGTGACGCAAGGCAAGGAGCGCTCCGGCCAGCAGGGGCAGCGACATCAGCGGAATGGCCGTCAAGCAGATCCGCGAATTGCTGCCAATCAGGCGCACAATCATTGGCAGGCGCTGCGGCATCATCATTTCACTCGCGATCCCGGCAGCGAGGATGCCGACGGGGATCAGCAGCAACCACCACCAACCCTTGAGCGATACCTCGGGGCGCGACAAATGCAGGCTCACCACGATCGCCGTAACGGCCAACGCCAGCGTCACGACAAACTTCAGGTCGAAGAACGGATTATGCATCGCCGCCATGACATCCGGCCGCACGCCGAGCCCCGACAGGAACATCGCCAGCGAGACCGGGGCGGCAGCCAGCAGCGCAAGCCCCAGCACGTATCCGACCGGGCGGGCACGGTGCGTGCCGTCGGCAGCCAGGGAGCGGATGAGCTGTTCGGTTTCCATGCTCATTGTTCCCGCAATTTGGCAGTGAGGCTGGTGAGCGCACGATGCAGCGCCACGCGGACCGCTCCTTCGCTCATTGCGAACTTCGCGGCGGTGTCCTTGATTGAGGCACTCTCGACCGCGATCGACTGAAGCACGTCGCGCTGGCGCGGGGGAAGCGTTTGAAGCTGGGCCGCGATCTCGGTCGCCGAAGCGGTTTCAGCGACCGGCTCATCCGCGATCGAATCCGCGAAATCGTCGATGTTGACGAAAACCCGCCGGCCGCGCCGCCGCAGGGAATCGATGAGCTTGTTGCGCGCAATCGCAAACAGCCATGGCGCGAACGGGGCGCCCGCGTCCCAAGTATGCCGCTTTAGATGCACTGCCAACAAAATATCCTGCACGACATCCTCGGATTGATCGATCGGCTGACCAGCCCGCGCCAACCCACGGCGCGCCCCGGCCCTTAACACGGGCGTAACGGCCTTGAGCAGACGACGATACGCAGCACTATCGCCTGAGATGGCCAACCGCATCAGGCTGGTCCACTCGTCTTCAGTTTCGTGCACGCGTGCTCCCACAGCTCAATTCGGTCGATCTTTCAATTTGTTACGCGACCGAACTACCAATCACGAAATCGTGACAATTATCGGTTGGCCCTCGACTGCGGCCTCTCGACCGGGAATCGGGACCAAATGTTTCCCCTGAAGGCTCATAACACCGTTCGATCCGACTGACACCGCCCATTGCCCTCAAGAAATTTGGCCAAACGGGTTTTGGTGTTCCGAGAGTATCGCCCCGTTTTCGCCGGACTTCTCGGAAAATTCCCCTTTCTGCCCCGCTGCCGACATGCCCGGGGATCATTTCGCCGACGTGAGCGGCATGTGTGGAGATCACCAATGAAAATCATGGCCAGCGCGCCGCGCTCGATTGCGATCCTGGTCGTGGGGCTTCTTGCTTCTCCGGCTGGTCCATCGCTGGCTGCGACACATATGGACGGATCAACCGCTGATGGCGGAGTGCAAAATGCGGCGGCGGCGGCGCCGGTAGTGCTCCGCAAAAATTCCCCCGACGGCGAGGCCGGTGTGAGAGGCGAAGATGGGACGATGCTGGTTGCCGCGGACCAGCTCAACGATGTCGATCGTTCGCTGCGAGAGGTCAGCCCGGCGCCGGCAGTTTCGGCAAATCCGCCGACGGCACCCGTTGCGGCCGTTAGCGGCGAGGGCTCGGCCTGGGATAAGACCTCGCTGATCGGAAAGATCTTCATCGGGTTCGGCGCTCTGCTGACGATGGCGTCAGCCGCGCGAATGTTCATGACCTGAGGCGCTGCGGCAACCGTCCCCCTTGAAGCCGGCGCCGCCAGCGGGCACATTTGCCCCGGTTGAGGCGCGGGGTGAACCATGAGCACATTCGAACACATCATTGTCGAAGGCAAAGGCGCTGTCGGTATCATCACATTAAATCGGCCGAAGATGCTCAATGCGCTGTCCTTTGGCGTATTTCGCGAAATCGCCGCCGCAGTCGACGATCTCGAAGCCGATGACAATATCGGATGCATCCTGCTGACCGGCGGCGAAAAGGCATTCGCCGCAGGCGCCGACATCAGGGAAATGCAGCCAAAGAATTTCATCGACATGTTCGCAAACGATTTCATCACCATCCGCGGCGACCGGGTCGCGCGATGCCGCAAGCCGACGATCGCTGCCGTCAGCGGTTACGCGCTCGGCGGCGGATGCGAATTGGCGATGATGTGCGACATCATCATTGCTGCCGACACCGCCAAATTCGGTCAGCCGGAAATCACGCTCGGCACCATTCCCGGAATCGGCGGTACGCAGCGTCTGACCCGTGCGATAGGCAAGTCCAAGGCGATGGATCTTTGCCTCACCGGACGGATGATGGACGCAGCCGAGGCTGAACGATCGGGCCTGGTCAGCCGCGTAGTGCCTGCCGACAAACTGATGGCAGAGGCGCTCGGGATCGCAGAGAAAATCGCCGCGATGTCGCGCCCGGCGGCCGAGATGGCAAAGAGCGCCATCAACCGCGCCTTCGAAACCCCTCTCTCCGAAGGGCTCAATGTCGAACGCGACCTGTTCCATTCCACCTTCGCGCTGGAGGATCGCTCCGAAGGAATGGCGGCTTTCATCGAGAAGCGGAAGCCGGTGAACAAGAACAGGTAGCGGCGCTCCCGGCGAAAACCGGGGCCGCTTCTGATCCCTCGCCCACGAGGTGCGAGGGCAAGACGAGCAAAGCTCGCCCCTGGCGTGTCGCGCACTGCGCCTGGCTGGGTCGGATCCCCTGAGCTTGTCAGAACGAAGTGCCGTCATTCGCTGCGGCACCTCGCCAACGCCGCGCTGACCAGCGCGCGATAGGCTCGCTCCGGCCAAGTTGCCGGCTTGTCGAGCCCCAGCCGCACCAGGCATTCCCTGTCGGCGGCATCCGCGTTCCGGGAAATTCCCTGCCACAACAGACCGAGCAAGGCGCGGGGAGAGCGTTGCGCGTCCTGCAGCAGTTGCAGCGCTGGAATCAGGCGCTGCTCGACATCGCTGAAATCGCTGCCGAATGGAAAAGACGGCAGGAACCCGGCCTCGCGGGCCGGCTGCAGCGCTTTCGCAATCCGGTCCGGATAGTTCTCCCGATAGCCCGGTGGAATCTCGAATTGCCTGGGAAGCTTGCCGGCATCCTTGGCCTGCCGCGCAAGCTCGTCCTGAAAGCGGGAATCGGCGACCTGCAGCATCGCCGCGATCACTTCAGCATCGGATTTTCCCCTGACGTCGGCAACACCGTATTCGGTGATGATGATATCGCGCAGATGGCGCGGTATGGTTTCATGCCCATAGCTCCACAGAATGTTCGATTGCAATCTTTTGGATTGCCGCGTCGCCTCGAGGGTGAGCATCGAGCGCGCGCCCGAAAGGGCGAATGCCTGTGCCACAAAATTATATTGGCCGCCGACGCCGCTCACCACCTGGCCGTTTTCGAGGCCGTCGGAAATCACTGCTCCCATCAAGGTCGCCATCATCGCGTTGTTGACAAAGCGGGCGTCGAGGCGAGCGCGACGCTTTGCGTCCTCCTCACCGTAAAGTTCGTTGGTGAAGGATACCGGCATCATCTGGATTTTCCTGATTTGATCCGGCGTCATGTCGCGCAACGCGCGATAAAACGATTTCGGCCCGAGAAAGAATGCGCCATGCAGCACGACGCCATCGACCTCGCGCTTGAGGATGCCGGCGTCGATCAGGCCGATAAAGGCCTCGAACAGCATTTCACTGACGCCATAGATGCCCTTATCGAACGGCCCGGTTTCAAGCGCGGCGAGTTGTTCGGCAGATGGCGTCAGCCGCGTCATGGTCGAGAGAAACCGCGCCGCGTCACGTTGACGAAAGATCAGTCCCTGCGCCAGTGCGTCGCCGACCTGCCCGATGCCGATCTGCAGCGTGCCGCCGTCGCGAACAAGGCTCGCGGCGTGGAGGCCGATCGCGTATTTGGTGTCGGTGATCGGTTCGGAAGGCGGCGCAAACAGCGGGAAGTCGGTTGAGGAACTATCGAGCACCGCGCTGAAATCCTCGCTCGGCAAATCGCCCGCGCCCGGCATGAACGGCAGTTCGGAATTGACTTGTCCGACCAATTTGAACGAAGCGCGCCCCTGTGCCCGCGCGCGCAGGATATCCAGCGTCGTATCGGTGTTGCAACTAAGGCTGTAACGGGTGACACCATCGACGACGCGCTTGGCCACCAATTGGGTCACGACGTTCAGCCCGCGCGCCAAAATATAGGAAGAAACGTGAGTATAGTTCGCCGAAATATAGTGCTGCTGCGCGAACGGAACGTGCAACCATCGTCCCGCCAGAAAGAAGAACTCGATCACCTGAATGTTCGGCGGCAGCGCGTCGGCGCGCAATGCATCGGCGTAGGCAAGGTCGGGATAGTCGCCAAACAGCCGTTCGACGACGGGCGCGATGAAGCGCTGCTCGAGCAGACTGGAAGGCCGCGGCTTTTCCAGCGTGAGCGCGGAAAAGAATGTGAGATTGATGCGGCGGTCGGCGACCGCACGCGAATAGAGCGCATTGACGATATGGTTGGCCTTGCCCAAGCCGAGCGGCAAGCCAACCACCAGGTTGGTCCCGACGTCGCGAATGATATCCTCCGCAATGGCCTCCGGATTGGAGAAGAATCCTGTCATGTGTTTTTCCTCGGCCGGCCCTGCGATAACAGCCTTGTCAGCGGAAAGCGCATCAGGATCAGGCTGACATTACCACCGGCACGCCGTATCCTGTCACTCGTTCCCGGGGGAGGTCTCGATGATGAAACTGTACTTTGCCAAAGGCACCTGCGCGCTGGCGTCGCACATCGCGCTGGAAGAGGCAGGTGCGCAATATTCGACCGTGCGGATCAATTTCGCAACCAGCGAACAGCAATCGCCGGAATATCTCGCGATCAACCCTAAAGGGCGTGTTCCGACACTCGTCACCGACAAGGGAACATTGACTGAGACGCCTGCCATGCTCGCCTTCATCGCGCAAAGCTTTCCGAAGGCGAAGCTTGCGCCGCTGGATGATCCCTTCGGCTTTGCGCAGGTGCAAGCGTTCAACAGTTATCTGTGCTCGACGGTGCACGTGGCCCACGCCCACCGAATGCGCGGAACGCGATGGGCGGATGATCCCGGCGCAATCGAGGCGATGAAGCGAAAAGTGCCGCAGACCGTGGCCGCCTGCTTCGACATGATCGAGAGCAAGATGTTTCAGGGGCCTTGGGTCATGGGCGAGACCTACACGATCTGCGACCCATATCTGTTCACGCTCGCCCGGTGGCTGGAGGGAGACAGCGTCGATCCCTTGCGGTTTCCCAAGGTCAAGGCTCACCGGGACCGCATGTCCGAACGCGCAGCCGTTCGCAAGGCTGTCGCTTTGGAACAGGGCTGAGAACCGCAGGTGGGTGTGCGGCAAGACCAGGCCCTTGGCCCTTCCCGCACGACGCCTATCTCTATAATCTGAACGCCAAGGCCGCGGCGGATCAACGCCGGACGCAGTGTAAGGGATGGAAACTTGATGGCGATTGCTGAATCGACGCAGACGATCGAGCGGCGGACAATCGCGAAAGTTTCCTGGCGGCTGCTGCCTCTGGTCGCGCTGGCCTACTGCATCGCCTATATCGATCGCAGCAATATTTCCTTTGCTGCGCTGACGATGAACAAGGACCTCGGCTTCAGCGCCTATATCTACGGCTGGGGCGCCGGAATTTTCTTCTTCGGCTACTTCCTTTTCGAAATTCCAAGCAATCTTGTGCTGGAAAAAATCGGCGCGCGGATCTGGATCGCGCGGATCATGATCACCTGGGGGATCATCTCGGCGCTGACCGCTTTCGTCACCGGACCGTGGAGCTTCCTCACCGTCCGCTTCCTGCTCGGAGCGGCAGAAGCCGGATTCTTTCCCGGCATGATCCTCTATTTTACCTACTGGTTCCCCGCGCAATATCGCGGCCGGGTGATCTCGACACTCTTTGTCGCCCAACCCGTCGCCAACGCGCTCGCCTCGATTGTTTCGGCAGCCATTCTCGAAATGGACGGTATTCTCGGTATCAAGGGCTGGCAGTGGATTTTCATCATCGAGGCGATACCGGCCGTGATTCTGGGTCTTTTCATCTTCAGGGTAATGACCGACAAGCCCTCGCGCGCCGATTGGCTTGCGGAGGATGAAAAAAACTGGCTGCAAGCGCGCATCGAGGGCGAAAACCGAGAGGTCGAAAGCGCAGGCCGCCTGACGCTGATGCGAGCGCTGGGTGATCCCCGCGTGGTCGCGCTCTCGATGATCTACCTGATGAGCGTGACTGCGAATTACGGCATCGTTTTCTTCATGCCGCAAATCATCAAGGGGATCGGCCTTTCCAACATGATGACGGGCCTCGTATCCTCGGTGCCCTACATCATCGGCACCATCGGCCTGATCGCGTGGGGCTGGTCCTCCGACCGCAACAAGGAACGCCGCTGGCACCTGATCGTCGCCTCGACCCTCGGCGCCGTCGGGCTCGCGTTCGCGGGATGGTCGGGGGCTTCCTACTGGGCGCTGCTTGGAATGTCCGCCGCTACCGTCGGCATCTACGGCTCGCGCGCCGCTTTCTGGCCAATGCCCTCGATCTTCCTGACGGGCACGGCAGCGGCAGGCGCGATCGCGCTGATAAACGCCACCGGCAACCTCGGCGGCTATTTCGGTCCCTTCATCGTCGGCTGGATCAAGGATTCCACCAAGAGTTTCGAAGCGGGGCTCTATTTCCTCGCCGCCTGCTCGCTGACGGCCGCGATCATCACTTTCTTTGCCGCGCGCGCGGCGGGCGATCCCACCGCCACGGCCCGCGCGAATGCCACCGCCCCTGCCGAATAACCCAAGAAAAATGGAGGAAACCAGACCCATGCTCAACAGACGCGACCTTCTGCTTGCTTCAATTGCCGCCGGGGTAACCGTGCAAAATCGACCCGCGCTGGCAAAGGCATCGCAGCCCACAACGCCGGTGAACTTCGAGGTTCCCGCCGGGGCTTGCGACTGCCACACCCATATTCACGGCGATCCGGAGAAGTTTCCGTTCTTTTCGGGGCGGGTCTACACGCCAGAGCCGGCTTCGCCCGAGGAAATGGCGGCGCTGCACAAGGCGCTGCACATCGAACGCGTGGTCATCGTGACCCCGAGCGTTTACGGGACGGACAATTCGGCGACCCTGTTCGGCATGAAGTTCCGCGGCAACAGCGCGCGGGGCGTTGCCGTGATCGACGACAAGACGCCGGAAAGCGATCTGGATTCCATGGCCCAAGCGGGCATACGTGGCATCCGGATCAATCTTGCCACCAGCGGCGTCAACGATCCCGGCGTGGGACGGCAACGCCTGCAGGCCGCGATCGCGCGGGTGAAAGCACGCGGCTGGCATGTCCAGATCTACACCAACCTTCCCCTCGTCGGCGCGATCAAGGATCTCGTGGCCTCCTCGCCGGTGCCGGTGGTGTTTGACCATTTCGGCGGCGCGGACGCGGCACTCGGCCTCGAACAGCCGGGCTGGTCGGACCTCGTCGAGCTTGTGAAGTCGGGCCATGCCTATGTGAAAATCTCCGGCGCCTACCGGTTGTCGAAACAGGCGCCCGATTTTCCCGATGCCGTCCCCTTCGCCAAATCCCTGATTGGCGCGAACGCCGACCGCATCGTCTGGGGCACCGATTGGCCGCATCCGAATTCGGTGACGCCAGCGGGCAAGAAGCCGACCGACGTGACGCCGCTCTATCAGATCGAAGATGGTCGTCTCTTGAACCAGCTTCCGATCTGGGCGCCGGACGCGGGCGTGCGCAAGAAAATCCTGGTCGACAACCCGGCACGGCTTTACGGGTTCTCCTGAGCGAGCCTTGAAGCAAAACGCGGCGCGCCCCGACTTGCTCACGGGCGCGCCGGCCACCGCGGCGCGTGGCTGCCCAGCGGCATCGCGGGGCGCGCCCATTTGGCCGGTGTCTTCGACAGCTTCGCGGAGTGGCTGACAGCCTTGAGCGGACCGAAGCCCGAACTCGCCTCCTCCAGAAACGGCGCAAGCGCATCGCGCTCCAGGTCCGCGGTCTGAAGTCCACCTGCCAGGCGGCCGAGATTCCAGATCCAGCGCCCGGTCTGCGCCAGTGAAACCCGAACATGCCAGCTGCCACCCTCGCGTGACTGGCGGGCTCTCGCCATCATCGCGCCGAACGCCATCAGATATCCCGTGGCGTGATCGAGGATTTGCGCCGGCAGTTCCTTTGGACCATCGAGGCCCGCGGCCTGGCCCTCGGCGTGGTTGAAACCGGTCGAGGTTTGCACCAGCGAGTCGAACCCGCGACGTGGAGCCCACGGCCCTTCATGACCGTAGGCCGAAAGCGACACGAAGACGATGCCGGGATTGATCAGCGCGGCCTTCTGCGGCGAGAAGCCGAGGTTGGCGAGCGCCAGCGGGCGGTAGCCTTGCGAGAAAATATCCGCCTGCGCGAGCAAATCCTTCAACTCGTTCCGGCCCTGTTCGCTTTTGAGCTCAAGAAAACTGGTCAGCTTGCCGCGGCCGGTATCGATGGTGAGCCAGGGTATCGCCGGCAGGTCGCGGCCCGAAACCAGCAGCACGTCGGCGCCATGCGCGGCGAGCGTGCGGCCGGCGACGGGTGCAGCAATCACCCGCGACAGATCGAGCACGCGCAGGCCCGCGAGCGGCCGATCTCCTTTCGGCCACGGCTTCGGCGTCGCCTCGCCGATTTTTTCAAATGTGATCACGGGCATTGCGGCGACCGCCTTCGCCTGCGGAGACTGCGACCATTCGTGGTAGGAACGCATCATGGAGACCACGCCGCCCGCCGCATAGGCCGCGGTCTCAAAGGCTTCGGCATCCCATTGCATCAATGCGGCCTGCACGTCGTCGCGTTCCGCCCTGCAGTGCAGGACCTGGCATACCGCTTCACGGTGATGAGGAAAATTGGTGTGCAGCCGGACGAAGCGACGGTCACGCGTATTGTAGACGCCGGCGATGGCGTCCCAGGCCGGCGGCGGCGGCTTGCCCTCGACGCGCAGGTAACGCTCGCTGCGGCATTCGACGACCGCATGGCGCATGTCGACCGCGACATCCTGGTTTTGCCCACTGCGCAATTTCCAGATTTGCGCGGCGGCAAGCCCGGCCGCGGCAATGCCGGCCTGCGCCGCCGCCGCCACCCGAAACGAGGACGGCAGTTGCGGCTCCTCGCCTGTCAGCGTGACGGTGTCGAGCGCGTCGGGCGGACCGCCGGCGAGAGCCCAAAGCTGGCTGAGAATCTCGCGGGGTGTCTGCATAGGGTGGGTTTCGCTCTTTTCGTGATGTCGGCGCCTGTCGCTTGCGATCTTAGTTGGCGTCATCGCGAGCGCAAGCGAAGCGATCCGGAATGACACGCCTCCGCGTTCCCGCGGCACGAGCGCGCCCGAGTCGTTGAGCCAATCACCCTCGAAAGAGGGCGCAGGGAATGCCGGGTGCCCGTTGCACCCGCAGCCTCACGTGCAGGTGAAAGAAGCACGCAAGTGTAGTCACCACAGGTTCATCGGAAACCACCCGACACTCCCTGCGCAATGGTTTTACGGCTTATGGCGCGCTCTCCCCGGCGATCGGGCTTTCTTGTCACCGTCATCGGCGAAAATCCTCGCCGACTTGATTCCGGCGTCGAGGAATCAGGACCACGCGATTTGACCGTCCGCGGGTAACGTCGCCCGTCTTGCGACCTTACCGCGTCCATCGCATCCCGCACCCAACGTTCGTGACGATCGCGAAACGCCCCTCTGGTGGGCGCGGGACGGGGTTGGCTCTATTGCTGTTTCTAGCTGATCCAAAAGCGGAATATTTTT
>Ga0307474_10002269_pt1 | contig 13824 bp, 10 predicted proteins | sample atmos_gasesECM1C_2_FD_203312 | JGI IMG/M metagenome (GOLD analysis project Ga0307474, IMG submission 203312) | Hardwood forest soil microbial communities from Morgan-Monroe State Forest, Indiana, United States - atmos_gasesECM1C_05 | ecosystem: Environmental > Terrestrial > Soil > Temperate... | reverse complement strand
GAAGGCCGGTGAGTGGTTCCGGCGGGGTCGTTTGCTCATGGTTTCTCCTGTTCACGGCGACTATCGCCGTCATCAGGCAGAAATTCCACTTATCGCTCTGTCCAAATTTCCGAGACCGGCTCTCTTCTGAGATAACCAAGGAAGCACCGGCGAGAATCTACGGACGCTTTCCGATAGTCCAAAAGATCACTAACTTGCCTGCCGCCGTGCCAAAAAACCCGACCGGAGCATGTTCGTTATTTAGCCAAAGCGACATTAAGGGAGACCCCGATGGTAAAAAGAGCCATTACGCTCGGTGGTGGTGGGCCAGCGGCAGGGTTGCACATTGGGGTTCTGGAAGCTCTCGCCGAGGACAAGATAGAATTTGAAGTGTGGGCATTGTCCTGCATCGGTGCCTGGGTTGGTATCGTCTATCACGTCTATAATACATTCGATAAAAATCAAACCAGGGCCAAACTGACCTATAAATTTTTCCGGGACGGCGTTTTCAGGGACGATGAAAGCTATGAGCACTTTCCTATAAACAGGGCGTTTGCGCCGGATTTTGGCAGCAACATAAGGGCATTAAGGGAATTCGTCACTGACCCTGATAGCTATAGCGATTTCCGATGGCAGCCGGAAAAAATCGTTGAGTACGTTAGATCACTGCTTAAAGACAAGCCATCCGTGAATTGGAGCGAAGGAGATCTATACCGATGGATACTCAATGAGGTGATGGCACCTAATCCCTTCATTCGGTACCTTACGTCCATGATGTATTTGTCCAAGGTCAACGGTCTGTCACGAATCAATTATCCCAACAGCGAGTTTATGAAGAGCATTGAATTCGAGAAGCTGAAGGACCTTGCGCCACACGTGTTTCACAACGCCTGGAATCTTGATAATCAGCAGCTAGCGTTGTTTTCCAATCATCCTTTCAAGAACAAAAACAAAGAGTACGAGTATGTGGACTTTATTGACGCTCGCACTTTGTGCGCCTGTTCGGCTCTTCCCTACATCGAAGAAACGGTCGAGATCGACAAATTTACATATTGCGAAGGAGCTTTGGTCGACACGGTCAACTTCCAAAGCTTGCTCGAGGAGCACGGCGATCTAGAAGAAGTTTGGATAAGCCGGATCGTGGATTCACACCAAATCCGCAAACCTGAAAATCTTGTCGATGCCCAGTCAAATCTCTGCCAATTGTTTGCAGCGACGGTTGGCGAAGATGATGTCAAACTATTCAAATATCACGTCGTCGAACGAGGGTGGAAGGGCAAAGTCGTCGAGATTCACGTGCCTGCACACATTAACTTCAAATGGAATCACAGCAATCTGGGAAATTCTCGAACGTTAGGATACCTCGCTGCGAAACAAGCAATCGCGGCGGATAGGGCAGGACGAGGGAAGACGGTCAACGGTGTTCTTTTTATAAACAATGATCCAACGGGCGACCCGAAATGGCTAGAGCTGCGAGATCAATACTATCCACATCTAAGGCGAGCGGCTGAGCAGCACGAGATAATGTCGCTTGACCGCTTGGAGGAGAAGGTCCGTGGCGGTTTGGACAGACGATAGTGCAAGTCATCGCAGTCGATCGAGCAAAGCCTTCGCTTCCTTCAGATCGTGCGTTTCAAAGCCCTCGGTGCACCCGGCGTAGATCGGCGAGAGCAGTGCGCGCGCTTCCTCGCGCCTGCCTCGGTCGATCCATAAGGCTGCAAGGTCCGTTGCAGCTCGAAGTTCGAGGGCTTTAGCGTGTTGGCTTCTTGCCGTGGTCAATGCCTGATCGAGCCTAGATTGCGCCTCGGTGCCGGCGTGCGGTGCGCCGCGGACGAGCAGCGCGCGCGCTTTCAGTCGATACAATTCGGCCTCAAATATCCGTTCGCTATTCCGGCTGGTTGTAGCGAGGCCCTGCTCGATCAACTCAACCGCAGCCTCGCATTGATTGCTCAACAACAAGGCCGGACACAAGAGCACGTACAGTGCGGTGATACCCAGCTGATACCCTGCGCCACGATATTCATTCATCGCAGTCCGGATTTCCTCGAGTGCGTTGTATGAAGGGTCAAGGAAGGTCGCGCATATCCCTCGGACGGCGCGCGCCAAACCTTGCCATTGCCGGAATCCGTGTTCCTCCGACAAGGTGAGACAGCGTTCAGCATAGCGTTGCGCAGTCAGTAGCTCGCCACGAAGAGCGTGGAGAACAGACGCATAATAGCAAGCATAAGCCTGCGAATGGGGATGACCGATGTCGTCTGCCCGCTGAATAGCGGCGCCCATTCGTGTGATTGCCGTATCGACGTGGCCGAGCAGCCAGAGAACCCAAGACATCAGGGCAAGGTCCGCCACTCCAGCATCCTGGCCAGCGGCACGGGCAGCCAGTCTCTCCTCCTCGGTGCTTGCGTCAAACGCCTCGACGGCCCGTTCGATCGCTTCGAGGGCACCGATGAGATGCCCCATGAAAAGGCGAATCATGGCTTGCCCGCGCATTGCGTTGAGCAACGCTGGTCGATTGCTGCGCGCCTCGGCGAGATCAAGCAGGACCGCGACCATTTCCTCGGCAACCGGCAACTCACCGCGAATGACGCTCGCAGTGGCCAACCAAAACATGATTTGTAGTTGCTCGGGGGGATCTCCGAGGCGCTCGCACAACTCGCGCGCACGCGTGAAGGTCGCCACCGCCTTGTTTGAGGCAGGGCCCTGGGTGGCGATCAGGCAGGGTCCCAGAGCGAATTGGAAATCAAGCTCCAGCGTGTCCTTCCGTGCGCCGTCGGCCAAATGGACGGAGGCCTCGATACCCCGCTGCAGGTGTGCGATGGCTTCGAGATTGGCGGAGCGCATGGCAGCTTTCTTGCCGGCCTGCAGCCAATATCCTCCCGCCTTTTCAAAGAGTCCCGCCACCGTGAGATGGTGCGCGAGAGTTTCGGGTTGAACCTCCACAATCTCTGGGAATCGTTGCTCGAAGACGTCTGCGATGCTGGCATGCAGCGCTACACGTCGGCTCTTCAAAAGTCCCGAGTAGGCGGCGTCCCGCACCAGCGCGTGTTTGAAGATGTAAACCGCGTGTGGAATTTCACCCCGGCAGAATATCAGTTCCGAACGCACCAACTGATCGAGCGCCTCGTCCAATCTCTGCTTCGGCAGCCCGGAGACGGCATGCACAAGTTCGTAGTGGAATTCGCGGCCCGCGACGGCTCCGATTTGGGCGATGTCCCGCACCGGTGACAGCCGATCAAGGCGAGCCATCAGCGAAGCCTGCAACGTGGTTGGGATCGACAATGACGGCAAGGGACCCTCGAGAACATATTCTCCGTCCCGCTCTCGCAACAAGCCGCCTTCCAGCACCATCTTCGTTAGTTCCTCGACGAAGAGGGGCACCCCATCCGTGTGTGCGAGAATGTGCTCCATGACCTCCTTGGGGAGCGTCTTGCCGCCGGCCACCCGCAGGACCAGCGCTGTGCCGTCGCGGCGGCCAAGGCGGGTGAGTGGGATCGTTGTGGTGTGGGGATAACTCGGCCAGGGCGGAGTGAATTCGGGCCTGGCGGTGATCAGCATCAGTGCCCGAAGCTGCGGCACGTGCTCCACAGTAGCTGCGAGGAGCTCAAGAGACGTTGGGTCAATCCAGTGGACATCTTCGAAAATGAGTAAAACCGGCCGCTGCGCCGCTAACCCGTCGAGTTGGACCAATAGTGCCGCAAAGGTCTTCTCTTTGCGGTTTTGTGGAGTGAGGTCCTGCAGTCGGTAGTGATCATCGGTTGGCAGTGCCAACAAATTGGCAAGAACGGCCAGGTGTTCGGGATCGCGCGTGGATTGCGCCAGTAGGGCGCCCAGCTTGGATAGCTTCTCCTGAGGTGAGTCGCTGTGCTTGAACCCCGCAGCACGTTCGAGCTGGCTGATAAATGGGAACAATGCGCTGTGGGCATAGTGCTCAGAGCAGAAATAGCGCAGCGTGATGTGTGATTCACCTTGGAGCCGCTCATTAAGCGCCAACGCAATGTGTGACTTGCCAATGCCGGGCTCTCCCGCAAGCGTCACCACCCGGCCTTCTTCCCGTGTAGCGTGTCGCCAGCGGCGTAACAGCAGCTCGATTTCCTCCTCACGCCCGAACAGCGGGGGCAGCTTAGTAGTGTGCATAGCCTCGAAGCGGCTCTCTACACCGCTCATTCCCAGCACCTGATAGGCCCTGACGGGCTCGGCCCAGCCTTTCAGCGCAACGGGACCGAGGTCACGGTAAAGGAACTCTCCCCGGGTGAGCCGATGCGTACTCGCGCAGATCAACACAGTCCCTGGCTCGGCCATCGTCTGTAGGCGCGCGGCGAGATTCGGCGTCTCACCAACAACGGCTTGCTCCGCCGGACTGTTCTCAATCAGGAGCTCGGTTACGACCACAGTGCCCGTCGCAATTCCGACGCGAATCTGCAGCGCGGCGGAGACATTCCGGGCTCTCGTCACGGCATGGATGAGTGCGAGCGCGGCGCGCACAGCCTGTTCGGCATCATCCTCATGGGCCTGCGGATAGCCGAAATAGACCAACGCACCGTCACCCATATACCGAGCAATCTTTCCCTGATAGCGGCTTACGACTTCTGTGATGCAGGTGTGATACGCGCCGATCAGCGCTCGCATGTCCTCCGGGTCGAGCCGCGCGGCAAGGGATGTGGAGCCGACCAAGTCACAAAACATCACTGTCAGATGGCGTCGCTCTGCTTGATCTGGTCGCGTCGGTTCGGCCACTGGCAGTGCCGATTTAAACCTAGCCCCGTCCTCAAGCTCCGCGATGGCGCGCAGGATCTTGCGGCGATGGCCCAGCAGAACGCCGAGGTCCTTGAGATCTTGGTCCGTCAGGTCGCGCAGTACCGAGAGGTCCACGCCGTTCTCTGCGAAGCGCTGAGCGTACTCCGACAAGCCGATCGACTCGAGCCACTCGGTGATGCCTCTCATGGCGATTCGGCACCTCCTCGGCCCAGCTCTTCACCCGCAGGTATCGCTTCCAGGCGCAATCGCCCCGCCTGCACGGACGCACTGGCAAGCGCCAGCTCACTTCTGGACTGAATCAGCAGAAAAGCGACCGCTGCATGCGACCGATTGCAGCCGAGGGAGCGACGAACCGTGTCTTCGATGCCGCTCGATATGGCAAATAATGAGTTTCCGCTCAGAGATTAGTCCTCGCGGCAAGAGAATGGTTCACGGAAAAAAGCGTGCACCGCACGAATTTCCTGTTGGGTCATCCCTACGGCACGAACTTCGTCTACGACGAGATGATGGTCGCGCCGGGATTTGGGGAAATCGCTCGCGTGACGACGGACACGTTCGCCACGATGGTTTCCTTGTTCGGGACCGGCGGTCTCAGACCCGGCGCAGGCCCGACTCGGGAAGTGCGCGAGAAGGGCTTCTACGACATCGTCTTCCTGGGCGAGCTGCCGGATGGCAGACGGGTCGAGGCGGTAGTCACAGGCGACCGCGATCCGGGCTACGGCTCGACCAGCAAGATGATCGCCGAGAGCGCTCTTTGCCTGCAGGGCGAGGGCGGCACTGGACGCCGGGCGCGCTGATGCGGCCGGTGTTGCGCAAGCGGCAGGAGGAGCGCGAGCCTCAAATTCGGTCCAGTGGCCGCTTTTGGGCCCAATTAGGAGATCCCGCCTATGGCCGCTCTCGCCGGCACAAACGCTGCGTGAGGCCGCTTAACGTCACGGGGGCTGCAAAGTGCTAGTGTCGCTGTCAAGGCCTTTCAAATTCGGGCTTGAACGACCTGCAATCTAATGTATTGTGAGGCATGCAAAATCCGTATGGCTGCTAATCGTTTGCGGCAGCTCACCGGCCACAAACTAACGTTCCGGTTTTGGAGTGGGGGCCGACATGGACGTTAGTGGATCGCTGGATACGTTCCCCAAGTTGCTCCTGCGAAATGCCGCGCAGTTCGGCGATCATGCCGCGCTCCGACACAAGCACTTGGGCATCTGGCAGACATGGAGTTGGACGCAGGTACTGGACATCGTCCGGGCTTACGCGGTCGGCCTGCAGCGCCTCGGGCTGAAGCAGAACGACACGATCGCCATCGTCGGCTCCAATTGTCCAAAAATGTACTTGAGCGTGATGGCCGCGCAGATGATGCGCGCAATTCCGGTGCCGGTCTATTCGGACGCGGTCGCGGACGAACTGTCCTACGTTCTTGGCCACGCCGACGTGAAATTCGTGGCGGCGCAGGATCAAGAGCAGGTCGACAAGGTGCTGTCAGTGCTGGAGCACTTGCCGCATCTGAAGACGATCGTTTACGACGAAGACCGCGGCTTGCGCGACTACGATCACAACCGCTTAATGAAGATCGATAACGTCATCGCCGACGGCCGCGCGGCGCTTGCTGCGGACGGCTCGCTTGCTGCGAAGGTCGACGTGTTGATCGACAGCGGTGAAGGTTCCGATACATCGATCATTCTATACACCTCCGGCACAACCGGCGCTTCGAAAGGTGTCGTGCTGTCTGCAAAAAGGTGCATCGACGCCGCAACCGACACTGTGGGCTTCGATAAGCTCACCGAAAATGATGTAGCGCTAGCCTACTTGCCGCTCGCATGGGTTGGTGACCACTATCTGAATTACGCGCAGGGCCTTGTCGCAGGCTTCTGCATGGCGTGCCCCGAAGGTCCCGATACGGTTCAGCAGGATCTGCGCGAGATCGGGCCGAGCTTCTACTTCGCTCCGCCGCGCGTGTTCGAAACCATGCTGACCCGTCTGATGATCCGGATGGAAGATGCCAGCGCAATCAAGCGCAGCATGTTTCACTATTTCCTGAAGATCGCGCGCAAGCACGGCGAGCAGATTCTTGCCGGCAAGCCGGTGCCGCTTTCGGGCCGCATTCTCTACGCCATCGGCAGGATGCTGGTCTACGAACCGCTTAAGAATGTGCTCGGCCTCTCGCGCGTTCGCGTTGCCTACACGGCCGGCGAGGCGATCGGCCCCGATCTGTTCGTATTCTATCGCTCGATCGGGCTGAACCTGAAGCAGCTCTACGGACAGACCGAGGCATTTCTGTATGTCACCTGTCAGCCCGATGGCGAAATCTTCGCGGACACTGTCGGTCCTCCCGCGCCAAACGTCCTTATCCGCATCGCGGAATCCGGCGAAGTACAGTTCAGGTCTCCTGGTATGTTCGTGCAGTATTTCAAGGATCCGGCGAAAACGGCCGAGACAATGACTGCGGATGGATATGTGAAGACCGGTGACGCCGGCTTCTTTGACGAAAAGACCGGGCATCTGAAGATCATCGACCGTGCCAGGGATGTCGGACGTCTGAAGGACGGCACCTTGTTCGCGCCGAAATATCTCGAAAACCGGCTAAAGTTCTACCCAAACATCAAGGAAGCGGTGACGTTCGGCGATGGCCGCGACTTCGTCTGCGCGATGATCAACATCGATCTCACGGCTGTGAGCAACTGGGCGGAACGGAACAACATCGCGTTCGGCTCATACCAGGAGTTGGCGGCGCATCCGCTTGTCTATGACATGGTCGGAACGAACATCGCTGAGATGAACGGGTCCCTCGCTGAGGAAAAGGTCATGGCCGGAGCGCAGGTGCGGCGCTTCATGATCCTGCACAAAGAGCTTGAGGCCGACGACGGCGAACTGACGCGGACTCAAAAGATACGCCGTCGTTTCATTGCCGATCGCTATGCAGCGCTGGTCGCGGCATTCTATAACGGCGCGAACGAGGCAGATATTTCCACCGCAGTCACCTTCGAGGACGGACGTAAGGGGCGGAGTTCAGCACGTCTGAAGATTTACGACCTCCCGACGACGCGGGTGCCCGCTGACTTTGAGAAGGCGGCATGAGGTGGCCCGACGCAAACGATGTTCTACTCAGGGTCGAGGGTGTCTCGCTCACCTTCGGCGGTGTTAAGGCGTTGATTAACGTCTCGTTCGACGTTCGGAAAGGCGAGATTCGCGCAATCATCGGCCCTAACGGCGCCGGCAAAACGTCGATGCTGAACGTCCTCAACGGCTTCTATTATCCGAACCACGGCTCCATCACCTTCAAGGGCAAGACGCGCACGCGCATGCAGCCGTATGAGGCCTCGCGAGGCGGCATCGCGCGCACGTTCCAGAACGTTGCGCTATTCAAGGGCATGAGCGCGCTCGACAACATCACGGCCGGCCGGACGCTGAAGATGCATTGCGGCTTGTTCTGGCAGGCGCTGCGGTTCGGTCCGGCACAGCGCGAGGAAATCGAGCATCGCCGCCGCGTCGAGGAAATTATCGACTTTCTCGAGATCGAAGCAATCCGCAAGGTGCCGGTCGCGCGCTTACCTTACGGCCTGCAGAAACGGGTCGAGCTCGGCCGGGCGCTAGCGATGGAACCGGAACTGCTGCTGCTCGACGAACCGATGGCCGGCATGAATCTCGAAGAGAAAGAAGACATGTCGCGCTTCATCATCGACGTAAACAATCATTACGGCACGACAATCGCACTGATCGAGCATGACATGGCAGTGGTGATGGACCTATCCGACCGCGTGGTGGTGCTGGATCACGGCGTCAAGATCGCCGACGGTTCGCCGAACGAGGTGAAAAGAAACCAGGCGGTGATCGACGCCTATCTCGGAGTCGCGCATTGAGGGATCTGGCGAAAGAACGCCTAAACTGAGCCTCCCAGCCACTCGCTTCGCAAGCCGGGAGAAGGGGGGGTGCTCTACGGTCATCGGAATGCATCCCACTTGGAGTTGATCGTTGATCGCGTTCGGACAATTTCTCGAGATCCTGATCGGCGGCTTGCTGTCCGGCGTGCTCTATTCGCTGGTTGCGCTCGGGTTCGTGCTGATCTTCAAGGCGTCGGGCGTATTCAACTTCGCGCAGGGTTCGATGGTTTTACTGGCCGGCCTTTCGCTGGTGCGTTCGCTCGACGTCCTTGTAGCGAAGGGCTCGCCGCTTTGGAGCGCTATCATTTTAGGGCTGATGTTCGCCGGTGCAATCATGGCATTGATGGCCTGGCTGGTCGAACGGTTCGTGCTCGGGCCGTTGGTCAATCAGGACGGGCTGACGTTATTCATGTCGACGATCGGCGTGACGTTTATCCTCGACGGCGCGTCGCAAATGATCTTCGGCTCGGATGTCTACCCGTTGCGGCTATTTCCGACCGATGCCTGGTTCCTGTTCGAGAACCTATTTCCCGGCGGCATTCTGGTAAACAAGCTCGACGTCTGGGGGGGATTGATTGCGGGCATCCTGGTCACCTGTCTCGCTGTGTTCTTTCAGCGCACCAAAACCGGCCGTGCGTTGCGCGCGGTCGCGGATGACCACATGGCCGCCCAGTCGGTCGGAATTCCGCTCTCGTGGATCTGGTTCGTCGTGTGGCTGGTCGCAGGCTTAGTCGCCCTAGTTGCGGCGACCGTATGGGGCACCAAACTTGGTGTCCAGTTCTCGATCACATTTCTTGCGCTGAAGGCGCTGCCGGTGCTGATCATCGGTGGTTTCACGTCGGTGCCTGGCGCGATCGTGGGCGGGTTGATCGCCGGGGCTGGTGAAAAACTTGCCGAAGCCTATTTCGGCCCGTTCATCGGCGGCGGGATCGAATACTGGTTCGCCTACGTGCTGGCGTTGGCCGTACTGCTGGTGCGGCCGCAGGGTCTCTTCGGTGAACGGATCATCGAGCGGATCTGAGTCGATTGAGAGTTGAGCGTGGTGAAGAGTGAACGGTCAAACGTTAGTGGTGCAGGGCGCCGCTCGCGATCCGCCGTCCACTCTTCAGGATTCCAAATAGAGAAGGAAAGAATGCTTTACCGCGAGGCAGGCCAGTTCAAGACGAGTTACGCCGACGACATGGCAGTATTTCCGATTCGCCAGGACAGGATCGCGTTGTGGCTGTTTCTCGCCGTGGCCTTTGTCGGCGTGCCGGTGCTCGATGCGCTGAATATTTGGCCGTTCAAGGGAGAGTACTTGCTGCGCGCCATCCTGATACCGTTCCTGATTCTTGCACTGGCGGCGGTCGGGTTGAACATCCTGACCGGATACTGCGGGCAGTTGTCACTCGGAAGCGGCGCCTTCATGGCGATTGGCGCCTACAGCGCCTACAAGTTCGGCACAGGGCTGACGATCCCGCTAGAGATATTCACGATCGCAATCCCGCCGCTACCGGTGCTGCCCTCCATATTGCTCGCCGGGGGGATGTCCGCGGTGGTCGGAACACTTTTTGGCATCCCAAGCCTGCGTATAAAGGGGCTATACCTTGCTGTCGCGACGCTGGCGGCCCAATTCTTTTTCGACTGGCTGTTCATCCGCGTGAAGTGGTTTACCAACTACACGCCATCCGGTTCCGTCACCGCGCCGGCGCTCGATTTTTTCGGGTTCACCGTCAATACACCGATCGAACGCTATCTACTGTGCATGATCTTTGTGACGGTGTTCGCGCTGGTTGCCAAAAATCTCGTGCGCGGAAACATCGGACGGCAATGGATGGCGATCCGGGACATGGACATTGCCGCCGAACTTATTGGTATTCGTCCGCTCTATGCGAAACTCTCGGCGTTCGCGGTGTCCTCGTTCATGATTGGCGTCTCGGGAGCCCTCTGGGCATATGTCTACCTCGGATCCTGGGAGCCGCTCGCCTTCAACATTGATCGGTCTTTCCAGTTGCTCTTTATGGTGATTATCGGCGGTCTTGGTTCGATCCTCGGCGCGTTTCTCGGTGCAGCATTCATTTTGGTCCTGCCGATCTTTCTGGATCAGGTGCCACATGCGCTCGGCATGCCGCTGTCCGTCGAATTCGTATCGCTCCTCGTGTTCGTCGTGACCGGCTCATTGATTTGCTGGCTGTTGGTTGTCGAACCGCGCGGATTTGCCAGACTTTGGTCGACCGGAAAGGAGAAGCTGAGACTCTGGCCATACCCCTACTGAGGACGAAATCTTCAAAGGCCGGTGCGGAAAATGGAGCTACGCGTCGGCCGAAAAGTTTCAAGAATCGTTCCATCACGCGCCGGCTGCGGCCGGAAAAGAGGAGGAAACAATGAAGAACGTCATATTGGCTTTCACTGCTGCAGCGCTCTGCAGTTCGATCGGCGCCGGGCCGGTGGCCGCACAACAGAACGAACAATTCCTGCCCGCGCTGGTTTACCGGACGGGTCCCTACGCCCCGAACGGGATTCCATTCGCCGACGGCGTCATTGATTACTGGACGTTGCTGAATGAACGTGACGGCGGCATCAACGGCGTCAAGATTGCGTTCGAGGAATGCGAGACCGGCTACGACACCGCCAAGGGCGTGGAGTGTTACGAGCGCCTTAAGGCCAAGGGATCGACTGGCGCCGGCTACTTCTCTCCGCTGTCAACCGGCATCACCTTCGCACTCACCGAAAAGGTTCCCGGCGACAAGATACCGCTCTTGACGATGGGTTACGGCCGCTCGGAAAGCCGCAACGGCGCGGTCTTTCCATGGAACTTCATTGCGATCGGCAGCTACTGGACCGCTGCGGATGTCGCCATCCAGCACATTGCGCATGAGCTCGGCGGGTTCGACAAGCTCAAGGGCAAGAAGATAAGCCTTGTCTATCACGACAGCCCTTATGGTAAGGAGCCGATCCCAGCACTCGAGGAGCGCGCCAAGCTAAACGGCTTCACCTTCAAGGCTATTCCCGTCACTCATCCCGGCATCGAACAGAAGTCGCAGTGGCTGGGCATCCGCCAAGACAGGCCTGACTACGTTCTGTTGTGGGGCTGGGGCGTGATGAATTCAACTGCGATCAAGGAGGCTGCGGCAGTAGGCTATCCGCGCGATAAGATGATTGGCGTGTGGTGGTCGGGCGCAGAACCGGATGTGATTCCGGCCGGTGACCAGGCGTCAGGCTACAAGGCGCTGATGCTGCAACATCCGGCAGGCAGATTTGCGGTGCATCAGGACCTCGACAAGTACGTCGTGGCCAAGGGCAAGTCGGTCTCCAAGGATGACTACGCCCAAGTATTGTACAATCGTGGACTGCTGAACTCCATGATTGGCACTGAAGCGATCCGGACGGCCATGAAGAAATATGGCAACAAGCCGCTGAATGGCGAGCAGATTCGCTGGGGCTTCGAGAACCTCAATCTGACCGCCGAGCGAATCAAGGAACTCGGTTTCGATGGCATGCTTGGGCCGCTAGCGTTCAGCTGCCAGGACCATCAGGGAGCCGACGTTGCGCGTGTCCAACAGTGGGACGGCAAGGCGTGGAAGATCATCTCCGATTACTATACTGCCGATCGCAAGATCCTCGATCCGATGGTCAAGGACGCTTCGGCCAAGTACGGTGAGGAAAAGAAGATCACTACACGCGACTGCGCAAAGGAAACCTGATCGGAAAAAGAGTTGTCCTCGGGAGGGTGGTGCGCCCCTCCCGACTTTTGTCACTGCGAGTTCGGAGGTGATTGCGTGTCCAATGCGACTGCTGCAACGACCGGGCAACCAGCGACACCTCTTCTCTCGATCAACAATATCGAGGTCGTCTATAACCACGTCGTCCTCGTTTTGAAGGGCGTGTCGCTGCAGGTGCCTGCCGGTGGCATTGTCGCGTTGCTCGGTGCGAACGGCGCGGGCAAGACGACCACGCTAAAGGCGGTGTCGAACTTACTGCATGCCGAGCGCGGCGAGGTCACAAAGGGTTCGATCGTGTTCGACGGCACGGAGGTGCAATCACTGTCGCCAAATGAGGTGGTGCGGCGCGGCTGCATCCAGGTGATGGAAGGACGGCGCTGTTTCGTTCATCTCACCATTGAAGAGAATTTGCTGACCGGTGGCTTCACGCGACGCGACGGCAAGGCCGCTGTCGCCGCGGACCTCGAACGTGTCTACGCCTATTTTCCGCGACTGAAGGAGCGGCGCGGCTCGACGGCGGGCTACACGTCCGGAGGCGAGCAGCAAATGTGCGCAATCGGCCGCGCACTGATGTCGAAGCCGCGGATGATCCTGCTCGACGAGCCGTCGATGGGGCTTGCGCCACAGATCGTCGAGGAAATCTTCGAGATCGCACGCGACTTGAATTCCAAGGAGGGCGTGTCCTTCCTGCTCGCCGAACAGAACACCAACATGGCCCTGAAATATGCCAGCCACGGCTACATTCTGGAGAATGGTCGGGTGGTGATGGACGGAGAGGCCACGGCGCTGGCGTCGAATGAGGATGTCAAGGAGTTCTATCTCGGCGTTGCCGGGGACAAACGAAAATCATTCCGCGATGTGAAGCACTACAAGCGGCGCAAACGATGGGTGCTCTAATGACATTGAGTGATCGGCCCCGTGGCACGGGAAATACCTGCCGAATCGATTGGCCCGCCGACATTTCCCTTGACGCTTTATCGAGGTCTGCCCTTCCTCGCTCGGCCGCAATCTGTTCAAGCGACCGAGTCTGTAAGTGGGATGGTGGGGTGGCCGTGGGCGGCGGAGCTCAACCTATGCAGGGTTGGGGCCCGAGCTGGGAAATCTCACTCCTAAATACAAGTTCTGTTCTCACGCAGTCTTCAGGGGAGCCCCGGCGTATCGGCAAACCAGACAGCGTCAGAAGTAGACGGGCACACAAGCCGACCTCGGCGGCCTACTTATCCGATCCGCTCATCTCCAGGACGCAGACATCTCAGCGCTATCAGGGAAGGTCAGCCTTGAGCCCAAAAGCACCGGCCGAGATTGTGGCGAATAGGTCCGCTTCACCCCCCGATTGTGTTGCCCTATTCTAGAGACAAGCGAGTTCATAGTAGACGCGCCGTCTATACTAGGGTCTGTACCTAATTAGCGGGTTCTGATTCTCTCGCACCGAGTTGATTCGGCACGGGGGGATTCGATGCGCAAAGGACTGTTTTGGCTCAACGGCAAGCAGTGGGCTCAGATAGAGCCGCATC
>Ga0307474_10002268_pt1 | contig 13824 bp, 17 predicted proteins | sample atmos_gasesECM1C_2_FD_203312 | JGI IMG/M metagenome (GOLD analysis project Ga0307474, IMG submission 203312) | Hardwood forest soil microbial communities from Morgan-Monroe State Forest, Indiana, United States - atmos_gasesECM1C_05 | ecosystem: Environmental > Terrestrial > Soil > Temperate... | reverse complement strand
CAACCTCGCTGTAGCGAATGTCGATGACCGTCCGTGGTGTGTCAATAGCGTCCTTTAGGCTCAACTCCAGGTTCGTGCTCAATCAAATCCTCATAAAATCGATGGCCGCACGCTCTCAGTGATGCTGTGAGCCAGGCCGAAACGGATGTGCAGTTTACCGATAAATGTTGCCGGCTCAATCGAAATGAGCGGCGCTCGCCGCGATGTCGCTCTATCGCGACGCTCCGTCAACGCCTGGAGCCAAGGGAGGTCTGAATTTGGAGCGTCAAGTCCTTACGACTGGAGTCCGTCCCACGACCAGCGTGGGATGCTGAGGCCGTTCGGCACGTCATCGGCGGATTGGTGGTAGCGAGACATCGTTGTCGTCGTCGCCCAAGCGAAGTAGTCGTGCAGAACTTGTCGTAACTCCTCATCGCTGGCCAGCCCAGCGTCGGTCAGAGCCTCATCGAAACAGGCGATCGCCCGGCGATCCATTTCATGATGCTCTCCGTTCCCGCTATGCATCTTGACGACCATGGTCTCGTTACCATACGAATCCGAATACATGGTCGGACCGCCGAATGCCTCAGCCCAGTAAGCGGCGAGTCGCTCGACATGGTGTGGGTGAAAACCGTGGCTGAACGCATGAGCGACCACCTCGTCCGCCATCACCCGACGGTGCCAAGCGTCGGCAAGTCGGCGCAGGCCCTCGATGCCACCCACCGCGTCAAAGAGTGTTTGCATGCCTCCATGATGACAATCCTCTCCTGCGTATTCAAGGCGATCCGGAAACGAGACGGAGCGTTCAGAGTCTCGTCCCGACCCCAACCGGCCGAAAGCCACCGGTAAGTGCCCGCAATCCGCGATACCGGCACCGAGTGTTGCTTTGCGACAATTCCACGGGCGTATTCACGCAAACCATGGCGGCTCCGCCGGTGTTGCGCCTGCCAGGGTCGCGCAGCGCAAATCACATCCCAATCGTCGCGCCGCCATTGCTGGCGACTTAAGTGGCAACTAAAATCCGTTTATGGAAGTCAAGTTTACAAAGGGTAATGATCGGGATTTCATCGAAGCCCGCAGAGATGACGGCACGATAGAAAGAACTACGTTTCCCAAGAAGGGGTTGTTTCCGCACGATGCGGTACATCTGATCGTCGAGAGGCGACTACGACTCCAATATGCCTTCTGGGGCCGCATCGCCGGTGGCGCAACGCCGGAGCAGATTGCTGCCATCGCAAAGGCAGGTGGTCACGCAAGTTCCGTGCGCGCGGCTACACCCGTCGTCGAGATCACGGAGCTACTTCATGCTGAGAGGCTGGTGGAATGCTTCGAGGCTGAGATGTGGAGCCAGTGCTCGGATAACGTAACGTTTCGGAGCATTCTCGATGCGGCGTGTTCGCAATCCAAGATCTCGAGCCCACGCTTGTCAGATGAGGAAATCGGCGATATCCGCACAGAGCTCAGGCATACGCTGGAGGCGTGGCGCGAACTTGCGGTCGGCGAGTCTCTGACCCTGCATCGCGGCGCCATATCGAATTGAAGGTCGTCGCTGACTGTCAGCTCTTCGTCGCTAAAATCCACTCATCTTTCGTCCGCCCCGCGTGCTCCACTGGGGGCGAAGGTTCGTGCTTCACATCTGCTCAAGCGATAAATCGCATCTAAAAATATTGGCTACCCAGTTAGAGTCCTTGGTACTAATCTTCCACGCTGGATGGCTACTCATTCTGACGCGCTGGTATTCTTTGGCATTACGGGCGATCTTGCCTATAAGAAGATCTTTCCCGCCCTGCACGCCATGATTCGGCGCAAGGCTCTCGATATTCCCATCATCGGGGTGGCGCGCGACGATTTCACGCTCGACAAGCTCAAAGAAAGGGCGCGCGCCAGCATCAATGAGCACGGCGGCGGCGTGGATCCGGCGGCCGTCAAAGTGCTCGATGGGCTTCTCAGCTACGTCAAGGGCGAGTACTCGGACGAAAAGACCTTCGTGGCGCTGCACGAGGCGCTCAAGGGCGCCCGCCGACCGGCTTTCTACCTCGCGATCCCACCGCTTCTGTTCGGATCCGTGGTCGAACATCTGCCAAAGTCGGACCGAGATGCGGGCTCACGCGTCATCGTTGAAAAGCCTTTCGGCCACGATCTGTCCTCGGCGCAAGAGTTAAATGGGATTCTCCTCGACGCCTTCCCCGAAGAGGACATCTTTCGCATAGACCATTATCTGGGAAAGCGTCCGGTGCACAACATGGTGTATTTTCGGTTCGCGAACACCATGCTCGAGTCGTTCTGGAACCGGACGTACATCGAAAGCATGCAGATCACGATGGCCGAGAATTTCGGCGTGCAGGGCCGCGGCTCATTCTACGATCAGACCGGCACAATCCGAGACGTCGTCCAGAATCATCTGTTTCAAGTCATGGCCAACCTTGCAATGGAGGCTCCGGTACGAGCCGACAGCGAGTCGCTGCGCGATGAGAAGGCTAAGGTACTCAAAGCAATTGCACCGCTGCGACCGCAAGACGTGGTGCGGGGTCAGTTTGATGGATATCTTAAGGAGCCCGGGGTGAAGCCGGGTTCGCGGACTGAGACGTTTGCGGCGATTCGCTTACACATCAATTCGTGGCGATGGCAGGGAGTGCCCTTCTACATTCGCGCCGGCAAATCGTTGCCGGTCACGTCCACCGAGGTAGTGGCGCGACTGCGCATTCCGCCCCCTGCTTTTCCACAGCGAAAGACCGGCTCGAACTACGTGCGGTTTCGCATCAGCCCCGATACAACTGTCGCCATGGGCCTTACCATCATGGACACTGAGGAGACGGGGGTTGGGCAACCGGCAGAACTCCAGGCCAGTCGGCACGCCGGTCCCAACGAGATCGATGCGTACGAGCACGTGCTGACCGACGCATTGCGGGGAGAGCGCGCGTTGTTTGCGCGCGAAGACTACGTCGAAGAAGCCTGGCGAATCGTAGACCCGATCCTCGGGGAGGGCGCACTCCCCGCTCCGGGGGTTTACGCGTCCGGCACTTGGGGCGTGGCCACCGGTCCGGTGACCCCGCCTGGCGGGTGGGTGGATCCCGTGAGCCCCTGATGTAGTGTTACTTCGAGTCGAACTTGATCGCCAGTTGCGCGCAGCCGGACACGGGCGGCCCATTCGGCGAAGTATCTGGCCGGTAGTAAGCAGAACCGGATGCTGCAATTTTCACGGCGGCCTGATCGAGAGATGCTATTCCTGACGAGTGGATGATCGTCGGGTTCTGTTGGAGTTTTCCCGCTTCGTCGACGCAGACATGCACAGTCACGTTGTTAGCCTGGCCACGGGAGTCATCCTGTTTCAGATTCGCCGTTATCTTCGCCGGCGCTGCCGCGACCGGTTCAGATGCTCGACTTGCCCAACTCAAGGCGAACTGCTGCCACGAGTCGATCGGATCGCCGCTGCCGAGCGTGGTTGCGGCTGCGAATCGAAGCCTGGAGACGCAGCTGACCGTCGCGGAATCCAGAGCATCCGAACCCGAGGACGACCTGATGGAGATGCGTGACGGGATCCCACTGTTTGGGAGCCAGAACACAACCGCCGCCATGGTTCCCCCATCAGCGATCCGAAGGTCCGGACAGTACGTCTTGATGTTGAATCCCAATGCCGTTTGCGCTTGTAACGGATTTTCGGGAACAGGCGGCACCGGAGCGGCGTGGACGTTTACCGGAACGCTCAAAACCACGCATGCGAGAGTCGCGCCAAGCCAATTATGCATCGGGACCGCCAATATTCAGGCACCATCTGCGAAAAATTTCAAACAGCGCCGCCGCTCACTGTAATTTTACCCCTACCTGCGTCAGTGTCTAGCTTCGGGCGCCGTCACCGCGCGGGTTTGCAGCAAACCGATGGGCTCAGTGGTTCAGGTGACGACGGAAAGCAGCGCATCCGGCATCGCTGCCCTCGACCTGGTAAGTCCGGATGATATTCTCGGCGCTGACAGTGACCTCCAACCTGCATTCGTGTTGGACCGTCATGGTACCTTCGGCGCCTGTGTCTTTGGGCATCACGCCTTCGCTACTAATCGACCAGACGTACACACGATCTCCGGTAGTCTCCTGCTGTCCGGTGGGATTCCCTAAACGCTCGGTTAGCTCGTGAATGTCTCGGCCAACGTAGCGCTTCACCTCATTTGAGAGTCGGGTTGCCGCGCACCCCAAAAGCGCCGCCCCTATCGTCGCCAAAAATATGAGTCGCATTTTCAATCGTGCCCGTGAGAAGTGATTCAATCATTCGCGCCAGCGGGATTTTACACGGAGCACCGGTCTCGTAGGCGGTCAGTGTCGGCTATCGGGCCGTCAAATCGCCGGCGCGACTCGCCTTCGCGTTGGCGGTCAAAAAATCACTGATAGCGCTGACGACACCGGGAGCTAGCGGCAAACTAGCATCAGAGTAGGTGGCGAAGTTGGCACGTCTGTCATTTGAGCTCACGGACTTGAGCACATGATTTACGTCTGGAAGAAGCGTCAGCGTCGCGTGCGAGTCTGCTTCCTTTAAGATATTGGCGTCTATTTCGTGCACCTGCATATCTCGCAGCCCCTGCAGAATCAGAACCGGTTTCGGGTAGCCTTTAAGCACTTGACCGGGATCATAAGAAAACGCGCTGATCAGGAAGCCTTGCACTTTCGGATTGAAAAGACGCAATAAAGGGGCGGCCATATTCGTCGTGTCAACGTGCTTGCCGGCCTCCAGGTCGGCAATGGCGGGGAGTGCCTGATCGAGAAGTGGGGCATTGGCGGGATTGGCCTTGATCTGTTCCCGCAGCACTTCGCCCAAGGGTCTACCGGCGGTAGACACCAATAGGAGGCCGCAAATATCCGGCTGATTTTTGGCAGCCACCATTGCGACAAGACCGCCCTCACTATGTCCGAGAAGCCAGATGCAGGACGCTCTCGTCTGCTTCCGAATGACCGCCGTCCATGCATGCACATCCGAGACATAGTCGTCGATCGTGACCGCGTTACCATCAGGTGTCGCGCCGGCGCTACCCGCCAAGCCTCGCTTGTCGATCCGTACCGTCGCTACTCCCCGGGCGGCTAGAGCTTCAGCCAGGAGACGGTAGGGAGCAGCCAATACTCCGCCAGCGCTGTTTCCGTCGCGATCTGTGGGACCAGAACCGGGGATAATGAGGACCACGGCTCCGCGCTTAGTGGAAGGCGAAAGCATAGTGCCCTTCAATGGCCCCGATGGACCGGGTGCTTCCATGGCTGTTTCCGTTGGCGCTGCGCCGAAGGCCATCGCGGCTCCCAGTATCGAAGCGACAATAACGAAAGATCTAACGCTATTCATCCCAGCTCCCACGTGAATGATTCCACAACCGACTGCACTTTCTCCATTGGCGGTGCTCAGAAAAGTGTGGCTGTGGCTAGTCATCATGCTCTTGCGAACGGCGACAATATAGATGATCGGAAGGACAACGCCGAGCGCTATCGACGATCAATCCACGCGATGATCTGATCGCCTGGGCTTGGCCGCATAGACTTGATATGGGAAAGTGTCGAATCGGAAGCGATCCGTTCGTCGTAGGTTCATACAATGTAAGGAGAGTGACCTATGCTTAAGGTAATCCTCAGCGCGGTGGTTCGTCTGGATCGCGTCCTGCAGGCACCCGGAGCCTTCCAATGACCCCCACGATCACCGCCTTTGAACGGTCGCCCGATCGCGGCAGGGGACTGGCGCGTGACATGCGCGTTCGCTGGGCGCTAGAAGAAGTGGGCCAACCTTACGAGGTTCGGCTGGTTTCATTCACTGCGATGAAGGAGCCCGCGCATCGAGCGCTTCATCCTTTCGGGCAGATACCGACCTATCAGGAAGGCGATCTTGCCCTGTTCGAGTCGGGGGCGATCGTGTTCCATCTCGCCGAGCGCCATGCAGGCCTGCTGCCGGATGATGCGAATGCCCGGGCGCGCGCAATCACATGGATGTTTGCCGCGGTCAACACAATTGAGCCGCCGATCCTTGATCTCCAAAACGCCAAGTTCTTGGAGGCCGACAAGAGTTGGTCCAAGGAGCGCCTGCCTCTCGTCCGGGATCGCATCCGTGACCGCATCGGCGTGCTTTCCGATCGTCTGGGCGATGCCGATTGGCTCGATGGCGCGTTCAGCGCGGGCGATCTGATGATGGTGGCCGTGCTGCTCCGGTTGAGGCCATCGGGAATGCTCGACGAATATCCGAAACTCGCCGCCTATGTCGCGCGCGCCGAAGCGCGGCCCGCTTACAAGCGGGCTTTCGCCGCTCAATTGGCGGTGTTCACCGGCATTCCACCGACCGACTGACGGCGGTTCGCTCCGGGTGCGTCACCGCTTGGTCGCGTCGGCAAATATAGTCTTGCCGGCCAAGACCGCGTGCTGCGCCATGAGGAATGCCGCGGCGTTCCAAGACTGCCCCGGCATTCCTCGCGGTGCAAGCGTTTTTCCGTGAAGCCATTCAGTGAATCGCCAATTACGAAGCGCGCATGCGCGCGCCAGTTTGATCAGTTCCGACTTTGCCTGTTCCACGCGCCCCGCCGCTATGAGTGCCGTCACCCAGAATCCGCCCACCATCGGCCAAATGCCTCCGTTGTGGTACTGCCAGGCGAAATTCTGCCGATGCCGTGCCATGTATGGGCGCCACAGGGAATTGCTCCGCTTGATCGGACGAGTGACCGCCCGCACAGGGTAAGGATCGCCCACGTGTGACTTCGTGAGCGCGTCGAGCGTTCGCGTGCTTGCAGTCCTGTCGGCGAGTCCTAGTAGGACAGCCAATACGTTGCCGAAAACATCGCCCTCCTCGCCGAAGAACGAGAAATTGACGAAGCTCAGGTACAAATCCCGATTGCGTCCCTGCTGCAACACGTAATCGTTGAGCAGGCGCGCGCGGCGATATTCGGCGATGTTTGCGGAGAAAGGATAGAAAAGCCCGTTGAAATTTTCGCGCGTCTCGGCCGCGTGGCCGATACGAAAAAGGCGCTTCACGAAATACCACAGCGCATTCGTATAGAGAACGAAGCCGGAGCGCGGCATGATGTCGGCCCAGTCGCTGGCCTCATTTTGCTGCAGCAGATAGAAGCGTTGATGCTCTTGCGCCAAGAGCCACTGAGTGGCCAGCTTGACGCGCTCGGCGTATTTTCGCAGCAAACCGCCGGAACCGGGGTGCCGATCCAGAAACGCCAACGCAATCAGCCACCATAACGTCGAATCAATGCATCCCAGATACCAGAAATCAGCTTCCTGTCTTTGTACGTCTACGAATTTCGCAATCTGTCCATTCGGTGCTTGATGCTCCGCCAGGGTGTGTAGACCCGCCGCCGCCGCGCGCGCCAGCGACTGATCGCCGGAGAGCGCCATTCCGATCGCGCAGACGGCCGCGTCCCGCCCGAATATTGCCGTATACCCGCGCTTCTCAGCCTGCAGAGTGGGTGAAGCGGCGAGGATGCCGTCGGGCGTCAGATTTCGCTTTAACAGATCGACAGACTGAGAATGGCAGGCGTCGAGTAGGGATTGATCATCTGGATATCTCGTAATGTTTGTCTCCTGCTACTGTCGGATCCATTCGACTCTTCGGCGCTTCACCATCGCTCCGACGCCTCTATCTTCTCGACCATGAGATCAAACATTTCTTTGCAGCCTTGTGGCCGTCATCGCGCTGAAGGCGAAAAAGCCATGGAACAAAAGCGAAAATATGAGGGAACGAAGAACCAACATGGAATCGCGGGAGTTGATTGGACGATGCGCCCCACATTACATTAAGAAGATACACTACGTCTCATCCCTACCCAACCTCGGAGTTTCCATGAAGCGAGTCACTGGCATTGGCGGCATATTCTTCAAAGCAAAAGACGCTCCCTCATTACAAGCTTGGTACAAAAAACATCTCGGAATCGATGTTCAAGAATGGGGCGGCGCAGCGTTCGATTGGACCGATGGTGAAGGTAAACCCGTTGGCGGAACAACCGCCTGGTCGATTGGTTCGGCGCAGAGCGACCAGTTTGCGCCCAGCACCGCCACCTTCATGATCAATTACCGAGTCGAGGATCTCCACTCACTGGTCAAAGCTTTGCGTGAAGAAGGCTGCAACGTACTCGAGAAGATTGACGAGTCGGAGTATGGAAAGTTTGCCTGGGTCATCGATCCGGAAGGAAACAAAGTAGAACTATGGCAACCGCCTGCCGGCCAATGACAAAGGGACTCCCATCCCCGCGCCACTCCACTGGCATCAGTCGCTGCCGGTGCAGAGTTCGCCGTACAACTCCCCGTCGAAACCTGTCCCGTTGTTGACGATGGCTCCGGAGATGAAAAATACGCTGCGCGGGTTTGCGAAGATTCCCGTTCCCGAGGCGGGTCGCTCCATCTCGGTGAAAGAGGCCGTCGCGGCGTCGAGTACGCCGAGATCGTGCGTTACGAGCGTTCCTCTGCGCGTTCTGATGGTAAGCACACCCGAATACGAGAGGTTCGCCTCGGGCTCGACACCTGGCATGCCTGCCGAGGGCGCCACATCCAACGCGAGAAATGTCGTTGCCGAATCAAGGGGGCCGGCGCCAGTGATTACCCCTTCGGTGCACTGGCCGACGGGACTGGAGCAGTTAGTCGTGGTGAACGTGCTCTGGATGCGGCCATGCACCCAATGGCAGCCCTCTTCAGCGTAAGCATTCGTGGTGAAGCCGACGCCGAATACCAAGAACGTTCCCAAGGAAAAAGCAGTCAAAGCGCGTTGCAGGCTATTCATTTTGCACTCCCTGTTTGAATCGAGGATTGACGGTTCACTTGTGTAATGTGCAGGGCGCGCGCGAATCCCCTCATCAACCAACAAAATATTTGGGCTACAGCAGTCCACCCGTGTCCCCGGCTCACCAGAATGATCATGGCCCTGCGCAGCGACATGCGACTCTATGGTATCGATACGAAAGAAGGGCGCGAGCGTCAACGTGCCTCTGTAGCCGAGCACTTTCAGATGATCGAGTATGCGTGCGCCAAAGATGCAGATCGCATCGGCACGCTCATTACCAAACACATCATGGAGTGGAAACCTTTATTTATTGCGGCGCTTAGCGGACCATCCCCCCGATCCGCGTGATCTCGGTAATCGCGCGCGGCCATCGTCTTTCCATGAAACGCCGCGTTCTATTGAAACGCGAATGTACTGTGCCCTCTGCTGGTCAGACAACGCCAGCTTTCATGCTGGATACCTCACGCTCAGGCGCGCTGCACGAATCGATGCAATCGATCCCTCGCTACGCCAGAAACTTCACCAGTTCGGTGTTGATCTGCTCGGCATGAGTCCACAGCACGCCGTGGGGGCCGCCCTTCAACTCCACGAACTTGACGTTTTTGATCATCTTCGCTTGTCGTCTGGAGGCAGCATCCGTCGGTAGGATGCGATCTGCATCGCCGTGCAGAATCAGCGTCGGCAGGGTGTTGCGAGCGATGTCCTGGCGGAAGTCCTCGATCCACGCGTCGACGCATGCGCGCGTGCCAATCGCAGACGCGCCGACCGCCACGTTCCAGTCGCCCTCGACGACCCGCTCGCTCACGAGCTTGCCGCCCGTGACATCGTAGTTGTAGAAGTTGTGCAGAAATTCCATCAGCGTGGCGGGCCGATCGGCATTGAGGGCCGCTTTGAGACCCTCGAAGACACTCCTGTCCACGCCCTCCGGGTTGTCAGCGGTCTTCACCAGATACGGACCCAGCGTGCCGATGAGCACCGCCTTGCGCAGCCGCCGCGTGCCGTACTTGCCGATATATCGCGTGACTTCGCCGGTGCCCATCGAGAAGCCGACCAGAGAAACGTCCGTGAGATCCAGCCTGCTCAGCACAGTGTCGAGATCGGCGGCAAATGTGTCGTAGTTGTAGCCGACGGCGGCCTGACTGGATTTGCCGAAGCCTCTGCGATCGTAGGTGATGACGCGATGACCCGCGGCAAGCAGTGCAGCTGTCTGCTTCTCCCACGACGCGCCGCTCAGCGGCCAACCGTGGATCAGGACCACCGGCGATCCGGAGCCGTGGTCCTCGTAGTAGAGTTCGATGGGCTGTGAGTTTTCCTGGCCAACTTTGATGTAACTGCTCATGGGTTCTCTCTTTCTCTCAGACGCGGCCAGGGAGTCTTGTTGTGACCTCCTGGACCAGCCACGCATTGCCGTCGGGATCGGTGAAAGCGAAGTACGACCCGTAGCTCGTGCGCTTGGGGTCGGGGCCGGGAAGGCGTGCCTCCACGGGGAACGGCGCGCCGTGCCACATGTCGCTCGCGGCGATGCCCCGGCGACCGAACTCGTCATGAGCCGCTTTGATGTCGGAGACAATCAGCGCCGCCACGGACGAGCCAGGCGCGGCCGCGGTTACTCCCTTGCCGAATGTGATCGAGCAGCCCGAGCCCGGGGGCGTGAATTGGACGATGCGGACGTCCTTTGTCGGGGCGACATCATCGTCGAGCCTCCAACCCAAGCGTTGATAGAATTCCTTCGATCGTTCGACGGAGGACACAGGGACGACGTGGACCTCGAGGTTCATGGTGACTTGTTTGGCGCCTGTTTGACTCATGTGATTTACCTTTCGCTAATTCGTGGTGATCATTTTGCCTTCATGGCTCGTGCGTCGGCCTCTACTGGCTGCGCCGTCCGAACGAGACGCCATAGGCGGCAGCGCGCACGGTCGGCAGCGGATCGTCGGAGAGCTCGATCCCGGGGGTGAGATTGGTGGGCAGAAACAGCAGCTTCTTCTGCGCCTCCAAGCTGTCGGGCACGATTCGGGTCAGCGTCAGCACACCGAGGTCGACAACCTTGCGGACATCAGGCCAAGGTTGGCTCGCATCCTTGGTCTGGTCGCCGGGCTCAGCTAAAACCGCCTTGACGTGAAAGACCACGGGCTTTCGCGCAATCCGCTTGGCCAGGTCGTCGAACAGGTAATCAGGCGACTGCTTGGCTGCCTCCTCGGGCGTGATATGCACCACTTTCTCCGGGGCGATCAAGTAGCGCACCGCCTGTCTTTGGCCGCTCTTGTTGACGAAGATGAAGGCATTAATGCCGTGGTACTCCTCGTCGGCGAAGCTGTCCGGAATTGGCAGCGAACCGATCGCCTTCGGCGCATTCGGATGGCTGGCGAAGAACTGATCGAGTTTCGTCGGCTTTGGCGCATCGGGCCCACTCACGGTGATGGCCTGCAGCAGATCACGAAAATCCTCGCCCGTGCCGACCGGGAAGAATTTGAACGAGTTGGTCACCATGTCGGTGGCAGGTCCGCTGGGCAGGTGGTACTTGATGGCGATGCCGCGGGGCATCGCGGGCGAGCCGTCGGGCACAGTGGGCATCCCGCTGCCATCCGAGAAGCGCGCGGTCACGGGAATCGTGCTGCCGTTGAATAGTGCCGCGCGGCTCAAGCGGGCACCTTCGGCCGAGCCTTTGAAAGTGCCTTCCGCCACAACGCCCTTCGCATGAAAGGCGCGAAAACCCGGATGCACTCCGTCCACTTTGTTCGCCAAATCGACGATCTGCGTCGGGAGGGGTAGGTTGTCCGCGATGGCGGCTGTGGAGGCCAGCAAAAGTGGTACACAGAATAGGCAATTCGCCATGCGTCTCGCGCGAGGGCGCGCCATTTCAAAAATAGTCATTGCAGCATTCCTTGAGCATCCTGCACTTTAGGTTGCAGTGGTGGATCGGGACGCGCAGAGTAGGCCTACGGTGAGCTTCGCAGTATCGGCAAGATTGCCAGTTTTGATACCATAATTGCCATGCGTATCCACATCCTTGCTCTCAATGGCGTGTTCGACACCGGCCTGTCCGCGGTGCTCGACGCCTTCGGCAGCGCCAACACACTGGCGCAGATGACCGGCGTTTCTTCGCTGCGCTTCCAGCTGAAGGTGGTGGGGCTGCACAAGAGCATCACCACGGCGCGCGGCCTTAGCCTGCCGGTGATGGCAGCGGCGCGCGCACCGGCGCCGGACGCTGTGGTGATGCCGGCCATTTTTCACATGAGGCCGGCGCCGCTGGTGCGGGCGTTGGCCGGCAGCGAGGTGCGCGAAGCCGGCGCGGTGCTGCGCAAATGGGCCGGGCGCGGCGCGCTGACCGCGACCGCCTGCATTGGCACCTTCGTGTTGGCAGAGGCGGCATTGCTTGACGGCGAGGAGGCCACCACGACGTGGTGGCTGTCGCCGCTGTTCCGGCAGCGCTATCCGCGGGTGCGGCTGGACGAATCGCGCATCATGGTGCAATCCAACGCCGTGGTGACCGCCGGCGCGGCGCTAAGCCACCTCGACTTGGCGCTCGCTCTGATCCGGCGCGCCAGTCCGGAGCTGGCCAACCTTACTGCTAGGTATCTGGTCGTGGATGAGCGGACTTCGCAATCGATCTACGCGATCCCGAACCATCTGGCCAACGCCGATCCGCTCACGCAACAGTTTGAACGCTGGGCGCGCCGACGTCTCGCTAAAGGCTTCTCGCTCGACCAAGCCGCGAAGGCGCTGGCTACCAGCAAGCGAACCTTGGCGCGCCGCATGGAGAGCGTGCTGGGCAAGTCGCCGCTCGCCTTTTTTCAGGACCTGCGGATAGAGCGCGCGGTGCACCTTCTCAGGACCGGCCGCGCCAGCGTCGAGCAGATTGCCGCCGAAGTCGGCTATGCAGAAGGCGCAACTCTGCGAGCGCTGCTGCGCCGGAAACTCGGCCGCGGCGTGCACGAGATCCGCCGCAGCGTGTAGTGGGCCCGTAGGGAGCGCTGAACGAAATTGATGCTAAAGATCTTGGCGGTTCTTTTGGTCGTCGGCGTGTTTGGCTATGGTTGGTATCGAAACGACCTTCGAAGATTAACGCGTGACTACGCGCGCAAGGAACCGTTCGACGGCACTCTGCAGCGCTGCATTGTGCGATTTCCGGTTGACGAAATGGGTACCGATTGCATGCTTGGTGCCAATAGCGATGGGCTCTACATGTCGTCTTCAATCGATGCGCTGGAAAAGAACAGACGCTGGTCATTCCGCTATTACGTGATCAAGACGCCAATCTTTATCCCATGGAATTGCATGCAAATTACTGACGCGAAATTCCCCATGCGCGGATATCTTCGATTCAGTGTGTTTTCAACCAAGGCAATGTTTTTTGTCCCCCGAGAGACTGGCCGGCTGCTTCTAACAAGTGTTGGACGGTGAATCTCTTGGCACTCGTGGTTTTCCTAAGAGGCATTAACGTCGGGGGCCACAGGACTTTCCGACCGACCAAGTTGGCCAAAGCACTGAAGCACTTGGGTGCGGTCAATATCGGCGCGGCGGGCACGCTCGTCTTTCGGCGGCAAATGACCCAGGCCCAAGCACGCGCCGAAGTGGCCCGCAAACTTCCGTTTGTCGCCGAGATCGTTGTTTGCCAGGGCCGCGACATTGCGACCCTGATTTCGAGGGATCCTTTTGACGGACAGCGGGCGCGACGCGATGTTGTCCACTTCGTCAGCGTGCTGTCTCAGCGTCCTCGCTTGACGCCATCGACGCCCATGCGATTCCCGTCCAGTGGCCAATGGCTGATGAAGATTCTCACGAGGCGGGGCCGATTCGTCATCGGAATGTACCGGCGCCACATGAAGGTCATCGGATTGCTCGGTGCGCTGGACCGCCTCTACGGTGTCCCAGCGACCACTCGCAACTGGAATACCATTGCGGCGATTGCCAGGGTGCTGCGTAACGACCCGTCTGACTAAACGGAGTACCTGGGTCCGGTATGGTCGCGCACGTCAATTCGGCACCTCTCCCGGGACCCGAGCTGTCTCTCTTTGTTTGGCGTTTTGCAGAATGATGCGGCGCCGATGATTGTCGGCAAGCCCCCACTCTTTGATCTCCTCCAAGGATCGAAAGCACCCGAGGCAGGTTAG
>Ga0307474_10002267_pt1 | contig 13826 bp, 8 predicted proteins | sample atmos_gasesECM1C_2_FD_203312 | JGI IMG/M metagenome (GOLD analysis project Ga0307474, IMG submission 203312) | Hardwood forest soil microbial communities from Morgan-Monroe State Forest, Indiana, United States - atmos_gasesECM1C_05 | ecosystem: Environmental > Terrestrial > Soil > Temperate... | reverse complement strand
GGTCGTCGAAGCCTTGCGCCAGATGCGCGACAACCGGGTCCGGTCGGTGCTGGTCATCGACGACGACGTGCTGGTCGGTATCGTGACCCAGGGTGACTGCGCCATCAAAGTGCTGCTGCCCGGGCTCGATGCGAAGCAGACGCCGGTGGGCCAAGTGATGACGGGCAACCCGGTGACGGTCAAGCCGGACGATCGGCTGGAAGGCTGCATGGCAATGATGGCTGCGCGCGGTTTTCGCCATCTGCCAGTCCTGGACGCGGGCAAGGTCGTGGGCGTGATTTCGATCGGAGACGTCGTCAAGGACATCATCCGGGATTTGGAGCACAACGTGGACGACCTGATGGGCTACATCATGAAGGACGGCCCCGGGGGCTGACAGACGAACCGCGGTGCCGTCGCCCCCCGTCCGCGATCGCCCGCTTCACCGTCATCGGACGCCACCGCTTAGTTAAATGACCTGCTGAGAAATGACCGCTTGTGGCCCATCGCGTCATTTCGCTGCCGTGCGAAATTTTGTCGTTATCGGGGAATAGCGGACCTACGTCCGTAGGGAGGGTTTGACACATCCTTGAGCCAACGGGGATTGCTTCGTCGCTTGCGCTCGCAATGACAGCGGATGCGTGCGTTGACGCACCTCCGGTACCTATCCCGCCGCCGGGTGAATGAGTGCAAGCGAGCCCCGGCCGTGTTTTCGATAAATCGAGAAATCGGAATCCAGCGTCAGGACGGCATGTCGATCATGGATTTCCGACATGCGGACGATGCACGCGTCGGCCAGCGACATCGGGATGTTGCGATACTTGTGAAGCAGCTTGCGCAATTCCCTGATGTGCTCATCGACCCGAAACGCGACGTTGAGCGCGCCATTTTCGACGAGCGCCAACATGGCGTCCTGGGCCTTCTCAAAGCGCGCAAGCAAGAACATCGCCTCCGCGAGCACGGGTTCACAGACCAGGAGAGGCGCGTCGAGTTCCTCGATGCGCTCGGCTACCCAGCGGTGATGCTGTTCCGCCCGATCGAAAAAGGCGACCAGCGGTCCGGTGTCAACGATGGCGGCGGTCATTGCGGCCGAAGCCTGCGAGATGCTTGGGATTTGAAGCGAGGTTGGCAATTCCCGAATCGATCGTCCCACGTGCGGGCTTCATCAGGCCGGCGAGGCTCGGCCGCCCCCGCTTCCCGCGTGGGGTTTCCAGGACCCGCCGCAAACCTTCCTCGATCAGATCCTTCAGCTTGCGGCCGCGCAGCGCCGCTTCAGCCTTGGCTTGCCGGTACAAATCGTCAGGGACCTCGACGGTGGTCTTCATTGCCTGTCCTGATACATAAAAGCATAAAACCATATTTATGCCAGCCTTAACAAAGATTCAAGCCGTTCTTCCCCGCGAGGGCGCGTCGAGGCGCGCGCGAACGCGTTGATGGTGCCTGCGGAGACATCCGGAGCACGATCGGCCAGTGCATGCTTGCCATGCGCAAATTGCCCGTCGTGCCAATCTGTCGCAATCCGTCGGCATTGTCGTTACTGCCAAATCAGCGGCAGATTTCGCCGCATCCCGCCTCGACAACAGGGGCGTACGCGTCGTCACGGACGTTGGGCGGGATGCGGTGGACGCGGGTGGCAGCGTGCGACGAACGATGCCAACGCGGACGGCCAAGGCGTGTGGTTCTGGCACCCCGACGCTGGTGTCAAGTTCTTAAGAAGCTAACGCTTCTCAGGGATGACGGAGGCAACAAAGCCCGGTCTCCGAGGAGAGCGCGCTATACGCCGTTAAAACCATTGCGCGGGGAATGCCGGGTGAACCGGTGTGACCGTGGTGACTACGCTCGTATGCTCATTTTATTTTGCATGCGAGGCTGCGGGCGCATTGAGCGCCCGGCATTCCCTGCGCCCTCTGCTTCCGGAGGGACAATGTTTGTGGATGACTCGGGCGCAATCGCGCGGCGAGAACGCGGAGGCGCGTGGTGACCCTTTCACAATTTCGACAACTCAAGCTGTCATCGCCCGGCATAGCCTTCCGAAGGACGGCGTCGCTTCCGCTCGCCTATGGCCGGGCGAACCAGTATTCCAGAGACGCTAGTGATAGGACCGAGAAGCCGCAGCGGGATACACCGCTTGCGTGGGGTATGACAATCGTATTTGGAACAGCGATGCCCGCCACCTCGATAAGCACCCGTTGCCCCTTGTTCGTGCTTGATCGCGGTTGGAACCGGTGTTCTGCTTAAAAAAGCCGCTGGAGCATTCCGCCTGTGTCGATCTTCATCGCACTGCACCACGTCACGCATTACAAATACGACCGTCCGATCGATCTCGGTCCACAAACCATCCGGCTGCGCCCGGCCCCCCACACGCGGACACCGATCCTGAGCTATTCGCTCAAGGTGACGCCCTCCAATCATTTCGTGAACTGGCAGCAGGACCCGCAGGGCAATTGGCTCGCCCGCTTCGTGTTTCCCGAGAAGGCCAGCGAGCTGAAGATTGAGGTCGATTTCACGGCGCAGATGACCGTGATCAACCCGTTCGATTTTTTTGTCGAACCTTACGCCGACAGTTTTCCGTTCCAATATAGCGCCGACCTCAAGACCGAACTTGCGCCTTACCTCGCAACCATCGAGCCCGGACCGCGATTTGCCGCCTACCTTGCCGGCATCAAGCGCGAAGCGATTAACACCGTCAGCTTTCTGGTCGATCTCAACGCCGAGCTACGGAAAAAGATTCGCTACGTCGTCAGGATGGAATCGGGAGTTCAGGCGCCCGAACAAACGCTCGCCGCTGGCAGCGGCTCCTGCCGCGACTCGGCGTGGCTATTGATCCAGACCTTGCGGCACCTCGGGCTCGCAGCGCGTTTCGTCTCAGGCTACCTCGTTCAATTGCGCCCCGACATCGACCCGGTCGAAGGGCCGGTTGAGGTCAACAACGATTTTACCGATCTGCATGCCTGGGCCGAGGTCTATCTGCCGGGCGCCGGCTGGATCGGATTCGACGTCACCTCCGGCATGCTGACGGGCGAGGGACACATCCCAGTCGCCGCTACGCCGCATTACCGGACCGCTGCGCCGATCAGCGGCGCGGTCGGCGCCGCCAATGTCGAATTCTCCTTCGACATGAGCGTCAAGCGAATTCGAGAAGCGCCGCGGATCACCCGTCCGTTCTCGGACGAATCCTGGGAGCGTCTCGACAAGCTCGGCGAGCAGGTCGATGCCGAGCTGAAGGCGAACGATGTGCGATTGACGATGGGCGGCGAGCCGACCTTCGTTTGCATCGACGATATGGAATCTGCCGAATGGAATATCGCCGCGGTCGGTCCGAGCAAGCGCGGCTTCGCCGACCGTCTGATCCGAAAGTTGCGGAGCCGTTTTGCCCCCGGTGGCCTGCTGCATTACGGGCAGGGCAAATGGTATCCGGGCGAAAGCCTGCCGCGCTGGGCGTTCGGCCTCTACTGGCGCAAGGACGGCGTGCCGATCTGGAAAAACTCCGACCTGATTGCCGATGTCGAAGGGGCGCATGAGGCGCACATCGAAGCGGCGGAGCAATTCGCGGAAGGCACCGCAAAACGGCTTGGGCTTGATTCCGATTTCGTCATCCCGGCGTTCGAGGACCCGGGCTACTGGCTGAAAAAGGAAGCGAGCCTGCCGCCGAATGTCGAGCCTTCCGATTCCAGATTGTCCGATCCCGAAGAACGGGCGCGGATGGCGCGGGTGTTCGATCAGGGGTTGGACACGCCGAAGGGTTTTGTTTTGCCGATCCAGCGCTGGAATGCGGACGCGGGACGTTGGCAAAGCGAACGCTGGAAGCTGCGCCGCGGCAACCTGATCCTCTCACCCGGCGATTCCCCGCTGGGCTATCGCTTGCCGCTCGCTTCCCTGCCTCATATCCCATCCGACCAATATCCCTACATCGTCGAACAGGATCCGCTCGAGCCTCGCGAACAGCTTCCCGTGTTCGAGGCGCGCCTTTCGCAAAACGCGTCGCATCATGAGCTCAATGAACAGAAGCTTGGGCGCGGCGGCGGCGTTCGCACCGCGATCTCGATCGAGATCCGCGACGGCGTGCTGTGCGCCTTCATGCCGCCGGTAGAGAGTCTGGAAGACTATCTGGAACTCATCGCTGCGGTGGAAGCGACCGCCGAGGAAATGCAGATCAAGGTTCATGTCGAGGGTTACCCGCCGCCTTTCGACCCGCGCCTCGATGTGATCAAAGTGACGCCTGATCCCGGTGTCATCGAGGTCAACATCCAGCCTTCCACGAGCTGGCGCGAGGCGGTCGATATCACGCTTGGACTTTACGAAGATGCCGCAAAGGTACGGCTCGGGGCCAACCGTTTCCTGATCGATGGCCGTCACACCGGCACCGGCGGCGGCAATCATGTCGTGGTCGGCGGCTCTACCCCCGCGCACTCGCCATTCCTGCGCCGCCCCGATCTTTTGAAGAGCCTGGTGCTGTACTGGCAGCGGCACCCGTCGCTGTCATATCTGTTCTCGGGCATGTTCATTGGTCCGACCAGCCAGGCGCCGCGGATCGACGAAGCGCGTCATGACAGTCTTTATGAGCTCGAGATCGCGCTCGCCCACGTGCCGCCGCCGGAAATCAAGGCTCCCTTATGGCTGGTGGACCGCCTGTTCCGGCATATCCTTGTCGACATCACCGGCAATACCCATCGCGCCGAGATTTGCATCGACAAGCTCTATTCACCGGATGGCGCCATGGGCCGGCTCGGTCTGGTCGAGTTTCGTGCGCTCGAGATGCCGCCGGATCCGCGCATGTCGCTGGCGCAGCAGCTTTTGGTACGCGCCTTGATCGCTAGATTCTGGCGCGAGCCGCTGGACGGGAAATTCGTGCGCTGGGGCACGACGCTGCACGATCGCTTCATGCTGCCGCATTTTCTCTGGCAGGATTTTCTGGATGTGCTCGCCGAGCTGAAGCAGTGCGGTTACGGATTTTCGCCGGACTGGTACGCCGCGCAGCTCGAATTCCGCTTCCCCGTGTTCGGCCGGGTGCATCACGGCGGCGTGTCGCTCGAAATCCGCCAGGCGCTCGAGCCCTGGCACGTTCTCGGCGAAGAGAGCTCTGCCGGTGGCACCGTGCGCTATGTCGATTCCTCGCTCGAGCGGTTGCAGGTCAAGGCTGGCGGCTTTGTCCAAGGCCGTCATGTCGTTACCTGCAACGGCAGGCGAATGCCGATGACCGAAACCGGCCGCTCGGGCGAAGTGGTCGCCGCCGTCCGCTTCAAGGCCTGGCAACCAGCCTCTGGGTTGCATCCGACCATTCCCGTCCATGCGCCGTTGACATTTGATCTGATCGACACCTGGAACGGCCGGTCGCTGGGCGGCTGCGTCTACCACGTCGCGCACCCGGGCGGGCGCAATTACGAAACCAAGCCGGTCAACTCCTATGAGGCAGAGGCGCGGCGGCTTGCCCGCTTTCAGGATCATGGCCATACCCCCGGCAAGATCGAACCGCCGCGCGAGGAGCGCACAAGTGAATTCCCCTTGACCCTCGACTTGAGGACGCCACTCGTCCATTGAGTGCAGGGGTGCGCGAGGAGAGTCGCGGGATGACAGAACACGCCGGCCAGGAAAACGGACAGGGCAGCAAGACCCGTCCAGCAAACCGGCGCGTCGCCCAGTGGATGCGCGATTACGTGTCCCTGCCGGGAATTCCCGATGAATACATCGCAGGCGACGGCGCACCTCGTACGGTCTGGAGCCGCTTCTTCGATGCATTCGCCACGCTGACGCCGGCGGAGATCGAGCGGCGCTTCTCCTCGGCCGATCGTCATTTGCGGGAAGCCGGCGTCAGCTACCGCGCCCCCGGCGAGACCTCGGACCGGATCTGGCCGTTGAGCCATCTGCCGCTCCTGATTGACGATGCCGAGTGGCGGCAGCTCTCGGCCGGTATCGCGCAGCGCGCCCAATTGCTCGAACTCATTCTCAGCGACCTCTATGGCGAGGGGCGATTGGTCGCCGAAGGGGCGATACCGGCTGCAGCGATTGCCGGCAGCGCGGAATATCTGCGCGCGGTTTGCGGGATCAAGCCGCCCGGAGGGCGATATCTTGGTCTCTATGCCGCCGATGTCGGCCGCGGGCCCGATGGGCGCTGGTGGGTGCTTGGCGACAGGACCCAGGCGCCGTCGGGTGCAGGGTATGCGCTTGAGAATCGCCTCGTGCTGTCGCGCGCCTTCGCAACCCTCTACAAGTCGATGAATGTGGAGCGACTTGCGCCATTCTTCGAGGCCTTCCGTGACGCCTTGCGCGCCAGCGCGGACCGCGACGAGCCGCGCATCGGGCTGTTGACGCCCGGCCAGTTCAGCGAAACCTATTTCGAGCATGCGACGCTTGCGCGCTATCTCGGCTTCTTGCTGGTCGAGGGCGATGATCTCGCCGTCAGCGGCGATCGCATCCATATCCGCACCGTGGCGGGCCTGAAGCGCCTCGACGTGCTGCTGCGCCGTGTCGATTCCAATTTTCTCGATCCGCTCGAGCTTGACGCCTCTTCGCAACTCGGCGTACCCGGCCTGATCGACGTGCTGCGCAAGAACGGCGTCGTTGTCGCCAACATGCCCGGTTCGGGCGTCATGGAAGCACGCGCGCTGCTCGGATTCCTGCCAAGCCTCAGCCGGCGTTTTCTCGATCAGGATCTGAAGATGCCGCATATCGCGACGTGGTGGTGCGGACAGGCCTCCGCGCGCGAGGAGGTGCTGTCGCGGCTCGACGAGGTGGCCGTCGAAGGTGCTTTCGGCAGAGAGGTTCCCGGATTTGTCGGTAGCCGCTCCGTGCTTGCCGGCGAGTTGTCGGCGGCTGAACGCGAACGGCTCAAGACCGCCATCAACGATCGCGGCATCGATTTCGTTGGCCAGGAGATGGTCCGCCTCTCGACAATGCCGGTATGGGACAAGGGACGGATCGCGCCGCGCCCGTTCGTGCTGAGGATTTTTGCCGCTGCAACGCCGCACGGCTGGACCATCATGCCGGGCGGCTTTTGCCGGATCGCCGAGCAACGCGATGCCCGCGCGGTATCGATGGGCGACGGCGCGAGGGCAGCGGACGTCTGGGTCGTTTCCGAGCGCGCCGTGCCGGCGACGACGCTGCTCCCGGCCGTCGAGACGGTGCGGATCAGGCGCATCGCGGGAGTGGTGCCGAGCCGGGCCGCCGACAATTTGTTCTGGCTCGGCCGCTACCTTGAACGCGCCGAAGCGACCTTGCGGCTGGTGCGGGCGCTCGCGACCTCGCTGCGCGACCCGGCCAGGGGATCGTCGACCGTGCACTCGGTAGAGCGGATTCAGCGGCTTCTATGGGCATGGGGTGCGACCTCGCAAACGACGCGCACCCAACCCGCGAGGGTCGCCGCCGAGGCGCTGCAAAGTGAGGAGAGATTTGGTTCGGGTTTGTCGCTGGTGCGCTCCGCCCAACGCACGGCCACCTCATTGCGCGAACGTCTCTCGCCGGACGCCTGGCAAGTCATCACGGAAATGACTGAGCGTCTTGCCCAGGAGGTTGAAGATGACGACGGCGTCATCAGCGCCGCCGAACTGACCCTGCAGGAGCTGGCGAGTTTCGCAGGCCTGGCGCAGGAAAACATGAACCGTGCCGCTGGCTGGCGGTTTCTCGAAATAGGCCGCCGCGCCGAGCGCGCCATCAACACCGTTCGTTTCGCGCGCCAGTTCGCCTATGAGGATGCCGAGAGCGAGGATCTCGACGTTCTGCTCACGCTGGTGGACTGCCAGATCACGTACCGCTCGCGCTATCTCGTCGGTCCGCTGCTTGCGCCCGTGCGCGACCTCGTGGTGCTCGACCCCTACAATCCGCGCTCGGTCGCGTTCCAGGTTTTGGCGTTGAACGAGCACATCGCCAGCCTGCCGACATTGAAGGAAGGCGGACTGATCGAACGGCCGCAGCGTCTGGCCGTCGCCCTTCAGGCGGCGCTGACGACGGCAGAGGCCGCGATGCTGGACGTCAAGACGCTGTTTTCGTTCGAACAGGATTTGCTCAATCTTTCCGATGCCATCGGCTCGCACTACTTCCCGCACGGGCCGAATGCGAGCCGGCCCGAGAAGCTGACGGGTCTTGCGTGATCTACGACATCCGTCACCGCACCAGCTACGCTTACGAAACTCCGGTCAATTTCGCGCGGTGCTCGCTGCGGCTGGAGCCGAGAAGCGGCGATGGACAGCAATTGGTTTCGCATAGCGTCGACATCAGGCCGCGCCCGACGGAGCGTACCTGGCGGCGAGACTTTTTCGGGACGCACACCGAGAGCATCCTGATCGAGACCGCGCATCGCAGCCTTCGCATCGATTCCCGCTCGCGGGTGTCGGTGTTTCGGACCGCTCCGGCGCGCGACGCGCACAGTGGCCCCTGGGAAAGCGTCCGCGACGTGGCGTTCGAATCCAATAGTCTTGGCGCGGCTTCGCCGGTTGGATACGTCTTCGCAAGCCCCCTCGCTCCGGTGCAGCCGCCTGTCACCTCATACGCCTCGGCCAGCTTTCCGATGGGCCGCGGTATCCTTGCCGGCGCGGTCGACCTGATGCATCGAATCCGGAACGATTTCAAATACGACCCGAAGGCGACCGTGGTCTCGACGCCGCTTAGGGAGGTGTTCGAGAAGCGACACGGCGTTTGCCAGGATTTCGCGCACGTGATGATTGCGGGTTTGCGCGGCCTCGGCCTGCCCGCAGCCTATGTCAGCGGCTATCTGCGCACGATCCCGCCTCCCGGCAAGCCGCGCCTGCAGGGGGCTGATGCAACCCACGCCTGGGTTTCGCTTTGGTGCGGCGAAGAACTCGGCTGGATCGGCTTCGATCCCACCAACGATGTCCTGGTCGAGAACGATCACATCGTCCTGGCGATGGGCCGGGATTTTTCCGACGTTTCGCCCGTCGACGGCATCATCGTGGGCTCGCGTAGGCAGAAACTTAACGTTGCAGTGGATGTGCTGCCGGTCGGCTGACCGCTGGATGCACGGCTTGGATAACGGCTGGTCAATAGCGGGCCCTGACCTTCCTGACCGTTCTTAGTTTAACCTTGGCTTTACGATCATTGCGGACGGAAGCCGCGCCAGGCGATCCCGTAACGCTCTCCTTAAGCCAGTGACCTTAGGTTCGCAGCTCGCGACCAGGGGGAGAACTCTGGCGATCAGAGGGGGAAGAGAACAATGTCAGTTGCGAGCCGGAAATTCTATTCGAACATGTTCGATCAGGTTGCGAAGTTCAGCATCACCGGCCTCTCGACGTCCATGGCGGTGGCGCTCCTTGGCGGCTTCGAGGCCGTCTATCCCTGGTTCTAAATCGTCCAGCGTGAGATGATTGAACGGAAATCCTAACTCGGGTCGCGTTAGATCATGACGCGATTAAGTGGAACGCATCGTGATCTCGTCGTTGTTTGAGCATGATCTCGGCGCAAACGCGTTTCGCGTTTGTTAGCTAAGGGAAAACCGCTTTTCACTTTGCGCTAACGCGCCCCTTCGGGTCCGGATCATGCTCTAATTGGTTGTCCCGGTCCGCATCGGCTGAATGCCATCGCTGCCGGCACGCAGATTGCGGAAGAATTTCTCGACCTCGCGTGACAGAAGCTCCGCCGTGGACGTCAGGTCGCTGGACGCCGACAGCACCGAGGAGGCGGCCTTGTTGGTGTCGCCGATGGCGTCGTTGAGCGAGCCGATATTGACGACCAGCGTGGAGTTGCCGTCGGCGGCCAGTTGCGCGTTTGATGAAATTTCGCGCGTTGCGGCGTCCTGCTGCCCAACGGCACCGGCGATGTTTGCGGTGACCTCGTTGATTTCGCGTACCGCGGCGCCGATTTCGCGTACCGCGTCGACCGCGTTGCGCGTGGATGCCTGGATCATGTTGACGTTCTGGCCGATTTCGGAGGTCGCCTTTGCGGTCTGTCCGGCCAGGGACTTGACCTCGTGTGCCACCACCGCAAAGCCGCGGCCGGCCTCGCCGGCGCGAGCGGCTTCGATCGTGGCATTGAGCGCGAGAAGGTTGGTTTGCTCGGCGATAGCCTGGATCAGATTGAGCACCCCGTCGATACGCTGGGTCGCGGCAGCGAGACTTTCGATTTCGGCGACCGACTTTTCGGTCCGCTGACCGGCCTGTTCGACGACATTAGCGGATTGGCGCACCTGCCGTCCGATCTCCTCGACCGAGGCGGAAAGCTCTTCGGCTGCGCCCGCGACCGCGAAAACATTGCTCGAGGCCTGCTCGGTAGCGGCTGCGGCGGCAGTCGCGCGACCACTCGCGTCCGAGGCCACCTTGGCAATGGATTGCGCGGTGTCGCGCATCGCAGAGGCGTTGTCGTTCACCGCGCCCAGCACGCTTCCGATGGCGGTGCGGAACGCCTCCACCGAACTTTCTATTTGCCGGGTCCGCTCTTCGCGCGCCCTGGAATCCTGCAGCACCTGCGAATTGAGGTTGCGGTTACGGTCCATCGCCTCCTGGAAGATCCGGATTGCGCGGGCAAGCGCGCCGATTTCGTCTTCGCGGTCGGTATGCGGAACCTCTATTCCTTCCGCGCCCTCCGCGACCCGCTTGATGGTCGTTGTGATCGCCGAAAGCGGCCGCGCCACCGAACGGGAGATAATGAAGACTCCGACGCCGACCAGAACCAGCGCCAGGCCGCCGAGACAGGTCAGAAGAAACGCCAATCGATGATTGAGCTCTGTTTGCTGGCCGATCCGCCTCGATCGCTCGGCATAGACTTTTGAGAGCGTCTCGAGATCGTGGTTGAGAGCGGTCCGCACGCTGCGGTTAGCGTCGTTGTCGCCCCACTCGCGGCCTGCGTCGTGCCCGATCTCGACAGCGCGGCGAACCAGCTCCTTGCGGAATTCGACGAACTGTTCGATCCGTTTTCTGAAGGCTGAAAATTGCTCGGCGTCGTCGGCCCTGACGATGGATTCCCAGTTTTTGACGACGCCCATGAGCTCGTTGCTGAATTTGTGGATGCCCTCGCCATACTTTTTTATGAGCGCTGGCTCAGTCGACATGTAGACGCCGCGCGATTCCATCACCACGGCATAGACCAGCGAATTGACGCGTTCCACATTCAGCGCGGCCTGGCTCGCGGTCTCGATCGCGTCCGTGAGCTCAGTGCTGGAGCGCGTATTGTAATCGGACAGCACCGTGATTGCCGCGGTCAGAAGCGCAAACAGCGAGAAGATCGAATAGAGCTTGGTGGCGAGTGAAAGGCGCGAGCCGATCGCAAAGCCGGAGCGTGCGGCGGATTTCATTAACGCTGGCATCCTTGGCCTCTCTCAGGAGGCCGGTCAGTGAGATGTGACGGCTGTCATAAAAAACTATGTAAAACTTTCATGTATAAATTGTTAACCTTTGCCTGTCGCTTCGGCAGGTTGCGAGCGCGCGACCGACGCATGGTGTCGGACCGACGCACGGTGTTGGAGGTTATTTTACCAACAAAATCAGATAGATAATAGATTAATCATTCATGCCGTCTGAAATGAGGGCCGCCTCCCGCCCACAGCCTCGGTCGCCGGCTGCCATGCTCAATGATAGGCTTTTGGAAAGTCATCAGCGAACCGCGCTGATCGTCGGGAGCAGGCATGGTCTATCGGCACGCCATCGGCAACACCAGCTACGTCTTCGACGACCTTCGCGATCTGTTGGCCAAGGCTACGCCGCCGCGTTCCGGAGACCGCCTTGCCGAGATCGCTGCCGAGAGCGCCGAGCAGATGGTGGCCGCGCGGATTGCGCTTGCCGACGTGCCGCTCAAGCAATTCCTGCACGAGACCGTTATTCCCTACGAAGATGACGAAGTCACGCGCCTGATCGTGGACACCCATGATTGCGCCGGCTTTGCAGCGATCTCATCGCTGACGGTCGGATCGTTCCGCGATTGGCTGCTCTCGCCCGCCGCCACAGCAGATGTTCTCAAAAAGACAGCCCGCGCCATCACGCCGGAAATGGCCGCGGCGGTCTCGAAGCTGATGCGCAACCAGGATCTTATCCTCGCCGCCAAAAAAATCGACGTGGTAACCGCCTTTCGCGACACGATCGGTCTGCGCGGCCGGATGAGCGTGCGGTTGCAGCCCAATCATCCGTTCGATGACGAGAAGGGCATTACCGCATCGATTCTGGATGGCATCCTGCTCGGGTCTGGCGACGCCTGCATCGGCATCAATCCGGCAAGCGACGACCCCGCGGTGATCGGCAACCTGCTCCGCCTGCTCGACGACATCATTGCGCGGTTGCGGATTCCGACCCAGAGCTGCGTTCTCTCTCATGTGACGACGACGCTTGGCTTGATCGAGCAACGCGCACCTGTCGATCTGATCTTCCAATCGATCGCGGGGACGCAAGGCGCCAACCGCAGCTTCGGCATCGATCTCGCTTTGCTGCGCGAAGCTCACGAGGCGGGGATATCGCTGCGGCGAGGCAGCGTCGGCAGCAATGTGATGTATTTCGAGACCGGGCAGGGCTCGGCGCTTTCGGCCAACGCAAATCACGGCGTCGATCAGCAGACTTGCGAGGCGCGCGCCTACGCGGTTGCGCGAGCTTTCGATCCGCTGCTGGTCAACAGTGTGGTCGGCTTCATCGGCCCGGAATACCTCTATGACGGCAAGGAGATCATTCGCGCCGGATTAGAGGACCATTTTTGCGGCAAGCTTCTCGGCCTGCCGCTCGGGGTCGATGTGTGTTATACCAATCACGCCGAGGCCGACCAGGACGATATGGACAATCTCCTGACGCTGCTGGCCGCGGCCGGTGTCAATTTCATCATGGGGGTCCCCGGAGCCGACGATGTGATGCTCAACTATCAGTCCACATCGTTTCACGATGCGCTTTATGTCCGCGAGATCTTTGGATTGAAGCGTGCCCCCGAATTTGACGACTGGCTGTACCATGCCGGGCTCGCCGACGCCGAATTTCGCCTCACGAGCAACGGCGGCCTGCTGCCGGACTTCGCGTTGCGATTGATTGCGTAAGGAACATCAGCCGCGGCCCGGCTTTGTTTGCAACTATCCAGCCATTTACCCGTTGAATGGCTGCCACAATGTTGAGGAAATTATAGCCCAGCGTTTTGTGCGTACTTAGCTTATACAGGGTTGAACCCGCAGAGGAATTGATGAGAGCTGAGAGCCTTGAGACGGTGCGCCGTGTCTTGTGCGTCTTCCCGCGCTATACGTCTGCTTTCGGAACATTCGAAAACGCCTATCCGCTGACTGATGGCGTACAGGCCTTCATGCCGCCGCAGGGCCTGCTTTTGATCGCGGCATATCTGCCGGAAAACTGGCCGGTCCGTTTCATCGACGAAAACATTCGCCCCGCCACGGCGGAGGACTTCGAATGGGCGGAGGCGGTGCTGGTCAGCGGCATGCACATCCAGCGCCAGCAGATGAACGATATATGCCGCCGTGCGCATGCACACGATCTGCCGGTTGCAATCGGCGGTCCTTCGGTCAGCGCCTGTCCCGACTACTATCCGTTGTTCGACTATATTCATATCGGCGAACTTGGCGATGCGACGGACGAGTTGATCGCGCATCTGGCGCGCAATCCCTCCCGCCCGAAGCAGCAGGTGGTCCTCAAGACTGCCGAGCGTCTCGCGATGACCAGATTTCCGCTTCCGGCCTACGAGCTTGCCGAACTCAAGCGCTACTTCCTCGGTAGCATCCAGTATTCGAGCGGTTGTCCCTATCAGTGCGAATTCTGCGATATCCCTGGACTCTATGGCCGCAATCCGCGCCTGAAGACGCCGCAGCAGATCACCGCCGAACTCGACAAGCTGCTCGCATGTGGCATCCGCGGTTCGGTCTATTTCGTCGACGACAATTTCATCGGCAATCGCAAGGCCGCGCTCGAATTGCTGCCGCATCTGGTGGA
>Ga0307474_10002265_pt1 | contig 13829 bp, 10 predicted proteins | sample atmos_gasesECM1C_2_FD_203312 | JGI IMG/M metagenome (GOLD analysis project Ga0307474, IMG submission 203312) | Hardwood forest soil microbial communities from Morgan-Monroe State Forest, Indiana, United States - atmos_gasesECM1C_05 | ecosystem: Environmental > Terrestrial > Soil > Temperate... | reverse complement strand
TATCGCATGCCAGGAAACATTTCCGCCGGTGCCACTTACCTTGCGCGGCTTTCGTTCTCCACCACCGAAGAAGACTGGTCCAATGAAACCGTCGGCGCTCGCTCAAGCATCGGCGAAACTCTGTTCCGGCCATTCCGGCTCGTAAAAAAATACCGCCGCGGCTCCAATTCCTGATCGCGTTACTTCGGACCGCTCGCGTGGGTTTGTTTCTCTTCCTTCAACTTGTTAAGGCGCTTCACTGCATTTTGATTTTTTGCATCGAGCTTCAGCGACTTCTCGTAGTTCTCGATCGCGAGGTCTTTTTGTCCGGCTGCGGCGTACGCCTCGCCGAGGCTGTCATAAACATTCGACGACTCGGGAAACTCTGCCACATTTTTTTGAAACAGCCGAATCGCGTCATCAGTCTTGCCGTTCCGCAAGGACTCATATCCCAGCGCGTTCAGCAGAAATTCGGGGGGCCGATGCTCCGCGTCCCCCGAACGCTTCAACGCATCATATTTCTGCAGCACGGCATCCGTTCCCCCGAGCTTCGCCGTGAGCATCAGCTCCTCGAACGGCCCGCGCGTCCGCACGTACTTCCATCCGTACTCTTTCGCGATGCTTCCCATCATCTCCGATGCCACCAGGTTTCCGTTGTCCGAGTTCGCCATTAGCGCGGCGCCCTGCCCAGTGTCCGAATTCATCACCAGCAGCGCTTGAAAACCTTCATCCGCGCCGTTGTGTCCGAATTCTCCCGGGTGATCCTTACTGAGTGCAAACCCGATGCCAAACGTTTTCGATTGTTGCGTCAACATTTCCTCGACGGTTTTTTGTGTCAGCACTTTGTTGGACTCGCCCTGCTTCGAAAGCGCAATCTCTATCGCAAATTTCGCCAGGTCTGTCGGCGTAGTCCATAATCCGGCCGCCGCCATTTCCGGGTACACGTGCCATTTTCCGTGTACCGGCTTCCCGTCCGCGCGAGCGCCACCTGCGGTAAACGCTGCACGCGCTGGGGGAAGGGGCTGTTCGTAGCTGCTGTCGATCATTCCAATTCTGTCCAGAACGGTTTCTTTCATCAGGGCAGGGAATTGTTTCCCGCTCACATCCATCATCAGTTGCTGTTCGATCGTGATGCCTCCGCCCGAGTACCGCTCGTCGGTGCCGGGCACAAAATCCACGCGGATAGGAGCTGTGTTCGCCGGTTTTTCTCCGTTGAAAATCTGCACCAGTGTGGGCACCTTTTCGTCCACGTCGTAACCCGGAAATCCATGCACTGTCAGTCCCGCGCTGTGGCTCGCTAAACGGCGCAGCGTCACTTTCTCGTCCTTTGTAAATTCGTTCTCCGGTACTTTCCAGCTTTTAAGTTTTTGATTTACGTCTTCATCCAGCGAAAGTTTTCCTTCTTGAACGAGCGCCAACATTCCCGTAGCAGCTACCGGCTTGCTGATCGACCCGGCCTGAAAAAGCGTTTTGGGCGTTACAGGCACCCTGCCGCCCGGTTCAGTCACTCCGTAAGACTTCACCCACGCGATCTTGTAATCTTCGATCACCGCCACGCTCAACCCCGGCACGTTGTACAGTTTCATCAGTTTTTCGATATCCAGCTGAACAGGCGGCTCGCCTTTCTTAACAGCAACCGGTTCAATACTCTTGCCGATTCGCTCGATCCGCAGTTCCGTGGCGTCCGCTGATTTTGAGTTGACCGTGCCCGATGGAATGTTCGCGTTGGTTTTGTTTTGCCCCAGCAATTCTGTGCTCGCAGCGGCCATTGCGAGCAGCGCGACCGCGGCCAAACAGTTCGAATCTAGAACTGCAATCCGTTTTTTCATTATTGCCTTCCCACCCTCAATCGGCTTGTAGTGCGCAAAAACAACACACCAGTAACTTCGCAGCTAGCCTTCGATAAGAAACGAAAGACCATCCCGATTAGTTCCATCTGCCACCAAGTATGCCGGCAATACTACCGGGGCAAAAACAAAAGGCTTCCCTGATGATGAGAGAAGCCTTTCCGTTCAATCTGCTGAATACGATAGATTGTGGTCAGATCTTGGTTCGCATTTCCATCTTGTGAACCCGCTTGCTCTTCGCTGCCGGAATTTCGACGTCCAGCGTCAAAGAACTCTTGTTTCGCAAGACTCCGAGCTTTGCCGTTTTTCCTTCCCCTGCAGCGGCCAATTTCGAGCGCAATTCCGCGACGTCGTGAATCCGCTCGCCGTTCAGCGAAGTAATCACGTCCCCAGCCTTCACGCCCGCCTTCTCCGCCACCGAACCAGCGTTGACGTCGCGTACCAGAATGCCTTCGCCGTCTGGCGCTCCGAAATAGGCACCCAGCTGGCCGCTGATGTCTTCCGCATCGATACCCAGCCGGGGGCCGCCCGCCAAGAAATTGTCGCCGTCCCACTCAAGATTTGGCATTCCGGGCATCGGCGCGACTTCAGGCATCTGGAATTGAAAGGCCTGCGGCATCGCGTTCATCCCGGTCATCCAATGTTTGCGGCTCTCTTGCATTTTTCCGAGCGTCACACGAACCGTTTCCGCGTGACCGTCTCTCGATACCGTAAACTGCAGCGTACGTCCCGCTGGGGTCTCGTGGATCATTCTCCGGAACTGCACGGTGCCCTCCACGCGTTGTCCGTTGATCTCCGTTATAACGTCGCCGTCTTTCAAACCGGCCTTCGCCGCGGGGCTGTCCTCAAGCACTTTTCCGATCACCACTCCACGCTCCGCGGGGAGTTTAAGCTCTTTAGCTTTTTCCGCCGTCACTTCCTTTGTTTCAACTCCCAACCAGCTTCCGCCTTCATCCGGCGGCGACATCACCAGCTGCTGCTCTTCATCGTCATCGACCGGGCCGCCGACAATCACTTGACCTTGCGGCGTCTGCATAACTCTCATCTGTGTCCTGACATTCGGCGATACCGGAGCGGCTGGTGGCACCACTTCCTGCAGTCTCTGTGGCGCGTCCTGAACCGACGTGGAACTACTCGGCAAAGCAATCAGTCCTAGGCCCAGCGCAGTCACTCCGCCAGCCAGCAAAATATTCTTTCCGTTCATAATGTGCTCCCTGCGCTCTTAGACGCGCGCGTCGCCAAACCGGTATTCTCAAATCAGCGCATGCAAATCCACTTTTTCACACAGTCGTCCGCAGCGCCACCACTCGGATGCCGCCATTGACCGTGTGCAGCTTGATCGGCGCTCCGCCGCGTCCCAGTTTTCCACGCATTTCCCGCGGCTTCAGAGTACTTTGCATTTCAACCGGCAGCTCGGAAAGAAAATTTCCGTTCAGGCAACGCGCTTCAAGATCGGCATGCGCATCCGCCGGCAGCGCCAGCAGGACCGAGCCATTTGTCGTCTCTGCCAGCGTCCCGCCGATGCCGTGCACATGCGAAAGCTCCAGCCGAACGTTGCCGTTCGTGGTTCGCGCGTGTACCGTGCTGTCCGCGCCGTACACTTCAATGTTGCCATTCACCGTACGCAGCTCTTCCACGTCATCCACGCCCGCGACTCGCAGCGTTCCGTTCACCGTGCCCAAATGCTCCAGCTTTACTCCGTGCGGCACATGGATCGAGTATTCCACCGCTACTTCCACGCCCTCGTTTTGCGGATAACGCGTGGCCACCGAGACTCCACCCGCATTTGCATTCACATCGATCGAAACCCGTTCCAGGTCAGACTCCTTGAGCTTCGCGGTCTTCACCGCGTGAACCTCAACCACATCCTTGTCCCAGCCTTGCACCTCCACGGTTCCGTTCACGTTCTGCAAATCAAAGGTGCCACCTGGCTGCAGCGGATAGGACTGATCGAATTCTTTGCTGATGGCAAAGCCAGGAACGGCCGCAACCGCCAGCGTCCACACCAGCACCATCGCGGGAACGATCATCTTGCGAAGTTTCATAAATGCCCCCTTCGAGGATTCATCGCGCGATTCACTTTATTAAACCGCGCTCTGCTTCCGCTTTTTTCCTGAAGAACGACCTTGGACCCCGGACTCCATTCCGCACATCGTTACAGCTCGAGAACTAACGCAAATGAAACTCAAACTTCACCGTCGAGATGACATCAACGGGCTTCCCATCCATGGCCACTGGTTTAGCGCGCCATTGCTTCAGCGCGGCAATGGCAGCGTCTGCTAATACCGTGTCGCCGTCCAGAAGTTTCTCCACTTCAATGCGCCCATCCTGTTTGAGCCGGACTTGCAGCCGCACCACGCCTTCGATTCCCGCTTTCCGCGCGACTTCCGGATACCCAGGCGGCGGAGCCGATACCACGCGTTTTAGGAAGTCGTCTCCGTCTTCACGCACGCCACCCAGAATCCGAATCTCGATTCGATCCACCCAGGTGCCTGTCCACACGCTGTACTGCTGCACCGGCTGCGGCGTGGGCTGAGGCGCCGGATACGCCTCCGGCCACTGCATTGCGCGAGCAGCCACCGGCGTCATCGCCAAATCGCGCTCCATGCGCGCCTTCTGGTCGCGCATCATCGCGTCCCACAACGCCGGTTCCGATTCCAGGTACTGCAGCTTGATCTTTCCGCCTGTAGTCTTCAGCCTCAGAACCGGGCCGCCGCCGTTCAACGCTGCAACCGCTTTCAGTGGTCCATTCGATTGCGTGGACTTCGCGATTTGCAGCGCCAGCGCCGGATCAGCCTGGATGCGGTGCTCTCCGCCGTGCTCTACAATCGCTTCGATATTTGCCGCCAGATTTCGCGGAAGAAAAACAACGATGTCTCCCTCGCCGGAAATAAGCTGCGAAGCTCCGCTCAAACTCACTGCCGCGCTTTCCGCATGAGTTGCGGTGCTGCTTTCAACTCCCGATGCCTCTGGGTTTATCCACGCCGTAATGGTTCCCGAACCCGTCTCCGCTCTCACCGAACCCGAAACTCGCGTCAAACAAATGCTGCCACCGCTCGATTCGACGTCCATCGGTCCAGAGACATACATCACACGGATCCCGCCACCGCCTGTTTGTGCATGCACCGAACCGCGCACTTCGCCGAAATCAATTTGTCCGCCGCCGGTCTTCACCGCGACAAAACTTCCGGCTTTGCCAACCGTGATGTTTCCGCCTTCCGTCGTAAGCTCCGCCTTGCCGCCAATTCCAGCCACGCGAATGTGGCCTCCGCCCGAGTGCAAATTTGCTTCACCATGAATATAACCAGTGATGATATGCCCGCCCGCCGTGAACGCATTCAGATCGCCGTCGGCGCCTTCCACCTGGATGTGCCCGCCCTGCGTCTGCAGCTTCGCCGCCGCCCGCGTGGCCCGCACGCCAGAGTGCGCATGCCGGTGAGTTCCTTCCGAAAGGTTGGTGGAAAGCTCCCCGGTAACAATATTTCCACCCTCAGTCGCCAGCGTCGCCACTCCGCCAACGTCCGCAGTCAGAATGTCCCCCGCTCCGGTGCTGATATCGAGTCCATAAGTCGCCGGGACGGAAACTTCGAAATGCACCCAGAATTGCGCGCGGTTTGCACCGTGCGAAGCCAGCTGCGGCAAATTGCCGGTGATTTCGATCCCCGACGGCGAACTGTTGGTGCTCAAAACGTAGTGTTCGAGGAGTTGCGCAGCCAGAGGTTGATGCGCATCGGTTTCAATATGTACGGAATAGCGAACAACCGGCGGTGCGCCTTTTTGCAGCGGAACCACGTGCACCGAGCCCAGGTCGGTATTCAAACGCAGCGTCAGATTTTCGTCGGTTTCCAGAACACCGTTGAGGTCTTTTGAAAAATGTGCTCCACCGGGGCCGGCTGCAATGCTTTTCGCCGGCTCCGGCATGCTCGCAGCCGGCTCTTCCGCAGCAAAAACGGATGTCATCAACAAGCCTGCCAAAAGACACGCCAGTCTAGCGACGCGCGCAACTCCCAACATAGAGGAAGCCTTCATTCGTATTCCTGGCAAAGCCGATTCATTCGCGTGCGAAACTCGCCGCGTTTTCCTTCCTAACATGCGTTGATTTCCGAATCGCGCTTTGGAACTCTTTTATTGCACATCCGGCGGGCCGATCTGGCGCAATGCTGCTGCACTTCTCAGGCGGACATAACGGTTCGGATCGCGCCGCTGCAGGTCTTCTAATGCCCGCACCACGCGTTGCACCGACGGCTCCGCGCCGGGAAGTGCAACCGCAGGCGCGTTTCGAGCAACCACCGGCATATCGAAATCAGGGGGTTCTGGCGGCCCACCGGCTACAGTCATTTTTGCAGTCGATTCAAGTTCCAGTGACCGCACCAGCAAGTTCACCGCTTCCACCCGAACGCCGGGGTTGGCATCCCGGTTCAAGGATTCTAGCAGCGCATCACGAACATCTTCGTCTCCGGCCACCTCCCGCAATGCTTCGAGCGCTTTCATTCGAACCGCCGGATTCTGGTCGTGGCCAACCGCATTCAGCAGTGCGCTGCGAATTTCCCCATCGTGAATTCGCGATTTCAGCGCGTCCAGGCAATCCAGCCGCACTCCCGCATCAAACCGGTCGCTGTTTCTCACTACGTACGTCAAAACGCGCCGCATGTCCGCATCATCAACGCTCCCCGAAAGAACCAGCGGCTGCTCGGCTCGCAGTTGTACCTGAAGAGTTCCCGGCGCCTCATCCGTGCCGGGCGCAAAATTGATTCCGGAGACTGCCATCTTCGCGAGTTGGTCGTCGGAGACTATTGGCGCCGCCGAAACAGTCATCGCTTTGCCCTTAAAGTTCGAGTTGTCGGTCGGCAACCATTGCAATAATTGCACGCCAAGAATCGCGCCCGCTGTCAGAAGTCCAGCAGCGCTCCATCCTGGCCGCAACGCCATCCACCGCCGCACAAATCCAAACGGCCGCCATCTTTCCGGTTCGACAGGAACCGCCATCTCATCCAGCGATTCCGCAAGCTCGCTGCGGCACTGCGCCAACAGCGTTCCGCTGCGATCCAATTCATCCGCTGTTTGCGGAATCATCCCAAGGCATTCCTGGAACGCGTTTTCTTCTGCAAGCAGCGCACGGCAATCCGCGCAACTTTCCAGGTGCGTTTCGATGCTTGTCCGTTCTTCCGTGGTCAACTCGTCGCAGGCCAGAAAAACCAGCAGCGGCCCAACTTCCGAGCAGCTCATCTTGCGTTCGCCCGCGCTCATCGCAGCTCTCCCAATTCCTGCCGCAGTTTTCGCGTAGCCCGGAACAGCGAATTCTTCACGGTTTCTTCCGTGGTACCCAACACATCCCCAATCGCGCGCAATTTTAAACCCTGATAATGCTTCATTTCAAATACAACTCGTTCCCGCGGAGACAGCCGTTCCATCGCTTTCGCAATACGCGTTCGAATCTCGTTTCCCATCAACCGCCGCTCTGGGTCCAGCCCCGGCCGCCGTTCGCGCTGAAACTCAAAAAAATCGCGCGACCCTTCATCCTGCCGGTTCAAGTGTATTTCCGGAGCTTGGTCTTCAGGACGTGCCTGCCGCCGCCGCAGATGATCCAGGCACACGTTGGTCACGATGCGGTATAGCCAGGTATAAAAACTGCATTCGAAGCGGAAGCGATGCAGATTGCGGTAAACCTTCAGGAAAGCTTCCTGGTAGACGTCTCGCGCGTCTTCCGGACGCTTCATCAAATTCATTGCCAACCGCAGCACGTCGCGATCGAAACGGCGCACCAGTTCCTCGAAAGCCGCGCGATTCCCGGCCTGTGCCTCGATGACGAGGGACCGTTCGTCAAGTTCCGACAAAGAGGTCACCGTGGCCAGTACGGCATCTGTTCCGCCGGACCTGCCTGCGTTGTCAGCCAAAGCCAACGTCCAATGGGGAAGTGGCATATTCGCTTTCTATTCGTATCAGACCGCGCTATCCGTTCATTCTCTTACGATTACGAACAAACGGAACCGTCGGCCAAACACGCAGCGCTGCGGTGTCAACCAATTTGGACGCACTTCAGCGCTTCAGGTAAGCAGCCACCTCTCTTATGACATACAACGAATGTCGGCGGCCATTTGTTTCGGAAGGCGAAATAAGTATGCAAAAAGCATACCGACGACTGCCGGCCGACCCTCGGTCTCTATCTTTCTGTGTAGTCCCAGCTTGCCCAGACGTAAGATTAACGAACCGGTTGTTATTCTGAATGCTCGACGGCGGGAGCGCGCCTCGACGTCATCCACGCCGATAACGGCACAGCCAGCAGCACGAGCAGCGCTACCAGACATACAGTTCCTTGATGCTTATAAAAACCGTCGGGCTGCGATAGAAGTTCGACAGATCCAAGGATCAGCGTCGGAATCGTCAGAACCAGAAAATATCCCAGCAGATTCAAGCGAGCCACTTTCTTAGCTCCAAGTACCACAACCAGCAGAAACACCGCGCTCGCAATCCACTGCTTCGCAAAATCCGCCGGGCTTCCCCAGTCGCCCACCATCGCCAGCGAACCCAGGATAAATAGGAATCCGCGAATCACTGGCGATTTGCAATGCGCAAGAACAAAGCCGCCGACAGCCGCGATGAGCCCGGAAATCAGCAGGCCGCGCAAAACAGCCGCTGCGGGGATTGAGATGCCGGGTAAGAACGAGTCGAAATCCATTCCAAATGCCGCCGGCAGCGAACGATGTCGCGCCGGCCAGTGTGCAGAAGCCCATTCCGAAGCCCGACGCAGCGCCAGTAGAGCGCCCGTTCCTCCGACTCCAATCAGCAACGCGTCTCGATAATAGTAATTCGGCATGCCGCGCCAGCCGGGCAGTTCCTCGTCGCCAAAAGCTTGCCGAAGAAAAAAACAGCCCATTGCAAAAACCAAAACGATCGCTCCGACATAGAAAAAGCCGCCGATCAGTGCTCCGATCCCCAAAAATCCATACATAAATTTCAAGGGCACTGCAGTGTTGTATTGGCTCAACACCTGCGGGAACCGGTCTCCGAATAGAATGATGCAAACGTAAACCAGCAATCCGAACAGTCCCCACGTCGTAAATCTTCGCCAGGGCACCTGCCGCATAAGCTCCGACTTGATTTCGCGTAGAAAGAAGTACAACGCGGATAGCCCCAGAACAGCGACAAAACACGATACAAACACGGTATAAAGCGTACGCGGAACGGACTGCTCTTCTTGTTTGAGCCGCCACTCTTCGGGAATCTTGATAAACCTACGAAAGTTTGTCACTTCATCTCCCAACACCGCCACTTGCACTCGCTCATACGCATGTTTCGCGGCATCGGACGCGTCCGATGAGTCCGCGCCATCCAGCGGCTCGTTTTCCTGCCAGGTTAGTTTGTGGTCCAGCCGCTGTGGCTTTTTGTCGGATGAGGAATCAACCAGCGTCCAGTGCGAGAGGTCCAGATTCTTCACGTTCTGAAGGAACGCCGTGGCTCGCGCGACAGCGTCATCCTTAGAGAGTGAAGCTCCCGGCGTATTCTCCGCTAGCCTGTGATTTACGCTCTCCACTGACCCGTCCGGTCGTAGCGATGCCCCGTACTCCTCGGCCTCGCCGTCGTGGAAAAATCTCGCGATCCACAACGCGCCGGGTACGCGCTTTTCGTAGATTTCATTCAGCGCGGGAATACCTATCTTTTCCCGCAAATATTCGTTCGCGATCGAATCCGTATTGTCCGCAAAAATTGTTGTCGAGTGATACTTTTGCGGATCGACTCCCTGCTTCTGCAAAGTTCCGCGCGCCAGCCGAGTCGCTTCCCTGGCATTCACGGAAAGTTTCAAGTAGTCGCCCATACGTACCGGTTTCAGTTTCCACGCCGCCAGTCCACCGAGCATCAGGCAAACCGTCAGCAAGCCAAGTATTCCGGCGGAAAGCGGCCCGGTTGGAGCCAGCAAAACCTCGCGAGCGCTTTCCGCAGCGCGAGGAGCCGCCCCAGGATCGGGCGCCGCGTTAATTAAATCCGTATCGTCTTCGAATGTGCCCCGCCGCACGCGCCAGTAAACCGTCGCAGCCAACGGTATCAGCACCGCAAGCCCAATCACCACGCCGAAAATCCGCAAATAGGGGCTGCTGGACCGGATCAGCAGCAATCCAACCAGCGAAGCGTCCACCGTATAGTGCCAGATCAGCGTCGCAACAATGCCCCAGTACAGCATTACGATTCCGACCGCCACGCCGATCAGCCCCACCTCAAGTCCGCGGATGTACGGCGGCTCATTCGGATACGCCGTGTGTAGAAATCCCCACGCGAACGCGGGCAGGATCACCGCAATCACGCGCGATTTCGTAATCTTTTGCAGAAAAGGAATCGCGAACATGCGGAACAGAAACTCTTCGCTGGTAGCGGCAAGCAACCCAATGGCCAGGCCGCCGATCCACGGTATGGCTGTATTCAGGGAGTCGTCATACTTGATTTCCTGCGGCGACCACGCGCCAAAGTGATTTGCAATCAGGTAGAAGGCCACCAGAAAGCCCATCTGCGCCGCGGCCAATGACAGTCCTACAATCGTCGAGGAAAAAAATTGCTTCGTGCGCACTCCTCGCCACGTAAACACATTGCGCAAACGCAAAAATTGTGGCTTCGCCGCGCGATAAAGCGGCTCACCTCCCGGCAGCACCAGCGCCACCGTCAGCGCCGAAAAAACTCCAAAAACGATTGCACCCACGATTTGGCTGATGACGAAGCTGCCGTACGCGTCCGTGGTTCTGTAACCGCTCAGTTCGAGTGGCCAGCGATTGAGCTGCATCGCCGTCAAGAGTATCGCCACCACTACGCCCAGCTGCAGCGCCAGCCGCCAACTGGTTTCCCCTTTGCGCGTCAGTTGAATGCCGATCCACAGCGCCGCGCCGAATATCAGCAAGTACGGCACGATGGCCACCGTGTTGTAAAACTCATTCGTCGACCGCAGGTGCTTGTAATCCCGTTCCCATTGTTCCGGAACCTTTAACCGCTCTCCCGCTGCACCGATTTCGCTGCCATGCAATTCGATGTTCAGGCGCTCCGGAGCGTCTTTCGCGCGAAATCCATGCTTCTCCCAGGTGAAACTCCAGTCCGTGCGTTGCGGTTTTTTTTGTGAGTTGGCCTCTTCCGGAAGAAAATCCCAGTCCGTTGCGCGTCTGTGCAATCTGGCAAGCAGAAAATCCCGCGCCGTTTTCTGCGCCGAGTCATGATTCAGCTGCGCCCCCGCCTGCGCTTCGGGGATTTTGTGGGTGTATCCGGTAACATTGCCTTCAGGGCTTACGTTGACCCAATATTCCTCTTCTTGCTGCGGTTTAAAGAACCGTACATTCCAATTCCACACGTTCACTTCGGAAGCCATCAGCCGGTTGGCTTCTTTCAGCCCAAGCTGCCGCTCCAGATAGGTCTTTGCGTCGTCGTCAACCCCAAAGACAATTACTCGCCGGTAGTCACCCACATTCTGCCCTAGCGACTCCACAAAACTCTTCGCGCGGGCCATCGCTTCCGCACGTGAGATTTTAAAATCGACCGACGCCTCCGGGAACGCCTCAAAAAAATGCGCGCGCGCGTACCACAGCCCCACAATTCCAGCCAGCACCCACAAAACCAGCGCCCGTTTCTCCCGCCCGCTCAACAGTACCTTGGCCACACTTGCCTCCGCTTCATCGCTCGCACGTTCCGCGTTCAACGAATATCCACTCTATTCATACGCGCCTCTCCCACGCAAGTAACCCGCCACCTTAGTGTGTTTCCGCCATGCAACCCTGTCTTGCTCTCTGGCGCCTTCATCTTCATCTCTCCTTCTATCGCCCCGCTCGCCGCAAAACTCAAATGTTACAATCTCTTTATGCACCCCCGCGTCCGTTACGAAATTCGCGGCCTCGCCTACTGGGCCGAGTGCGCCAATCCGTTCCGCAATACCGTCACCGCCCGGCACCTGCCCCTCGGCCTGCGCATACAGGGCTACAAACGAGATTGCGTCGGTCGCGGCCTCTATCGACGCGGCCTGCACGAACCCGGTCTCACAAAATATCTCCTGGAAACTTATTCAAATACTCCGGGTGGCAATTTCCTGGATGTTGGCGCCAACATCGGCTACTTTTCCTGCCTCCTCGGGAAACTTGCTGGTCCAACCGGCAAAGTCGTATCCGTCGAACCCGAGCCCCAGAATCGCCAGCTCCTCGAAACCAATCTCCGCAACAACGCTCTCACCAACGTAACTGTCCATCCTTGTGCCGTTGGCTCCGAGGAAGGCACCGCCAAAATGGGCATCTACAAACCCGCCAACCGCGGCCGCCATTCCCTCGTCGATCTCGAACCCTGCAAAAAATTTATCCAGGTACCGGTGCGCCGCCTCGACGATCTCCTGCAAGATTCAGCAGTGAAGTCCTGGACGCTCATGAAAATGGATGTAGAAGGATTCGAACCGTTCGTCTTTGCCGGCGGCGCGGAAACTCTGGCCCGCACCGAATCCTTGGCCCTCGAATACGCGCCAGCCTACTGGAAAAAAGCCCACATTGAACCCGCCATCGTCTTCCAAACTCTCTCCGCCCACTTCTCTCGCATCGATCGCTTCTACGATCTCGATCTCCAGCCCATCACCGCTGCCGAATGCGCAAAAAGCGAAATAACCCTGGACTTGCTCCTCCGCCGTTAAACCGCGCGCCGTCACGCATTTCGCATTTCTCAGGGGCGCAGCACCGCTGCGCCCCAGCTTGCCCGGACCTATGATGCCCAGATGGGTTTAGAATCGCGACGTAAAGCGAAGGGCTGACCCCTGCGTTAAACGCGCCCGCAAACCTGTCCCAAAATCATTTGCTACTCCTGCCCCACGGTGCTATCGTTCGCCCCACTAGGGTCAATCTGGGGCATTCGTCCCAAAATCCTCTTGTCTTAAGCGCAGCAAAATCGCAATAGGAGATTCCATGAAAAGAATGATTTGTTTGTTAACGTTCGCAGTGTTGTTCGCCGCCGCCTCGGCATGCCTGGCAGCGGACGACGCGAACATGGGTACCTGGAAGCTTAACGAGGCCAAGTCGAAATTTAACCCGGGCGCTCCCAAAAATACTTTAGTAGTCTACACAGCGGCCGGCGACAGCATAAAAGTCACTGTGGACGGCGTCGGCCCTGATGGCAAACCCACTCACAACGAATGGACCGGCAAGTTCGACGGCAAAGATTATCCTCTGACCGGCGATCCCACGGCTGACACCCGTTCCTACCAGAAGATTGACGCACACACTCTGGAACTGACCAACAAAAATGGCGGCAAGGTCGTGGTCACCGGGAAGATCACCGTTTCCGCCGACGGCAAGACCCGCACCGTCACCACCAGCGGCACCGACGCCAGCGGAAAAAAAGTTGGCGCCACCGCGGTTTACGACAAACAATAACTCGCAGTGGTCACTTCGATGGGCCGGGTAATTCTGCGGCCCATTTTTTCTTATCGTGGCGGCCTGCTGGCCGCAGGCAAGCTTTATGCCGTTTTTTCTTGCAACGTTAGTTCCGGCAGACACGCTCCCGTCAGGTTTTCCATTTCTTGTCTTGTTCGATGCTTTCTCGAACCCGGAACGCCGTAATCTTGCGAATCAACTGTAGCGGCAGCGGTTTCTCCAGCGGAAACTGAATTGATCCCTTCGCCTTAACAAATTTCTCAAGATCGTTCTCGAAGGCGCTCACCGCCGACGGCGTGGGATAAAATCCGATGTGATTTTTAAACGCGGCGAATGTCACCAATATCCGCTTGTAAGAAAACGCGGGCATTCCCCACTTCAGTCCTTCCGTCGCTCCGGGTGCCGCTTTACGAACACACGCTTGCATCTCGCGCAGTTTTTTCTGCGCCTCTTTAGGAGCGGCCTCAATATACTCAGCGATGTTCTTAGGTCGCGCCTTTTTCGGCATCATGATTTTGGCCACATCGTCTTCACGCTAAGACTTCGTGTTGCCGGCGGCCAAGCTGTTCACGGCGGAAGTCGCCGCGGTCGCGCTGTGCTCCTCCTCCGTCGGCAGCGATGGCGTTACGAT
>Ga0307474_10002264_pt1 | contig 13834 bp, 14 predicted proteins | sample atmos_gasesECM1C_2_FD_203312 | JGI IMG/M metagenome (GOLD analysis project Ga0307474, IMG submission 203312) | Hardwood forest soil microbial communities from Morgan-Monroe State Forest, Indiana, United States - atmos_gasesECM1C_05 | ecosystem: Environmental > Terrestrial > Soil > Temperate... | reverse complement strand
ACGGCATGCTGGCCTGCCGGGCGGCGTGCCTACTATACGGCCAGCCTCGCATGCTGCGCACCCCGGGCGCCGCCCTTCCGGACCCCGCGCATGCGGCCCGCGGGCGGACCCACTACAATTGCCGACCGCGAGCGTAAGCTCTTCACGCGAAAGTCACCGCCTTGACCCAAACCGCCTCCACGGCCGGCACCGCCGCGCCGATCAGCGCCGAAGCCGTGATCATCGGCGCGGGACCGTGTGGGCTGTTCCAGGTGTTCGAGCTGGGGCTGCTCGGAATCGCTGCCCATGTCGTCGACTCGCTGCGCCATCCCGGCGGCCAGTGCGCCGAGCTCTATCCCGACAAACCGATCTATGACATTCCGGCATTGCCGGTGTGCGGTGCCCAGGAGCTGGTCGATCGACTGCTGCAGCAGATCAAGCCATTCAACGCGCAGCTGCATCTCGGCCACGAGGTCACCGAATTCGCCCGCAGCGAGAACGGGCGCTTGGAGCTCGCGACGGCGGGCGGGTTGAGATTCGACGCCGGGGCGGTGGTCATCGCGGCGGGCCTCGGCTCCTTTCAGCCGCGACGCATCGGCGTCGACGGCGCGGAGGCGTTCGAGGGCGGGGCGATCCAGTACCGGGTCAGAAACGCCGCCGAGCTCGCCAGCAAACGTGTCGTGATCTTCGGCGGCGGGGATTCGGCGCTCGATTGGACACTCGAGCTGCTGCCGCGGCTGGCGCACCTCACGCTCGTGCATCGTCGCCGCGAGTTCCGCGCCGCGCCCGCCTCGGTGGCCCGCATGCGTGAGCAGGTCGCCGCCGGACGGATGCACTGCTTCGAGGCGTTGCCGCACTCGCTGATCGTGGAGCAGGGAACGCTGCGCGGCGTCAACGTCCGCACGAACGATGGCACGATCACGCCGCTGCCCGCCGATCAGGTACTGGTCTTCTTCGGATTGCACCCCAAGCTCGGCCCGATCGCCGAGTGGGGACTGGCGCTCGAGAAGAGGGCGCTCAGAGTCGACACCGAAAAGTTCCAGACCTCCCTCCCGGGCGTATTCGCCATTGGCGACATCAACACCTACGCGGGCAAGAAGAAGCTCATTCTCTCCGGCTTCCATGAGGCGGCGCTCGCGGCCTTTGCGATCCAGCACCACCTCTACCCGCAGAAGAAGCAGTTCCTGCAATACACGACCACCAGTCCCATCATGCATCAGCGGCTCGGAGTACCGGACTAGTCCATGGGAAAAACCGGCCTGCGGCCGTTTTTCAGACCGTGCCTTCGTTGCCGGCGGCAAGAGACGCGGCTTTTGCCGCCTACGCAACGGAATCACCCGAGTTGGAGAGGCTGCTACAGGCGCGAGGCATCGTGATGGATCAGCGCCTCCAGGATCTGCTGCAGCTCCTCGAGCTCGAGCGGTTGGAATTGAACCTTTTCCGCGGCACCAGCCGGGATATCGGCAGCCCGCAGGTATTCGGCGGGCAAGTGCTCGGCCAGGCGCTGTCGGCGGCGGCCGCGACCGTCGAGGACCGGGTGGTGCATTCGCTGCACGCTTACTTCCTGCGCCGCGGCGACTGCAATGCGCCGATCGTCTACGAGGTCGACCGTAGCCTGGATGGTCACAGCTTCTCCAACCGCCGTATCGTCGCCATTCAGCACGGCCAGCAGATCTTCAACATGACCGCCTCGTTCCAGGTGGCGGAGAGCGGCTTTGAGCACCAGATCAGGATACCGAAGGTGCCTTCACCAGACAGTCTGCCGGACTCTGACAGGCCACCGCCGCAGCTGCTCGCCCGCGTGCCCGAGCGCGTGCGGCGCTTCTATGAGCAGCCGCGGCCCTTCGAATTTCGTCCCGTACAGCCAATCGAATACCTGCGTCCGCGCCGCGAGGCGCCGGCGCGCGAGATCTGGTTCCGCACCGTCGGTACGCTTCCCGACGACGAGATGCTGCACCGGCGGCTGCTGGCCTATGTGTCGGACTTCTTCCTGCTCGACACTGCGACGCTTCCGCACGGTACCTCGCTCCTCACACCGACCGTCGTGATGGCGAGCATCGACCACGCCATGTGGTTTCACCGGCCGCTGCGCGTCGATGACTGGCTGCTGTACGCGATGCAGAGTCCGAGCGCCTCCGGAGCGCGCGGGTTCTCGCGCGCCAACGTCTTCACTCGCGACGGGCGGCTGGTTGCGAGTGCGGCCCAGGAGGGACTGGTGCGGCTGCGGAAGGAGCCCTGAGCCGCCGCCGACGCGCCCAATGGTCGCAACTCTGGCAGCAGCATGGCTCGCCGCCGCCGTGTCCGCAGCGACGACGGCTGCCGCGGCGGCAACATCGCCGGCAGCCGCAGACCCCGCCGATGTCGTGGCGCTCGAGCGGCTGTGGTCGGGCGCGCGCGACTCGAGCGAGCAGGTGTTGATGAGCCTCGATCGCGACGGCGTGCCCTGGATGCAGGCGGGCGAGCGGCGCGTGCGCACTGTGGCGGTGCCTGTGAGCGTTGAATGGCTGGGGCCACACGTGCTCTACCTCGAGGAATTTCTCGAGGACGAGCCGCAGTACCCGCGTCGCCAGGTGCTGATCGAGCTCGAGCCCGGCGAAGCGCCCCACGACGTTCGCGCACGGCTATACACGTTCGCCGAGCCCTGGCGCTGGACGCACCTCGGCTACCGCGCGCCGCTTGCCGCCACCCTGGCGCGGCAGGACATCGCGCCCTCGGACGGCTGCGAGCTCACGCTGAGCCGCTCGGGTGAGCAGTTCCGCGGCGGAACCGTAGGCCACCGATGTCTGGTTGCCGCCTCGCCCGTGCCGCGCTATCTCGATTATCAGCTCCTGATCGGCGAGGGTCTCTACTGGTACCGCCGTCGTCTCGTGCGCCTGAGCGATGGTGAGCTGCAGCAGGAAGTGATCGGCTTCGATCGCTTCAAGCCCGACGAAGCGCGCCTCTACAGCTGCCGCATTGCATGGTCTGCAAGCGGCAGGCGGCGCGACCAGCGTCCGCTGCTCACGCTCGATCTCTACGAAGCTGGCGGACGGGGCCGCTTCACGACTCCCGACGGGCGGGCATTCGAGCTGACGCTGCACGGACTCGACTGGCCGTTCGCGTCCGATCGCGACGCGCTGCTGCTGCTGCTGCGCGAGGAGAACGCGACGAGCCCCCTCGCCACTGCGTGGGCCCAGCTCGATGAGCAGCAGGTCGTTCTCGAGCTCGGGTGGCTGGCGGTGCGCTGCGGATCACTGGCGCCCGATTCGGACGAGCTGGCTCAGTGAGCCGCGCGCTGCGCGATCGTCGCGACGTCCTTCATCAACAGCGGATTGAAGCGCTGCGGCGCTTCGAGCATGGGGAAGTGACTGCTGTGATCGAGCACGTCGAGCGTGAAGTCGGGCAGTACCTTGCGGATGCGGGTGGCGTTCGTCGGCGCGAGGTCTGAGTTGATGGCGTAGACCGGTACGTGGATGGTGTGCAGGAGGGCGGCGAGATTGAACGACAGCAGCGAGCGCATGCTCGGCACTGCCACCGCCGGTGGCTCGAGTGACATGTCGTACGCCACCTTCTTCACCAGCACCGCATTGGCATCTCTCGGAAACAATGAGTCGATCACCAGTCGCCGTGTCTCGCCGATGAAATCCGCATTGAAGGGCGCGACCCGCCGCTCGATCTCCTGCGGGCGCAGCGGCGGTTCGCCCACTGACCGCAGCGCCTCGACTGCCACGATGCCGATGACGCGCGGGCCGATGATCGGCGTTGCCGCGAGCACCACCGCCGCCCCCATCGAGTGTCCGACCAGCACGAGCTGCCCGTTAGGGACCTCGCGCGCCACGGCGGCGACGTCCTGAGCGTAGTTCTGGATCGACCAGTCGCTGCGGTTGCTGCCTGAGGCACCGTGACCCGCAAGGTTGACCGCCACGACCGTATAGCGGGCGGCGAGGGCATCGATTTGCCCGCTCCAGTAGTTGGCATCGGCCGCCCACCCATGCACCAGGACGACCGCAGGATCGCCCCGTCCGTACACGCGATACTCGATGTGGACGTCGTCGGGAGAGAGGACGATGTGTGTCTGCGCCGCGACGCCGGCCGCTGAGCCCGTCGCCGTGATTGGTGTCGTTGCGGCAGCCGTCGCGGTGACCGCCGTATCACCGGCGGCTGCAGGGCTGCTCGTGCCCGTCGGCGCTGCCGGGTGGGCGGGCGGGGGCTCACGGCCGCAGCCGCCGATGCAACCGAGCCCGGCCAGCAGCAGGCCGAGGCGCAGCCGCGACTTCGCGATGCGCGCTGCTCTCACGGTCCGCGCAGCACTTTGCCCGGGTTCATGATGCCGTGCGGGTCGACTGCCCCCTTAACCGCTCTCATGAGCGCGAGCTCTACCGGGGAGGCGTAGCGCTCGAGCTCGCCGACCTTGGTCCGGCCGACGCCATGCTCGGCGCTGAAACTACCGTGGCATTCGCGCACCAGGTCGTGAACGGCGCGGCGCACGCTCTCGGTGCGTGCGAGGAAGCCGTCGCGGTCCGCTCCGGGCCGCTGACTGATGTTGAAGTGCAGGTTGCCGTCGCCGACGTGTCCGTAGGCGACCAGGCGCCCGTCGGGTACCTCAGTTTCAACCCAGCTCGCCGCCCGCTCGACGAAAGCAGGGAGGATGCTGATCGGCAGCGAGATATCGTGCTTGAGGCTCGCGCCTTCGTGGCGCTGTGCCTCGGGGATGCTCTCGCGCATCTTCCACAGCGCCGCGCGCTCGCGCTCACTGTGGGTGAGCGCCGCATCGACCACGGTGCCGCGCGTGAGTGCCGCACCGAGCCCTTCCTCGAGCACCGCATCGAGTGGCTCTGCGGCGCGGGAGGACGACAACTCGCACAGCACGTACCAGGGATATGTCCCGCCGAGCGGATCGCTGACGCCCGGAATGTGACGGGTGACGAGCTCCATGGCATTGCGCGAGATCAGCTCGAAGGAGCTGATGCGATCGCCGCTTACCTGCCGCAACTCCGCGAGTAGTGCCACCGCGGAGCGTACGTCGGGCAGCGCCACGAGAGCGGTGGCGCGTGCGCGCGGTTGCGGGTAGAGCTTGAGAGTTGCGGCGGTGATCACTCCGAGCGTCCCCTCCGCTCCGAGGAACAGCGACTTGATGTCGTAGCCCGTGTTGTCTTTGCGCAGCGCGGTCAGTCCCTCGAGCACGCGACCGCCAGGCAACACCACCTCGAGCCCGAGCACCTGCTCGCGCATCATCCCGTAGCGCAGCACGTTGACGCCGCCGGCGTTGGTTGAGAGATTGCCGCCGATCTGACAAGTGCCCTGTGAGCCGATGCTCACGGGGAAGAAGTATCCGGCGGTCTCCGCCGCCTGCTGCACCTGGGCGAGGATGCAGCCGGCTTCCGCCGTCAGGCAGGAGTTGTCCGTGTCGATGCTGCGGATGCGGTTGAGGCGACGCAGCGACAGCACCAGCTGCCGTCCGGACTCATCCGGGATCGCGCCTCCGCAATAACTGGTGTTGCCGCCGTGCGGCACGACACCGATGCGCTCGGATTCGCACAGGGCGAGGAGCTGCGAGACCTGATCCACCGAGCGCGGCTGCACGACCGCGACGGCGCTTCCCCGGCAGCGTCCGAGATGATCGACGAGAAACGGGGCGCTGTCGGCCGGATCGCTGAGCAGCCCGTCGGTGCCCACGATCGCGCGCAGCCGCTCCAACAGCGATGGCGGGTTCGATGTCACGCGGGCGTCACCCACGCGAGGTCACCGTATGGGATTTCCTTCGGCAGGCAGTGCCCGCAGCGCCGCAATGCGCTCATCGAGCGGTGGATGACTCATGAACAGTCGTCGAATACCGCCCGCCATGCTGCCGTCGGTGATGCCGAAGGACGCGAACTGCTGCGATGGCAGCGGCTCGTGTGCGCGCTTCAGCTCCTCGAGGGCCGCGATCATCTGGCCGGTGCCGGCAAGCCGCGCGCCGCCCCGATCGGCACGGAACTCGCGCCAGCGCGAGAACCACATGACGATGATGTTGGCGAGGATGCCGAGGACGATCTGCAGGACGATGACGGTGAGAAACGAGCCGATGCCGCGCCCGTCCTCCGAGCGGAACACGGCGCGGTCGATGATGTTGCCGATGACGCGCGACAAAAAGATCACGAAGGTGTTGACGATACCCTGGATTAGGGTGAGCGTCACCATGTCACCGTTCGCCACGTGGGTCATCTCGTGCCCGAGGACGGCCTCGATCTCCTGCCTGTTCATTCGCTCGAGGAGGCCGCTACTCACCGCCACCAGGGCGGAGTTGCGGCTCGCGCCGGTGGCGAAAGCGTTCGGCTCGGGAGACTGGAAAATGCCGACCTCCGGCATGCCGACTCCCACCGCACGGGCGTGATGCTCCACGATCGACAGCAGCCACTGCTCGGTGGGATCGGTGGAGCGGTCGATGACGCGTACGCCCATCGACATCTTCGCCATGGTCTTCGACATGGCGAGCGAGATGAACGAGCCACCGAAGCCAATGAACGCTGCGAACACCAGCAGCCCGCCGAGACTGCCGCCGTGCACGGCGAGCCAGGCGTCGAGTCCCGTCAGCCGCGCGACGACCGAGAGAACCAGTAGCACCGCGAGGTTGGTGACAAGAAATAGAAAGATGCGTTTCATGGAGAAAGTCCCTACCCGGGCAGGTGTCGCGGCACTGTACCGTTAGTGTCTTACGGGTGCCAGCATGGGGCTGGCAGAGGGGTTTTCAAGGGGCTTCGCGACGGCAAAGGCACCCTCAGCGCACCGCAATCCCCAAGGCGGTTCCGCCGCTCGTCGCGGGGTGCGCTCAGCCGATCGCAACCCCCAGCGCGCGCCCGACGAGGAAGCTCACCGAGCCTGCGCCGCCGCCAATCGCCACCATGCGCAGTGCACCGCGCAACGCGTCCCGGCCGGTGAATAGCGACAGGGCAAGTCCGACAGCGAACAGCGCCACGAGCGTGAGCAGCGCCGCGGCGATCGTTGCGCGCAGCGGATCCAGGCCGACGAAGAACGGCAGCAGCGGCACGACCGCGCCGACTGCGAACGCGACGAAGGAGCTTGCTGCGGCTTGCCAGGGCGAGCCGAGATCATCGGGATTCAAGCCGAGCTCTTCGCGCGCCAGCACATCGAGCGCCTGTTGCGGACGCGAAAGCAGAGAGCGGCTCATCGCGCGCGCCTGATCGAGGTCCACGCCGCGCGCCTGGTAGATGAGGGCGAGCTCCTCGGCTTCCTCCTCGGGATATTCCGCGAGCTCCTCGCGCTCGAGCGCGATTTGATACTCGTACATCTCGCGCTGCGAGCGCACCGAGACGTACTCGCCTGCCGCCATGGAGAGCGCCCCGGCCAGCAGGCCCGCGACCCCGGCGGTGAGTACGTAGCGGCCCGCGGCGCCGGCGCCCGCGACGCCGAGCACCAGACTCACGTTGGAGACGAGGCCGTCGTTCACACCGAACACGCCGGCACGCAGGCTTCCACCGAGCATGCTGCGGTGGCGCGCGCCGACCTGCGCAAGGGAGGTCGGCATGGGGTGCCCGGCAATCGCCTGCGGTGCGGTGTAGACGGAGAGTCCGCGCAGCTTCATCGCGGCGAGCACCGCTCGCAGCGAACGCGGGTCGAAGCGCCGCAGCAGCCGTGCGACGATGCGCGCGCGCAGCGCAGGTACGAAGACACGCTCTTGCGGGGCGCCCGCTGCCGCCCGCGATGCGGCCCGCTGCCACTTCACCGCCTGTGCCTCAGCGGCGGCTGCGAGCTTCAGGAACAGCTCGCTCTTGGCCGGATCAGGCTCGGCCGCCGCGACCTGCCGATACAGCCATGCCGATTCTTTCTCGTGGTACCAGCTATCGGGACCTGGGCGGGTCAATATTCATCCCGCTCTTCGTCGCCCTCGTCTTCTTCGTCCTCATCCCAGTCATCATCGTCGTCGTCGTCGTCTTCCTCGTCCTCCTCGTCCCAGTCTTCGTCCTCTTCCTCCGTGTCCTCGTCGTCGGACTCCGACCAGCCTTCGGGCTCCTCGATGCGCTCGAGGTCCATCTCGTGCCACGTCTCGAGATCGATCTCCTCGATGTCGCCATCGAGATACTCGATCTCGAGCAGCTCGGAGTCCTCATCGACCGACAGGACGCGGAACGATTCTTCTTCTTCGAGGTTCTCGTACCACTGGCCCGGCACTGGCTCGTAATCTCTGCTCACCGCGAACGCCACCCTGTCATCGTTTCGCCCGCCGCAAGTTTAGGGGCTGGGCTCTTCCTGGGCAACGACGCCTTGGGCAACGCGGCCGCCTTTGCGTATAGTTTTCCTCATGAACGGCCAACTTTCCGACTCAGCCGCGCCGCTGACGCAGGCGCGGCGGATCGTCGTGAAAGTCGGCTCGGCGCTGCTCACCGATGCGGACACCGGCCGCATCAACCGCGCCTGGCTCGAAACGCTGGTCGAGGATCTGCTACGGCTGCGCAGGCGTGGTCAGCGCGTCATTCTCGTATCCTCGGGCGCAATCGCGCTCGGACGCCGGCGACTGGGCCTGCGGCACGGAACGCTGCGGCTCGAGGAGAGCCAGGCCGCCGCTGCCGTCGGACAGATCCGCCTGGCACACGCCTACAAGGAGCTGTTCGAGGCTCACGAGGTCACGGTGGCGCAGATGCTGCTCACCCTCGAGGACAGCGAGCACCGACGACGCTATCTCAATGCTCGCGCGACGCTCGAGTCGCTGCTGGAGCTCGGTGCGCTTCCGGTCATCAACGAGAACGACACGGTGGCGACTGCCGAGATCCGCTACGGCGACAACGATCGCCTGGCGGCGCGCGTGGCGCAGATGGCAGCCGCCGAATGCCTGGTGTTGCTGTCGGACGTCGACGGCCTCTACAGCGCCGACCCCAACAAATCGCCCGCTGCGCGTTTCATACGCCAGGTGCGCCAGATCACTCCGGAGATCGAGGCCATGGCCGGACGCTCGGCTTCGTCCGTCGGCTCCGGGGGCATGTCCGCCAAGATCGTCGCCGCACGGATCGCGGTGGCGGCAGGCTGTCACCTCTGCATTGCCGCCGGCGCCCATCGCTATCCGCTTCGGCGCATCGAGGAGGGCGCCGACTGTACCTGGTTCGTACCGACCGCGACGCCGGCGGGCGCACGCAAACAGTGGATCGGCGGTACGCTGCGGCCGGCGGGGGCAATTACTATCGACGGCGGCGCGTTGCGTGCGCTGTTGGAAGGCAAGAGCCTGCTGCCGGCGGGCGTGACCGGCACACGCGGGCGCTTCGATCGCGGTGACACCGTGAGCGTGCTGACCTCCGACGGTCTCGAAATCGCGCGCGGTATCGTCGCCTATTCAGACGCGGATGCGGCACGCATCATGGGACGCAAATCCTCGGAGATCGCCGAGCTGCTCGGCTTTCGTGGACGCGACGAGATGATCCACCGCGACGACCTGGTGCTGCTGCGCCGCGAGCCGGGTGCCGACGCGTTGCCGGCGGCGCCGCTGCTTCCCCTCAAGCCATGAGCGCGGAGGAAATCGGCGAGCTGATGACCGGGCTCGGCAAGGCCGCGGTCGCGGCCGCGGAGGTGCTCGCCCTTGCCCCGAGTGCGCAGAAGAACGCAGCGCTTGCCGCGGCAGCGGAGGCGCTGCGAACACGGCGCGCCATGGTGCTCGCCGCCAACGAGCGCGACGTCGCCACGGCGCGCAATGCGCATCTTTCCGCAGCGCGGCTCGATCGGCTCAAGCTCGATGAGCGCCGGCTCGAGGGTGTAGCCGCAGCCCTCGAGGCCGTGATCGCGCTCGACGATCCGATCGGCACCGTCGCGGCCGAGTGGCAGCGACCGAACGGTCTGCGCATCCAGCGGGTGCTCGTGCCGCTCGGCGTGATCGGCATCATCTACGAGAGCCGCCCTAACGTGACCGTGGACGCCGGAGCGCTGTGCCTCAAGGCCGGCAACGCGGTGATTCTGCGCGGCGGTTCGGAGAGTGAGCACTCGAACCGCGCTCTGCACGAGTGCCTGGCGACAGGGCTTGCCGCGGCGGGATTGCCGCCGGCCTCCATCCAACTCGTTCCGACCACTGACCGCGCGGCGGTCGGGTGTCTGCTCGCGGGCATGAACGACTACCTCGATTGTCTCGTGCCGCGCGGCGGCCGTAGCCTGGTCGAGCGCGTGCAGCGCGAGGCGCGTGTGCCGGTGATCGGCCACCTCGAGGGCAACTGCCACGTATACGTCGACCGCGATGCAGACTTGAGGATGGCGCGGGTCGTCGCGGTGAACGCCAAGATGCGGCGCACCGGGATCTGTGGTGCGGCCGAGACGCTTCTGGTCGACCGCGCCTGCGCCGGGACCCACCTCGTGCCCATCGTGCGCGACCTGCTCGAGGCCGGCTGCGAGGTGCGCGGCGACGAAGCGGTGCAACGCGCGGATCCGCGTGTTCGTGCGGCTCACGAGGACGACTGGTACACCGAATACCTGGACGCGATCATCGCGGCGCGCGTGGTCGATGGGGTCGATGCCGCGATCGCTCACATCGCCCGCTACGGCTCGGCGCACACCGAATCGATCGTGACCGCCAATCAGGCGACCGCGGAGCGCTTCCTGCAGCGTGTCGATAGTGCGATCGTGCTCCACAACGCCTCGACGCAGTTCGCCGACGGCGGCGAGTTCGGCATGGGCGCCGAGATCGGTATTTCGACGGACCGCTTTCATGCCCGCGGCCCGGTCGGAGTCGAGCAGCTCACCAGCTACAAGTACGTAGTGCGGGGTGCGGGGCAGGTGCGGCCGTGACTATCGCGTGTGAGCGTGCCCCTCTGCGTGTTCGTGCGACGCGCCGACAGGGGCCGCGGCGCAGCGCTCGCAGTTCACCCAGCCGGATTCGCCGCTCACGTAGTGCTCTTTCTTCCAGATGGGCAGGCGATGCTTGACCTCGTCGATGACGTAGCGGCACGCGCGGAACGCCTCGTCGCGATGCGGCGCACTGACTCCCACCCACACCGCGAGATCGCCGACTTCCAGCTCCCCGAGTCGGTGCACGCAGGCAACGCGTGTCACCCCGAAGCGCTCCACGGCCTCGTCGAGGATGCGCTCGCCTTCGCGTAAGCCGAGCGCTTCGTAAGCCTCGTACTCGAGCCCTCGCACGCGTGAACCTTCGTTGTGATTGCGCACCCAACCTTCAAAGGCGGCGTAACCGCCGCAGGACGGGTCGGCGAGCTCGCGGCGCAGCTCGTCCGTCTCGATCGGCCCACGAATGAAGCGGAAAATTCTCACGAATGAGCCCTCAACGCTTCCCCGCCTAGCCGCCCGCTACCGGTGGGATGAACACGACGCGGTCGCCGTCGGCGAGAGGTGTCGACCAGTCGCGGAACTCGGTGTTGACGGCCACCCGCAGCGTCTCCGGAGCGAGAGAGAATGGATAGCGGCTGCGAAGCTCCGCATAGAGCTCGCGCGGCGTGCGGGCGGCCGTGGTGAGCGACTCCTCGCGCCGCCCAGCCTGCTCGCGCAGCACGGCGTAATACTGCACAGTGAGACGGCGCAGATCGGTGGAAGCCGGCGAGCGCATGGCAGCCATGACGGCTCCATACTCCTCGGGAGTGTTGACGTTGTCGAGGGCATGCGGCTCGGGCTGATCGAGGAGCTCGATGTCCGATGCGCGCAGGAACCTGCGGGGACAGTCATTGCCCGAGGCGACATAAGCAGCAAGTGCCGCACCGCTGCGCGGCTCGTAGATCGCACAGAGCGGCTCGGGCAGACCGTCGTGGCTCGAACGGTAGGCAGTCGCCACGCGTGCGGGGTCGCGGGCACGCAGCAGGCATGTCAGCGTCGCCGCATCGAGAAGCGGCAGATCGCAGGCGAGCACCAGCCAGGCCACCTCCGGATGCCGGGCCTGAGCGGCGAGCAGTCCTGCGATGGGACCGACGTGGCCGGGCGCGTCGATGATCTGCGCGAAGCGCGCACGCAGCGGCTCGTTCTGCTGCTCGGCGCGCACCGAGACGTAGGCTCGTGCCACCAGGGGCGTGAGCAGCGCCATCGCACGCTCGAGCTGGCTGCGGCCGTCGTAGGTGAGTATCGCCTTGTCACGTTGCATGCGCGTGCTGCGCCCGCCGGAGAGCACCAACCCGTAAACGGCCGGCGCGGGATCCGTGCGACCTGCGGATTGCGCGCTCATCGCCGACGCACTGTCGCGCTGCGCGCGAACGGCCGCCGGCCACCCGACTTGGCGAGAAGCCTCAGGCTCGAGATCTCGATGTCATGCGAAAGTGCCTTGCACATGTCGTAGATCGTGAGCGCCGCGACTGCGGCCCCGGTGAGCGCTTCCATCTCGACACCGGTGCGATGGTGTACCGATACCTCGCACCGCACCCGGATCTCGGTCGGGCGCGGGTGTTCGATCTCGAGACGACAATTGTCCAGGCTCAGCGGATGGCAGAACGGGATGAGCTCGTGCGTGCGTTTCGCCGCCATGACCCCCGCGAGGATCGCGGTGTCGAACACCGGGCCCTTCCTGGTGCGATGGCCGCTCGAGCGCAACGCCTGCGCAACTGATCGCGGCAGACGGATGCGGGCTTCCGCCACGGCGCGCCGCGCCGTGATTTCCTTGGCGCCAACGTCCACCATCGTGGGACGCTTGCGAGCGTCGAGATGCGAGAGTCCGGCGCGCGCCATCAGCCACCGATGTAGAACATCTCGACCTTGCGCTCTTCCTGCGCCGCGCGTCTCATCATCGCGCGCTGCTCGCTGTAGCGATCGGCGCGTTTCGACCACACTCCGCGGATGAGCTCGAGCAGCGCCTCGTCGCTCGCCCCGCCGCGCAGCGTATCGCGAAGGCTCGTGCCATGTGAGGCGAAGAGGCAGGTGTAGAGCACGCCGTCCGACGACAGCCGCGCACGCGTGCAGTCGCCGCAGAACGGCTGCGACACCGAGGAGATGAAACCCACCTCTCCCTGCCCGTCATCGAAGGCGTAACGTCTGGCCACTTCGCCACGGTACTCCGGCTCGATGGCGGTCAACGGCCAGCGCGCGCCGATCCGCTCGAGCAGTTCCAGAGACGGAACGACCAGCTCGGAGCGCCAGTGGTTGCGGTTACCGACGTCCATGTACTCGATGAAGCGGACGATCACGCCCGTACCGCGGAATCGCTCTACCAGCTCGAGCACGGTGTGGTCATTGACACCGCGTTGGACGACGGCGTTGACCTTGATGGGTGCGAGCTCTGCGCGCCGCGCCTGCTCGACTCCCTCGAGCACCTCGGGAAGGCCGGCGAAACCGCCGCTCATCTTTGCGAAGACCTGCGGGTCGAGGCTGTCGAGACTCACCGTGACCCGATGGAGCCCGGCGGCCTTGAGCTCGGTGGCATAACGCGGCAGGAGCATGCCGTTGGTCGTCAGCGCGACATCCTCTACGCCGGCGATGTCCGTGAGGTCTCCGATCAGGTCCGGCAGATTGGCCCGAAGTAACGGCTCGCCGCCTGTAAGGCGCAGCTTGCGGACGCCGAGCTGCACGAACAGCCGCGTGAGCCGCACGATCTCATCGAACGATAGCCGCTCATGCGAACCGAGGAAGCGGTAGCGGTCGTGGTAGGTCTCGCGTGGCATGCAGTACGGACAACGGAAATTGCAGCGATCCATTACCGAGATGCGCAGATCGCGCATGGGACGGGCAAGCGAGTCGCGCGGCGCAGGCAGCGCCTTCAGCGGGACGAGACTAAAACGTGGCGACATGATCCAAGTATGGGCATTGGGCGAGGCAGTGGCCAATAACTCGAAATTGGGGCGGAATCCGCCCCGGCAAGGTTCTCCGGGGACGGGTCGGTGCCGCGGTCGCGCTTACGACCAACGGTGCAGGCGTGTCACGAAGCCTTTGGCGTAAGTATTGGGCCCTGGCGGGAGTTCGACGAACCCTGCCGTGC
>Ga0307474_10002262_pt1 | contig 13840 bp, 12 predicted proteins | sample atmos_gasesECM1C_2_FD_203312 | JGI IMG/M metagenome (GOLD analysis project Ga0307474, IMG submission 203312) | Hardwood forest soil microbial communities from Morgan-Monroe State Forest, Indiana, United States - atmos_gasesECM1C_05 | ecosystem: Environmental > Terrestrial > Soil > Temperate... | reverse complement strand
GGAACTGCGCGCCGCATTCGACAAGAATACGAAAGCCATCATTCTGAACACGCCGAATAATCCAACGGGCAAAGTGTTCACGCGGCCGGAACTGGAGATCATTCGCGACTTGTGTGTAGAGTTCGACGTGCTCTGCATCACCGACGAAATTTACGAACATATTTTGTACGACGGGACGGAGCACATTTCGATAGCGTCGCTCGAAGGGATGAGCGAGCGGACGGTGACGATCAACGGGATGTCGAAGACCTACAGCGTGACGGGATGGCGCGTGGGATGGGCGGTTGCGCCGGAGAAGATCACGAACGCGATCCGAAAGGTGCACGATTTTTTGACGGTTGGAGCGCCCGCGCCACTGCAGGAAGCGGGCGCGGTGGCGCTGAGTTTGCCTGCGGAATATTACGCGAAGCTGGCGGAGGGGTACCGAGTGCGGCGGGATCATTTGATTCCAGCGCTGCGGTCGGCGGGATTCCAGTGTTTTGTTCCGCGAGGAGCTTACTACGTGATGACCGATGTTTCGGGGTTTGGTTTTGATGACGATGTTTCGTTCGTAAGTTACCTAGTGAAAGACATCGGAGTGGCCGCGGTGCCGGGGTCGAGTTTTTATCGTAATGCGCGAGATGGCGCGAAGCAGGTGCGGTTTGCGTTCTGCAAGAAAGTCGAGACGCTGGACGCGGCGGCCGAGCGGCTGGGGAAATTGCGGCGGCAGTAACGCTCGTGGGGAAGATTCCTGGTTGCGCTGATACAGATTACTGAGTAGCGATCCTTTGACTTCGCAGCGGCTCCGCCTCCGGCGAAGTCGCTGCTGTGTTCAGAGCTGAGGAAGTGCAGATCTATTTTGTGATCGCGCCGCAGGCGATGCGGTCGCCCGAGTTGCCGGAGGGATCGGTCTTCATGTCGTCGGCCTTGGCGTGGATGACGATTGACGTGCCGCCGTTGCTGAAGAGTGAGTGGCTATCCGTGCCCTCATAGGTGACGTCTTTATTTACGAATCGGAGTTTGGCCTTGCCTTGAGCATCGACGGTGAAATTCTGCATGTCGCCGGCGTGATGGCCCTCGGGATTTTCCAGGCCATGTTTCTTAGCGTCGGGATTGAAATGCGGCCCGGCTGATTTGAAGTCCGGCGCCTCGCACTTAGGGTTCTGGTGAATGTGGATGGCATGGACTCCTGGCGGAAGGTCGTGCAGATTCAATTCGAATCCGGCGCCGCCCGCGTCATTCCAGACCAGGACCGTGCCGACGGGTTTACCTTGAGCATCCTTGAGGTCGACCTTAGTTTTGGCGCCACTGGGCAACGCGGTCGCTATAAGAACTGCGAGAGCAATAAACGAGAGTCCGAGATGTTTCATGCGGGAATTATAGAGCCTGGCGTGCCATCGCGCTACGGTGAGCTGCGCAGGCACCAATGGGCCATCTTGATCCACAAGCGGGTGGAGTATACTGCGAGAAAGTTTCACATCTCTCAGGGAAGAGTGCAATCATGGCATTGGAAGCGGTGGAGCGGGTAGCGGAGAAGGTTCCGGCGGACGATTTTCAGGCGCTGGAAGAGAAAATTTATCGCACAATTGAGAGTTATAAGGCGGCTCGGCAGGCGCAGGCTGCAGCGGAGCGCGATTCGCAGCGACTGCGGGAACAACTCGAGGAGCGTGAGGAGCAGTTGATTACTCTGCGGCGGGATAACGTGCAGTTGAAAAAAGAGCGGGAGGAGATTCGCGGGCGGGTGGAGCGGATGCTCGAGCAGATTGAGACGATCGCAGAGGAGCGGGCTAGTTAGCCGCAGACCTCGGACTTCGGCCCGCAGACCTCGGCAAAAGCGAACGGCATAGGCGGCACTGATTATGGCTACTGCGACTAAGGATGCGATGATGAAGGACGCGCAGAACGGGAGTGTGCGCGTGGAGATTTTTGATCAGGCGTACAACTTGCGGGGATCGGATCCGGAATACATTTTGAAGCTGGCGGAGTATGTCGACTCGAAGATGCGCGCGGTCGCGGAGGCGACGAACACGATCGATACGGTGCGGTTGGCGGTGCTGGCGGCTCTGAACATTGCCGATGAGTATCATTTGTTGCAACGAAAACAGGAGAGCGGCGCAACCGATTACCAGAAGCGAGCGCATCTATTGGCAGATGCGCTGGATGAAGTGTTGGGCGAGAGCCGCAAGGCAGGATAGGCTGCGATAAGGGAATTTCTTCCAGAATTTTGTTTTTGATCTCGCCTGGTAACACCAAGGTTCCTCCCCTCGCTCGCATGACAAAGTGTGTCGAGCGCTTTCCTTAACCCTGATTAGGAATCGCCGTGGAAGCAGGGTTGACGCTTCCCGCAAGGTCGTGGCCGCAGTGGGGGCAGAATTTATCGGTGGGATTCACGCTGCGCCGGCACTGGGGACAGATGGTACTCAGCCGGCATTGGCATTGAGGACAAAAACCGAAGCCAGGTTCGACCGCTGCGGAGCATTGCGGGCAGTGCAGGATCCGCGGCTTCCGCAAAACAAAATACAAGACGATGCCGAGGGCGTGAGGGATGAAGATTGCGATGAGCGTCCAGACGGCAGGGCTCATGCCGCGGCGCTTGGCGTCGCGGTTGATGTAAGCGATCAGCAGAATGAAGCATGCGAGGATCGTCCCTCCGAGAAAGACGAGCGGCAACAGCACCGGCAGGCGAAAAAAGGGATCGCTGCTCTTGTCCGTGTGCAGGGCGAACAGCATGGCGGCTACGGGCAGCGCATAACCGAGAAGCGCGATGCCGTAGACCCATCGTGGGATGATGCGAAGCTCGTCGATGAAGCGGGTTGAAGTTTCGTGTTTGAGTGTCATATTAAAAATCCTGATACGACTTTGTTTGCCCCGGCTTTCCCACGCCGGTTACTCGTTAAACGATCTTCTTCAAAAATCATCTTCGCGAGGATCATCCCTGCAACGATCCGAAGTGATCCGACATATGCGTACCGCGGGCGAGCAAGACTAGTCCGGCCACTACGGCTGGCGTGAAATAAAGGACGACGAAGCCGAGCTGCCAGAGCGGCGCGGCCAGGAGGGTCTGCTGGCCCATCCGGGCAAAGCCGAACCATGTCACGGCCGCGCTGGCAGCGGAGCAAAGCGTTACCGCGGCGCAGCAGGCGCAAACCACCCAGAAGCGCTCCCGCTGGCGGTGCAATTCTGCGGCGCGCTGGCGCACGCGCATTTGCGTCGCCGACACGAGATGTCCGGTGGCTGTGACTGGAGTGGCTCGGAGCGAGCGGACTGCCTCACGCGCGTTTTCGGCGAAGGCCTGGCAGGGCGGGCAGGACTCGAGGTGCGCGGCTAGCCAGGATTGCTCGGCTTGGGACAATTCTTCGGGGCCGGACGACTCCGGGCTGAGCAAGGCCACCATGAGCCGGGCGCGGTCGTGGTCGGCTTCGCGATGGTCGAGATTCGTAAGACCGATATTTGGGCGATCCGTATTCCTATCATCTGTGTTCACAAGCGGGCTCCTTTCACCCAGGGTTCGAGGGCGTTCAGGCCACGATAGATGCGCGATTTTATTGTGCCGAGCGGCGCGCCGGTGACAGTGGCAATTTCTTCAAGCGACATGCCTTCCTGGAAACGAAGGACCAGGGTTTCGCGGTAATCGCTGGAGATATGCTGCATGCCAGCGGAAATTTGTTCGTTCTGCTCACGTTGAACCGCGGCATCGAATGCGGAAGGCTGCCCGCTCGCCGGAATGTCGAACGAGGCGGGCGCATCTGGGGAATCATGACGGTCGGCCAGGCTGTCGAGGCTGAGTGGACGCGTCCGGCGCAGGTGGTCGAATACCAGGTTGCGCGCGATGGTGAAGAGCCAGGTGCTGAATTCATAACGGCTGTCATACTGCCCGCCGCGCTCCAGCACGCGGACCCAGGTTTCCTGAAAAAAATCTTCGGCGAGTTCGCGGCGTCCGGTGAGGGAGATCAGATAGCGCAAAAGGCGATGCTGGTACTTCTCGATGAGGCGGTCGAGGAGTTCGGGATTGCCACGTCGGAGGCCACGAGCGATCTCAGCGTTTTCCTCGGTCATCGAGTTTCCGTAATAGCAGGCAGTCGCGTTCATGCTACCCACACATACGCGGGAATGCTAAAAAAAGACGCATCGAGCAGGACGAATGTTTTTCGCCGATAAGTCCTTGAGATTGAAGTGGGAGCGCGGACCTCCCCTGCGGGGAAAGTGGTTCGTCGGCGGACGTTGAGCTTAGCGAAAGAATTTGTGGGAGCGATTGGAATTTCGCGCGGAATACTTTACGTCTTCCTTATGCATGGGCCGATAAGCTCTTTCGTTGAAAGTCAGACGAAAGGTGAAGACGCTTGTTCTCTGCGAAGGGGCTTTGGTTCATGGTCATTCTGGGCGTAATCCAAGGGATAGTTTTTGTTGGCTGCGCCTCGGCTCAGGGGCAATCGGCCCCGCCCGCATCGGATTCGGCTAGCTCTGATCCAGTCAGTCCCGGCGCCTCCGGGCTCAACACGAAAACGGATTCAGGCAACTTTTTTCGCCGGTTTTTCAAAGCCTACGCCGATGACTGGAAGCCGGCATCGACGGGTGCGGGCGCGAGTGCGACGCCTCCAGCGTTCCGTGGCGATCCGGCACCTGTGAGTGGGCCTCCATTTCCTTTTTCCACGTGGCCGATCGGCGGGACGGTGTCGATCGGGCAGCCCTGGATGCAAGCCGGGCCCTTGATGACTGCGCTGTGGAACGGGCCCGACGGCGACTTTTGGAAAAAGAGCAAGATTCAGATCTACGGCTGGCTGAATGTGGGCGCAAACTTCAGCACGTCGAAGGGTGGAGTGAATCCGGTAGCGGGGAAGTATGACAACTTTCCAACCGCATACGATGAGGTACCGAACGCGATCGAACCCGATCAGGAAGTGCTCTACATCGAGCGGCAGCCCGACACGGTGCAGACCGACCACTTTGACTGGGGATTCCGTCTGTCTGGTTTATGGGGACTGGACTATCGCTTCACTACAGCGAAGGGCTACTTCAGCCAGCAGTTGCTCGGGCATTCGCCGGGGAAAGAGTATGGCTTCGATCCGGTGATGATGTATTTGGATTTGTATTTTCCACATATCGGCGAGGGTACGGACATTCGCATTGGGCGCTATATTTCCCTGCCGGATATTGAGGCGCAACTGGCGCCGAACAACTATACCTATAGTCACTCGTTGCTCTATACGTTCGATTGCTACACCCAGACCGGGATTAATGCAACGACAAGGATCAATTCGCATTGGACAACGCAGGTGGGATTCTCGCCGGGCTGCGAGACCGCCCCATGGAACCTGACCGATTCGCGGCTTACTCTGAACTGGTGCGTGCAATATTCGTGGCACACGAGCAAAGACAATCTTTACCTCTGCGACAACGAAACGAACATGGGAAAAGACAGCGGGAAGTATGCCTACAACAACCTGCAGGCTTACTACCTGACCTGGTATCACGTGATCGATAAGAACTGGCATACGTCGACAGAGACCTGGTACCAGTGGATGAAGCAGGTGCCGAATGTTGGCTACAGTCCGCCTGCAGGATCGAATTTGCCGATGGTCGATCCCATTCAACCGGAGACGGGAAGCAACGGAGCGTTTTGCCACAACCGTGCTGTATTCACGTGCTACGCGCCGGAGTGGGCGGTAGTGAACTACGTCGAGCGGCAGTTTGGGGCGCACAACTACATTACGATCCGGAACGAGTACTTCGATGACATCGTCGGACAGCGGACAGGCACGAAGTCGCGTTACACGGAGCACCTGTTCGGGTGGGGACACTGGATCGGGACTACTGTGCTGTTCCGGCCGGAGGTGCGTTATGAGCGATCGTATGATAACCCTGCCTACCAGAACGGCACGAAAAAGAGCCAGCTCACGGCGGCTGGAGATATTATTTTCTTCTTCTAGCGGGCTGCTATTTTTGTCTGCGCTACTCGGCGGTGGCTAAAGCCGCCATTGAAAATGTGGCGGTTATCGCAGCGCCGAAGCGCTGCGCCACCCCAAACCGGGTCGCCACCCCAGATCGAATTTCACGGCGAGTTTTTTCCGCAACCTGCTGTTGTAGTGCGTCAGAAATAGAGAGCGTTACTGCGGAGCCTCGAGCCGGGAGGTCTGTGGTGTTCGGCGCGGAGATCGAAGGCTTTCACCACAGGGGGCGCAGAGGATCGCAGCGGAAAATCGCGACCCATAAATGACGCACTGTTGGACGCACCACTCTAGGTTTTCAGTATGGTGTGACTATTGCGTCCTCTGGATAGCCGGGGACTCCGAACTCCGGAACATCCAGCCCTTCTTCTTCAGACTCTGGCGAAACGCGCATGGTCTTCACTTTGTTCACCGTCCAAAAAACCACAAACGTAGCACCGAAGGCCCAGACTGCATAAATGGTAGCGCCCATGAGTTGGCACCAGAACTGGCGCGTGTCGCCGTGGAGCAGGCCGGTGACTCCCTGACCTGCTTGTCCGAGATAGGTCGTCCCGCCCACGCCGTTCCATCCCGCGCCGTAAGCACCATCGGCAAAAATTCCTACGCAGACGGCGCCCAGCCAACCGCAATAGCCATGAACGGAAACCGCGCCGCAGGGATCATCGATTCTGAGCACGCGCTCGTTGAAAAGGACGCCGCCGCAGACCAGTGATCCGGCGATTACGCCGATGATGACCGACGAGGTGGGAGAGACGAAGGCGCAAGGCGCGGTAATCGCGACCAGTCCGGCCAACATTCCGTTGCAAGCCATGGTGATGTCGGGTTTGCCGAAGAGGAAATACCAGATGAGCATGGCCGCGGCCGAACCTGCGACGGCAGCTAGATTGGTATTAACGGCAACCACCGAGATGCGAAGATCGGTGGCTCCCAGCGTGGAACCGGGATTGAAGCCCATCCATCCGAAGAGAAGAATGAAAGTGCCGGTCACGACGTACACAATGTTGTGAGCAGGAAACGCACGAATCTTTCCGCCGGGGCCAAACTTTCCCGCACGCGGACCTAGAACAATGGCAAGCGCCATCGCGCAGAAGCCACCCACTGCGTGAACTACGGAAGATCCGGCGAAGTCGACATAGCCGTGGCCGAGATTCATGGTGGAGCCGAGCTGCGAGAGCCAGCCGCCGCCCCATGTCCAGCAGCCGGAGATGGGATAAAGAATGGCGGCGATGAACAGTTCGCACAACAGAAACGCCCAGAAAGAAATGCGCTCGCAAATTGCGCCGACGATGATGTATCCGGCGGTCTCCATGAAGACGACTTCGAAGAGGGCGAGGCAGTTGCTGCCGCTGTCGTAAGCCGGGCCGAGGAAGAAGAAACCCTTGCCGCCAACGAATCCCCATTGGCCGCTGCCAATCAGGAAATGATTCAGGGTCGGGACGCCTCCTAAGTTTGTGGGCGCGGCATTGATCGCGACGGCGCCGAATTGGAAGGCGTATCCGACTGCGTAGTAGGCGAGGAAGGCGAAGACGTACGCCGCAAAATTCAGCATCATCAGGTGGGCGGCGTTCTTCTTCCGCACCAGGCCGCAGGTGAGCAAGGCGAAGCCAGCCTGCATGAACAGTACGAGATAGCCGGTGTTCAGAGTCCAGGCGAAGTTGGTGGCGACGCGAACATGGCCAACGCTATCGGCCAACTTTACTGCCAGAGGCTCGCGGGCTGCCTGGGCTTGGTAGTCATCGAAGTCTTTCTTGTTCCTGGCGTAGCCGGGGGCGGTTTTATCGGTAGGCTCGGGAACCGCAAAGGGATTGCCCGCGGCATCGACCACTGCCGATTTATCTCCGGTAGCAGTGCCAGAGGGATCGGGCTTCGCCACATCGTCAGCAAAGCTGAAAGTCGAAGAGGCGGCCAACGTCGCAGCGAGCAGAACGATTGCAGCGCTGACTGATGCCAAGTTGAGGCGTACAGAGAGCATCCCGGCTCGCTTGATCATGTTTAATTGCTCCTGTTTCCGAAGTCTAAATTTTGAAGCGCTAGCAAATTTTGTTCGACCGCGGGTCGAATGCGAATATTAGCGCGCATCGTCTGGGGAGAGTGATAGGTGGGGATTCCGTACAGCACTGTTTCGAGATGCTCTGGGGAATTCACCAATTTACGAAAATAAATCGAAGCCTTCGCTACGTCCAATCGATATTTCGTATGGCAGCCATCGGAAGAATAAACTGGTGTCGAATACGCCGAGTTGTGCGTTGCGAGTGATCTCGCCGTGGGAGTGAAATTTACACCAATGTTAAATACGTAGTCAGAGGTTACTTTAGTTGCAAGTGATCTGCCAACTATTTGGGGGTAGGCTATTGCCAACGAGGGTAGGTTCTCCTAGCATTCAGAGTGAAAGCCGGCCTGCGGGGTTGGTGATGGCGGTAACCGATTTTTGAACCAATGCTGAATGAACGGGAGCTCGACTCGAACTAGGATCCGGTGTGCGACGCTGCGCCATGCGCAGATGCCTAAAGGGTCTCGGAGGGTTCCCAACGTCTACCTGACGGTTCATTCTCGGCCCGTCACACGGCACAGTGGGTCGGCTTGAATTTTTCCCCGTGAGATCTTCCAACAGGAGATTATTGTGATCCGGTAAGTGCGTCCCTCCGGGGTTGAAGCCTTTGCTGGAATTTTGTGCGGCTGACGCTGCTCCCTTCAAAGAACTCTTTCCCAAAGCAGCCTGTAAGAAGCCCCTGAGCGAGGTGCGATGGCAATCAAATTTTCGGGAGTGACGGCGCTCATCAGCGTATTCGACATGCCTACGTCGGTGGCATTCTACCGCGACGTGATTGGCTTTGAGATCATCATGCAATCGCAACCGGGAGAGCACTTTGATTGGGCGCTGCTGCAGCGGGGCGGTGCGACGTTGATGCTGAACACGATCTACGAGGCTGCAGACCGGCCAGCGGCAGTGGATTTGGCGCGGCAAGCGGGGCACGAAGACACGATTCTCTATTTTGATTGCAACGACCTGGATGAGGCTTACGAATATTTGCGCTCCAAGGGCGTTGCGGCGAAGAAGCCGGTTGTGCGTCCCTACGGCATGCGGCAGTTGAGCCTGAGTGATCCGGATGGGTATGGGCTGTGCTTTCAGCATCGTGTGAACGCTGGGTAAATAATTGCGGAACCGCGAGTGGATGCTCGGACGCCTGGGTTTCAGCTCTACAGAAGCGACTCGAAATGACATCAGCTTTAAGCAGGGTCGCAAGGATATTCTCATGAAGCGGTTTTTTCCCTTTCTGTGTGCCATGGCCATGATTGCCGTCTCCGCGGCGCAGAACACTCCTACAATCACCGGCACGCTCGATGGTTCTCGCACGATTGTTTTCGAAACGCAGGTAGATTCATGCTCGCCGAACGATATCCCGGACGCCATGGCACGGGCGTTTCGCGATTACACGGGAACAGTACACTTTGTGACCGCGAGCTCCGAGATGTATCAAAGCCTCGGGCCTTCGCTGGATAGCCTGGTCCACAATTGCACGCCGGCGTTCAAGTCTTTCAACGATGCGAATCCCGCGGACTATAACGATCAGATTTGGCTCGATTCCTTCTACACGTTCGACGGAAAGAGGATCGCGGCGCTCTCGCACACGGAGTACCACGGATGGGCGCACTCGGGCGAATGCCACACGCAGAACTTTAATGAGTGCGAGTATGACTCGGATACGTATCACCAATCGAGCGATGGCGGCTACCACTTCAAATCGTTTGCAGTGCCCAACAATTTGGTGGCCGAGGTTCCGTTCAAGTATGAAATTGACCGTGGGCCGATTGGCTACAGTGTGGACAGCAACATTGTTGAGTATGGCGGCTGGTATTACGCAATCGTCACCAACGATGGAAACTGGCCGCCAAACTGCACTCCGGGGCCGGGGCCGAACCGGTGCCTGATGCTGAGCGGCGCTGCGCCGATGCGCACGAAGGATGTGTTCAACCCTTCGTCGTGGCGCGGTTGGAACGGTACGGATTTTTCTTTGACATTTGTCGATCCCTATCTGGGGACGGTGGAGCATCCCGAGCAGCATGTGTATCCGCCGGTGCAAAACCTGAATGCGGTGAATGGGTTGAACGTGTACCAGTCCGCGAATGTCGTGGTCGCCACGCTGTGGGATTACTGGGACAACGAATACGGGCCGCCGGGAATGTACCTGACCACTTCGACCGATCTGGTGAACTGGACCAAGCCCACTCTGGTGGTGACGCTGGCACAGATTACGGCGCACGATCCGCCGGGGAATTGGCTTTACGCGTATTTTTCGCTGATCGATCCGGATGCGCCAGATATGAGCTTCTCCATCGTTGGGGATCACCCCTATCTGTATTACGTTCGGTTGAATAACGATCCGCCCTATGGCCGGGTGGTGTACCGGCAAAAGCTTACTTTGTCGGCAAATCCGTAGTCGCGGCATCCCCGCAAAGTGCAGGAACGATTTCGCGAGAGGAAAGCCGCCCTCTGCAGCTAGAGCCGGATTGAAGGAATAGAAGCGGTTTACGGCGCGACCGGAAGCCGCGCCCTTTCAAAACGGGCTTGCTGAAGGAGTTTTTCAGCAGTCCGTTAAGGCACTCGCAGTACCCGAAAGGTAAAAGCCCACACCGTTCTGCCTGTCCGACTCCACGCCCGAACAATCCAGCGTGGATTCTTGTAGGACTAGTCGGAACGGCGTGGGCTAGTTTACTTCCCGCCCGCTGAGCCTAACTCCCCAACACGCGGAATCCAAGCTGAACGTAGCTGTAGGGAACCCATTTTCCGCTGTTAGTGCCACAGTAGGTAGTAGGTCCTGAGCACCAGCTGGCCGCTGGCTGTGCGGTCATGTTCGTGCTGTTGAAGGCCCAGGCGTAGATATCGGTGTCCGAAGCTGTTGTGGTCACCGCGACCCAATACTGGGTGCCAGCTGTCACCGCGATTCCGGTCCCCATGTGGGCGGCGGCGACGTTGCAGCATTCTCCATAGATCGGAAGCTTCGTGCCGGGAATGTGCACCGATTTGATGACGGCGCCCGGTATGCCCCCGGCGTCGCTGTATAGGCCGATCTCGAATCCCGCGGTGCCGCTACCCTGTCTGCCCGCGGAAACCTGAATCGTGGTCACGGTCGAATTGGCTGTGGGAGTGAACGGCATGGCTACCCACGTTTGAAAGGGGAAATTCGTTCCGCCCTGAGCGACAGTGTTGCCGAAGACGCTGAAATACGTGGCGAGCGGGTAGTTGCTGAAGTTGCCGGCGATGACGGTGAGCTTCGGATCTACCGACGGCGCGGGCGTAATGGACGTGGCTGGATCGATTGCCCGAACCAGCTTGCCGTCCTGACTGAATTCGTAGTTGTGGTTGCCGGAGGCTTTAAGGGTTAGAGTGGCGACTGACAACAGCGCCAGACAAGAGACTGAAAGCGCAAAGATTTTCTTCACTGCGATTCCCTCCCTGGGACATTTTTTGGGTTTATGTTTCGGTTTAACCTTGGCTGCGATCCGAAAGTGCAGAACAACAAACGAAACGGGGCGGAGCACTGCCCAGCGCCGGACAGTATGGCACGGATTAGGTCAATATTGTCGGAAAAATTGTAAACTTTTGTCCGCAAGAGGAGCCGGAATCCCTTGCCCAGCGGTCTGTTTCGGGACGCCGGGAGGATGTAACTGTTGCGCTTCCTGAGGTTTCTGGACCTTGCCTGCGGCTTTCAAACGAGCTCTGCTAGACTGGTTTGGGTAGCGAATCCTTCGTGTTCCGCATCTAACTGAACTGTGTATCCCCAACTAGTACATTTCGGGCGTTTCTTCTTGCCGACCTACGGCTTCCTGGTGGCGATGGGAGTGCTGCTTGGCTTGTGGATCAGTGTGCGCAATTCCGAGCGGCTGGGCATTGATGGCGACAAGGCTTGGAACTTTGGAATTCTGCTGGTTCTATCCGGTATTGTCGGGGCCAAGGTCCTCTACATCGTCAATGAGTGGGGTTACTACTCGGCGCATCTTTCGGAAATTTTTACGATCAATACGTTGCAGGCCGGGGGAGTTTTCTCTGGAGGATTGCTCGCGGCTTTCGTGGCGGCGTGGTGGTATGTTCGCCGGCATCACATGCCGCCTCTCGGAACGTGCGATGCATTCGCTCCTGGACTGGCAATTGGCCACGCCATTGGGCGCATAGGGTGCTTTGCTGCCGGATGCTGCTATGGGAAAGAGACGCATCATTTCTGGGGAGTAACTTTTCACAATCCGTTGGCAGCCCAGGTGGCGGGCACTCCGCTGAACGTGCCGCTGGAGCCGACGCAATTATTCGAGGCGGCGGTCGAGTTTGCCAATTTCCTATTTTTGATGTGGCTGCTGAAGCGGCGAAAATTTGATGGCCAGGTGTTCGGCGCATTCTTGTTCATCTATGGCGTAGCCCGATTCTTTCTGGAATTTATTCGAGACGATCCCGGCCGCGGTTCGGTCTTTGGCGGGGTAATGACGGGAACGCAGCTGATCTCCATTGGGCTGGTAATTGGCGGCGGGATCATCTGGTGGTTGCGGCCGGGGACGAAGGGTGTGCCGGCTGAAACGGTGGGAGCTACGCGGTAGGAATCGAGACTGAGCGGAGATCTTTGTTTCCTGCGTACATACGTGCGCAAAATGTAGGGAGTCATCTCCTCTTCAAATCTAAACCCACACTAGTGGTAACCTTATTGCCGGATGAAAACGTTTACACGTCGTCGATTCGGCAAGACTTTGGCCGGCACAGCCGCGGCTGCCTTTGCCAGCGCTTCTTTCTCGAGGATGGCGTGGGCGTTGTCCGGCCCTGAGCTGCTACAGTTCCCAGCCGACTTTATGTGGGGGTGTGCCACTGCTTCTTATCAGATTGAAGGTGCCGTCAATGAGGACGGACGGAAGCCATCGGTCTGGGACACTTTCTCTCACACTGCGGGCAAGACCTTTCAGGGAGACACGGGCGACGTCGCTGACGATTCCTACCATCGCTACAAAGAAGACATCAAGCTGCTTAAAGAGTTGGGCGCGAAGTGCTATCGCTTCTCGATTTCATGGTCGCGTATCTTTCCCGACGGAACCGGACAGGCGAATCTGAAAGGCCTCGATTATTACCAGCGCGTAGTGGACGAACTGCTCAAGAACAATATTGCCCCCTACATCACGCTGTTCCACTGGGATCTGCCGCAGGCTTTACCCGGCGGCTGGCAATCCCGCGAAACGGTGAAGGCGTTCGGAGATTATGCTGCGTATATTTCCAAACATCTTTCCGATCGCGTCGGACATTTTTTCACGACGAACGAATTCACATGTTTCACCGACCTCAGCTACAAAACCGGCAAGTTTGCTCCGGGGCTGAAGTTGCAGGATGCGCAGGTGAATCAGGTTCGTCACCACGCCATTCTTGCCCACGGCACGGCAGTGCAAGCCATTCGGGCCAACGCTAAGTCGGGAACGCAAATCGGTCTGGCGGAAAATGCCAATGTGTATGTTCCGGTGATCGAGAATTCCAGACAAATTGAGGCGGCGCGAAGGGCTACTCGCGAGGGGAACGCGCCGTTCCTGACCGCGGTTATGGAAGGCAAGTACACGGACGGGTATCTGGAGCGCGAGGGAGCGAACGCTCCAAAAGTGGAAGCCGGCGATATGAAAATCATCGGCAGCCCGCTCGACTTTGTCGGGCTCAACGTGTACACGCCTGAGTACGTGCGGGCGGATGATTCGGCAGCGGGTTTCGCAGTGGAAAAGTGGCAGACTTCTTATCCACGCATGGCTTCCGACTGGATCTACGTCGCGCCGGAGGTAATTTATTGGGCGCTTCGTAACGTCAGCGAAATCTGGAAGCCGAAAGCGCTCTACATCACGGAGAACGGTTGCTCGGCCGACGATGTCATCACTCCCGAAGGACGAATCGAAGACACGGATCG
>Ga0307474_10002261_pt1 | contig 13840 bp, 13 predicted proteins | sample atmos_gasesECM1C_2_FD_203312 | JGI IMG/M metagenome (GOLD analysis project Ga0307474, IMG submission 203312) | Hardwood forest soil microbial communities from Morgan-Monroe State Forest, Indiana, United States - atmos_gasesECM1C_05 | ecosystem: Environmental > Terrestrial > Soil > Temperate... | reverse complement strand
AAAATCCCGCCCCGCGTCTGCGCCGCGGGTGACCTCGATGTAGACAAGGCCGTTTTCGAGGCCGTTGCGCGCGATCAATTCGCGTTGGATTTCCACGATGCGCTCCAGCGATTCCGGCAAGGGAAGCGATATTTCGCCGACCGAGCGCTGCAACCGCGCCAGGTGCGATGCATTGTCGACCAGCTTGCCATCGAGAACGGCAGATACTTCGTAGATGCCATCGGCAAACAGGAAACCACGGTCGAGAATCGAGACCTTGGCCTCGCTGAGCGGCACATACGTGCCATTGACATAGGCAATCTGGCTCAAATCCATTCTCCTCTCGGGCAACGAAGTGATGTTTGTGAAGCATATACGAAAATCGGTGTGAGTGATCCCTCCCCCTTGCGGGGAGGGTGGCGCGTAGCGCCGGGGTGGGGGTACTCTGAGAAACGCTTCCTCACCGACGTACTCTTGGCTCGCCTGCGTCCGGAAAGATGCGTTGGGAATAACTACGCCACCCACCCCCGACCGGCCTTCGGCCGACCACCCTCCCCGCGCGTCCCGCGGGGGAGGGACCAGAACGAATCAATGCGACAAAATCTTCGACAGGAATTTTTGTGCGCGGTCGCTGCGCGGCTTGCCGAAGAAATCGTCCTTGAGCGCGTCTTCGACGATTTCACCCTGGTCCATGAAAATAACCCGATGCGCGACCTTGCTGGCAAAGCCCATCTCGTGGGTAACAACCATCATGGTCATGCCCTCGCGCGCCAGATCCACCATCACGTCCAGCACCTCGCTGATCATTTCGGGATCGAGCGCGGAGGTAGGCTCGTCGAACAACATGGCGATCGGGTCCATCGCCAGCGCCCGGGCAATCGCAACCCGCTGCTGCTGGCCACCGGATAGTTCGGCCGGATATTTCTGCGCGTGGTCCTTCAGTCCGACGCGATTGAGCAGTTTCGTTCCCCTGGCGATCGCCTCATCGTGCGATCGCCCCAGAACCTTTTCCTGCGCCAGACAGAGATTGTCGATGATCCGCAAATGCGGAAAAAGTTCAAAATGCTGGAACACCATGCCGATGCGGGCACGCAGCTTCGGCAGGTTAGTCTTCGGATCGTTGACCTTGATGCCGTCCACGACGATTTCCCCGCTCTGGAACGGCTCCAGCGCGTTGACGCATTTGATCAGCGTGGATTTTCCCGATCCCGATGGACCGCACACCACCACCACCTCGCCCTTGGCGACGCTGGTCGTGCAGTTTTTCAGGGCCTGAAAAATCCCATACCATTTGTCGACGTTGCGGATTTCGATCATCGATTGACTCAAAGCTAACGGACAAAGGCGAGGCGCGCCTGAAGGCGCCTGACGCCGAAGGACGCGACACAGGAAATTGCGAAATACACCAGCGCCGCGAACAGGTACATCTCAACCAGCCGGCCGTCACGCTGGGCGACCTTGCTGGCAGCACCCAGAAAGTCGGGAATCGACAGCACATAGACCAGCGAGGTGTCTTGGAACAGCACGATGGTCTGCGTCAGCAACACCGGCAGCATGTTGCGAAACGCCTGCGGCAGCACGACGTAGCGCATGGTCTGGCCGTAGGTAAGCCCAAGCGCCTGGGCGGCGGCGGGCTGCCCCCTGGAGATCGACTGGATGCCGGCGCGCATGATCTCCGAGAAATAGGCCGCCTCGAACAGCGTGAAGGTGACAAGCGAGGAGGCGAAGGCGCCGACCCGGATCGGTCGCGAGGCTCCGGTCAGCCACTGCCCGATATAGGGAACGAGGAAATAGAACCAGAAGATCACCAGCACCAGCGGCAGCGAGCGCATGAGATCGACATAGAGGCCCGCGATGCGTGACAGCAGCCAGAAGCCGGACAGCCGCATCATGGCAAGCAAGGTTCCGAAGATGATGCCGCCGAACGTGGCAAGGCTGGTCAACGTCAGCGTGAACGTCATGCCGTCGAAAAACAGATAAGTCAGCGAGCGGCGAATGACGTCGAAGTCGAAATTGGCGAACATTTTCTATTTCCCGGTGATGTAGCCGGGGACCGCCACGCCGCGCTCGACGAACCGCATGACGATGACGACGACGATGTTGATCAGAAGGTAAAGCACCGTCGCGGCCGTGAAGGCCTCGAATACCTGGAAGGAAAACTCCTGCATCGCGCGTGCCTCGGCCGTCAATTCGATCAGGCCGATGGTGAGCGCCACGGACGTATTCTTGATGGTGGAGAGGAATTCGGAAGTGAGCGGCGGCAGGATGATACGAAACGCCATCGGCAGCAGGACGTAGCGGTAGGTCTGCGCCGTGGTCAAACCGAGCGCGGTGGCAGCAAGTTTCTGTCCACGCGGCAGCGACGAGATGCCGGCTCGCGTCTGCTCGGCGACGCGCGCCGACATGAACAGCCCGATTCCGATCGCCGCGGTGTAGAACGGCGCATGGGGCAATTGCTTCAGCCAAAGCCCCCAGGTTCGCGGCAGGAGTTCCGGCAGCACGAAGTACCACAGGAACAACTGCACCAACAAAGGCATGTTGCGGAAGAATTCTACATAGGCAAAGCCGATCAGGCCAGCGGACTTCGACGGCAATGTTCGCAGCACGCCGATGACCGCTCCGAAAACAAGCGCAATGATCCAGGCGCAAAGCGCGGTCTCGATCGTCAGCACAAGCCCGGACAGCAGCATGTCGAGATAGGTGCCACTCCCGCTCGGGGCCGGCTCAAAGAACACGCGCCAGTTCCAGTGATAGTTCAAATCGGCCGTCCCCTCGCAGCTACCGGCCAGCCTGGCGCCTTGCCCATCCGCTCGAGCAATGTTCCTGCCACCGTGAAGATCACCCTACATGGATTTGTAGAAGTCAGGATCGGGTGAATCGGTTGGCTTCGCAAAGGCCTTTTTCAGTTCGGCGCCGATGGGCACGTTTAGATTCAAGCCCTTGGGCGGGATTTTCTGCATGAACCATTTGTCATAGAGCTTTTGGCCTTCCGCGCTCTGGTAAAGCGCTAAGGTGGCATCGTCGGCGACTTTCTTGAAAGTCGGATCGTCCTTGCGCAACATGATGCCGTAGGGCTCCGGCTTCGAAAACGCGTCGGTGGAGATGACATAGGCGTCCGGGTCCTTCGATCCCGCGGCAAAGCTTGCAAGCAGGATGTCGTCCAGCACCGCCGCGACCGCGCGATCGGTTTCCACCATCAGAAAGGATTCGGCATGCTCCTTGGCCGGGATGATGTTGATGCCGAGGTTGCGCGCTGCGTTGGCTTCGGTGAGCTGCCTAATGTTCGTCGTGCCGGACGTTGAAGCCACCGACTTGCCCTTGAGGTCCTCGATCGAGTTGAGCTTGCTCGACTTCTTCGAGATAAACCGGGTCGCGGTCAGAAAGTGTGTATTGGTGAAGGCAACCTGCTTCAGGCGGTCGGGATTGTTGGTGGTCGATCCGCATTCGAGGTCGATGGTGCCGTTGGCCAGGAGTGGAATGCGCGTCGAGGATGTCACCGGGTTGAACTCGACCGTGAGCTTGTCGAGCTTGAGTTCCTTTTTGACGGCGTCGACGATCTTCAGACAGATATCGATCGCAAAGCCGATCGGCTTTTGGTTATCGTCGAGATAGGAGAAAGGAATCGAGGAGTCGCGGTAACCAATGTTGATCACGCCGGTTTCCCTGATTTTCCTGAGCGTGCCCGAGAGCTCTTCGGCGTCGGCCTGCGCAGCACAAAAAGCTGCGGCGAGCGCAAGGCCCGTCATACGCAGACGTTTCATCGAATTCTCCCCGATCGAGCAGTTGAACAATGTTTGCCTCCTTCGGTCAAAAATGGAATGCAACGTTCGGCCTACGGCCCTGGTGGCGACCCGGCGCCCAGCACTTCTCATGCAAGGACCGGGCCGCCGCTGCCGATAAATCCCTACATGAATTCCCTACATGGCTTTGTAGGAGTCGGGGTCCGAAGAATCCGATGGCTTGGCGAACTCATGCTTGAGCTCCGCGCTCATCGGCACGTTGAGATTGAGCCCCTTGGGCGGAATCTTTTGCATGAACCATTTGTCGTATATTTTCTGGCCGTCGGCACTCTGATAAAGGGCCGCGGTGGCGGCATCGACCACTTTCTTGAAGGCCACGTCGTCCTTCCGCAGCATGATGCCGTAGGGCTCGGGCTTCGAGAACGCATCGGTGGAGATGACATAGGCGGCTGGATCTTTCGAACCGGCAACCAGGCTCGCCAGCAAGATATCGTCCATCACGAACGCTGCGGCCCGATCGGTCTCGACCATCAGGAAGGCCTCGGCATGATCCTTCGCCGGGATGATATTGATGCCGAGGTTGCGGGCGGCGTTGGCTTCGTTGAGTTGCTTGATATTGGTGGTACCCGATGTCGAGACCACCGACTTGCCCTTGAGATCGTCGATCGACTTGATGTTGCTCGACTTCTTCGAAACGAAGCGGCTCGCCGTCAGAAAATGCGTGTTGGTGAAGGCGACCTGTTTCTGGCGCTCGGCGTTGTTGGTGGTTGAACCGCATTCGAGGTCGACGGTGCCATTGGCCATCAGCGGGATGCGGGTCGCCGAGGTGACGGGGTTGAGCTTGATTTCGAGCTTGTCGAGTTTGAGCTCCTTCTTCACCGCATCCACGATCCTGTAGCAAATCTCCATGGCATATCCGACCGGCTTCTGGTTGTCGTCCAGATAGGAGAACGGAATCGACGAGTCGCGATAGCCGAGCGTGATTGCGCCGGTTTCCTTGATGTTCTTGAGCGTTCCCGTCAGCTCCTCGGCGTTCACCCCGCAGGGGCAGAACGCGACGGCCAGCGCAAGCCAAAAAATACGCGTGCGTTTCATACATGGACTCCTTGTTTGTCGGATGAGGACGGACACTGGTAGCTGAACGAACGGGTCTTCAAATCAATCCGATCGATCCATTTTATGGTCCGAACGTCCAGTCATCGCAAGAAGCCTTTGAAGGCAGGGTCCGGCTGCGCCACTCCGTCACGCCCCTCGCGGCTCGGCGGAGGTCATCTGACATTCGTATGGGTAACCCGGCGCGCCAGCGCCGAAGCTACAGCGGGTGTTTCAACTCGCCCAAATCCCAGAACAGGCCAGCCATGATGCCAAGCGCCTCTTCGGCGACCGACAGAAGCAGATGCTCATCGGGCGCGTGCTGGGAGCAGCCGGGATAGGAGTGAGGGACCCACATCGTCGGCAACCCGAGGGTTTCGGAAAAAACATCGTTCGGCAGCGAACCGCCGAAATTCGGCAACACCGCAGGCGATTTTCCCGTCGTCTTGCGGATCGATTCCGCCGTCCAGTTGATCCAGGGGCTGTCGAAATCAGTCCGCGACGCGGCAAAGCTCTGGGTTGCCCGTACCTCGACCACGGGAAAACCGCGCTCGGAAAGATGTGCCCTGACCACATCGGCAATGTTATCGACCCTTGTCCCGACGACAAAGCGAAGCTGGAGCACGGCTGAGGCCTTTCCCGGAATGGCATTGGCCGGCTTGTCGATGCTGCCTGATGACAGCGCCAGCACTTCCAACGTGTTCCATGCATAGAGCCGTTCGGCGGCAGACAAGCCCTCCTCACCCCAGTCTTGCGAGAGCGCCGGCTCGTCCGGCATCGGCTCGATCTTCACGTCCGCCAGGGCCGCGCGAATCTGGTTGGTAAGTCGTGGCGGTTTCAATAGCTCCACCTGCAGACGCCCGTGACGGTCAACAAGCGTCGCGATGGCATTCGCGAGGATGGTTGCGGGGTTGGCGAGGACACCGCCCCAATTGCCGGAATGATGCGCGCCGTCGCGCAAGTTCACGTCCAGATGAATCCGTATTCCACCGCGGCAACCGAGGAAGAGCGTCGGACGATCCGCCGAAAGCCGCGGCCCGTCGGAGGCAAGCAGCAGGTCAGCCTTCAACTCGTCGCGGAGCTGTTCGCAAACCTGCCGCAAATCCGGCGATCCGATCTCCTCGGCGGTTTCGATGATGAATTTGGCGTTGAAGCCGACCCGTCCGCCGCGCGTCTCGCGCACCGCGGAAAGCGCCGCCATGTTGATGCTGTGTTGTCCCTTGTTGTCAGCAGTGCCCCGGCCATACACCCGATTGCCCGAAATCGTGGTGCGCCACGGATCGAGATTGTCGCGCCATTCTCCGGCCATGCCGTCGACGACGTCGCCGTGCCCGTACACAAGAACAGTCGGAGCGGCTTCGCTTTCCCGGTATTCCGCCACGAGATAGGGATTTTTCCCGGCAGGGGATTCGATCAGCCTGGTCGAGAAACCAAGCTCGGAAAAAGCAGGCTCAAGGTTGTCTGTGAGATAAGCGCGCAATGCGCCGCGCCTCTCCGGATTCTGGCTTTCCGTCTGATAGGAGACCCTTCGGTCGAGCTCGGCGAGAAACTCGCCGGATTGAAGCATCTGGCGGGCTCGGGCGACGGCATCGGATCTGGTCATGACTTTTTCTTGTTTTCAGTCACTGCGTTCAGATGGATTACATTATCGGGATAGATGGCTAGTGTGGTGGATTTGACATTCGCTTCGGCATCGCCGCGAGGTCCAGCATAGCGAATGTCAAATCCAAAACCACACTAGAAAACTATATTTGCTAGTGTTCCTAGGGTTCTGACATTCGTAAACGCGCTCGCCGCACCAAGATACGAATGTCAGAACCGGAACACTAGCTGGAAGAGCTCAGCAATCGCCTTTGCGAAAGCCAAAGGGGAATGCAACAATTTCCGGTAAACCTGCGCATTCGATCGGGAAAGAGGGAGAACACCATGAAAACCATCCTGCGCGTCTCGGCCATCAGCATGCTGTTGGCAGGCTCGGCCCTGGCGCTGACCGGCGAACGCATGCCGGAAATTCCGCTCGACAAGATGTCTGCGGCCCAGCGCAGTGTCGCCGATGCGATCATGTCCGGGCCAAGACAGCGGATGAGCGGCCCCTTCAACACATGGTTGCGCAACCCGGAACTCGCCGATCGGCTGCAAAAGGTCGGCGAATATGTCAGGTTCAATACTTCGCTCGACAAACGCATCAACGAGATGGCGATCCTGATGACGGCGCAAGCCTGGGGCTCGCAATATGAATGGTACGCGCATGAGCCGCTGGCGCTCAAGGCAGGGCTCGATCCGGCAATCGTTGCGGCGATCGGTGCCGGCCGCAAGCCCAATAATATGAAGGACGACGAGGCAATCGTCTGGGAGTTCATCACACAGCTACGGCGCGATCATGGTGTTGACGATGCGATCTATGCCGGCGCGCTGGAAAAGTTCGGTGAAAAAGGCATCATCGATCTCATCGCGGTCAACGGATATTACGACGTGGTCTCGATGACGCTGAACGTCGCGCATGTGAAGCCGCCGGCGGACGCGCAGTTGCCCTTCCAACAGGCCGGCCGTTAGTTTGTCCTCGCTCGTCGCGCGGCGATGCCGCGCGATGAGCTGTCGAAAGATTAAGCCATGAAAAAAGAAATCCGGCTCAACGCCTTTGCGATGAACTGCGTTGCGCATCAATCGCCGGGGCTGTGGACCCATCCGCGCGACCGTACCGCCGGATATAACCGCCTGCCGTACTGGATCGATCTGGCAAAAACGCTGGAACGCGGACGCTTCGACGGGCTTTTTCTGGCCGACGTGCTCGGCGTCTACGATGTGTTCGGCGGCGGACCGGATGCAGCGCTGCGCAACGCGGCACAGACACCGGCCAACGATCCGCTGCTGGTGATCCCGGCGATGGCCGCCGTTACCGAAAATCTCGGTTTTGGCGTGACCTCCAACCTGTCCTACGAGCCGCCCTATACCTTCGCGCGGCGGATGTCGACGCTCGACCATCTCACGGAGGGGCGGGTCGGCTGGAACGTCGTGACCGGCTATCTCGACAGCGCCGCGAAAGCTGCCGGCAAGGACAGGCAGACCGCGCATGACGACCGCTATGACGTCGCCGACGAATATATGGAAGTCGTCTACAAGCTCTGGGAAGGAAGCTGGGACGAAGCTGCGGCGGTGCGCGATCGCGCACGCGGCGTGTTCGCCGATCCGTCCAAGGTGCATCGCGTGCTGCACCAGGGCAAGAACTACCGCGTCGACGCCATCCACCTGTCCGAGCCGTCGCCGCAACGCACCCCCGTGCTTTATCAGGCCGGCACCTCCCCCCGTGGACGTCAGTTCGCCGCAGAGCATGCCGAATGCGTCTTCATGTCGGGGCCATCGGCCAAGGTCATCGCGCCGCGCGTCGCCGGCGTTCGCGAACTCGCCGCGAAGGCCGGACGCCAGGGCAGCGAAATCCTGATGTTTTCTATGTTCACCGTCGTTCTCGGCCGCACCGAAGCCGAGGCCAAGGCCAAATACGAAGACTACCGCAGCCATGTCAGCGCGGAAGGGGCTCTCACGCTGATGTCGGGGTGGACCGGAGTTGATTTCTCGACCTACGACCTCGATCAGCAAGTTCGCCATGTCGAGAACGATGCCGGCCGCAGCGCAATGGACAACATCACCCGCGCCGATCCGGACCGGGTCTGGACCGTGCGCGAGGTGGCGCAGCATGTCGGCATCGGCGGCATCGGACCGGTCGTGGTCGGCACGCCCGAACAGGTGGCCGATGCGATCGAGGCCTGGTTCGACCAGACCGACGTCGACGGATTGAATATGCCGTTTGCGGTTTCACCGGGCGATTTCGAGGATATCGCCGACATGCTGGTGCCGGAGTTGACGCGGCGCGGACGTTACAAACCGGCGTACCAGAAGGGCACGTTGCGCGAAAAACTGTTCGGCGCCGGCCGCGCGCGGCTTGACGCGCCGCATCCGGCGGTAAGGTATCGGCCTTGTGTAACCGTGAAGTAGAACGGTCACTCCGGGGCGATGCGAAGCGTCGAACTATGATGTGCCCTCGCACATCAGAGAATCTCGAGCACCGCCCGGAATCTCGAGATTCCCCGATGCGCAATTGCGCATCTGAGGTCTGTCGCTGGCGCCATCCCGGAATGACAGTGCTTTTATACATTCCCGTCGACCGCCACCTCGATCAGTTTCGTGCCAGGCCGCTTGAATGCCGAGGAGAGTTCGGCTTTCAAATCCGCAGGGTTCGTGATCCGGATCGCTTCCAGCCCCAGCGACCTCGCGATGCCGGCAAAGTCGACCGAGGGATCTGCGAAATCCATGCCGACGTAATTGTCATCGCCGTGGAATGAGAGCAGCCGCTGCTTGATGATGCGGTAACCGCCATTGTTGGCGATGACCACGTTGAGCGGCAGCTTGTGATGCGCGGCGGTCCAAAGCGCCTGGATCGAGTACATCGCGCTGCCGTCGCCGGAAAAACAAACCACCGGCCGGCCGGGATTGGCGAGGCTGACGCCCACGGACGCTGGCAGTCCCCAGCCGATGCCGCCTGAAGCCAGCGCATGATAACCATAGCGCTCGCGATGCGGGCGGAGCGCAAGCATCGGCCGTGAAGAAGTCAGTCCCTCGTCGACGAGAATGGCGTTCGCCGGCATCGCCTCGACGATCTGCAGGGTGAGATAATCCGGATCGATCGGCGTGCGATCCCTCGCTTTGGAAATCTGTTCGACCAGCGTCGCGCGTCTTGCGGTCCAGTTCTTCGAGGCGAGCGAGGCGATTCCCTGTTTGGCGCGCGCTTCCAACGGAGCACCGCCTTTGGACTTCAGCGCGGGTACCAATACGCGTAATGCTTCCCTGATGTCGGCCTTCAGCGCGATCTCCGCGCCGAAATTCTTTGCCAGATCCCACTCGACAAGACCGACCTGCACGATCGGCATCCCCTCGGGCAGCGGCTCGACCTCGCTGTGCACCGACATCCGAAGAGGGTCGGCGCCGAGCACGATCAACAGATCGTAAGCCGAAAGCACCTCGCGCACCTGCGGCTGCGAGCGCGCCAGCGCGCCCATGAAGCACGGGCTTTCCGACAGGAAATGCGCGCCATAAGGCGCCGACTGTTGATAGGCCGGACAACCGAGCGTTTGCGCAAGCGCAGCCGCTTCCTGCAACGCGTCGCTTTTGACGATCTCATCGCCCGCAATGATGACCGGTCGCTCGGCCTTGAGGATACGCGACACCAGCGCCTGCAGCGCCTCGTCGGACGGCCTCACGCGGGTGTCGACCCGGGTCGAGCGTCCGAGTTCGATACCGGCCTCAGAATTGAGAATGTCGCCGGGAAGAGAGATGAATACCGGGCCGGTCGGCGGCGTGGTCGCGACCTTGGCGGCGCGGCGCACGATCCGCGGCAAGTCCTCCAACCGCGTCACCTCGACCGCCCATTTCACAAGCGGCTCGGCCATTCGCACCAGCGGGCCGTAAAGCAAGGGCTCCATCAGGCCATGGCCCTGCTCCTGCTGCCCGGCGGTCAGGATCATCGGCGTACCCGTGAACTGCGCGTTGTAGAGCGAGCCCATCGCATTGCCGAGGCCCGGCGCGACATGGACGTTGCAGGCGACGAGGCGACCCGACGCGCGGGAAAAACCATCGGCGATGGCAACCACGAGGCTCTCCTGCATCGCCATCACATAGGTCAGATCGGGGTGATCCTTCAGCGCATGCATGATCGGCAGTTCGGTGGTGCCGGGATTGCCGAATAGATGGGTGATGCCCTCGTCCTTCAATAGGGCGAGGAAGGCGGAACGCCCGGTAATGCGATTCTTCATGTCTCCTCCCGCCCGACGGCTACTCCAAAAGCCATCGTGCTATCGCATGATGATCAAAGTTGACGGTGCGATGCAAGGAAGGGTGCTCATGGCAGCCTTGCAGGCAATGAGCGCCGTCGATCAGAACATGCCCTCGCGATCACGGCCAGTGGTCCGATTCTAACATTCGCATCCCGTTTCGGCAGGCATCCTTGCGAATGTTAGAATCGAAGGACCACTGGCGAATTTAAGTTTGTCGTGGAGTTTTGGATTTGACATTCGCTACAGGGGTTTGGGCTGGATGGAGAGCGAATGTCAAATCCACTCCAAGCTTCGTCACTTTCGAGCGCTGCCAGACGATGCCCGGAAAGCCCTTCAGCGGCACCAGCTTCTCGCCCGTATAGGCCCATTCCTGCAGCTCTTCGATCGCCACGTGATAGAGCGGCTGCCGACCAGTACGGCTGGAAAAAAGCGCACGCGGAATGTTCACCATATGTGGCGACCGCAAGCGCTCATAGAGCAGCGGCGTGCCGCAACGTTTGCAGAAACTGCGCGTGGCTTTCGCAGGCCTATCCTCGAAACGCGCAATGTCCGCTTCCCCGCGCACAATACGAAAGCGCTTGCGCCAGCTCCCGACATAGGTCGCGTAGGCCGCGCCATGCGCGCGCCGGCTCGATGCCGAATGATCGTGCCAGGCCCAGCGGGCCGGAACATCGATCTCGAACGAGATGTTTCCGCACAGGCATTGGCCTTGGGCTATTCCTGCTGCCGGTGATTTTGCCATTGGCGACCTCGCGCACTCGCGTCTCGCAACTTAAGGCTCCCCGCAGCGACGCTCACGCCGGCGCCAACTCGTCGTAACCCGGGTAATCGGTGTAACCCGTCGCCTCACCGCCATAGAAGGTCGCGCGGTTATACGGCGTCAGCGGAAAACCGTGCCGCAGGCGGCGCGGCAGATCCGGATTTGAGATGAAGATGCGCCCGAACGCGATGGCATCGGCGTGACCTGCGGCGATCGCGTTATCCGCCGCCTCTCCGCTGAAGCCGCCGGCCGAGATCAGGACACCGCGCCAATGGGGGCGGAAAAGCACCATCGCCGACGGCACGTTCTGATGGTTGACTTCGGCGCGGCCTGCCCCGCTCGATCGCGGCTCAATGAAATGGACGTACGCAAGGCCGAGCGTATCGAGCGTCTTGATGACATAAGTGTAGAGCGGCATCGGATCGCCCTCGCCGCTGCCGTTGGCAACGCCATACGGCGACAATCGCACGCCGACGCGTTCAGCACCCCATATTCCGACCGCAGCTTGCGTGATTTCCATGAGCAGCCGCGCGCGATTTTCGATTGAGCCGCCGTATCGATCCTTCCGCAGATTAGTGTGCGATTGCAGGAATTGTTCGAGCAAATAGCCGTTGGCGCCGTGAATCTCGACGCCATCGAATCCGGCCTTCTTGGCGTTGCTCGCAGCTTGCCGAAACCCCTCGATAATATCCTCTATTTCGCCGGTCTCTAGCGCGCGGGGCGTCTCGTAAGCGACCATCTTGCCATCGGCGGTCATCGCCAACATACCGTTGCCGGTGATCGGCACGGCAGAGGGTGCAACGGGCAGCGCACGGCCGGGCTGGAACGATGAATGCGAGACGCGGCCGACGTGCCAGAGCTGGAGGAAGATCAGCCCGCCTTTGGCATGGACCGCATCGACCACGCCCCGCCATCCCCCGACCTGCTCATCGGAGTAGATGCCAGGCGTTGCGGGATTGCCCCGCCCCGTCACCGTGACCGGCGAGGCCTCGGCGATGATCAGGCCGCCGGGCGTGGCGCGCTGTCCGTAATATTCCGCATTCAGCGCCCGCGGTGCGAAGCTCGAGCGCTCGGCGCGCATCCGCGTCAACGGCGCCATCACGACACGATGCTGCAATCGGTAAGGGCCGATATTGAGCGGCGAAAACAGATGCGGAAAACTCATCGGTCACAGCGTCTCTTGCCGGTGGCCGCATTTCTTGCAGGCGAATTTCACCCGCGTGGCACCCCTTTCGGCGGAGACGCGGTTTGGCGCGCCACACTTGCCGCAGATCGCCTCGATCCGGGTATCTCCTTGTTTCACGACAATCGCCTTGCGCGCCATGGTTTCACGGATCAGGCGCTCGGCCTCTTCACGCATCGCCTGTTTCGACATCCGATCCGCACCTGGCTGATGAAAGTTGAGAGGCTTATAACACGTCGGTTGAGCATTGCGAGTGACGTCGCCAGCATTGCACCCTTCCGCAACGGAATGGGAGCGACCAAACGCTCACGTCTCGACGATGACGTAGCTGTCCTCGATGTGGACCGGAAAGGTTTCGGCCACATAGGGACCCTTGGCGAGCGTTTCGCCATCCTCGACGACAACCGGATAGGTTCTGACCTTGACGCGCTTGGGATCGAACCAGGATTGCCCGTTGCGCATGTCGAATTCCCATCCGTGCCAGGCGCAGCGGAGCAATTCGCCGACCCGCGAGCGCTGATAGACCCCCGGCTCCAGTGAAGTCAGGCGCGCGACGCAAGCGGCCTTGTCCAGAGGCGCGCCGGCATGCGGGCAACGATTGAGAAGCGCGAAGAACTCGCCATTGACATGGAACACGACGATGTCGCGACCATCCAGCGTGACTACCTTGTTGCCGCCAGGCGGGATTTCCGTGGTGCGGGCGACAATGTGACGGGCCATCAGAGCTTGTAAAGCGCGCGCGCGTTGGCGTTGAAGATTTTTTGCCGCTCGGCCTCGCTGAGCGGCGTCCTGAACGCAGAACGGGGATCGTCGAAATCCCAGTGCGGATAATCGGACGAGAACAGCAGGCGATCGACGCCGACCCATTCGATCAGGGAACGCAGATGCCTTGCCTCGTCCGGCTCATCGATGGGCTGGGTCGTAAACCAGAAATGCTCTCGCACATATTCAGACGGACGACGCGTCAGATGCGGCACCTCGGCGCGGAATCGTTCGAAATGCTGGTCCATTCGCCACATCGTCGACGATATCCAGCCAAAGCCGCCTTCGATGAACACGATCTTGAGGCGCGGGAAACGCTCGGGCACGCCTTCGAGAACCAAGCTCGTGAGCGTTGCCGCCATCGTATGCGCATTCGACTGGTGCTCCTCGGCATAGTAGGACGGCCAGCCGCCGCCGGTCGGCGCGTGGCCGCCATAGCCGCCGACGTGAATGCCGAGCGGGAGGCCAAGGTCCTGCGCACACGCATAGATCGGCCAAT